>ENA-ORDC01000120-ORDC01000120.1-marine-metagenome-genome-assembly--contig:-NODE-120-length-87697-cov-7.420509_pt1 | contig 87697 bp, 90 predicted proteins | sample MGYA00237783_ERZ508515 | MGnify/ENA primary metagenome ERZ508515 (study PRJEB26186, sample SAMN06268792) | marine metagenome | isolation source: Eden Landing Ponds, San Francisco, CA, USA | place...
CCCCTGCCGGAGGGGGTATCGTCAGCCCTTAATGGATTGTGCCCCTAGGGCAGTCAGATGGAGTCAGTGCGTGCCGACGCAGTCGGGACTGACCACGCCGGCGATGTTCTCGCCGTCCGTGGCTGCCAGCTCGACGCCGTCGATCCCGCCACGTTGCTCGCCGAGGACCGCCTCCGACGACCCTGGAGTGCCTGGGCCAGCCCAGAGGAGACGATTGTCGCAACCGGCACCGAAGCGACGATCGCCGTGACGAGTGGCGATCGATTCGAACGAGTACGTCGACGGGCGGACGCACTCTTTGCGAATCGAGATGTCGCCACGAACGTGCCGGCGTTCGCCCGCCCGAGACTGTTCGGCGGCTTCGCGTTCCACGACGGCGGAGCAGACCGCCACGCCGACGCCGACTGGACGGGGTTTCCGGACGCCTATTTCCACCTGCCGTCCGTTTCAGTCATCGAACGTGACGGCGAGACCTGGCTGACGACCGCTGCCGTGGGTCCGGAGGCCCCGAGTGCCGCCGAAGAAACTCTCGAACGCTGGCGGTCACGGCTGCGGAACGCCCGTCCCCCAACTGCGCCGCCACCGGGCATCGATGCCCGGTCACAGATTCCCGAGCGAGACGCCTGGACCGAACAGGTCGAGGCGGCCGTCGAACGGATCGACCGGGGCGACCTCCGGAAGGTCGTCCTGGCCGGCGCACAGACCGTCGATCTGACGGATACGTTGTCCGTGCCGGCCGCGCTCGACCGACTCGAATCGGCCTACCCCGACTGCTATCGCTTCGCGTTCACGCCCGGGGAGGCAGGGTCGGGGACGTTCTTCGGGGCGACCCCCGAACGGCTGCTGCGGCGGGACGGTCGCCGAGTGCAGACGGCGGCGCTCGCTGGGTCGATCGGTCGTGGGGACACCCGGGCCGAAGACGAGTGGCTCGCGGAGGAACTCACGACTAGCCCCAAGGACAGCCACGAGCACGCGCTCGTCGTCGAGGCCATCCGGGACCAACTCGACGCCTTCGCCGAGCACGTCGAGACCGGCGAACGAACCGTGAGGCAACTCGCAACCGTCCAGCACCTCCAGACGCCGATCGAGGCGACACTCGATCGGGAGGTACACGTCATCTCGCTGGTCGAGGCCCTGCATCCGACGCCCGCCGTCGGTGGACTGCCACCGGACGACGCACTGGCGGCGATTCAAGCGGCGGAAGCCTTCGACCGCGGGTGGTACGCCGCCCCGATCGGCTGGTTCGACGCGGCGGGTGACGGCGAGTTCGCCGTCGGCATCCGATCGGCGCTTTCGACCGATCACCAGGCGACGCTGTTTGCGGGGGCCGGCATCGTCGCCGACAGCGACCCCGACGCCGAGTGGGACGAGATACAACTCAAGTACCGGCCGATCCTCGACGTCCTCCGATGACGGCCCCGAACCGCAACACGCTGTGGGCGAACGTCCTCGTCGACGAACTCGCCGCGGCCGGCGTCGAATACGCCTGTCTCGCGCCGGGGAGCCGCTCGACACCCCTGACGACCGCGTTCGCGGCCCACGACGACGTCGAGACGGTCTCGCTGCTCGACGAACGCTCGGCCGCCTTCTTCGCGCTCGGCCGGGGCCGACAGACCGGCGAGCCGACGGCCGTCGTCACGACCTCCGGGACGGCGACGGCCAACCTCCATCCCGCCGTGATGGAGGCAGGCGAGGGGCGGGTGCCGCTGGTGGTCCTCACCGCGGACCGACCGCCGGAACTCCAGGACAGCGGCGCGAACCAGACGACAGACCAGACGAAGCTCTACGGGTCGGCCGTCCGGACGTATCGGACACTCCCAGAACCGGCTCCACGACCCCGGGCGCTTCGGTCGCTCCGGGTGACCGCGGCCCGGACAGTCGCCGACGCGACGGGGACGCCACCTGGTCCGGTTCACCTCGACGTTCCCTTCCGGAAGCCACTCGAACCCGTCCACGTGGAGGGTGACGTTCCCGGCGATCTCGGCGAGCGAGCGCCCCTGGCAGTTGAGGGGCGCGACGGGCCGTTCGTCGAGGTCGCCCAGGGCACTCCGACACTTTCCGAGGGGGAACTCGACCGCGTCGCCGGCATCATCGAGGGGGCCGACCGGGGACTCATCGTCGCTGGCCCGGCGAGTCAGCCGACGCCAGCCAAAGAATCCTTGGCCGCACTCGCCCGTGCAGCCGACTTCCCCGTCTTGGCCGATCCGCTCTCGGACCACCGGTTCGGCCACCCCGACGCCGTCCCGATCTGTGGCGGGTACGATTCGTATCTCGACGCAAGCGAGGCGTGGGACTGGCCCGACCCCGACGTCGTCGTCCGGTTCGGGGCCTCGCCCACCTCGAAGGTCCTCAGACACTACCTCCGGGACGCGGGGGCCCGCCAGTTCGTGGTCGATCCGGCCGGCGAGTGGCCCGAGGCCGAGTTCACCGCGAGCGACCTGCTGGTGGCCGATCCGACGCGACTCGCCGATGGACTGGCCGATCGGATCGGGACTGGCGGGGGCGACGGCTGGCGCGAACGGTTCGAGCGGGCCGAGGAGGCGTACTGGTCGCTGATCGCGGATCGGACAGCCGACGCACACTTCGAAGGCGGAGCGGTCTCGACCGTCGCGGCGAACCTGCCGGCGGAGTCAACCCTCGTCGTCGGTAACAGCATGCCCGTCCGTGATCTCGATCGGTTCGGGCAACCGCGATCGACGCCCGTCCGTGTCCTGGGTAATCGCGGTGTGAGCGGGATCGACGGCGTCACCAGCACGGCGCTGGGGGCCGCGAGCGCGACCGACGGACCGCTCGTCGCCGTCCTGGGCGACCTGTCGTTCTACCACGACATGAACGGCCTGCTCGGCCTGGTTCGGGCCGACGTCGAAGCCACGATCGTCCTGCTCAACAACGACGGCGGCGGCATCTTCCACTTGCTCCCGATCGAGGCGTTCGACCCACCCTTCAGCGAGTTCTTCAAGACGCCACACGGGCTTGATTTCTCGCCGGTGGAGGAGTTGTACGACGCCGAGTTCGTCCGTGCGGGATCGGCCGACGTGTTCGAATCGCTCTATCGGGAATCGCTTTCCGCCCCCGGCACACAGATCATCGAGGTCCGGTTCGACGCGGCAGAGAGTCACCGTACCCGGGAAGCGATCCACGAAGACGTCCGGACCGGGCTACAGTGAGCGGGCTCGACGGACCGCCGTTCGACACTCAGTACCGAACGAGTCGAAACACCACGATCGAGAGGCCCAGCGGAAGCCAGGTGGCCGTCATCGCGAGGACGCCGGGGAGGGTGACGACGCCGAGGTGACCGGCCAGGACGGCACCGGCCGTGACCGCGCCCCAGAACCCGAAGACGGGGATGCCGACCTCGGGCAACGAGATGAGATACCCCACGAGCAGAAGCGTACACACCGCAACGATGAGGTTGAACGCGATCGGAAACGGCGGATAGACGCTGAAGAGGACGAACGGCGGGTAGCAGACGAACGCCGCGAGCAGCAGCACGACCGATTGGCTGGGTGGGAACAGGCGACTCCACCGGACCGCGTTCGGATCCGACGGTTGGGCGACCGCGTCGCCGGATCCACTCGCCCACTCGCGCTCCGCCTCCGTCCGACCGGGCGTTCCAGTCCGTGCCGCGCGAGACCTGGTTCGGGTTCGGGCGTCCTCGCCGACAGCCGTCGAATCGCCGGATGATCGGCTGTGAGTGGACTGAGTGGACGCCGCTTTCGCGGTCGTCCCATCCGTGGAACGTCCGGACCTTGGTGAAACCGTTTCAGTGGGATCGCCGGAGACGTACGCCTCGTGGCCCAGTCGGTCGTACCGAGCGCGCTCTGCCTCGTCGGTGAGAACGTCCCTGGCGTCGATGACTGTCTGGACTGTCTCGGTCGCGTCCGTGTCGTCGGTGACGTCGGGATGGGTCTCCTTGAGCCGTTCGCGATAGGCCGACTCGATCTCGGCGGTTGAGGCCGATCTTTCGACGCCGAGCACGTCGTAGTACGTTCGGACCATCCGACCGGGAACCTGGTCGTGTCAACACGGGCCGTCCTACAAACATCCGTCGGTCGCCAGCGTCACGAACCCCCGGTTAGTTCACCCAGCGTCCCGACAGGAACCCGGCCGCAGTACAGCCATCGTTGTCGCGGGAGAATCACGCCTCAGCACAGCGGCCCCGGCAAGCGAGAACGAGTCGTCAGTCCAGCCGTCGGCGAAACCCCTACCTGTCAGCCGTCGAGTCGACGGCCGCCTCCGCGTCGTACTTCTCGCGGAACTCGCCGATGAGTTGGCCCATCTTGGCGTACCAGTCGTTGAGCGTCCGCTGCATCTTATCAGCGATCTGATCGGGATCCGTCGGATGGTACACGTGATAGTACCCACCCTGATCGTAGTTGACCTGTTCTTTCTGGATGAATCCCGACTGGAGAAGGCGCTGGACTGCCCGGTAGGCGGTCGATCGCTCCCGATCGACGGCATCGGCGATCTCGTCGATCGTCATCGGTTCCGTCGTCGCAGTCAGGGTCACGAACACCTCCCTGTCGAGTTCCTTGAGCCCGTGTATGCATTCGAGCAACCCCTCACACTCCATATCCTGTTTGAGGTACTCGCTGATCGACTCTGACATTCGTAGGCACACGTAGGGGAAGCGCGTTCAAAAGTGTTGTGAGTGGTGTGCATCACTCTAAGACTGTTCAGCATGCCATCTACGGACACTCTCAGCCGAGTACCAACAGAGGCGACAGTTCCAAGAGCGGCTCACTGAGGCGAGGCAGTCACGGAAAAACGGGCGTCCAATGGGGGATGGGTACGACGCGGTATTGTATGATCCATTCACAATACTTATGCCTCGGAGTCGCCTACCTGTTGATGCTATGACCGGCGGCGACGATATCGAAGCCATCAAACAACGCAAGAAAGAGCAACTCATGCAACAGGACAGTTCAGAGCCGACGACAGCCCCGAACGAACCGATTCACGTCGACAGCACCGACCACTTCAACGAGGTCGTCGATACCCACGACGTCGTCATGGTCGACTTCCATGCGGACTGGTGTGGTCCGTGCAAGATGCTGGAGCCGATCGTCGAGGAACTCGCCGCCGAGACCGACGCGGCGATCGCGAAGGTCGACGTCGACGCCCACCAGCAACTCGCGAGTCAGTACCAGGTCCGCGGCGTCCCGACGGTGATCGTCTTCGCCGGCGGCGAGGTCGCCGAACAGGTCGTCGGCGTCCGCGACCAGAGCCACTACCGGAGCCTGCTTGAGCGACACGCCTCCGCCTGATCGGACACTACGGATCGGCGGATCGTCCGAGGACAGGGTCCCGGTGTGAAACGATCAGCAACAAACCTTATTTCCGTGGGTGTGCCATACATACCCATCGATGGAGGAAGCGTACGTCAGACTCGTCTGTCCCGAGTGTCGAAAAGAGTGGGAATCGACGCCGCGCGATCTTCCGGCCCCCGACGAACTGTTTACGTGTCCCGACTGTGACGAACAACGACGCCTCTCGGAGTTCATGCGGACCGACCGTGACCTCGAAACGTTACGGGAACTTCACTGAGTGGCGCACGGTCGCGCTCGAGACCGAAACGAGGTGAAAACCGGATGACGGCTACCCGCTGGTGGCCGACCGCGCACCGCAGGCCTCACACCGAAGCAACACCGCACCCTGCTCGCGGATGAGCCGCGTGTCCGGGAGGCCACACTCCGAGCAGATGACGAACTCCTCGGTGTAGGCGTCGATAGCCTCGCGGATCCGGCGCTCCCCGAACTCACCCGTCAACCGGGCGCGACCGCTCTCGTCGATGTGACCGCTAGTGCCCAGTTCGTCCTGGAGGAACTTCATGACGTGCTCCTCGTCGCGGTCGAGCCGGCGCACCGTCGCCTGGAAGTTCTCATAGACAGTCATGTTCCCTTCCTGGCGAACGTCCGGATCGGGCACGTCGAACCGCTCGGACCCCGACTCGATGTCCGGCGTGTCCTCGATCGCCCGATCGAGCATGTCGTCGTAGTCCATGTCTGAACGTCATCATCGCCCGAATAAAAACTTTTCAAACCGATCCGCTCCCCTCGTCGGATCCGGGTAGTCAGCCACCGAAGACCCGAGTGGCCAGCCACCGAAGACCAACACGACCCCGGTAACCCAAATTATCATCAGAACGGGAGTCCACCGACAAGCCCCGCCCTTTAGGGCGGGGAAGGTGACGTTTGATACGTCCACGAGTATCGAGATGGTCACGGACCGCTCGACGAAACTATTGAAATCAACCGTTAGGAACGCCCTCGTCGCCGGAGAAGTATGGTAACAGTACTCAGGATACTACTATAACCCTCCAGTCGTTACGAGTGAGTGACTATGAAAAAGCAGGAGCTCATCCATCTTCATGGGCTGCTTGCGCAGGTACGCGATCACTACGAACAAACACTCGACACCGAAGTCGACCACCAGCGATACACGGGACTCGGCGTGAAGCCGACGTCGATCCACAAGTCCAAGACGGATCACAAGGCGGCCGTGTTCGCACTCGCCGAGGGCATCACCGGGGAACTCGAATCCACGGCGGACACCGAGCGCGTCTCCGCGACTGCTGACTGAACCTGCTGGGAAGCGCCCCGACAGTTTTCGGCGTCTCACGTTCGGTAGCGACTGCGTTCGGTTTCGTCGGAAACGGCTGTCTACCCCCAAGAATCGAGTCGTCGGCCGTGCTCAGGCGAGAATCGAGTCGTCGTCCGCGACCGTGTAAGAATCGAGTCGTCGTCCGCAACTCTTCGAGCGACAATACACCACAGCTGTCCGCCGGTGGGTCGCGTTACTCGTCGATCAGTTCCTCGAACTCGGGCAGCACGTCGTCGTCCCGATCGTCGTCATCGCCAGCGGTTTCGGACTCCGGGGCAGTCTCAGAGTCGGTCGTCGTCTCCTCCTCGATCGGTTCGTCGTCAGTCTCGTCCTCGTCTTCGTCTTCGAGCTCTTCGATCTCGACGATCTCGAGCGGGATGTTCTCGAGTCGCTGGCCGATCTCCTTGCGAGCGATCCGGGCGGCGTGTTCGTCGCGTTCGACGTTGAACACCGTCATCTCGAGTTCGAGGGCGACGAGACTCTCGTCGGCGGCGATGAACGCGGGATCGAGTTCCTCGCCACAGTGGGGACAGTACCGCCCGCTCATGTTGATCTCGACGTAGTTGAGGTCGGGATTGAGCATCTCCCCGGTCTTCGAGATAGCGATGCGGACGGCCTCGTCCGCGGTCTCGACGTCGTATACGGGTACAGCCGCTTCGACGACAACTCGACAGTCCATAACTGTCAATTTGCCCGCCTCTGATATGAAGGTTAGCCCGGTCGAACGCGAAACCGACAAAGGCGACTTGCCCGGAGGGACTGCATGAACCGCGGGACCCTATCGCGTTCGTCTATCGGCCCGTTCGACCTCCAGTCCACACTGGAGAGTGGCCAGAGCTTCCGCTGGACGCGTCTGGACGGCCGGACCTACGAGGAGAGCGACGCCTACGGCGGGGACGCGTGGTACGCGACGGTCGTCGCCGGCGACGGGGCAGCTTCAGCTGAACGTGACCTCGACGTCGTTCACGTTCGACAGGTCGAGGGCCAACTAGAGTGGGAAGCGAGTTTCGACGCAGAGGCGACGCTCCGGCGACGCCTTCGGTTGGACGACGACCTGCCCGCGATCAGAGACGCGACGCCCGACGACCCGCTGCTCGACGCCGCCTTCGACCGCTACTGGGGGCTGCGTCTCGTCCGCGATCCACCCTTCCCAACGCTGATCGCGTTCATCTGCTCGGCCCAGATGCGGATCGGCCGGATTCACGAGATGCAGCGCGCCCTGGAGGAGCGCTTCGGCGAGTCCGTCACCTTCGACGACCGGCAGTACCACGCGTTCCCGACGCCCGAACGGCTCGCGGCGGCCACTGAAGAGGAGCTACGAGACCTGGGTCTCGGCTATCGCGCCCCGTACGTGAAGCGGACGGCCGAGATGGTCGCCGAGGGAGACGCACATCCGGACGCGGCGAGGGAGTTGGCCTACGAGGACGCCCGGGAGTATCTCACCCAGTTCGTCGGCGTCGGCGAGAAGGTGGCCGACTGTGTGTTGCTGTTCTCACTTGACTTTCTGGAGGCCGTCCCGCTGGACACCTGGATCCAGTCGACGATCGAGGAGTACTACCCCGAGTGTGACCGGGGCTCCTACGCCGAGACCTCCCGAGCGATCCGCGAGCGCCTCGGCGGCGAGTACGCGGGGTACGCCCAGACGTACGTTTTCCATCACCTCCGCAACGGCGGCGGGTCGAACGGGTGAGACCGGCGAACGACTGGCCAGGGACCAGCGTTTTTGTCCTGGCGTGGGAAGTGTCGCGCATGACTGACCGAGTTCGCGCACACGTCCACGTCTCGGGGAACGTGCAAGGCGTCTTCTTCCGGGCGACGACGCGCGAAACGGCCGAGAAGCACGGAGTCGACGGCTGGGTGAAGAACCTGCCCGACGGCCGCGTCGAGGCCGTCTTCGAGGGGAACGAGGCGGACGTCGAGGCAATGGTCGAGTTCTGCCACGAGGGAAGTCCGGCGGCCCGGGTCGAGGACGTCGAGGTAGCGTACGAGGAGTCCCAGGGACTCGACGGCTTCGAGATCAGACGGTGAGGGACCCGGTCAGATCTCCGCGATCGAGTCGTATTGATCCCAGCACGCACAGTCGAGATCGTCGATCGACGTGATCTCGTCGGGCAGATCCGAGACGGGCATCCAGCCGCTCTCCCGCTTGTCGCAATCGTCGTCGTGGATGGAGAAGTCGTCGTCGGACATCAGCGGCATGCACGAGAGCGTTACGCATCGACGCCGAAAAGCACCCGGTTCCACCGTCAGTCACTGATAATGCTGAACAGTTAACCGCCGAGCGATCGAACCCCCGGCCATGAGCTTCGGGAGCGCACTCACCGGCCGTGAGATCGCGATCGTCGACGCGAACGCCGCCGCCATGGGGGTCCAGCAGAAGCAACTCATGGAGTCCGCCGGCAACGCCGCCGCGAGGACGATCCGTGACGTCGCCGAGTCCGACGACCGTATCGAGATCGTCGCCGGGACGGGGAACAACGGCGGGGATTCCCTCGTCGCGGCGCGGTTCCTCGGTGCGTACGACGTTCGCGTCACGCTCCTGGGCGATCCCGACGGCATCGGCACCGAAATTGCCCGCGAGAACTGGGACGCGCTCAAACGCTCGACCGTCGAGACCCGGACAGTCAGCGATTCAACGGGGTTCGACCTCGACGGTCCGGACGTGATCGTCGACGCGATGTTGGGGACGGGGATCGCGGGCGCGCTCCGGGAGCCGGTGGCGACCGCCGCCAAAGCGATAACCGAGGCCGACGCGACAGTCGTGAGTCTCGACGTGCCTTCCGGACTCGACGCAGCCGCGGGAAGCCTAGCCGACGGGGCCGTCCAACCGGACCGGATCGTCACCTTCCACAAGCCAAAGCCGGGGTTGGACGATCTCGACGCCCCGGTCGAGGTGGCCGACATCGGCGTCCCGCCCGGTGCGGAGTACTTCGTCGAACGCGGCGACCTCCTGCGGCTCGACCGGCCGGCCGACAGCCACAAGGGCGACTTCGGCGAGGTGCTGGTGATCGGCGGCGGGCCCTACACCGGTGCGCCGGCGCTCGCGGCCCAGTCCGCGCTTCGAGCGGGTGCTGACCTCGTCCGGGTGGCTGTCCCCGCGGCGATCGCCGACGAAGTGCAGGGATACAGCGAAGACCTGATCGTCCGACCGTTCGATGGGATGCAACTCACGGCACCGGCCGTCGACCCGCTGCTGGAGCTGGCGGCCGACCACGACAGCGTGGTCCTCGGCCCCGGACTGGGCGACGCCGAAGCGACGCTCTCGGCCGTCGAGTCGTTCCTCGCGGGCTTCGATGGAACGGCCGTCGTCGACGCCGACGCACTCCGGGTCGTCCCCGACGTGGAGACCGAGGCCACCCTGGTCTGTACGCCCCACCGTGGCGAATTCGAACGCATGGGTGGCCGCGACGCGGCCGACTGGGAGACGCGCGCCGGGAACGTCGCGGACCTGGCAGCAGAGATCGGTGCCACGCTGCTCGTGAAAGGGCCGGCAGATATCATCTCGGACGGCGAATCGACGCGGGTCAGCCGAACCGGCAACCCGGGGATGACCGTCGGCGGGACCGGCGACGTGCTCGCGGGCGTGACGGGCGCGCTCGTGGCGACGCTCGATCCGCATCCGGCGGCGTCACTGGGCGCGTACGTGGCCGGCCGGGCCGGTGACTTGGTGGTCGAGGAAAACGGATATGGGCTCGTCGCGACTGACCTGCTGGATCGCGTACCGACGGCGATGTGGGACGAACAAACGTAACCCGGCAGCGACGGCCGGCGCCCCAGCCCGGCAACGCCGACAGCAAGGCCGGCGGGTAGTCACTCGACAGTGTCGGGCCGGGAGATCGACAGTTCGCCGGACAGCTCCTGGGTGCCTGCCGGTGCGAGATCCACGCCTTCGGACAGCAGGCGCTGTTTCGCCCGCGTCGCGAAGTTCGTCCTGATACTGGCGATGTTCTTGGTCTTCGGGTCGCCCACCCAGAACCAGACGGTCAGCTCGATGGCACCCGGGCCGAGGTCGGTGACGTTCGCCACGGGTTCGGGGTCGTCCAGCACCCGATCGCCGGCGGTGGCCTCGGCGACCAGCATCCGCCTGACGGCGTCGATCCGGTCGTCGTAGCCGACGACCAGCCGCTGGCTAACGCGATACCGGTCCTCGGAGTACGGGTGCCGGACTGCGGCGGTCGCCAGTTCCGTGTTCGGGACGACGATGACCTCGCCGGCCGGCGTCCGCATCCGGGTGACCCGGAGTGCGATGCGGTCGATAGTGCCAGCGCGGTCGTTCCACTCGATGTAGTCGCCGACGTTGAAGTCGGGGTCGGCGACGAGGAAGATGCCGCTGACGAAGTTGCCGATGACGTCCTGGCCGGCGATGCCGAGCGCGAGCGTCGCGGCCGCGAGGATGACGCCGGACCCGAACGCGACGCCACCGAAGCCGGCAGCCGTGACGGCGACCGGCACCGCGAACACGGCCACCCCCACCCGGAGATAGAGACTGATCGCGCTGACCAGCGTCTGATCGTCGGGGTTACGACTCGCCACGGCGCGGACCACGGGCGGCACGACGAGGAGCCGACCGAGCAGGTACGTGCCCGAAAACGTGGCGAGAAAGAGGCCGGCCTTCACCAACCAGGACTGGTACTGGTCGAGCAACGGTTCGAGTTGCAGGAGGGGGCCGGGGTCGACGGGCATGGTCGCCCTTCCGGCGGTGCGAATATATACCTGCTCCCGGGCACGGGAGGTGTCCCGCCGTTCACGGTCGGTAGACTCACGACCTTCCACGCCGATAGCCGAGCCATGGTCACGATCAACGAGACGCACCTGGAGAACCGCTGGCGCGTCCAGCCCAACCACGCAAACAATTACGGGACGGTCCACGGCGGCAACGTGATGAAGTGGATGGACGAACTCGGCGCGATGTCGGCGATGCGTGCGGCGGGTGAACCGTGCGTCACGGCCTCCATCGACGAGATGAACTTTCATCGGCCGATTCCGACCGGCGAGACGGTAATCATCGAGTCCTACGCCTACGAAACCGGCCGAACCAGCGTCAGGGTAGCACTCGACGCCGCCCGCGAGAACCCCCGGACTGGCGAGCGGGAGCCGACCACGAAGTCGCGGTTCGTCTTCGTCGCCATCGACGAGGACGGCACCCCCGTGGAAGTCCCCGATCTGTCGGTCGGCAGCGACCGATGCCGCCGGCTCCGCGAGCGAGCACTCGAACGCGAGCGCGACGAAGAGTGATGACGAAGCAAGAGCGGTGGTGACGAAGCAAGTGCGGTGGTGACGGAGCGGAAATCAGGACGCTGACTCCGCGGGAACCAGGTCACTCGCCTTCGCCCGGGACTGCTCGACGACGGCAGGACGGGCCTCGAACTCGACGACGACCTGCTCGCCGTAATCGACGGTCTCGACGTTGGCGTGATCGTGGATCCAGGAGACGACGCTCATCGCGTCGTCGGTCATCGGGAGGACGAGGCGTTCGCGTTCGAGTTCGGGCAACGCCTCGTCGATCCGCTCGCGAAGTGTCTCGACGTTCTCGCCGGTCTTCGCGCTGACGGCGACGGGGTTGGGCGCGAGCGCCGAGAGTGCGTCCCGTTTGCGAGCGAGTTCGTCGTCGTCGACGGCGTCGATCTTGTTGAGGACGGTCAGGATCGGGGCTTCGTTGCGCTCGTAGAGCGTGTCGTGGGCGGTGACGAGTTTCTCGCGGATCGACTCGACGGATTCGCTGACGTCCACGACCAGGAGCACGAGGTCGGCCTGGTAGACCGAGCCGAGCGTGGACTTGAACGATTCGACGAGCCAGTGGGGCAGATCGGAGATGAATCCGACGGTATCGGTGACGAGCACGTCCCGGCGGTCGAAATCAGCCCGGCGGGTCGTGGTTCCCAGCGTCGTGAACAGCCGATCCTCCGACTCGGCCGTCTCGTCGAGGTCCGGATGGACGCCCTCGTTCTCGTCGACGTCCAGATCCTCCGCAAGCCGGCGGAGCAGCGTCGATTTCCCGGCGTTGGTGTATCCAGCCAGCGCCACGAGGTCGAAGCCCGACTCACGGCGCTGTTCGCGACGGTGCTCGTCGGTCCGCTCGATCTTTTCGAGTTCGTCGCGGATCCGCGAGATCCGGTTTTTGATGTCCTGCTCGCGACTCTCGTCGTACTCGCCAAGCCCCATGAACCCCGGGTGCTCCTCGCGCCGGGCGAGGCTGGCCTTGGCCTCCGCCCGCGGGAGTTCGTACCGCAGTTCCGCGAGTTCGACTTGGAGTTGGGCCTTCCGCGTCTGGGCGCGCTGGCCGAAAATTTCGAGGATCAGGCGAAAGCGATCGAGCAGCCGTACGCCCTCGGGGAACTCGGTGCCGAGGTTGTACGTCTGGTAGGGCCCCAGTTGGTTGTCGAAGATGACGACAGTTGCATCACGCGCGCGAAGCGCTTCGGCTATCTCGGCGGCCTTTCCCTCGCCCACGTGGTAGGCTGGGTCCTCGGTCCGCGTCTGGGTGAGCGTCGCCAGGACGTCGTAGCCCGCGGCGTCGGCGAGTCGTTCGATCTCGGTCGTGTCGGCGGTTCCCTCGTCGACCCGCTTGACGACGAGCGCCCCGTCGGTGGGTCGGTCTGTTCCGGTCACTCACTCCGTGCTACGGCCTACCGATATTTAAGTTTGCGTCGATTTTCGGTGGGTGGCTCAAAGTCCCTCGCCGGTGTCGTCGGGAACGGCCGTGAACCCAAGCGTTCGGAAGTGATCGGGATCGAACGTGAACACGTGCTCGATATCTCGGTCGGCAGCCAGCACACCGCTCATGTGGTCCGTGAGTGAGATCTCGTGATCATCGTAGCGCGCGAACTCCTCGCATGTCCGATCGAAGTCCGCCCGGTCCGGCTGGATGACGGTCGTTGGTGACTCGCGAACTCGCTCGAGCGCGGCCGTCGCAGCGTCGTGGTCCCGATGGCTGAGGATGAGTGTCGCCAGTTCGTCGAGAACGTAGGTCGACGTATACAGCGGCCGATACGCAACCTCCCCGGTGCCGATCGCTTCGAACACCGCCGTGGCGCGGTCGTGGCGCTGTGCCGTCCCCACGAATCGAGCGTAGAACGCGCCAGTGTCGATAAAAAGCGGCGTCGCTCCGAAATCAACAGTCCGCGACACGTCTCAGCCCTCGCTGTAGAGAACGTCGTCGATCTCGGTCTCGTCGACCGGGTCGTCAGGAGAAAGCAATGGCTCGCCGCTGAACAGCGGATCGTCCGCCGGGAAATCGTGCGCTGATGCATTGTCGTCCGGGACCCACCACACACGGCTCCGCCCACCGACCTTTTTGCTCGTGATGTGGCCACGCTCTGCCAGTTCGTGGAGCCGGTCGAGCACTGTCCGGCGCGAGCAGTTGAGATCGTCCGCGATCTCCGGTGCGGTAAGCGGCTCGCTATCGTCCACACGATCGCGGAAGACTTCGAGTACGTCCTCGGCGACGACTTCCGGATTCGGTCCTGGTTTCCCCATATCTAACCCCACGCACGTAGGAATGAAAAATCTTTCTCGGCCGGATTGACCGATGAATAGATGACATAGTAGTCTACAGTCGAACACGATCAACACACAGGTGGGTATAGTTAGCTTGCAATACATTCTATGAACACGACTCCCACACGACCGGCGTTTCTTTGTGCGTGCCGACCGAAATCCTGCAACGAACCATGACTGCACACGATCACGCGAGGGCAGACCGATGACGCACAACCTCCAGGCACTCCTGCTCGGCGGCACAGCGTTCCCGTTCCACGACATCGGGGAACTCGGCCCGCACATCGAGTCGGCGCTTTCGGCCGAAGGGATCGACGCCGAGAGCACGACCGACCGCGAAGAACTCGCGGCGCTGCCGGACAGCGAGTACGACGTCTTCATCGACTACACGACCGACAGCGAGATGACCGACGCCCAGCTGTCAGGGTTGCTCGAATTCGTCGAGGGTGGGGGCGGCTATGCGGGCGTCCACGGGGCGGCAGCCCTCCAGACCACCGTCCCCTCGGACCCCGACGACATCGTCGGGGAGCGCGACGAGCCAAACCCGGAACTCGAGGCACTCATCGGCGGGCGATTTATTCGCCATCCCGATCCAGCCGCCTTCGACGTCCGGATCGTCGACTCCCACCATCCGATCACGATCAACCGCGCGGACTTCCAGGCCTACGACGAACCCTACGAGGTCGTCACCGACGACGTCCGCGTCCTCGCGCGGATGGACCACCCCGACCTGGGGGACATGCCGGTCGCGTGGGTGCAATCCTACGGCGAGGGGCGGTCATTTTATACCGCGCTCGGGCACTTCCGGTCGGCTTTTGAAGGAGAGGCGCGGGCGCTGCTCGGGGCCGGCGTGCGGTGGGCGGGCGGTCGGGCGTAGTTCGAAATGACGTTTCTACAGAGCCACAGGGGAATGATGTGGGTAGATTAGAAGTTCGGGTATATCCACGGAGATGCCGATCGATCTTTGGGAGAGGGGTGCCACTACCATCAGCTGGAGTGATAGTACACACCAAAATCATTTTTGCACGGTAGAATCCATGCAGTAGCATGTGCCCACTGTCTCGACGGTCGGCCCTCCTTCTCGGCGGGATTTCAGTTTCTACCGCATTAAATGGTTGTTCGGCTCTGAGCCAGATCGGTTCCAAGCAGATCGACTGGACGACAACCGTTGGGGATGATGATATATTTTCACCACCCGCTGTTGGAGACGAACTTGTCTATGTCGGTGTCTCTGAGTCGGATATCGTTGCGCTTGATTCCGACAGCGGCGAGGTGGAGTGGCGACGGTTCGGGAACGGGCTCATGGCTGTCCCGGTCCTCTCGAATGGACGTCTCGTTTCCAGAACTCGTTGGGGCGATCTGCTGTGTCTTGACGCGGTATCAGGGGCAGTCGAATGGGAACAATCGATACCATCCGACAGTGGCGTGATCCCACCGCCAGCAACTGACGATGAGACCGTTTACATAGCAACTTCAAAAGACGTTCGTGCGTTATCAGTGACGGACGGAGAAGTCCGTTGGCGACAACCATTTGCGAGAGGTCAATCCACCGAAGGGGACGGCATTTTGGCTACTGGGAGACCCGCTCTCTCTGATGGTGTTCTCTATCTCAAAGCTGGACCCCCTTGTGGGGATTTTAGCGCGCTTGACGCTGAAAGCGGCGAGGTTCTGTGGACGGCCAAGACAGATACACAGGAGACCACATATAGCATGCGGTACTCGCCGGGTGTCGGCTCTAGGCACGTGTTTGTTGGAACGGAAGGCGGCACACTCCACGCATTCGACCGCGAGACTGGCGACGAGACGTTCACGATCAAAACTGAGGGGCCAACAACATCTCCAACGTTAGCCGAAGATCGCCTGTTATTCGGTTCGGGCCCTGCGTCAGCGGAGAGTACCCTCCACGCAGTCGATCCAACTGATGGATCGGATAAATGGAGTGTGTCAGTGTATGGAACGCAATGGTACGCGAACCCAACGGTAAGTGATGGAACAGTATACGTCGGTCATTGGGCCGACACCGATTCGGAGAAGCCTCCACGCGTTGTCGGATTCAATGTAAGAACCGGGACGGAGATGGGATCGGTCTCTGTCGAGAGGAACGTGTCTGCAAAGCTCACTGTCGAAAATGGACACGTCTACGTTCCAGCAGGGAACCGACTCACTGCGATAAATGTGACGTCTTTCCAGGATTGAAAGACAAAAGTTGGATCGTTCGCTTGCCACGACCCTCTCAAGTGCGCCGTAAATCACTCCCCCGAAGGCAGTTCAGTATTCGAAGACAGTCACGTCGTCTTCGGTGCCCATGTGGACGGCATCGGCGTACCCCGGGAAGATGCCGTGTTCGACCACGCTGGGGATCGTCGCGATCTCCGTCGCGAGTCCCTCGGGATCCTCGATCGTCCCGAAGTCACAATCAAAGAGGAGATTGCCGTTGTCGGTGACGACCGGGCCGCTCTTGCGTTGTGCCCACCGGAGTTCGGGCTCGCCGCCCATCTCGCGGATCGCGTTGGCGACCGTCGTCCGGGCGTCGGGGAGGACTTCGACGGGGACCACAGTGTCCAGCACGTCGGTCTCCTTGGTCGGATCGGCGACGATCTGGAGGCTGTCGGTCGCGCTCGCGACGATCTTCTCGCGGGCGTGGGCCGCGCCGCCGCCCTTGATCAGGTCGGGGCCGGCGAACTGGTCCGCGCCGTCGATCGTCACGTCGATGTGACCGTCGGTCTCGTCCAGCGTCGTGAGGTCGATCCCCTTCTCGATGGCGATCTCCCGCGCCTGAAAGGAGGTCGTCACGCCGACGATGTCCAGCCCCTCATTGACTCGACCGCCGAGGATGCGGATGGCGTGCTCGGCCGTGGAGCCGCTGCCGAGACCGACGACGTCGCCGTCTGAGACGGCCTCGACCGCACTCTCGCTTGCCCGTCGCTTCGCCGCGTCGCGGGTGCTCTCGTCCATGTGGGGTCGGTCGCCGTGGGGGAGGAAATAGCTACTGTTTCGGTCAGGTAGATACCGTTATAGGACTGGCTGGGAAACCGGAGACCATGGCGCGCATCGCACCGTCGATCCTGGCAGCGGACTTCGCTGATCTCTACGGGGACGTTCGGGAGGTCGAGTCGGCCGAGATCCTCCATCTCGACGTCATGGACGGCCACTTCGTGCCGAACATCTCCTTTGGCCCGCCGGTGATCAGTTCGCTCCGGGAGCGGACCGACCTCTACTTCGATACGCACCTGATGATCGAGCATCCGGACGAGTACGTCGAGGCGTTTCAGGACGCCGGCGCGGATCGGCTCACCGTCCACGTCGAGGCCGAGGACGAACCGGGGGACGTCATCGACGCGATCCACGACCACGGCATGGACGCCGGGATCGCACTGAATCCCGACACCGACGTCGAGGCAGTCGAACCGTATCTCGACGACGTCGAAGTCGTCCTCGCGATGAGCGTCCAGCCAGGTTTCGGCGGCCAGTCGTTCATGCCGAAAACCTTCGATCGGATCGCACAGCTCGACGCGATGGGAGCCGCCGAGATCGAAGTCGACGGCGGCGTGAACAGTGAGACAGGGCCCAAGTGCGTCGATCGCGGGGTGGACACGCTCGTCATCGGGTCGTCGCTGTTCGGCCAGTCGGATGTGGCCGCGGCGCTCGCGGATCTGAGAGAGAGCGTCGGCATCGAGGCCGATTCGCAGTAGGCAGGAAACCGGAAAACAACTTACAGCACGTCGGCGATCGGCGGCGCGGCGCTGACGCGGCTGATCGACCGATCGATCGTGTCGGTCGCGTACAATGACTTGACGCCGGCCCGGGAGAGTTTGCTCAGGGCGTTATCGACGAGGAGTGGGTGGACGCAGGAGACGTAGACGCGGTCGGTGTCCTGCTTGCTGATGAGCCGGACGGCCTCGCTCATCGTCCCGCCCGTCGCGATCATGTCGTCGACGAGAACGACGTCGCGGCCGGTGAAGTCCTTGTCGTCGGCACGCATCTCCACCTCGGTCGCGGAGTGGCGGATCTTCTCGAAGTTGTCCACGACACCCTCGCCGTAGGTCTCCTGGACTGACTCGGCGAGCCACACCGCGTCCTCGTCGGGGCCGAGGAAGACGGGATCGGAGAGGTCATCGGGCAGCGGCTCGGCGAGCTGGGGGGCTGCGTCGACCGGCTCGGCGGGAACGTCGAAGTAATCCAGCACCGAGACGTTGTGTGGATTGACCGAGTAGACCCGATCAGTGCTCGGGCTGAGGGCCTTCGCGATCGCCCGGACCGAGACGGCCTCGCCGGGGTTGAACAGCTTGTCCTGGCGGGAATATCCCATGTAACCGATGACGGTGACGATTTCGTCGGGGTCGCGCTGGACGGCCCGCTCCTGGAGTTCGAGGAGTTCGAGGTGGGCCTGACTCGACGTCGTCGAGCCGACGATGACGACGCGCTCGTCGTCGCCGACGGTGACGTCTTCGGCCGCCTCGGCGCTCCCGTCGAAGGCCAGATCGACCAGTGGCTCCCCCAGAATGTTCGAGACTTCCATCGCGATGGGCTGGGCAGTCGACGTCCCCGTGATCATGTATGCGACCATTCGGTGGAGGTGAATAAGACACTTCGGTCTTCTCCCGCCGAAGCACAGACTGCCGAAACGGCGAAGGCTCCGACCGTCCAGAGCGCAGCCGCCACTCGCCGTAGGTGTGAAAGTCCACGGCCTGTTCGAGCAACTGGTCCGGAATGCCGGGGACCTCCTCGTCGCGAACCGGACCTTGGGATTCTAGCACATCCGGGTCGCGGGGGAAGTCACGTAGCGAGAAGTGAATGTCGATGCCGGCTTTCGCACCTGCTCCGAGGGCGATGGGGAGCTGATAGTGACCCGGCGTCAGATCGCCCACCGCGGCGATTCGATCGACGATCGGCCTGCCGCCGAGAAACTGATCGGGACCGTCGAGGAGATCCAGGAATCGTTCGTCTTCGACTGTTCGCTGGTCGAGTGCTACGATAACGGCGCGGCGTGATCAGGCGTCCAGCGCGTCCCGAAAGGCGTACTCGACGGCCTTGTTCAGCGTCGGATGTGCATGAATAGTGTCGGTAATATCATGCAATTGTCCAGAGCCTGCCCGCATCGCCACGAGCACCTCGTGGATCATCGTCGACGCTTCTTCGCCCAGCATGTGACAGCCCAGGATCCCGCCGTCGGAAGTGGCCAGTACTTTCACGAACCCCTCATCCAGTTTCTTCGCCCGACCCATCGGCGTGTCGGGCAGGACCTGCCGACCGACGACGTAGGGGTGATCGGCAGTCTTGAGTTCGGCTTCCGTCGCGCCGACGCCGGCGATCTGTGGCTCGGTGAAGACGGCGTGGGGCAGTGCCATGAGATCGATCTCCCGACCGGCGTCGCGGACGACGTTGTCAATCGCGACGCGGGTCTCGTAATCGCCGGAGTGTTTGAACATCGCGTTGCCGGCGATGTCGCCCTGCGCCCAGACGTTCTCCGCGGTGGTTTGCAGGCGTTCGTCCGTCACGACGAAGCCCCGATTGTCGGTCTCGATGCCCGCCGACGCGACATCGAGTGAGTCAGTGTTCGGCCGTCGACCGGCGGCCACGAGTACCTCCTCGCCGGAACATTCGATGACGTCACCGTCTCCGGACTCGGCAAAGACACGGACACCCTCGCCGAGGGGTTCGACCGCTGTCGCTCGATAGCCCGTGTGGACGTCGTGACGCTCTCTGGCGATCTCGGTGAATGTCTCACTCACCTCGGGGTCCTCCCGACCGAGTAGCGTCTCGCCGCTCTCGATGATCGTGACGTCGGTCCCAACCGTTTCGAAGAAGTAGCCCAGTTCCACGGCGATGTACCCGCCGCCGACGATGACCAGACTCTCGGGCTGTTCGTCGAGGTAGAGCGCCTCGCGGCTCGTAAGATAGTCGAGCTCGCCGAGGCCATCGATGGGGGGAATGAACGGGCGACTCCCGGCCGCGACGACGACTTTCTCCCCACTGACGTGCTCGTCGTCGACCAGGACCGTCCGTTCCTCGACGAAGACAGCCTCGTCCGAATAAAGCGTGAGGTCGTCCTTCTCGCGGTAGTCGGCTTCCATGCCGTCGGCGAGCGAGGAGAGTGTCTCGTCCATGTCGGTGACGATAGTCGAGAAGTCAACGTCGTCGAGAGTGGCGTCGAGGAAAAATCGGTCGGCGTCCCGAACCCGCTGGGCAGCGTTCGCGGCCTGGATAAGCATCTTCGAGGGGTTACAGCCGCGATTCAGACACGTGCCGCCGAGTGGCCCCTTCTCGATCAGGGCGGTATCCAGTCCGGCGTCAGCCGCTGCGGCAGCGACGTTGTTTCCGGTTCCGCCGCCGATGACGAGCACGTCGTAGTGAGCCATTCAGTCGGCCTCCTCGCGGTCGAACGCGGCGTCCCATCGGAGAAGTGCCGCCACGGCGGGTTCCAACGCTGCCCCCCGTTCCGTCAGCGAGTACTCGACGCGAACCGGCTGGTCGCTGACGATCTCCCGGCTGACGAGGCGTTGTTCTTCCAGGGCGGAGAGGCTCTCGGAAAGCATCTTCGATGAGACGCCGTCCAGTGAGCCGTTGAGTGCACTGAACCCCATCGGCCCGTCCGAAAGCAGGTGGTAGACGATCCGGAGGTGCCACTTCCGTCCCGTGACTGCCTGGATGGTATCGAACGCCTCGCCGGGTTCGAAAAAGCGGGGTAGGTTCGCCATCGTCCGTTCTGGAACGCTCGTCGCCGTCTGGGCGTCGGAACTCATGTTCTACCAACACGTTACACTGGAGACCTACTTAATATGTCCCGGGTGGGCACTGGCCGTCCGGATCACCACAAGATTCAAATATCAGGTCCAGCGGTTCGACATACTCAGCCGGATGCAGATCGACCACGGTGACATCCCGTCGGAATCCGTCACCGAAGCGCTCTCTCGCGTCATGATGATATCGCTGACGTGCATGAGGAGGGCGAGGACGACCCCAAGGTGCTCGAAACCACGCTGGAGTCCCAAAACCACCCTCTACGACCAGCTCACCCCGCGCCGCAAGAAACTGGTCATCCTCACGGTCGCCTGGATCCGGAAGGCGCGTTACGAGTCCCACCAGCACGTCGACATCGCTCGACCGAAAGGCGTCGAAGTGCTGGCATGAGCGGAGTCAAAGTCCGTCAAGAGGGTCCGCGACGACCGAAACCTTCCTTTCGATCGGCGTTGGGGTCTATGACATGCAACCCATCGAGGAAGTCCACGTCGTGCCGCTGGGGTACGAGCACGACCGGATCCTCTCGCCGATCCGCAAACACGACGCCGACGTCGTCTATCTGCTCGCGGAGGCCCACCAGGACCGTCAGCTGACGCCCTATCAGGAAGCGCTCGTCGAGGAACTCGAATCCGACAGTCGCACGGTGACGTTTCGGGAGGCTGCGCTCGACGACATCTACGACGTGCTCGCGGTCGTGACAACGGTCGTTGCGGAACATGCCAAGGACGTTGTCCGCGTCAACGTCTCCAGCGGCGGGAAACTCGCGGCTATCGGCTGCGCGATCGCCTGCATGGCGACCGACGCGACCGCCTATTACGTCCACGTCGAGGAACATATTCCCGACCTCGAATCCCAGCCCCGAACCCAGGGGTTCGAGGAGGCCGAAGTCCTCCCGTCGTATCCGATCGAAGCCGTCTCCTACGATCAGGTTGCCATCCTGGATTACCTGGCCGAGAAAAACACCGATGCCTATACAGCAAAGAAGTCGGACCTGATCGAGTTCGCCGAGGCCGTCGAACTATCCTTCATGACCGAGGCCGATCCGGCCAACGACAAGGCCAAGTTCGCGCTGTTGAACGCCAACATCATCGATCCCCTCGAATCCGACGGCTACATCTCGGTCGAAGCAGTCGGCCGGCAGAAACAGATCGAACTCACTGAAACCGGCTGGAACGTCCTCCACGCCTTCCGGCATAAATTACAGGACGACCGCTGACGGTCCCGATGGAAGAGCTGTCTCGATCGAGAGAGCTGTTCGGGTAGTCTCTATCCTGAGAAAACTATCAGTTATCGAGTTTGTATGAATAGGAAGGATACTATTGAAAGTAAGTATGGTATCACGATAGAACCTACAAACTACCCGTCACTATCCGAGATTGCGCAGGATGGCGGGGGTGTGGAGTAACCCTAAGCCGTTCCGTCCCCACTCACTTCGGCCCTCCCGAGTGCGTCCCGCCACCCTGTGCATGAAGACACCACCGTTTCCGGTGGCCGCGTGCTTCGATCCCGGATCAGCCTGTGAACGTTGGGAATTCTCGCGAAAAACGGGGCGAGAACACACGTATCACCGTACGTCAACGTAAGCTAGCGTTATCTGTGCGGGCAGTGAAGACAGTAAGTATGAGTGATGGTTTTGACTTGAGCGCACCTGAATTGACTCCCGAGGACCTGCTCGTCCTGAAGGACCCACGATTCACGAAAGAGAGTGTCGCGCTGGTGACCGGCGCAGCCTCCGGCATCGGGCAGGCGACGGCCGTCGCGCTCGCGGCGAACGGCCTGACGGTCGTCGGGGCCGATATCGATGAGGACGGACTCGCCGAGACGGGCGACCGCATCGCCGAGTTCGACCTACCTGGTCCCTACCATCCCGTCCAGACGGACCTGACTAACGACGAGGACGTGGACGCGGTCGTCGAGGCTGCCGCCGGGGAAGGCGACCTGCGATACGTCGCCAACATCGCCGGGATGCAACACATCGACCCGATCGCGGAGTTCCCGATGGAGAAGTACGACCTCCTGACGGACGTCATGCTTCGCGCGCCCTTCTCCACCGCAAAGCGGGCGATGCCGCACATCCGCGAGACGGACGATGGCGTGGGGGCTATCGCGAACATGTCCTCGGTCCACGGTCACTACGCCACGCAGGCCAAGCCCGCCTACATCACGGCAAAACACGGCATCACTGGTCTGACCCGAGCCATCGCCGCCGAGGGCGAGGGCGACTTGCGGGGCTTCTCCGTCTCGGTGGGGTACGTCATGACGCCGCTGATGGTCGATCAGATCCAGGAGACCGCAGCGGAACGCGGGATCAGCGAGCAGGACGTCGTCGAGGACGTGATGCTCGGCCAGGCTCGCACCAAGGAGATGATGACGCCCGCCGAGGTCGCGAACCTCTTCGTCTTCGGCTTTTCGAGCCACGCCAGCCACCTCAACGGCGGCGACCTCCTGTTCGACGGCGGCTACACCACCACCTATGAGTGAGTGGCGTGTAAATCAATTCACACATGAGTGAGACAACAAACGTCGCCATCGCCTGCCAGGGCGGCGGCAGCCACACGGCGTTCACCGCAGGCGTCTTAGAGGAGATGCTGCTCGAATGCGACTGGGACGAGGCGTTCGAACTCGTGGGGATCAGCGGGACCTCCGGCGGGGCGTTCAACGCGCTCGCCGCCTGGTACGGCCTCGTCACTGAGGGGCCCGAGCGGTCGGTCGCCCTCCTGAACGGGATCTGGGACGATCTCGCGGCCAGCGACTATAGCGACAGAATGCTCAACTCCTGGCTGACGAGTATCAACAGACTGGGATCGAGCGGCTGGCCGCTCCCGCAGATCAGTCCCTACCAGGTTCCCGGCAAGGAGATGGGCAAGGAACGCATCCGGGAAGTCCTGGAAACTCACATCGACTTCAGGGATATTCCGGACTATTGCCGGTTGCGCACGCCGGAGCTCGTCGTCGGGACGGTCAACGTCAACGCTGGCGTCTTCGAGACGTTCGTCGACGAGGACGTCACCGTCGAGGCCGTCCTCGCGTCGGCGGCCGTGCCCAACGTCTTCGAGGCCGTCGAGATCCACGGCCACTACCACTGGGACGGGCTGTTCTCCCAGAATCCGCCCGTCCGCGATATGATGCATCAACCACCCGAACGCAAGCCCGACGAGCTCTGGATAATCCAGATCAATCCCCAGGAGTTCGAGGGCGAACCCACCAGCTTAGAGGCGATCGCCGACCGGCGCAACGAACTCTCGGGCAATATCTCGCTGAACCAGGAACTCGGGTTCGTCGAGCAGATCAACGAGTGGGTCGAAGCCGGAAAGCTCCCGGCCGAGGAATTCGCACAGACGGAGATCCACCGCATCGAGATGGGCAGGGATTATCACTGCTCGACGAAACTCGATCGCGACCCCGACTTCATCGCCGAGCTGATGGACCTCGGCCGAACGCAGGCTGCTTCGTTCCTGGACGAACGGTGAGTCGCTCGCCCGAATAGCCGGGAATCGAGCACCACCCGACGCGGCCTTTTTGGTCGGAAGCCGAGTAGCACCCGCCGATGAACCTGGCGTATCCACACTTCCAGATCAACTTCAAAGTGTATCCGGGGACGTGGGGGACCGACGGACTCGCGCTCGCGGAGACGATCGAGCGGGTGAGCGAGGAGACCGGCGCGAACTTCGTCCTGACGCCACAGCCCCCCGATCTGCGATTGATCGCCCGCGAGACAGAGCTGCCCGTCTTCGCACCGGCCGTCGATCCAGTCGCGCCCGGACGCGGAATGGGAAAACTCCTCCCCGAGGCACTCGAAGCGGCGGGCGCAGTCGGGGCGGTCATCAACCACGTCGAGAACCGCGATACGCTTTCCGACATCGAGACCAAGGTCGAACGCTGTCAGGCGGTCGGTCTCGACGCGATCGTCTGCGTCGACAGCGTCGAGATGGGGCGAGCCGTGGCGGCGTTCGAACCGGACCAGTTACTCTTCGAACGTCCCGACGACATCTCGACCGACCGAGCGATCAGTCGAACCCACCCCGACCGTATCGAAGCGTTCCTGGAGATGCGCGACGAAGTAGCGCCGGAGACGAAGGTCCGCGTCGGCGGCGGGATCTCGACGGCTGAGGACGTTCGACTGGCCCTCGAACTCGGAGTGGACGCGACAGGTGCGGCCTCGGCGATCGCAACCGCGGCGGATCCAGCGGACCGACTCCGGGAGATCGGAACCGTCGTCGCGAGCGTCGAGTGAGACTCCCGGCGGGACGAAGGAGACCGGTCATGGAGGGACACGTCGAGCGGACAGATTAAGACCCGGGGAGCCGAATATTGACGCGAACCATGACTGTCCCAACCACGCCGTTGCCGAGTGGCGACGAACTGCCCGTCGTCGGCAAAGGAACCTACGAACTCGAAGGCGAAACCGTACAGGAACCGGTCGAGATGGCTCTCGACGTCGGGTACACCCACGTCGACACCGCCGAGGGGTACATGAACGAGCCGTCGCTCGGCGAGGTTCTCGCCGATCACGATCGCGACGAACTCTTCCTGACATCGAAGGTGCTGGCGAAACATCTCAACTACGAGTCGGTGATCGAGACCGCAAAGGGGACGCTTGCTGACCTTGGGACTGACTATCTCGACCTCTATCTGATCCATTGGCCCAATCCCGCGATCTCCGTGCGGGAGACGATGGACGCGATGGCCACGCTCAAAGAACAGGGACTCGTCCGGAACGTCGGCGTCTCGAACTTCGATCGCTACCAATTGAGCGCCGCCCAGCACGTCGCAGACGTCCCGATCGCCGTCAACCAGATCGAGTTCCACCCCTACCTGCAGCGACCCGACCTCGTCGAGTACTGCCAGGACAACGACATCGTCGTCGAGGCCGCCGCCCCGCTGGCCCGGACGAAAGTGCTGGACGATCCGGTTATCGAGGAGCTTGCGGAGAAGTACGATCGCACGCCCGCCCAGATCGTCCTCCGGTGGGCCATCCAGAAGGACGTCGTCGTCCTGCCGCGCTCGACCTCCCGGGAACACATCGAGCAGAACTTCGATCTGTTCGAGTTCGAACTCGACGAGGCGGACCACGCCCGCATCGACGATCTCGACCGCGACGAGCCGGTCTACGATAACCGCACCCGGTCGTGGGACGACGACGTCTGGGGCATGGCGGAGTGACCAGTCACCGAACGCCGCTCACTTCTCGATCACGTCGACGCCGGTAAACTCGAACCGTGCGCCGCCGGCCTCGCTCTCGCCGAGAGAGACCGTCCAGTCGTGAGCGTCGGCGATCGCTTCGACGATGGCGAGTCCGAACCCCGTGCCGTCCTCGGCTGTGGAGTGACCCGGTTCGAAGATCGTTTCGCGGCTGTCCTCGGGAATGCCCGGGCCGTCGTCTTCGACATAGAACCCGCCGGCGAGTGAGCCGACGGTGATGGTCACACCGCCACCTGCATGTGTCACGGCATTCGAAATCAGGTTCTCGAACAGCTGTTTCAGTCGGCTCAGGTCGGCCCGGATCGTCCGGTCAGTGTCGACGGAGAGCGTCGCGTCGGCCGTCGGCACAGTTCCCCAGCAGCCCTCGATCGTCTCCGCGATTCCGACCGGTTCCGTCTCGATGGCCGCGTTCTCTTCGACGGCGAGCGTCCGAAGGTCCGCAATCAGCGACAGCCCTCGATCGACGGCTGTCTCCGCGTGTTCGAGATGGACGCTGTCACACTCCTCGGCGGCGAGTTCGAGTCGGCTGGTTGCGACGTTCAACGGGTTCCGGAGGTCGTGGCTGACGACGTTCGAGAACTGTTCGAGACGCTCGTTCTGCCGGTGAAGTCTCCGTTCGTTCCGGGTCCGCTCGGTGACGTCGCGATACAGCCAGAGGTTGGCCTCGCCGTCCGGCAACGTGTAAGGCACGTAATCGCGTTCGAGAACGCGTCCGTCCGCGAGTTCGAGCGTCTCGTTTTTGACCAGTTCGCGCGCGTCGATCCGGCGTTCGATCCCCTCGATGAATCCCTCGGGATCGGCGAACAGCCCCTTGAGGTCGTGGGCTGCCCGTGTGCAATCGCGGCCGATCAACGTTTCGGCGGAGAGTGGGACGTCGAAGACAGACGTCAACCGTTCGTTGGCCATCAGCACGTCGCGTTCGGCGTCCTCGACGAGGACGCCCATCGGCAGATGCTCCACGATCGTCCGCAGAACCGTGTTCGTCTGTTCGCGTTTCCGTTCGCGCTCCTTTCGCTCGGTGACGTCGACGTTGATCGCGACGAACCGTTCGATCGTCCCCTCGTCGTCCGTGACTGGCGCGATCGTCTGCTCGATGACGTACCGCTGGCCGTCCCTTCGTTCGTTGACGAGTTCGCCCTCCCAGGTCTCGCCGTCGAGAATTGTCTCCCAGAGATCCTCGTAGAACGCTTCCTCGTGTTCGCCCGATCTGAGGATCGACGCCTCCCGGCCGATCGCGTCTTCGGCCGAATATCCGGACTGGGTTTCGAACGCCTGGTTGACGTACTCGATCACGCCGTCGGGATCCGTCCAGTAGACCGCGTGACCGGCGTGTTCGACCGCCTGCCGGAAGGCCCGGAGTTCTCGTTCGCGGTCGCCCCAGTCGGTGACGTCCGTGTACCACACGTAATTGCCGTCGGGCGATCCGTCGTCCAGCCCGAACGGGATAACGTGCATGATGAATTCCCGAACCCCGTCGCGCGTGCGTCGCTCGACGTGTTCGGTGATCGCCGCCCCCTCGGCCGCGCGCTCACGGAACGCGACGTGTTCGTCGTGATGACCCTCGGGGACGAGGACGTCCGACACTTCCTCGCCGACGATGCCGTCGCGGTCGAAGCCAAAGACCTCCTCGAAGGCTTCGTTGACGTCCGTGACGTACTGTTCGTTGCCGTCGCCCAGGGGACGGGACGCTGCCACTGGGGTCGGTGCGTTCGCGAACAGCGCCTCCCGACGGTCGCGCTCCTCCCGACGCTGCTCGTCGATCACCAGGGAGTGCAGCGCGTGGCCGATGTCGGCCCCGAGTTCCGAAAGCAGGTCGCGCTCGTCCGCGTCGAAGGGCTGTGGCTCACCCGCATACAGCGTGAGGACACCGTAGAGCGTGTCTTCGTGTGCGAGCGGGACGGCCGCGATCGACTGGAACCCGTGGCTCGTGGCCGTATCCGCCCACCGGTCGAGGTCGGGATCTTCGGCGATGTTCTGCGAGACGGCGACGCGTCGCTCCCGCGCCGCGGTCCCGGTGGGCCCCTTCCCGGTCGGGCTATCGTCGGCCGTGACCGTGATCTCGTCGAGATAGCCGTCGCCCTCGCCGGCTCTCTCTCGGACGACGAGTCGGTCCGTGTCCGAATCGACCGTACCGATCCACGCGAACGCGTAGAGGTCGGTGGCGGCGAACCGTTCGCAGACGCGAGACTCGACGTCAGCCCGGGAGTCAGCCCGTACGAGAATCTGGTTGACGTCACTGCCAAGCGACCGGATCCGGTCGAGTTTGGCCGCACGCTGCCCGGAACGATACTGGGACACGGCGTTCCGGATCCGGTTTTCGAGAAGCTCGTATTGCTCGGTTCCGCCGCCCTTCTGGAGGTAGTCGGTGGCCCCGGCGGTGATGGCCTCGCTGGCGACTTCCTCGCTGCCCTTGCCAGTGTACAGAATGAACGGGAGGTCGGGATACTCCGCCCGGACCGCTTCGAGGAAGTCGATGCCGTCCATCCCCGGCATCGCGAAGTCAGAGACGAGACAGTCGAACCGTCCGGCTGAGAGCCGATCGAGGCCTGCCCTCGCGCTCGTCGCTGTCTCGACAGTGATGTCCTCGGCTCGTTCGAGCATGTCGGCCACGACGGCCGCGAGATCCGGCTCGTCGTCAACGTGCAGAACGTTGATAGCCGCCGATTCACCCGTCATCGCAGTTGCTTCCCGTTGACTCGCCCGCTTCAAAAGGCTGCGGTAGCGATTCTCAGAACAGATACTGGGACGAACGCGCCTGAAACGAGCACACGAAGCGACGGACCGTCGGTCCGTCAGGGCGAACGCCGAGTCGACAGGGCGAACGACGTTACTTCAGTGCGGGACTCTCGCGGTCGCCCCAGTCGTCGAGGAAGGCCTCGAGTCCGCTGTCAGTGCGCGGGTGATCGAGCATCTTCTCGGCGGTCGAGGGCGGCAACGTCGCGATGTCCGCGCCCGCCTTGGCGACTTCCTGGACGTGGTAGGGATGGCGGATCGACGCCGCAAGGATGTCCGTCTCGAAGTCGTAGTTGTCGTAGACCTCGCGGATGTCCTCGATGAGGCCGACGCCGTCGTGGCCGTTGTCGTCGAGTCGACCAATGAACGGCGAGACCATCGTCGCGCCGTTCTTCGCGGCGACGAGGGCCTGATTGACCGAGAACACCAGCGTGATGTTGGTCTGGACGCCCTCGTCGGTGAGCGTCTGGAGCGCCCGCATGCCGTCGCGGGTCATCGGCAGTTTGACGGCGATGTTGTCGCCCCAGGTGTCGTACTCGCGGGCCTCTTCAAGCATCTCCTCGTAGTCAGTCGCGATGACCTCGACGCTGATCGGCCCGTCGACGAACTCCGTCAGTTCGTCGATGATGTCCCGGTACTCCCGATCGGTCGAGGAGACCAGTGACGGATTCGTGGTAACCCCGTCGACCAGTCCGAGTTCGTCGGCTTTCCGTACCTCGTCAACGAAGGCTGAGTCAATGTATGTACGCATAGTCAATTGTGTTAGTGTAGTTAGGCAATTAGCCCTTTCGCTGCCTCGGCAATCGCCTCGCCGGTGAAGCCGTAGTACTCGTAGAGATCCAGCCCGTTGCCGGAGGTACCGAACTCGTCCTCGATGCCGATCCGCTTCATCGGGGTCGGGTGCTGCTCGCCGAGCACTTCGGCGACAGCGCTACCGAGGCCACCGATGACGCTGTGGTCCTCGGCGGTGAGGACGGCACCCGTTTTCTCGGCGGACTCGACGACGAGTTCCTCGTCGAGGGGCTTGATCGTCGACATGTTGATCACGCGGGCGTCGATGCCATCGTCGGCCAGAACCTCGGCGGCCTCCTGGACGACGTGAACCATCGCGCCGTGGGCCATCAGCGTGACGTCCTCGCCCTCGCGTAGGATCTCGCCCTTGCCGATCTCGGGTTCGTAGTCCTCGGCGTCGTGAATGACGGGGACGGACTCACGGATCAGTCGGAGGTAGGCGGGGTCGTCGTCGTCCGCCAGGGCGGTCACGAGCGCGTTGGCCTCGACGGCGTCGGCCGGCGAGATGACGCGCAGGTTCGGCAGGCCCCGATAGGCAGAGATGTCCTCGATGGTCTGGGCGCTCGGGCCGTCCTCGCCCGTGATGACGCCGGCGTGGCTGCCGACGACGGTCACGTTGCGCTTCGGGCGGGCGATCTGCTGGCGCACCTGCTCGAAGCCGCGCTCGGAGAAGATAGCGAAGGTGTTCGCAAAGACCGGTCGACCGGTCTCGGCGATACCGGCCGCCGTGGCGAAGAGGTCCTGTTCGGAGATGCCCACGTTGATCCATCGCTCGGGGTATTCGTCGCGGAACCACCCGCCGCGAGTCGACTTCGCCAGGTCGGCGTCCATGACGATGAAGTCCTCGCGTTCCTCAGCCTCGTCCAATAGTCCGTTCCCGAAGCCGTTCCGGGTCGAAATCTTCTCGCTCATTTGGTGGTCACCTCCACGGTCGCGGGGTCGAAGCCGAGTTCTTCCAAGGCTTCGTCGAATTCCTCGTCAGTCATCGCGCCGGCGTGATAGCCGTTGGGCTGGGCCTCCATGAAGTCGATCGGGTAGCCCTTGACGGTGTTGGCAATCAGGAGGCGCGGGCCGTCGGTCTCGTTGATCTCTTCGAAGGCCGCGGCGATCTCCCCGAAGTCGTGACCGTCGACCTCCCAGACGTCCCAACCGAAGGCCTCGAACTTCTCGTCGAGCGGGTCGATCTCCATCGTCTCGGCGACGGGGAGGTCGTTCTGTTTCTTGTTGCGGTCGACGATCGCGACGACGTCGAGTCCCTTCTCGCCGGCGGACATCGCCGCTTCCCAGATGTTGCCTTCCTGGGTCTCGCCGTCGCCAAGAATGGCGTAGACGTCGTAGTCGCGGTCGTCGAAGTCTGCGCCCATCGACTGGCCGTTGGCGTAGGAGAGTCCCTGGCCGAGCGATCCCGACGGGAACTCCACGCCCGGGACCTTCGGCGAAGAGTGGCCGGGCAGGGCCCCGCCCAGACGGCGGAACTCCTCGTTGGGATCGACGTCGATGAAGTCATAGCGATCCAGGAGTGCGTACAGAACCGGACACGCGTGGCCTTTGCTGTAGATGAGACGGTCACGGTCCGGATCCTCGGGGGTCTCGGGATCGACGTTCAGTTCCTCGTTGTACAGCCAGAGCAGATACTCGACGGCCGAAAGCGAACCGCCTGGATGCCCTGACTGGGCCGCATAGACCATCTCGACGATGTCCCTGCGGACTTCCTGTGCTGTCTGGCGATACTGTTCGATTCGATCGTCCAGATCGCCATCTGACGTACTATTTCCAGGCAAACTTTTCACCCGGCGAGATTTTCCCATTTCGGCAGTAAAAAGCTTCCTATCGGTCGTAGTCACCGTCGAGATGCGACCATCTCTTGACGTCTGATCGATGGCTTCCGCGTCGACTCCGAACGTCGACTCGAGCGCTCGAGGGCACAAACGACGACACGGACGGCAGGACGACTCGCTACGTTTCTGCGAGGACCTCGACCAGTCGATCGGCGGTCGTCGCCGGGTCGGGATCCGCGACGAACTCCGCCATCGTCGACTTGACCTCGATGAGTGTCTCGGGATGGACCGCAAGCCCGTGGGCGATCGACGGGGGCTGTGCGGTGGCGGCGTCGAAGTCGGCCCGCTGATCCTGCAGGAACGGGGTGAACTCGGACCGATCAGTATCCGTCCGGGGCGGCATCGACCCCTTGTGGCGGTTGAAGGCCGTCTGTGCCTCGCGGGATCCGGCATAGGCCAAGAACTCGTCGATCGCGGTCGTGTCCGCGTCCGAACTCGCCGGGATGAGTGCGTCCATGTTGAGCGGGTAGTCACCGTCGGTCCCCGGGAACGGGATCGAGTCCCAGGTCTCGCCGTAGGCGTCCTGATCGTAGGCGCTGGCCGCCCAGTCGCCCATCAGGAACAGCGCGCCCTCGTCCTCGACGAAGTGTGCGTTCGCGTCAGGCAGCGACGAGAACAGTGCGTCGTCGTTGGCGAACTCGAGGTACCGAGCCAGGACGTCGAGGGTCGTCTCGATCGCGTCACGATGCCGGCCCGGGTTCCCGTCGACGACCTCGCGATACGTCCGGGCATCTGTCTCCCCGAGGAGGATCGTCTCCCAGACGTGGATGGTTCCCCAGGGGTTTCGGAGCGCCATCAGGAACGGCGCGACGTCGAGCGCATCGTCGAGCTGTTCGAGCACGCCGACGAACGCCCGCGGTGAGTTGACGTCGATATCGACCCCGGCTCGTTCGATCATCTCGACGTCGTAAAACAGGTTGTTGATCCGGTGGATGTTCAACGGGATCGCGTGGTAGTTACCGTCGAAGCGAACCTGTTCTTTGGCACCCTCCGTAAAGACGTCCTCGAAGCCGTTGTCCTCCCAGACGTGGCTGATGTCCCGAACGGCACCGGTATCGATGTACGGCTGGACGTGCTGGCCGGGCCACTCGATCCAGGCGTCCGGGGCTCGTTCCTGGAGGATGCGGATCTTGACCCGGATCGAGAGATCGTCGGCCGACGTCGTCGTCTCCTCGACAGAATATGACGTCCGACGCTCGTAGCCCTCGACGAGCGCGTTCAGCGCCGCGCCGCCCCACTCAGCCCCCACTAGTTGGTGTAAGAGTTCAAACCGCTTCTGTGCCGGTTCGGTCTGTGCCATACGCCGGACGTAACTCGCCGACCCCCTTAAGGGTATGTCCATCACCGGCCGGCCCGTGACGGTCGCGACGAATGATCGAGTGGTAGCATGCCACTCAGTCCGTCCGCTCTCCGTCGGTTGTGTAACGATTACGAACAATTCTTTCCGATTTTCGAAAGCACTAAGCGAGCGGATGGCCACCGGCTACCCGGAGCCCCTGACGACATACATGACGGAATCAGTACACGGCGTGCGATCGAAGGGTATCGACACCGACGACGTGACGATCGCCTACATCGGCGGTGGGAGCCGCGAGTGGGCACCCAAGCTGTTCCGGGACCTCGCAATCTCGGATCTTTCGGGGGAGGTTCGATTACACGACATCGACCATGAGAGCGCCGAACTCAACGCCGAGTTCGGCAGCTGGGTCCAGAATCGGGACGACGTCGAGGCAGAGTGGACCTACGAAGCCGTCGCGGATCGTGACGAAGCGCTTGCGGGCGCTGACGTCGTGATCCTCTCGACGCAGTACAACCCGGCCGAAACCTTCGTCCACGACCTCGACATCCCGAAAGAGCACGGCATCTACGGCGCGGTCGCCGCCACGATCGGCCCGGGTGGGATCTTCCGGGCGATGCGGACGATCCCGGTCTATCGGGAGTTCGCCGCCTCGATCCGCGAACAGTGTCCGGACGCGTGGGTCGTGAACTTCACCAATCCGGTCCACTTCGTCACCCGGGCGCTGTACGACGAGTACCCCGACATCAACGCGATCGGGTTCTGTCACGAGGTGCTGTGGACCCGCCACCACCTCACGAAGATCGTCGAGGAGGAACTCGGCGAAGAGGCCGAGCGGTCGGACATCTCTGTCAACGTCAAGGGCATCAACCACTTCACGTGGATCGACGAAGCCCGGTACAAGGGCCGGGACCTCTGGCCGCTACTGGAGGACCTCGTCGACACCGACCGGGCGCATCGGGAGTTCACGCCCGCGGACCTCGCAGACGACTCGCCGTTCACCGACAAACAGCAGGTCACCTGGGAGCTGTTCCGCCGCTTTGGCGTCTTCCCGGCGGCGGGCGACCGCCACCTCGTCGAGTACGCGACGTCGTTCCTCGGCGGCGGCAAGGAAGGGCTCAACCGCTGGGGCGTCAAGCGGACCACCAGCGACTACCGCGCGAAACACTGGAACCCCGCCGAGTCCGATCAGACGAGCAACGTCGAGGCTTACATGGACGGCGACCGGGAGTTCGAACTGTTCCATTCCAACGAGATCTTCGACGACATGGTCGCAGCACTCGGCGGCGAGGACACGATGGTCGCAAACGTCAACATGCCCAACGAGGGCCAGGTCACCGACATCGAGGACGGGGCCGTCGTCGAGACCAACGCCGTGATCCGCGAGGGCGAGATCAAGCCGACCACCGCCGGCGGGTTCCCCCGCCCGGTCCGGTCGATGATCAACGGCCACGTCGATACCATCGAGACGATCATCGAGGCCTCCCGCACCGGTGACGTCGACGAAGCCTTCGCCGGCTTCCTGCTCGACCAGCAGGTCCGGACACTCCAGACCGAGGAGGCCCGCGAGATGTTCGCCGAGTTGGTCGCTGCCGAAGAAGAGTATCTCCAGGACTGGGATCTCGAAGGTTCTGACGTGCTGGCCGAAGCCGACGCCTACGACGGCTGAGGGCAGTCTCTTCGTTTTCCGGCCACAACGGCTGCACTGAAGACAGGACGGTCCACGCACCGGTCACCACGATTTATGCGGATCGTCCGCAATGATTCGAACCCCGCATGAATCTGCTCCCGTGGCTGCTCGATTGGCCCCCGAGTCGCGGTACGATCGCCGTCTTCGTGGTCCTGACCGCGTTCAGCGTTGGGACGCTGGTACTATTTGGCGACGTGACCGACGAGATCACGGCCGAGAACGTCACCATCGAGTCGACCGACCTCACCGTCCGATTGAACGACGAGATCGACTTCCCGGACGTGGAGGACGGCTCGGTGCAGACGTGTCTCGGGTACGGGACACCCGGCGACAGTATCAGTGTCCTCGGTGACGTGACCGTCCGGATTCCGGCCGAAAGAGGGCGATCTGACGCGAGGGCGGACCGACTGACACTCGCGGTGAGCCACGGCCACACGGCGGAGCGGACCACGCAGACCCTGACGCGGACCGGCGACGTGACGGCGGACGTCTTCTGGGTCATCGACGACGACGAAACGCTCTCGGTGAACGAGACGGCTCGGCTCAAGGTCAGCGTGGAATCGGCCGAGTCGACGCTCGCCAACAGCACGACGGCGGTTCCTGTCAAAAAGGGGACGCGAACCTACGACTGCTGACTGGCCACCGACAGTGGTCTCGAAGAGAGGAATGCCGGAACGAAGAGTGAAGAGAGTATAGAACCGTACCGAAGGACTATGTTACTCCAATCAGTAGCTGTCCACATGAACGATCAAAGTCAACCGGAAGAGTTCGCGGATGTCAACGAGGCGGTCGAAGACGAATGGGAGTCCGAAACGACGCCCTACGAGCGCATCCGACACGTCATCGCCCACGCGTACTCCCCGGTTCCGGCCGATGCAGTCGCCGACGACGCGCTAACGACCCCGAAGACGGCGCGAAAACACCTGAACACGCTCGCCGAGGAGGGGTTCGTCGAGACGTCGCCCGGCGAGCATGGCGGAACGCTGTATCGCCGGTCCCCGGAATCACTCGTTGTCGAACAGGCCGCGGACATCCTCGAGCACGTTACGACTGACGAACTCGTCACGCGGGTCACTGAGATGCGCGAGCGACTCAACGAGTACCGCACCGAGTACGGCGTCGATTCCCCGGAAGAACTCGCTGTCGAGCGGACGAATCAAACGCTTGCCAAGTCTGGTTCCGCCGGGCAGGAGATCGATCCGGAAACGATCCGTGACTGGAAGACGCTCCGTCGAAACCTCGCGTTCGCGAACGCTGCCCTCTCGATCGGGACCGCCGAGCAGTTCGTCGGCGAGGACGATCACTCGACTGACGAGAGCATTCCCGCCTGAGACATGGCGGGCCCGACCGATCAGCCGGAACATCATAGCCTTCGCGGGGCGATTGATCGCCCGGCACTACTCACCATTCGGGATATCGTCGAGGAAATGGAACCGCTCGCGACAGCCCGACTCGACGACTATCTCGATCCAGCAGTTCTTGAAGTCACTCTCGACGACGGACTCGGTGAGGCAGACAGCGCACGGATCGATATCCGATGGACGACACGGGGAGACTACGTGTTTCACTACACAGACACAGAAGGGGTGAACCTCCGCTGGGGGAAGCATCCCCACGGGGGCGAATACAGATGTGTCGATGGACTCGAACACTATCATCCACCGCCGGATGCGAGTTCCGATCCTGACAAGGTCCAGGACTCCTGCATCACACAGTCTTCGGAGGCACTCGTCACCCGTGCCGTCCTCAAACTCTGGCGTGTGGCCTACCACACCGACGCATACGAACCTCTCAACGCAGGGAGCAACCCGCCATAGGACAGTACGCAGGACTTTCGTGTTCGTAACGTTGAACTCAGCAGTGTCGACGATCTCGGCCGCGGACCTCCAGAGCGCTTGGTGCTCCGTCGTATTTTCCCCTCACTGGCCCTCATGTCCGATTCGACCCCTCACAGCCGCTATTTATTTATACCTCGTTGCACAAATCCGGATAGTGTCCGAGAATACAAAACAAGGGATAAAAGCCTGCATCGATGTCCGTCCAGAGAGCGGCGTCGACGTCTTCCGCATCGAGGCGGCTGACCAGATACTCCGTCTCCTGGCGGACGCCCACGAGACGGAATTCACGATCGCCGAACTCGTCGACGTGACCGGGGCCGCCCGATCGACAGTCTGGCGGGCCGTCGATCTCCTCGACAGCATCGGCGTCGTTCGCATCAGGGAGACGCCACAGCGGAACTACGTCGCCATCGACCCGGAGCGACTCCGGAAAAACGACCCTATCCTCGCCATCGAACAGCCCACGTTCCACGCCCCGGTCCGAACGTTCGTCCAGCGAGTCCGGGAGGCGGTCGAGGAGGCCGACGCGGTCGACGACTTGGTGGGGATCGTCGTCTTTGGGAGTGTCGCCCGGGGGACCGCCGACAGACAGAGTGATATCGATCTGTTCGTCGTCATCGAAGGCGATCGAACGACGGCGAGAAGACTCGTGACTGATGTTGTCGCTGCCCTCCGTGAGGAGCGTTTCCACGGCGATCGATTCGACTTCGATCCGTACGTCGAATCAGCCGCGAGTGCCCAACGGGCCGGAGAAAAACTGCAGGATATCTTCGAAGAGGGCCTCACTGTCTACGGTGATGATCGTCTGCAGTCCATCCGCAAGGCGGTGTTCGCCAATGAGTAGTACCCGTATCGAACAGCTCATCGACGACGTGCAAGCCGCGTTCGATCGGCCACCACGGGAAATCGAAGAGGGTCTCGACGTCAAAGACGCTGCACTCCTGCAGCTACGTAAAGCGTGCCGGTTGCTCGCCGGTGCCGAGTCGCTTCGTCGTGATGGCTACTTCACGCTCGTGATCGAAGCGTCCTTCGTCGCCATCGAGCGATCGATCGAGTTTCGATGCTGGAGCGGGGGACACTGCAGCCTACCGATCTGCCGGGCACACACCCGGGTGTGTACCGCGAGGCAGCGGCCGCCGGGATCGTCGCCGAATCGACAGCCGAAGATCTGGCGGATCTCTGGCGTGACCATCGGGCAAAAACCTACTACCAGGACGGGCTCGCAGCGGCGGAGCGAGCCGACGAAACGTACGCACTCGCGAGCGAGATTCACGCCTTCGTCGTCGGTCGTTCGTCACAGGGATTCGAGTGTCTCTGTGAGTGATGGCGATCTGGCTGCTCACCGCAGTCGAAAATGAGAAGCTTCCGTCGACCGGGACGGCTGATTTACTCTACTGTCTCGATGCTCGTCTCAGTGAGATACGTCCGAGCGGACCGCGGGACGACCTTCGTGTCCGTGACCTCGAAATCAGCAGTGTCGACGATCTCGGCGGCGGATTTCCCGACGCGGAGTTCGTAGGGACCTTCCTCGACGGCGAGATTCATATCGAGATCGTGGTAGGCGAGCTGGGTCGCGTCGAAGGTGAACGTGACGCGCTTGGTCTCGCCGGGTTCGAGGTGCACACGCTCGAAGCCGAGCAGTTCCTGGACGGGACGTGCCTGGCTCGGGTTCTCGGCGTGCTGGTAGAGCTGGACGACGTCGTCACCAGCGACGTCACCTGCATTGGTCACCGTTACACTCGCAGTAAGTGTCCCCATCGGTGCGACCGTTTCGTCCTCGAGTTCGAGATCGCCGTACTCGAAGTCGGTGTAAGAGAGCCCGTAGCCGAACGAGTACAGCGGTTCGCCGTCCATGTAGACGTGCTCCTCGTTCGCCGAGTTGGGCTTGCGGCTGTAGTAGACCGGCTGCTGTCCAACGGATTTGGGGATCGACACCGGCAGATGCCCGCTCGGGTTGTACTCGCCGAAGAGCACGTCCGCGATAGCATCCCCGCCTTCCTGACCCGGCAGCCAGGCGTGCAGCATGGCCGGGACGCGATCGGCGATCTCCGGGATCGCGTGGGGTTTGCCGCTGACCTGGACGACGATGAGTGGTGTGTCAGTCTCCGCGAGACGCTCGATCAATTCCGCCTGGACGCCGGGGAGCTCGAGGTCGGTGACGTCGCAGTTCTCGCCGCTGGTCGGGACGTCGGGGAGTTCGGCCGGGTTCTCACGGTCCGCGAAGTCGATGTCCGAGCGCGCGCCGACACACGCGACGGCGACGTCCGCGTCGGCGACGGTCTCCTCGGCAGCATCGAACTCCTCGGTCGAGGGGCCGGTCATCGTCGCACCCTCGACGTACTCGACGTCGAAGCCGGCTGTCTCGCCTTTGGCTTCGAGCGCATCCCGTGGCGTGACACACTCGAAGTCACCGTCTTCCTCGGTGTCGAAGCGGGCGGCGTGTGTGTAATCGCCGACCTGTGCCCGACCGTCGTCAGCCTGCGGGCCGACGAGGGCGACCGAGTCGAGATCCCCGCCCGAGAGCGGCAGGAGGTCGTCGTTCTCGAGCAGCGTCATCGACTCGCGGGCGGCCCGAGCGGCGAGTTCTGTTCGCTCGTCGGTGTCGAACGGTTCGGTCGCAGCCTCGGTGTCGACGTACGGATCGTCGAACACGCCGGACTCGATCTTCGCCCGGAGTACTCGACGGACAGCGGTGTCGACGGTCGCCTCGCTCAACTCGCCGTCCTCGACGGCTTCGACGAGGTTCTCGCCGTAGCAGTCAGTCGCCGGGAGTTCGACGTCCAGACCCGCTTCGAGTGCGGTGACGCCGGCCTCGCGCTGAGTGTTGGCGATCCCGTGTTCTGTCTTGAGCAAGTCGACGCTGAAGTAGTCCGCGACGACGTGGCCGTCGAAGCCCCACTCGCCACGGAGGATATCCGTCAGCAGCCACTCGGAACTCCCACACGGGACGCCGTCGATGTCGTGATACGCGTTCATCACGGCCCTGGCGTCGGCCTCCTGGATCGCAACCTCGAATGGGTAGAGGTGGACCTCCCGGAGCTCGCGCTCGCCGATCTGGACCGACGAGCGGTTCTTGCCGCCCTCGCCGCTCCCGTGACCTGCAAAGTGTTTGAGCGTCGCGTCGATCCCCTCGCCATCACGCTGGAGCCCCGAGACGTAGGCGGCACCCAGCGCGGCGACGAGCTGTGGGTCCTCGCCGTAGGTCTCCTCGACGCGGCCCCACCGCATGTCACGCGAGACGTCGAGGACAGGCGAAAGTGCCTGGACCGCGCCCACAGCCGCGAGTCGGTGGCGAATCGAGTCCGTGATCGATTCGAGGAGCGTCGGTGACCACGTGCTCGCCAGTCCGAGTGACTGCGGGAACACCGTTCCTCCCGGGCCCCGGTAGCCAGTCAAACACTCCTCGTGTTCGATCGCGGGGATGCCCAGGCGCGTCTCCTCGACGAGGTATCGCTGGAGTTCGTTGATCGTCTCGGCCGCGTCTTCGGGATCGAGCAGGCCCTGACTGGCGACCTGCGTCAGGTGGCCGATCCCGTCGCCGAGGTACTCCTCGACCACGTCATCGACGATCTCGCCGTCGTCATCGAGCATCTTCTTCGCGGGGATCGAACCGATCTGCCGCGGGGTGATCGACCCGAGCTGAGCGACTTTTTCTTCGAGGGTCATCGCCGCCAGTATGGCGTCGATCCGGCGCTCGGTGGGTGCCGTCGAGTCCTGAACGATATCGGAGTCCGTCATTGAGAGTAACGTCCGTTCGTGCTCGGGTAGCACCATTCAACGTTTCGGAACCTGTGCCCTCATCGTATTATTTGCTTGTCACCCCCGACACCACGGGACACAGTCACTGATCCGATCCTGGGACTCGGGCCCGACGCCGGTTTCGCAGTCCAGCTCAACTGCCAACGGGTCTCGTCACCTATTTACTTTCTGAGACCATTCCACACGGACATGGGAACCGATACGTCAGAGCCCCTCGAGGAAGTCGATCCGGAATCCGTGACCGTCGACGCGGTCGACGCCGACGACGTCCGCGCCGCACTCGACTCGACGAATCCGACGGTCCAGCGACGGGGCCTTCGGGTATGTGAAACACTCGCAGGCGAGGACGTCTCGGCCGTCGAACCGTTTCTCGACGACGTGTCGGCCCTCGTCAACAGGGACACCGCCGCGACCTCGTTGCGAGCCATCGCAGTCCTGAACACAGTCGCCGGCGTCGAACCGGAGGCCCTGGACGGACGTCTCGAAGCGCTCGCCGAAGCAGCCGGGTCCGAGTTGACGGACGTCCAGCTCACCGGCGCACAGGTTCTGGGAAAGGTGGTCGTCGATCATCCGGACATCGTCGCCCCGTACGTCAAAGCCCTGCTCGAAGGGATTCAGTCGACGAAACTAGATCCGGATCCACCGGAAGTCCCCGACGCCGTCGAGCACAGACAGACGGCGGAGACGCTATACGAGCACGAGAACGACGAACGACAGCGCCGGATGTCGGGCCGCCAGACGCTGATCAACGTCGTCGTCGCGGTCGCCGAACAGAAGCCCGCGGCGGTGTCCGACGCTGTCGACGATCTCGTCGCGCTTTTCGACGACAGTGACCCGGCGATCGCGGGGGGCGCACTCGACGCCCTCGGCGAACTCGCGAAGACGGATCCGGAGGCGGTTGCACCCGTTCGTGACGACATCGTCGAGTGTCTGGATCACGATCGCCCGCTCGTCCGGGCGCGAGCTATCCGAGCGCTGGGTCGACTCGGGGACGACGCGGCCGTCCCGGAACTCCGCTCGATGGCCGAGTCCGACGACGACAAGAACGTCCGGGACATCGCCGCAGAGACGGCCGACTTCCTGGAAGTCTGAGCGTCGCGCTCACGCTTCGTCGTTCGAGGTCGGGAACCCCTCGTCGTCCATCTCGCGTTTGATACAGTACCAGTACGCACCGAGGAAAGCGGCGAGCGACACAGTCAACAGCACGCCGTCGATGATGATCATCGGATACACCTGATCGCCGGGACGGACGACAGTCAACGAGAACAGTAACAGCAGCCCCATCATGATGAAAAGCATGATGACGATCCGCATCTGCCTGCGCTTGGCACAGACGAGATCGGCCAGCAACGACCACTTGGACGGCCCGGAAGACATGTACTGGTGACTTCGCCGACCCGAGTGAAAAAGCCAGTGGTGGATATCGGAACGGCACGTCGGGCCTGAAAACACGAGCAGGCGACGGGAAAACGACCGCCTCGGTCAGGGTTCGCGGTAGCCCCAGCCGTCGGCACTCCAGCCGCCGTCGGCGTGGAGGACTTCACCGGTGACGAAGTGGTCGTCGCGAGCGAGGAACAGAATATTCTCGGCCATCTCCTCGGGCGTCCCGTAGCGGCCGACTGGCGTCCGCCGGCGGATGTCCTCGTTGGAGTAGTCGGCGGAGTCCTGGGTCTGTTCGGTGATGTCGGTGTAGATATAGCCGGGTGCCAGCGCGTTCACGTAGATGTCGTCGGCTGCCCACTCGACGGCGAGCGTCCGCGTGAGGTTGATGACGCCACCCTTCGCCGCGCAGTACGGCGAACGCTTCTGGAGCCCCATCTGGCCCATCATCGACGCCATGTTGACGATCGAACCGCCCTCGTCCTGTTCGAGCATCTGTCGGCCCGCGATCTGGCTGCCGATGAACACGCCCGTCAGGTTCACGTCGATGACCCACCGCCAGTCGTCGATATCCATCTCCTCGGCGGGGGCGATCTTGGTGACGCCCGCGTTGTTGACCATCACGTCCAGCGAGCCGTACTCGGAAACGGTGGCGTCGACGGCGACCTGGACGTCCTCGACGTCCGAGACGTCGGTCTCGACGTACTTGGCCTCCCCGTCGTGGTCGGCCTCGTTGATGGCCTCGTGAGTCGGCGTCCCGCCGGTCTGGGGTTCCGGCTGGATGTCCGCGTTGGTGACGTTTGCGCCGGCCTCCCCGAAGCGTTTCGCGATCGCGCGCCCGAGCCCCGAAGACGCGCCGGTGACGATAACTGCCTTGTCTTCAAATTGGTCTGTCATAGGTTGTCCCTCGTCCGAGGTCAGGCCAGTAAATCACTTCAAGCCGTCGATGCGGTCCCCGTGGTCGTATTTCGGCACTTCGGGGATCGTCTCCCGGTGTCGGTTCCGAGGGCTGTATCGGCATCGGCTCTCGCTATCGAGGTCGACGGCCACAGCGAAAGATAGAATTGCCCACGTTCGAAAGTCGCGTCCATGGATACAGCACTGATGCTTCCGCCGCGTCCTGACGAGCGCTGGACCTTCGCCAAGCAACTCGGCGTCGACACCGCCGTCGTTCGCTTCTGGGGCGTCGAGGGCGAGTGGTGGGACTACGAGACACTGATGCAGACGACGAGTCGCTTCGAGGACCACGGCTTCTCGCTGGACGTCGTCGAGGACCGCCCGCCGATGGAGAAGACGGTCCTCGGCAAGGAGGGCCGCGACGAGGAGATCGAGGCAGTCAAACAGCTGCTGCGGAACATGGGCCGGCTCGACATCGACGTCTACAGCTGGGTCTGGACGGAACTCCCGCTAGGCGTCATCCGGACCTCCGACTCGCTGCCGGGTCGCGGCGGGTCGAAACGGATCGGCTACGATCACAAGTGGATGGAACGCGCTGAAGACCATCCCGAGGCCGGTATTACGGAAGAGGAACTCTGGGACAACCTGGAGTACTTCCTGAACGAGGTCGTCCCCGTCGCCGAGGAGGCCGGCGTCAAGATGGCGCTGCATCCCGACGACCCGCCACTGTCGCCGATCCGCGGCGTTCCACGGATCGTCACCTCACTCGAAGATTACGAGCGCATCCTCGACCTCTACGACAGCCCATACCACGGCGTCAACTTCTGTCAGGGCAACTTCGGGGCGATGGAGGTCGACACCGAGGACGCCATCGAGGCCCTCGCCGAGAAGATCCACTTCGTCCACTTCCGGGACGTCGAAGGCACGCCCGAGTCCTTCGCCGAGACCTGGCACGACGACGGCCCGACGGACATGCTCTCGACCATGCAGACCTACGCCGACGTTGGTTTCGAGGGACCGATCCGGCCGGATCACGTCCCGCGGATGGTCGGCGAGGAGGACCGCGAGGAGACGATGGCCGGCTACACCGACATGGGCCGGCTGTTCGCCGTCGGGTATATGAAGGGACTGCTCGAAGCCGTCGAGGAGTGAGGAAATGCGGTTCCACGAAAGTGCGGTACAATGAGAGTCGCGGACATCTGAAAAGCGAAGGACACCGCTGGCTGGTCACGCTACAGCAGGACTGCTGAAACGCTGATGATCGACAGAAAAACCCCAAAAATAACGGCGATATTCAAGAAGACTGACTTTCTACTCGGTGTTCCTCGCTCCATCTTCTTCGCGTGTTCGTAGGCAGTCCGGAAGTGTTTGATACTATCTTCGAGCGAGTTCGCCTTTGTTTCTCTCCCACGGCTCATTCGGTTCGATATTTTGTCCTCCCTCTCGTTGAACTCCTCGTCGCTCATGTGATCCAAAAGAGCGATCTTATAAATGCTCTCAGGTAACCTCCTGCTGTACGTCTCTTCTAACTCCTTTTCGGTCGCAGACTGAGCGCTGTCATATGCTGCCCGCTTGATGTGGGCCTCCATCTCCCCCAAATTCTCCCGTGCTTTCGATATGTTCTCACTTTCAATATTCTGAAAGATTTTGCTCATATGATCCAGGGCATCTCGAAAATTAGTCATAGCTAACCAGTTATGTTCGCCCCGGACCTCTTCAGCCCATATATGGGTCTTTTTCGCCTGTGTGTATGGTTCGTCCAAGATACGTTGGACTTCAGATAATACCTCCTCTTCGTCCTCAGGCAGATCAGCGGACATACGATTGGGTTATAAGCCGAGTTTTTCTTCGACGACGTTCCGCCGGTGTTCTAGCTCTTCTCTGCTGACTGTTTTGAGACGGTCAGAGTCCCGATAGCCCTCACGTGCACCGCGAGGATGGTACGGTTTCCGAATCTCGGTACCGAGCAACTCGTCGATCTCTCCCATACTCATCTCCTCCAGTTCCGCTACAGAAACATCCAATTCCGAGGCGGTCTCTCGTATGAGGTCGTCAAAGAACTCCTCAGAACTCATAGAATCGAAATCAATGTCCTCTGCCACCGTCTTCTCGCTGTTTTCTTCATCGGTGGCGTCATCAAAGAGTAACGTCATTGTGTGAACCAAGTGGACAGTGGTCTTGTATGCCTTTCGGTATTCTCCGACTCCGAGTTGCCCCTCCCTACACCCATCGTCGGGCCGAAATGCGGGGATTCCTCACAACTCATATACTCACGAGCACATGGCGGTGACACTTAAAAATTTCCCGGGAATCGACGTGTGAGCCCTGCTGAGAGGGGACGAGCGGAGTGCATTACGTTCACAGCGAGAGACGTTTGCCCGTCACTCACACTGCCAAGAGATTCCCACGGCTTGCGTCCATTCGGTCTGCGATCGCCTCGTAAGGCAATGCAGTCTCGTAACTACTTACTTCGGGGGCATCCGAAGTGACGGTATGGCGTTCCTCGACGACGACTACTTACTGGAGACTGACGCGGCGCTCGAACTGTACGACCACATCGCAGACCGATCGATCGTCGATCCCCACAACCACATCGATCTGGGGGAGATCCTCGCGAACGACACCTGGAACGACATCTGGGAAGTCGAAGGGGCGACCGACCACTACGTCTGGCAACTCATGCGCAAGCGCGGCGTCCCGGAAGAGAAGATCACCGGTGACGCCACCAACCGCGAGAAGTGGACGGCGTTGGCCGAGACGCTCCCGAGGATGGCCGGCAACCCCACCTACGAGTGGCTTCACCTCGACCTCAAGCGTCGGTTCGGCATCGACAAAGAGGTCACCCCGGAGACCGCCGACGAGATCTGGGAGGAAACCAAAGCCCAACTTCAGACTGACGAGATGCGCCCCCAGGAAGTCCTCCGGGAGATGGACGTCGAGATCATCTGCTCGACTGACGACCCGACATCGCAACTTGCGGCCCACGAGCGCTTCGCCGAGGAAGTCGACGGCGTCGAACTCCACCCCACGTTCCGGCCCGACCGGGGGATGAAGATCGACAACGCCGAGTGGTCGACGTTTGTCGAGGAACTCGACGCCGTCACCGAGGCCGACGTCTCCACCTTCGAGGGCTTTCTCTCGGCGTTCGAGGAGCAACACCACTACTTCCGCGAGCACGGCTGCAAAGCATGTGACATCGGGACAGGGACGAAACCTCATTCGAAGCCGGTCAGCCAGGAACGGGCGGCGGAGATCTACGACGCCGCCCGCCGCGGCGAGAATCTCGCCCCCGAGGCCGTCGAGGACTTCTGGGCATTCATGCTCGAATTCATCGGGAATCTTAACGCCGAGGCGGGCTGGGTGACCCAGCTACACGTCGGGGCCGTCCGGGACTACCGCAAGTCGCTGTTCGAAGAGGTCGGCATCAACGCCGGCGGCGACGTCGCGACCCAGGACGTGGATATCGTCGAGGACATCGATTACTTCCTCGATGCCTTCGACGGCGAGATGGAGATCGTCCTCTACACGCTCGATCCGACCCACTACCCGAGCGCGACCGTCGTCGCCCGAGCGTACCCGAACCTCTCGATCGGGCCGGCGTGGTGGTTCCACGACTCGCCGATGGGCATCGAGGAACAACTCGAAGAAGTCGCGTCGATCGACCTGCTCGCCAACCACGCCGGCATGGTCAGCGACTCCCGAAAGGTGGTCTCCTATGACTCCCGCTTCGAGGTGTTCCGCCGCTCGCTCGCGAACGTCGTCGGTCGGATGGTCGACCGCGGCCAGCTGTCGATGGAACGCGGCAAGGACCTCGTCGATCACCTGGCGTACGATCGGCCGAAGGAACTCTACGGGTTCTGAAACGTAGCGCTACGGTCCCGGACCGATCCGCTATGGGACCCGCCCTTCCTCGTCCTCGATCTCCGCGAAGTCGTAGAAGTACTCGGTGATCGTATCGCGCCACTTCTCGGCCTGCCGGACTTGCTCGTCGAAGCGCGTTGCGACGTGCTCGAAGCGCCGGTCGTCTATCTTCCCTTCGAGGGTCATCCACAGATCACGCAGGCGCTCGGCCTCCTCGACGCCGTCGTAGAAGTTGTCGTAGAGCCGCTGGATGACCGTGGTCCCGTCTTCCAGTTCGTGGTCCCACGGTAGATGATGGAAGAAGAGGAGGTACTTCTCCGGGCAGGTCTCGACGTTCTCGAAGCGCTCGGCGACGGGCTCGCGGAACTGCTGGGTATAGCCGCTTCCTGAGGAAGTTCGATCGTAGCCGATGCCCTCCTCGGTAGCTCCGTGATAGCCCGGCCACTCCTCGGGAGCCGGGTAGTAGTGGTTCTCGAGGTACTCCTGGCCGTTGTGCATCATGTGGATCAAACCGAGGCCGCCGGTCTCGTAATCGATGGTGGCTTCCCAGGAGTCCAGCAGGATCTCCCGGACGGTGTCGACGACTTCCTCGTCGGCCCCGAACGTCTGGGTGATCCACTCGTCAGTGATTGTCTCGCTATCGAGGTCGGGATCCCAGATCAGCCGCCCGAAGGCGTAGAGGTTCGCCTGCATGAGGTAGTGACCGGTCCAGGTGTGGTCCTCGCCGATAGAGGTGACACCGACGACACCCTCGCCGTCACCGCGGAAGAAGTCCTGGACGCGGGACTCCTCACGGTCAGCGTGAGTGTCGAACTCGAAGATCTCCTTCCACATCGGGAGGTGGTATGTCGCGTGGACGCCCTGGCCGGTGTACTCGCCGGTGATCTGGAGTTCCAGCCCGAGGTCGGTCTCGGGCATCGCGCCGAACAGCGTCGACACCGGTTCGCGGGGCTGGAAGTCGATCGGGCCGTTCTTGACCTGGACGGTCACGTTCTCGGCGAAGTCGCCGTCCAGCGGTTCGAAGGTGTCGTAGGCCTGGATGGCACGATCCTCGTGGGAACCGTAGACGAACGCCCGCCACCAGACGCGCCCGCCGTGGGGTTCCAGAGCCTGTGCGAGCGCGTTCGCTCCTTCGACGTGATCGCGGTCGTAGTTGTACGGCCCGTCCTGGCCCTCGGAGTCGGCCTTCACGAGGAACCCACCGAAGTCGGGGATGAGGTCGTAGATCTCGTCGGCCTTCTCGCGCCACCACTGCCGGACGTCTTCGTCCAGTGGATCGAACGTGTCGAGATCGCCGATGCGCTTGGGCGCGCCGAAGTTGACGGAAAGGTAGATCTGGATGCCGTACCGCCGGAAGACGGACGCGAGGCTGGTGAGATTCTCGAGTCGACGCGATTCCAGGAGGCGCCAGCCGTCGAACTGTTGGGAGGCCTCGTTCGTACTCCCACGGGGATAATACTCCGTGTTGACGTTGTTGACGACCACGCCGTTGATGCCCAGCGACGCGAGCAGGCGGGCGTAGTCCTCGTAGCGGTCCCGAAGGTCCGGCAGGCGGTCGAAGTCGAAGATCGACTCGCCGGCGTAGCCGCGTTCGACCGTCCGGCGGAACGGATTGTCCCAGTGATTGATCAGCCGGTTCGGGTAGGCCGGTTCCTCGCGAACGTCGATCTCGTCGATCGGCTCGCCCATGTTCAGCAGGCGCAGCAGGTGGAACGTGCCATAGACCAGCCCCTGATCGGCCCCGGCCGTGACGACCAGACAGTCCTGGCCCTCGTACTCGACAGACCGGATCAGGTAGCCGTCGTCGTCGAGGTCCTCGACCGCCCCATCGGGGATCGACTCTTCGATCACTTGCATGTCGCCCGGCGTCCCGATCGCGAGGAAGCCATCGACCGTCTCCGGGCGGTGCTGCCAGAGGTGGACGTCCTCGCCGAGCAGGCCGGGGATCGCCGCCCGAAGTTCGTCCCGGACGGCGCTACACTCGGGGGATTCCTCGGCGACGTAGGCGTGTTTGAGCCGTCGTCGATACGACTCGCGCCGGTCGTCGCTGACGCGGTCGTATCGGAGCCAGCAGTCGTCGTATTGATTACGCGGCATATGCTCGTGAAGTCAGCTCCCTCCCACAAAACTGTACTGATCAGGGGAGTCCGCGGCACTGGGTTCGGGCGACCCTGCCGGAAACGGTGACCGCCGCGAGCCTTTTTCAGTCGGCTCCCGTAGTTCCTGCCAGTATGGCCGAACGGCTATTGCTTGACGCGATGCTGGGGAAACTCGCGACGTACCTGCGGATGTGTGGCTACGACGCGGCCTACGCTCTCGATCGCGGCGTCGAAGCTGACGATCGGCTTCTGTCGATCGCCGACGGGGAAGATCGCGTCCTGCTCACCCGTGACCGACAGCTCGCAGCGCAGGCGACAGAAAGCCTGTTGCTCGAATCGCGAGACGTCCGCGATCAGTTACGCGAACTCCAGGAGGCAGGGTACGACCTGACGCTCGCCAGAGAACCCGTACGGTGCGGGCAGTGCAACGGTCGCCTCAACGCGGTCGATCCCGACGATCCGACACCACTGTCGGTTCCTGACCCGGACGCCGAGTCGGTCTGGCAGTGTCGGGACTGCGGCCAGTACTTCTGGCGGGGCAGCCACTGGGACGACGTGAGGGAGACGCTCGCGGCGCTGTGAGTGGCGACGAAACGCAGTCTGCCCCGGACGGATCGAATCCAGAAGGCTGTAGTACCGCGTGGGCGAACCTCCGGCGATGACGCTCTCCGAGAAGGCGCTACAGCGCCTGGCTGACGTGGTCGCCCTGCAGCCGACGAAGAACGCCGAGCTGCAGGACCAGTGGGATCTAGAGAGCGGCAGCGAGGTCCATCAGGTGCTCGAATCCGACCTCGGTGAATACTACTACCGCGACGAGGACAGTCTGATCCGGGCGACGCCTGAGGCCGCCGAACTCGTCGAGCACGAGGGATTGGTCGAAGGTGGCGCTGACGATCAGACCGTCCACGTCTCGGCGTTACAGTGCCGGGTGCTGGAGGAAATCGCCGGCCCGGACGAGGAACCCCAGAGCGTGGTCTCGGTGCTGCAGGACGTTCGGGAGACTGGGGAGGACCCCGCAGTCGACGAGGTCCGAAGCGCGCTCGGCAGCCTGACCGACAAGGGCATCCTCGAACGCGTCCGCACGACGGTTCCGACCTACCGGCTGGCGGTCGAACGCGACGAACTCACGGTCGAAGAACTCGATTGAGGTTCCTGGGACTATTCTCGATCACTCCAGTCCAGGCCGCTTGCGTCGACGTCGCCGGGCCAGCAGGCGCTTGATCGCCGCACCGGGCCCACCCTCGATCGGCCACTCGTTCGTGCGCCAGACTGGCGGTTCGGGTTCGAACTCGCCACACGACCCGCGACACTCCGCAGCGGTCTGTCGTCGATCCTTGGCGGCACAGAACGGGATCGGTCCGGACTCCTCCCAGCGCAACTCGAAGTGTCGACAGTCGGGCCGCATCGACTCGACGTAGCTGCGCCACCCGCGTTCGTAGGCCCGTTCGGCGATCTCGCGGCGTTTACTGGCTTTCCACGCCGGATCGGCGTACTCGAAGCGGGCGGCCGAGGCGTCGTGGTCGCCACCTGACGGACGATCGAGGATCCGTATCCCGGGTGTCGACGGATCGAGCGTCCGGGGGTGCCAGGCCACCTCGGCGTCGCCTGCGGGATCGACGACCAGAATCCCCGCTTCGACGGGGACGCTCTCCAGCAACGCGGGTTCGACCCGCTCGCCAGTTTCAGCGGTGGCGACCCACACCTCGTCAGCGAGTCCCATGGCGACGTCACGTTCGATCTGGGGAGCCAGTTGCCGCGCCGCGCTCGCGTCGAGGTCAGGCTTGTTCTCGATGGCGATCACGCGCTCGATCCAGTCAGGATAGACAGCCGTCCGGCGGATCTCGATCTTCCCTCCGTTCTTTCGGACGTCCAGAATGTCGCGATCGTCGGCCCGGTGGATCGCCTCCCGGACGTACCGCCAGGGATAGCCTGGATCGGGGAGAGCGTCACGGTAGTACGTCCACTCGTCAGGAGCGTGTGGGATCACGTCGAGCAAATCAGAATCGAGGGCGCGCTCTCCAAAGGCGGCGCGCTCGCGGAGGCCCTCGGGATCACATTCGAGGACGATCGTGTCCCAGCGCCGGCGTTTCGTGCCGAGTTGCCGCGCGATGAACACCGGATGCTCACGGTCGCGGCCGGGCGGCCACGCCCGTTCGGCCCACTGGCAGACCCGCAATTCGAAGTCGAACTCGGCGTGATATCCCTGGCCGCTCACGGGCGGAAAGAGGGGCCTGGCTGTCGAAGGCGTTTCGATGGGACCACCGAGCCAGCGCTCATAGTGATTGCTGTTTGCCGATGTGACTGCCCGCCGTCGGGCAGTCAATGCGGTATTGACGTACAGCGATCACTCTCAGACGTCTTTCTCGTCGATGAAGTCGTGTGCCTGCTCGAAGATCTCGCGGGGGCCGTCCTGCGTGATGGTGTTTTTCGCCTGTTCGTAGTCACGCCACTGGTGGTCGTGGTGCTCCGTGGAGAGTTCGGCACTCGCCTCGAAGGATTTCGCGATGAACAGGTGGACGGTCTTGTGAATGGTGTTGCCGTTCGCCTCGAACACGTAGTCGTACTCCTCACGGAAGCCGTCGACGAGCCGGAAGTCGCTGATCCCGGCCTCCTCTTTCACTTCGCGGATGGCGGTTTGCTGGAGTTCCTCCTCGCCCTCGACGCCGCCTTTGGGAAACTCCCAGTCCCCCGGGCGGCTCTTGAGCAGCAGGTACTCCCGCTGGCCACGCGTATCGCGAAAGAGGATGGCTCCCGCGCTCGTGGCCTCGATCATTACCAACGGGTAGTCATGCGGAACTTAAGAGCATATCGGAGCGCGGGACGGGGAGATATGGCGACGGGTGCCATCCCCTCGAGGCGTGCTGTCGGTAGTCGACCGGCGTGAGAACACCAAAAGAATGCCTTTTTCCCCTTCGACCGCCGATCCAGAAGACGAGATGCCGTTCGTGATGACGTTGACGGTCGAAAGCGGGGATCGCTACGTCCTCGAGGATGTGGTGACTGAGATCAAAGAGGCCGCTGAACAGAAAGGTGTGGAACTGAAGGGCCCCCATCCCCAGGCCCCCCAGGAGCTTCGCGTCCCCCAGTCGGCGGACCTCAGCGCGGACGGCGACCGACTCGACCCCTGGCACTACACGGTCTTCACCCGGACGATCGAGATCATCGGCCACGACGAGTTCGCCCGCGAGGTCACCGAATGGGAGTTCCCCGAGCGCGTCCACGTCGGGGTCTCAGTCGAGCAGCGCCGCGGTGCCGGTCGCTGAGCCGACGGGACCCGGTCGCTGGAAGAAAACGCGAGCGAGGAGGACACCGCGAGCGATTTACATACCGCCGGCCGTTTTGCGGGCGTATGACCGAACCACCCGAACACCTCAGGCAACTTCGACGGGAGCTACATCGCCATCCCGAACCAGGGTGGCGGGAGTTCTACACTACAGCCCGGATCCTCGAGGAGATCGACCGCATCGGCGTCGACGACGTATACGTCGGCCCGGACGCCCTCGAGACCGATGCCAGAGCCGGCGTTCCGGGCGAGGCCGAACTCGCCCACTGGCGGGAACGTGCCAGTGAGGCCGGCATCGATGCGGAGACGCTCGAAGCGCTCGACGGCGGACACACCGGGGCGATCGCGGTCCTCCGGCGCGGCGAGGGACCGACCGTCGGCCTGCGCGTCGACATCGACGCACTGCCCCGGCAGGAATCCACTGCCCCGGACCACCTGCCCGTCGCCGAGGGATTCCGCCCCGCTCACGACGACGCGATGCACGCCTGCGGTCACGACGCCCACGCGACCATCGGCGTCGGCGTCCTCGAAGCGATCGCAGACAGCGACTTCGAGGGGACGCTGAAGGTCATCTTCCAGCCTGCCGAGGAAGTCATCGGCGGCGGGCGGGCGATCGCCGAGAGCGGCCACCTCGACGACGTGGACGCGCTGCTCGCGATCCACATCGGTCTCGACCATCCGACGGGCGAGATCGTCGCCGGGATCGAGGGCATGTTCGCCGTCTCGAACTTCCGGGCCGAATTTGCGGGGGAGTCGTCCCACGCCGGCGGCCACCCGGATCACGGCCGCAACGCCGTCCAGGCAATGGCGACGGCCGTCCAGAACCTCTACGCGATCCCGCGACACACCGACGGCGCGACGCGAGTCAACGCGGGAAACGTCGGCGGCGGTTCGGCCTCGAACGTGATCCCGGAGTCGGCGTACATCGACGGAGAGGTCCGCGGCGGGACGACCGACCTGATGGAGTACATGCGCGAGCGGGCCGAGACGGTCATCGGATCGGCCGCGGAGATGCACGATTGCGAGGGAAGCGTCGACTGGGGAGCTGAAGCGCCGAGCGCCGATCCCGACCCGGAACTTCGGCGTCTCGTCTACGACGTCGCCGGTGCTGTCGACGGCGTGGACTCCCGACTCGAACGGGGCGAACTCGGCGGCAGCGAGGACGCCACGTACCTCATGCGTCGCGTCCAGGAGCACGGTGGCGAAGCGACGTTCGTCGGAATCGGGACGGATCACCCCGGCGGGCATCACACGGCGACGTTCGACGTCGACGAGGCGTCGATCGGGATCGGCGTCGACGTGCTCACCGACGCGATCCTGGCGATTAGCGAGCAGGAGTCCTGAACTCAACAGTGATGGCAGTCGAAACGAAACGCTCGGGCCTCGATCAGTACTTCGCCTCGGCCCCAGTCGTCTCGTAGACGCCTGCGAGAAGTTCGTCCCGCCGGGTTTGCCACGCTTCGAAGCCACTCGGTGACTCCGGATATGCCTCGTAGTGATCGAGCAGCGTGTCGGCGTGGCGTTTGGTCCGATAGAGATCCAGGATCGTGCCCCAGTGGCCCCGACTCTTCAGCGCCGTCTTGAGTTTCAGCGACCAGCTCAGGTCGGCCGAGCCCGAGTACAGCGCCTCGGAGAGTTTCGTCATCGGAAGGCTCGCGAGCATGCCCGTCAGGTCGTCGATCTCGTAGGCCGTCGTGAAGATGTTGTAGACGTCCAGGGCGGCGTATCGCCCGCCGAAGTGCTCCATGACGCGTTCGTTGTAGCGCCAGAGTGTTTCTTCCGATGGGTCGCCGTCCTCGACGGCCTCGACCGCCTGTTCGGCGGCGTACTTCCCGGCGTAGGCCGCGCCGGCGATCCCGCCGCCGGTGGTCGGGTTGACGTGGGCCGCGGCGTCGCCGATCGCCATGAATCCGGGGGCCGTCGCGGAGTCGTAGGGCCGCCGAGTCGGGATCGCCGCACCGAGTTTGTCCTTCACAGTGGCGTTTTTGAACTCCGCGCGGTTCTCGATGTCCCGCCGGAGTGCGTCGACGAGTTGCATCGGTTCCTCGCCCATCTGAAAGCCCAGCCCGACGTTGATCTCCGTCTCCGTCCGCGGGAAGTACCACAGATACCCTGCCGAGCGCTCGGTCGGTTTGAGTACGAGGGCGTCGTGCCAGTCGACGGGTTCCTCGACCTCGATGATCTCCCGGTAGCCCGAGGAGAACTGCGAGTAGGTGACGTTGGTGTCGAAGGTCGCGTCGGCGAGATCGGCCTCGTCCTGGAGGATCGACAGTGCGCCGGCGGCGTCGATCACGATCGGTGCTTCGTAGGTGATCGGGTCGCCCTTGCGGATCGCTTTGATCCCGGTGACGCGAGTGCCGTCCTGGAGGACGCTGTTGACGACGGTGTCGTAGTGGAAGGTTACGCCCGCGTCTTCTGCCCCCTCGATGAGTAACTTACCGAACTGCAGGCGGTCGATGACGGCGAGTTCGCCCGGCACGGGAATGTCGACAGCGGTGTTCTCACTCGGAAGTTCGAAGTGGCCGTGATCGACGACCGAGTTGGTGATCGACGGCTCGATCTGTGATCGAGGGATCGCCTCGGGGAAGTTGCTGGCCCCTTTGAGTGCGTCGCCGCAGGCGATGTGGCCGGCCTCCGATTCGGACTTGCGCTCGACGATCACCACGTCGAGGCCCTCCTGAGCGATCGTCGCCGCCGCGTAACAGCCGGATACTCCGGCTCCTACGACGACGACATCGTACTCCGCGGTGGTCATGAACGCCGATCAACACTGAACGGGGTTAACTCTTTGCGCTCGGGCAGCGGACGAGACGGATGGCGTTCGACGATTGCCGCGTCTATCGCGCGGATAAAGAGTTTTGTCGGGGACTTGCGTACGCCACCCTATGGCTGCATACACCGTCGAGTTTGTCGGTACCGGGGAAACCATCGAGGTCGAGGACACGGACACCATCCTGAGCCGGTGCATTGACGAGGGGATCGCCCAGGAGTACTCCTGTCGCGTGGGGATGTGTCTGGCCTGCTCGGCGAAGATCGTCGAGGGCGAGGTCACCCAGCCGGCTGCCCGGGGATTGACCGAGGCAGAGAAGGAAAACTACGCGCTGACCTGCATGGCCCGCCCGCAGTCGGACCTCAAACTCGACCGCGGCAAGTACCCGCCGAGCATCGAAGCCGAGGCTGCCGTCGAAGCGGGTGCGGGTGACGAAGCGGCGGCGGACGACTGACGGATCTTTCCTCCCGTCGACAGAGGCCGACGTCTTGTCGACCTGCCTACCAGAGTACAGAGTATACGATCAATGTCTAAAATGGGGAAAGCCTATATGCATGACCGGTGCAAAACTAATACCAAGGTAGTAGTCTTCCCAACTGGTGAGGAAGAATATATGGTAAATCATGCCCAAAGATACTGACCTGAATGATCCGTCTTTTGATCACGTTAGTAGTGACGACGCTGTCGATGGCATCGTAGACGGTTTGCGGGCAGCTATCGAAGCTACAGACGGAGCAGAATATGAAACGATCATTAATAGCCGGCATACAGAAAAAATTGTGAATAAGCTTTTACATTGTGGGGTCGACTGGGCCGACATTGATATCCAGCGTAGCTGGCACATATACGGGGTTGATTATCGAAATGACGCTCCAGACCCATCTGCATTGCAACCGACTGCCTTAGAGAATATCGCAAGCCCTGATTCACTTGTCGTAGAGTCCTCCGTCCGAGATTATCCAACTCGAGAGGAATTCTATGAGTTCTATTTGACCTTAGAGATTGGTACGCTTAGCGGATTGGAAGAAATCTTCGATTCGATTGATGATGACTTTTATACATTCTTGAACCAGTTTTACCGTCAGTACGCCCCCAGTGAGTTCAAAGAGCTCTACAAGCAGAATGTCCAACTCCAGCGACGGCTTTCTCGTCATTCAACAGATATTGATGTACGGACAATTGACTTTGAGGAACGTCGAGAACTAGGACGAGATATAACTCGGATGCATCAAGAGCTCTCAAACAATCCACTCTTCGACGAGCTGCTCCCCCAATTTACTAAGTTTACTGATTTGTTAGAGGACGTGTATCGTCGGTTTGAGAGCGCTGATCACCCGTACGAACTTGGGCAAGCGCCCGAAGCTGGTGTTGATGAATTAGAGAGGTTCTATCATCGATTCGCTTGGAAGTGGGTTGCGGAACTTATATCAGAGAAAACAGCGACTGGTTTAAAAGCCGAAGAAATTGAGCGAACCGTTGAAGAGAACGAATTACCGGGACTGAAAGAAAGGTATGATCAGCGGCTCTCAAAATTGGAAGAGCAACTTCTGGAATGGGATCAGTTGCCTGTGGGGGCCGATACGTTTACTCGCCCGCAGTCGGCCGAATTTGATAGTAAATTAGAGCAACTGACCACACCAAACAGTTCGAGCTCAGAAGAAGAAACAAGTCAATAGCGCTGCCAAACCATGGAAAAGATTTACTCTGACACAAGTGTCCTACTAAGCTATATTCAGCATTGGGTTGAACAAAACGAGGCTGTACCTGAGGTAATCGAGTCCTCCGAGTGGGACCTTCATTCCGGACTTACTGTGGCTGAAGAACTTTCTAACAGACGTGATGTCCGGATGAATCTATATAGATTGCTCCTATCAAATAGTCGTAACAGGACTCCAGGTGCAGAGGAACTTTCTCCAATTGAGTCCATGGACGTTGAACAACTTCCGTATGTTTCTCCGCCTCCAACAAACAATGATATCAGTCACCTAGAAGAATTAATTGAAAGGTTTCAGAACATATCGTCTGGAGATCTTGTAACTCTTAACGGAGAGGAGGTCGAGTACCAAGGTTCAGAAGATAATCCATTCTTTCTCCGTGAATATCAAGCAGAAGCACGGAGTCGTGAACGTATCATCACAGATATCATATCAATATGCAAAGAAGAATACGATGAAGATCTAAAAAATGAAATCAACGATCGGATCGACAACTCTCAAGATAGCAAAGTACTAGCAGAGGCGGTTGAGTGGCGGTATAAGTATTCAGACAACCAACCAGATAAAGTCGTTACGCTAGACTGGTGGGATATGCACGAGAAAGAAACAGAAATTAATGAAGCAATTTCTGACGTTAAGTCAGAACACGCTCACCTGAATATAATGACACCTTCAGAGCTTGGATCATAAGTTAGTTAAAATCCTCGAGTTTTGCCGCCGCGTCGCCGATGAGCCCGTCGAGAACTTCGGGCGTCGTGGGGTGGTAGGCGCGGTCGGGGATCTCCCGGACGTCGAGTTCCATCTCGACGGCGAGTTGCATCGTCTTGGCCATCACGTCGGCGTGGTAGTGCAGCCCCTGATACCCCAGGACTGTGCCGTCGGTGCCGACGACGAGTCGCGCGAGGCCGTCGGCGACGTCTTTTGTCTTGAACACGCCGTCGCTGGACGCGTCGCGGGTCGCAGTCACGAACTCCAGGCCGGCCGCCTCGGCCGACTCGACCGAGTGGCCGACGCGGGCAAACGGGAGGACACCGAGCCCCGAGAAGATGACGTGGTGGTGGACGTTCTCGTACTCGTCGAGGGTGTCGCCGTCACGGTGGCGACGGATGTTGTCGGCGGCGGTGAAGCCCTCCTCCTTGGCGACGTGGAGGATCGGTTCGCGGTCGTTGACGTCGCCGACGACGAACACCCGGTCGTCGCCCGCGGCCTGCATCGTGTCGGAAACCCAGTCCTCGCCTGGCGAGAGTGACGTGTCCTCGATGCCGAGGCGGTCGAGCGCCGGCTCGCGGCCGGTAAAGGCGAACAACTCGTCGGCTTCGATGGTGCGTGTGTCGCCACCGACATCGACGGTCATCCGGACGCCACCGTCGTCGGTCTGCTCGACAGACGTTCCCTCGGCGTCGAGCAGGACGTCGACGTCGAAATGCTCGCGATAGTACTCGAGCAGTTCCTCGCCGAAGGGTTCGTCGGCCTCCTCGAGGACCTCGGGGAGTGCCTCGACGACGGTGAGGTCCACGTCGGCGGCCTCGGTCAGGTACGGGACGAGTTCCAGCCCGATGTATCCAAGCCCCAGCGCGATCGCCGAGTCACCGAACTCGGTCCGGTCGAGGACGTCTGCGCTCGTCTGGACGGGCACGTCCTCGATGCCGGGGATCGGCGGGATCGCGACGTTCGAGCCTGTCGCGACGACGACGTAATCGGGTTCGAGTCGGCGACCGTCGACCTCCAGGACGCGGTCGTCGACGAACCGGGCAGTGTCGTGGATGAACTCGACGTTGTCTTGCTCGGCCAGTTCGGCGATGGCGTCGCGGCGATGCTGTGCGAACCCAGCAGTGTGGTCGTTCTTTCGCTCGACGACGGCCTCGAGGTCGACGTCCGGGACGTCGCCGACGAGTCGCTCGTCCTTCCGGGCCCCAAACCGGTGTTCGGCGGCCGAGAGAACCTCCTTCGAAGGCATGCAGCCGCGGAGAATACAGAGGCCACCGCCGGGATCGCCGTCGTCGATGAGTGTGAGTTCGATGTCGGGATCGTCGGCGAGGTCACCGGCGACGGCCGCGCCGGCACTACCGTACGCACCAACGACTGCGACGTGTGTGCTCATGTAGAGAGACCGGTGCGGGGCGAACAAAACCGTTTGGAAACGTCGAGAGACCTGCCCTCCTGCCCGTCCAGCTACCGTATCCATCGAATCGTGACCACAGCGATGGGAGTCGACGGCGAGTATCCTGAAGGGCAGGCCATATATGCTCGGGTCACGTATAGTCAGACGAATATCGGTGTCACGATATCGTCGCGCCCAACGGCCATATTCCCTGTTCAAACCATGACGAGCCGCGTATACAGACTTCACTCGACGCTCGAACTGCCCCTCGAAGACGTCCACGATCACTTCGACGATCCGGACTTGCCCGAAGCGATCGACGACGTCGAAATCACACGCCGGAACAACACGCTGATCTTGAGCGCGATCTCCGACGACGAGTCGATCAGCAAGTACACGCCGACTGCCCAGCTCAAGGCCAGCGTCACGGAAAACCGTGTCTACGAGGAAGAACCCGAACCGCCACGGGGTACCGGCGGTGGCGGCCAGTGGGGGGCACTCGCCGAAGAAGAGGAGGAGATCGAGTCCGAGCTCGTCGAGTACGCCTGCTTCAAGGGCGATCGCGAGACTGTCCTTCAGAACACGACCCTGCAGTTCCCGATGTTCGAGGTGCTGTGTGGCATCGCCGAGATCGCCGAGAAGGGGACGCTCACGGCGATCGTGGCGGTCGACGAGGAACTCCAGGCCGTCCAGATCGTCGACGGCGAGCGAACGCCGGCCTCGATCACCGTCACCGAAGACCCAGCCGACGACCAGGGCGAAGACGGCGTCGACTGGCGCGACAACGAGTTCATCCACTGAGCGACGCCTTCGCGCTCGTCAGGTGACCCGTTCCGAAAGACTCATCCGATGGGTAATTATATCTAATTACACGCATGACGAGCGCAGCCGACTTCCCCGCGTCCCTCGACGTCGACTACACCGACGGCGAGGGTGAGAATCCCGACGATTACCCGAGCATCGAACACCAGATCGAGAAGGCCATCGAGGTCACGAAGACCGGCCTCGAACAGTACGATAACCCGGTCGTGATGTGGACCGGCGGGAAGGACTCGACGCTGACGCTTTACTTCGTCAAGCAGGTCGCCGACCGGTTCGACCTTGAAGTTCCGTCGGTCGTGTTCATCGATCACTACCAGCACTTCGATGAACTCATCGACTTCGTCGAGCACTGGGCCGACGAGTGGGACCTGGACGTCATCTGGGCCCGTAACACCGACGTCGGTGACTACGTCGAGGAACACGGCCTCGAACCCGGCGACGACATCCCCATCGACGAACTCTCCGAGCACAACCAGCACCACGTCCGGGAGATCCTCGAGTACGAGGAGGACACCTTCCCCTTCCTGCTCGACACCTACGTCGGCAACCACCTCCTCAAGACGGTGGCGCTCAACGACGCCATCGAGGAGTACGACGTCGACGGCATCATCTCGGGCATCCGCTGGGACGAACAGGAGTCACGCGCCGACGAGACGTTCTTCTCGCCGCGCCACGACCCGGACATCTACCCGCCCCACGACCGCATCCAGACCATCCTCCAGTTCGACGAGGCCGCCGTCTGGGAGGCGTTCTGGAACTTCGTGGTTCCCGACACCGTCGAGGCCTACCCCGACGAGGGCTACGTCCCCGAGACCGACGACGACCTCCCCGAGGGCGTCTCCCAGGAGGACATCCCCGTCTCGCCGAAGTACTTCGCCGGGTTCCGCTCGCTCGGGAGTGAAGTCAGCACGGACAAGGCCGCCGAGGAACCGGCCTGGCAGCAGGACCTCGACTCCACGACCGAACGCGCCGGCCGCGCCCAGGACAAGGAAGACCTGATGGAGCGCCTGCGCGACCTCGGCTACATGTAAAGAACGACCTGGTTACGACCTTTTTTCCGCTCGGGTGTCCTCGTGCGCTCTCTGAGCGCACTGCGGGCACCACTCGCGGAAAAAAGCTCGGACAAAAAAGGCGCTCGCTCCGCTCGCGTCGAACCGCGCGCGAAGCGCGCGGACGTTTGACTCGGTAGTTCTCCCTTGACGACATTCACCGCCGTTTATTTCCGGCCGGGAACACGCCGGACTATGCCCGAGGTGAGTCAGCGCCGACTCAGTCGCCGGGCGAGCAGGTAGCCCGACCCGGCTCCGACGAGTTCGCCGACGAGTACCACGGCACCGACGATCAGCAGGAAGAAGACTCCGAAGATCAGCGCGAACCCCGTCATGCCGGCGACGCCCAGGAGGCGTTCGTACAACTCGAAGTTGTCCCCACTGGAGCCCATCGCGAGTCCCACCCCGAGGGCGCCCACGAAGTACAACACGACGACCGTCGTGAACGGCGTGAGGACGATCCCACCGACGACCTTCAGGTCGTGGACCCGCGTCGACAGCCCGCGTCTGTGGGCTACGGTGACGGCGACGACCGTCGTCACGAACGGCACGACCACGAGAACAACTGCGTGATACAGCGGTGAGAATCCGGTAAACCCGACCGCCCCATCGACGAGTGCAGCGGCGGGACCGGACGCATCCCCCCGCAGATACGGCACCAAGACGTACGCGACGAAGCCCACCAGCGACGTGACGCTCCCCCCGAGCAATCCGACGACGAGTGCACGGTCTCCCCGGATCCGCTCTCCCCAGTCGCGCAAGACCATACCTTTCAGTTAGACGAGCAGTACGATAAGACTGTTCCGCTCCCGTGGGTGACTCGCTCCGGGTCGCGTCACTTTTTGAGATACGGACCCAAGCGCCGGTATGGACGTCGTCGGCGACTTCGTCGCTCGTGAACGCCGCAGTGACGCGCTCGCGCTCCTGACCGACAGTCGTGCCGGCTCGTACAGTTACGAGAAACTCTGTACCAACGCCTGGAAGGCCGGCAATCTCCTCAGCCACTACGGCGTCCGCGGCGACGCGACCGTCGCTATCGACCCCGGCGAGTCGCTCTCGCCGCCGCCGCTGACTGCTTTCCTCGGTGCGGCGCTCCTCGGTGCGACCGTCCGCTTCGAATCGCCGGAGACCGACCGGGCTGACGAGACCGACGAGACTGACCACTCCGACGTTCCCGAGTCGGTCGAGACGCGGGCGCTCGTCGTCCCTGTTGCTCGTATCGACGGCTACGACCCCGCGCCGGGGACGACGGTTCTGGCCTACGGCGACGTGCCCGAGGACCCGACGGTCACGCACTTCGAGCGCGAGGTCTGGAGCGAGAACCCGACGACACCGCCGAACGAAGTGCGCCCGGACGACGCGCTCCTCGCCAGTGGTGGAGACGGGAGACGAGTCACGCATCGGCAGGCAGTCGACGCCGCCGAACGCGTCGCCGACGACGGGGGTCTGGACGGCGAGCATCTGGTCGCGCCGCGAGCCTCGCTGGCCGACCCTGCGGTGGTCGTCGCGGGCGTCCTCGCGCCGCTGTCGGTCGGCGCTGCGATACTCCTCGATGGGTCCGCGACTGGCGACGTCGGTGTCGGAAGTGCGGATCAGGTACCGGAATCACAGCGCATCGACCCGGAAGACGTGTTCTGACCGGCATCGCGCGGTCCGACTCTGCGGTGGACGCGACAGAAGGTTCAGTCCTCGTCGTCGTCTTCTTTCGGACGGATGAAGTCGGCGAGCGTGACCATGATCCCGAGGACCCACCCCACCGGGACGGAGATGATCATCCACATGATGACGTAGGCGCCGCCGTCGCGCTCGAAGTTGTCGACGAAGTACTGTTTCAGTCCGACCCTGGCCAGGATGTCGTCCTGGATGAAGACGCCGATCTCCTCGCTGTAGATGATCGTGAACTGGGCGATCTGGTCCGAGAGCAACGCGGCGACCAGCGGCGGCAGGAAGATGGCGGTCATCGCCAGCGGATACGAGAAGATGACGGTGACTGGGCGCCCGTCGATGGCCCGGAATATCAGTGCGAGACCGGTCGCGAGGATGGCGACGACGCTCGCGGCGACGATGGCGTTGGCCTCCTCGACGGGGAAGTCGAGTTGTAACTTGACGAGCGCGGAGAGTCCGCCCCAGACGAGCACAGCCAGCAGGAAGACGCCGATCGCGCCGAGTTTCTCGATGGAGAACTCGATCTTGCGGGCGTGAAAGCGGACGATGACACCGAACAGTGCCATCGGGTAGAGCACGGCGATGACGGCGGCACCCATAGCCGACCAGCTGTTGTAGGTAACTTTCTCGCGGGTCGTGTCGGGTTTCCACTTCCCGAGCACGGAGTGTTGATTCCCGCGCTGGCGCGGGAAGACCAAGCCCATCCACGTCTCGTGGAACTTCCGCAGGTCGACGCGGATCGCGTCGACGACGCTCTGGTTCCCGGCGGCCATACTACGGGGTTTGCCAGCACCCAGAATAAGTTTTCTTTCCGACGGCGTCGAGATAACCCCTGTCAGCGGCGAAAGCTTTTCGCCCGTCGGGCGAGCGCAAGGCCGTATGGGTATCGAGACTGCGGCGCGTTCGGACACGGGGCGCGTCCGCGACCACAACGAGGACAGCGTTCTCGTCGCGCCGACCTCTAGCGGTCGGTTGCTGGCGGTCGCGGACGGGATGGGTGGACACAACGCAGGTGAGGTCGCCAGTGCGGTCGCGCTGGAGGCGTTCGTCACCGAACTGGGGGACCGACTGGGCGACTCGTCGGTCGCCGACGCGATGGAGAGTGGTGCACTCACCGCCGACGCGGCCGTTCGCGAGGCAGCCGCCGACGACCTGGACCGCGACGGGATGGGCACCACGCTCGTCGCCGCCCTGCTCGGCGAAGCCGGCACTACAGTCGTCAACGTCGGCGACAGCCGCGCCTACCGCGTCGACGAGGCGGCCGTCGAACAGGTCTCGGTCGACCACTCGCTGGTCCAGGAACTCGTCGAAGCCGGCGAGATCAGCCCCGACGAAGCCGACTCCCACCACCAGCGAAACGTCATCTCACAGGCGCTGGGCGCTAGCCAGGAGATCGACCCCGACACGTTCGAGGTCGACCCCGACCCCGGGGAGACAGTCCTGCTCTGCTCGGACGGACTCACCGAAGAGGTCCCCGAATCGACGATTCACGACATCGTAACCGAAGCAGATTCCCTGTCTGGGGCCGCGGACGCACTCGTCGCGACCGCGAACGAACGGGGCGGCAGCGACAACGTGAGCGTCGTCCTCGGCCGTCGCGACGATTAGTGCTCTTCGTCGGGGTCCTCGGTATCCGTGCCCTCCGACTCCGCCGTCTCCTCGGTGTCCGTGTCCTCCGACTCCGCCGTCTCCTCGGCGCCTCCCGAACCACCTGTGTCGTCCGTCGCGTCCGGGCCTTCGGTGTCGTCTACAGCCTCCGAACCACCAGTGTGGTCGGCTGGATCGGCAGTTTCGTTCTCTCCCCATCCCTCGTCTGCCACCGTCCCTGCATCGTCCGGGTCCGTCGTGGTTTCGGTGTCACCCCCTTCGGCCAGTGAACTGTCTGTTGCATCGTCTACACCGCTGGCGTCGTCGGTACCACCATCGTCCGTCGCAGTAGCGCCCGCTCCAGCCCCAGCCCCAGCCCCAGCGGACCCGGCGTCGCTCGCGTCACCCGCGCCGGACTGGTCGGTGTCGCCCGCCGACGTCGCGTCGGACTCGTCGCTGGCCGACCCGTCGCCGCCCGCGTCTTCACTCGTCGGTTCGGAATCAGACGATTCTCCCTCTGGGGAGTCGCCCGCGTCGGGTTTCTCGACGATCGTCTGGGCGCCGGTCACTTCTTCGTCGGCCTCAACGTCGCTCGCAGGCGTCAGGTCGGCGGTATCGTCGGATCCGTCGGTACCGTCGTCCGTGAGCGGTGCGGACCCGCCCGTTGCGGGGCCGGGGCCTGCGATGGTTCCGTCGCCATCGCCGTCGTCGTCTCCGCGGAAGTACTGGTTGTAGAGGAACCCGCCAACACCGATCGCGACGATGACGAACCCGACGCCGAGCATCGCGAGTGGCGGGCCCGACCCCTCGTCGGTATCGGCTGTCGTGGTCGAGGGACCACTCGGGGCAGTCGTCGGCTGTGCGGTGGGCGTCGAAGTCGGTGTCGCGGTCGGCGAGGGTGTCGACGTCGGTGTATCAGGCGGTTGCGGACTGGGCGACACCGTGGGGGAGAGAGACTCCGTCGGCGAGGGAGTCGGTGTCGGCGTCGGCGAAGGGGTCGGCGTCGGCGTCGAGATGACGGGCCCACCGAGTTTGACGCTCCAGCCGTCGGCGTCGCCCGACGCGGACGACGCCGTGTTACCGGCCAGGACGACGCCGTCCTCCTCACCCAGCGCCGCGGCCCGAAAGCTGCTGGCGGTCCCCTGCGAGTACGTCTCACTCCAGGCCACCTCGCCGACGAGGTCGATCTTCGCCACGATCCCCTGACTCTCGACGCCGGAACTGTTGGTCGCGGTCCGCCCGACGGCGTAGTGGTCGAGTTCGCCCGACGTGATGCCGGTCAGTTCCGTGAACCGGTCGGACGTGACCGTCGTCGCCGTCTGTTTGACACCGGTGTTGTTGACCTCCATCACCCACCCTGCACGGTCGTCACCGTCGGCTGCTGCGCCGGTAGCACCGACGAGGAAGAACCCGTTCCTGCCCGCGACCACGTCGTAGAACGCGTTGTAGTCGTTGTACCGGTTGGTTACGTTGCCCGATTCCCGCCGGTAGAACTGCGAGGATGCCCACTGCTGTTGGCCCCCATCGTCGATGTGCATGATCCACCCCTGGAGGTCCTCGGTGGCGTCCATCCCCGATCCGGCGAGAAAGAACCCCCCATCGGGATGGTTCACGACGCCGTCGAAGCGACTCCCGTCGCCGCCGTCGTACGTGAACCCCTGGTTGACCGCGCCGTCGCTCCCGAGTCGTTGCACCCAGGCGTTGTCGAACCGAGTCGTCCGTCCCGCACAGACGAAGCCGTTGTCGGGGCGCTGGACGATCGCGGCGACCGTCTCGTCCGTCGTCTCACTCCGGTGGAACGACTGACGCCACTGTTCGGCGCCGTCCGGGTCGACCCGGACGACGAACCCTTCCTGGCCCCGTTCGGGCCCGTTCGTGACCCCCGCCAGCGCGTAGCCGTCTTCGGTCGCAATGACGTCGTTCGCGACCGTCGTCGGCCGCAGACTGTATGTCTGTTCCCAGGCGAGTTCGCCCGTCGCGTCGACCTTGTAGAGCCAGGCTACCCGGCTGTCGCCCTCGCCGTCTCTCGCGCCCGCGAAGACGAACCCGTTGTCGTCGAACGCTCCGACGACCGCGTTAGTCGTCGCGTCACCAGCCCCTTCGTAGGTTCGGTTCCAGCGCTGGGGCGGCGGGTCGAGTCGACGACCGTCCCCCGAATCGGCCACAGCGTTGCCGGCGAGGAGCGCGCCCGCGCCGGCACAGCCACAGCCCGCGACGAACTCGCGCCTGCTGTAGTCTCGCGTCATACTCCGGTGGCCGTCCGGGGACACCAAAACCCTGTCGCACAACCGAACGCTGTCCCCCATCGAGTGCTCGATCCCGTCGAGCGTCGATGCGAACCGGTCGAACCGGTCCGGGGCACCCCGACCGACCTGCTCACCGTCCGTTCAGCAATTTCGAGGCGGAGCCCCCGGCCTCAAGGAGTGAGGGTTTCCGACTGGTCGGAAGCACGAAGCGAGTAGGCCGGGGAGGAAGCCGATACACCACGACACAATTCACGTGACAATAGCCAACTGACTCCCGTATTATTAAGTACCGTCAGAACAACATCTGAAACATGGAGGTCAGACGCACTGCGCCGGTCAAACTCGTCGTTCCCGACGAGTACCACGACGACCTCCACGAGACCGCTGACCAATTCCTTTACTGCGCGAATGAGGCCAGTGACTACTGCTGGGACAACACCGACTACGAAGACTGCGTTACTTCGAACGTAAAAGCCAGAGATGCGCTCTACGACCGACTCCGCGAGGAAACTGACCTGACCGCGAATCTCGTCCAAGAAGCCATCCGGCGTGCCGTCCACGCCGTCGATAGTGGTGTTGACCGCTGGAAGAGGGGCAAACGGACGAACAAACCAGAGTTCACCTCCTGGAGTATGGTGTATGACAAGCGCAGTGCCACCTTCTACCGAAACAAAATCTCACTCTCAACGGTGAACGGACGGGTCGAGGTTGACTTTGAGTTGCCAGCAGATAGTCCAACACCATACGAGGAGTACGTGTTTTCGGACAACTACGAGTTTCGCACGAGTACACTCCAGTACGACCAAGCAACCGACGAGTTCTACTTCCACGTCAAAACACGGAAGATAGACGCAAACGGTGAGGCTGTTGAAATCGAGGTTTCCGACGATACCGAGCACCAAACTGTCCTCGGTATCGACCTCGGTGTGAACAGTCTTGCCGTCGCATCAACAGGAACATTCTGGAGCGGTAACGAGTACGACCACTGGATTAAAGAGTTCGAGAAGCGCCGAGCGGAGATGCAACAGCGCGGCACACAAGCCGCTCACAACGCCTTGTTGCGGCTTGGAAAGCGAGAGCGAGCATGGCGCAAACAGTACATCCACACGGTCGCCAACGAAATCGTTGAGGAGGCGGTTGCCCACGACTGCGACGCGATCGTGTTTGAGGATTTGACGGACATTAAAGAGCGGTTGCCCAACGCTGACTGGCATCACATTTGGGCATTTCGCCGTCTTGTCGAGTACGTTGAATATAAAGCGCCAGAACGTGGTGTGGCTGCTGAGCAGGTCGAACCTGACCATACCAGTCAGAGATGTTCTCGTACTGACTGTGGCTTCACCCACGAAGATAACCGCCACGGTGAGCAGTTCCGGTGTCTCAAATGCGGGTACGAAATCAACGCAGACTATAACGGCGCGAAAAACGTCGGACTGCGGTATATGCGGAAGCGACAACACAGACTGCGTTCCTCGCCCACGTCGGGGGACGCAGACGCACCAGTAGACGTGCGTATACATGGTGGGATGCTGAACGGCGACGGCTATCGGCCAACCGCCGACAGTTGATCGCCGGGAGTCCACATCAAAGCCCCACCCTCAACGAGCGAACCGCGTATGCGGTGAGCGAAGTAGGGTAGGGTAGTTTACACGCCGAGTTGCTTGCGCGCGACGTCCGTGAGTAGCGGGATATCGGAGAGGTGCAGCAGTTTGCGTGCGGCCAGGCGATTCCCGTTGTTGACCTCGGTGAGTACGTCTTCGCTGGCCGAGCGCAGGTCGGCCATCAACTGGTCGTAGCGGTCGTTGTCCGCGAGATAGAGCAGTTCGGTCATCAGCAGGCGCGTCCGGGCGTTGGGCGCCACCTCCGAGTGCCAGAGCCTGTCGTAGACTGCCATCGCCTCGGCGGAGGTGTCCGTCTCCTCGGGAGTGAGACAGGCGTCGGCCGTCGCGGCGGCCGCCCGTGCGGATTTCATCCCCTTGTGGATACCCTCGCCCCAGAGCGGGTCGATGGTCGGGACCGTGTCACCGATGGCCATGAACCCGGGTGCGCTTAGCGACTCACCCGGCGGTTGGATGTGGGCCGACCCGCGGTGGGCGTTCTTGCCCTCTATCCGCTCGGCGTCCGCGAATCGTGGGTCGTTGTCGAGCCAGTACCCCAGGTAGTCGTCGATGGCCATCCCGTTGGCTGCGTACTGTTTGTGGGACTCGTTCTGGATGTAACAGAGTCCGACTTTCGCCGTATCGTCGCCGGTGTGGAAGATCCACGAGTAGCCACCCGGCGCGAGGTCGTGGTCCAGGCGCAACATCATCGCGTCGGTCAGGTCCGGATACTCGGGGTGGTCGATCTCGACTCCCTCGAACTCCCACTCGATGCCGATGGCCTGGCGTTCGCGCTCCAGGTCGCTGACGCCGAGTTGCTTCGCAATAGGGGCCGAGGGACCGGTCGCGTCGACGATAATCTCGCCGTAGACCTCTTCGTCGCCGTTGTATCGAACCCCGATGGCTTCGCCGTTCTCGACGACCGGGCCCGAGACCCGCGCGTCGAAGCGGTACTCGGCGCCGTTCTCGCGACTGTCGCGGACGAGAAAGCGCTTGAAGTCGGCGAATTCCAGCACTGCGCCGGCCTGGTGACGCGTGAACGAACTCGACGGCGACTCGAGGACGACGCTGTCGGTGAAGTTCATCACGACGTCGTTCGGGATCGAAAACGACGTCATCATCGAGGGGAAGGTGCCGGCGGTCGACTTGTTAGACTGGCGCGGGAACTCGTCTTCGGCCTCCGTCTCGAGGACGAGGACGTCGTACTCGCGTGCTGCCAGGTCCCGCGCACACTGGGCACCGGCGGGCCCAGCCCCCGCGATCACCACGTCGTAGTGGTCGCCCATACTCGGCGGTCCGGCGTCAGCGTAATGAGTGTTGCTGAACGCGTCGAACGTGTCGCTACGTTGCTCCCGACGCTCCACCGTGACTGCGTGCTCGGTTACACTCTGCTCGGTCACACCGCACAGTCACACAAGCAGCGTCGCCCGCCCGACGAGGAAGGCGACCACCGCGACGAACATGCCGTATTTCAGCAACGATTGCCCCGCCGTGGCGTCGTCGAAACTCCTGTAGGCCGCATAACACATGACCGCGTCCGCGGGAACGACGACCACGAGATAGGCGACGCCGAAGGTCTCCAGGAGGTACGGTACCGGACTCGCGACGACGGCGACCAGCAGTGCGACTGCCGCGATCCACAGCGACCGACGCTCGCCGACGGCGATCGGAAGCGTCCGTAGCCCCTCCTGCCGGTCGCCGACGACGTCTTCGACGTCTTTGATCACCTCGCGGGCGAACGTCGAGAGCGCGGCCAGCGCCGCTAGGACGGCCGATGCCGTCGGGTTGCCGACTGCCGCCCCACCGAAGAGGAACGCGCTCCCGACGAGATACGAGACCAGCGCGTTGCCCACGCCGGGGAGTCCCTTGAACAGCTCCGTGTAGGCCACCAGTGCGACGAGGTTGACCGTCGCGATGGCGATCGCGAGGGTGGGGAGTGTCAGCGCGAGTGCGACGGCCCCGAGAAAGAGCACGCCGCTGAACGCGAGTGCCCCCCGCGGCGAGACGGCACCCCGCGGAATGGGCCGGTCCGGGTCGTTCGTGCGGTCTATCTCCCGGTCGAAGTAGTCGTTGATGGCCATGCCGCCGCCAGTCGCGAGGGCGGTCGTGGCGCTCGCGGTGAGGATAGCGACCCCGTCGACCGTCGACGGCGCGTCGAGTGCGACTACGCCCCCGACGACCGCCAGGAAGCCGGCCGCGACGGCGTTCCCTGGACGGGTGAGTTCGAGTAAGCCCCTGACCGTCTCGCCGACCTGCACACCCCCCCGTTTTCCCGGTCGGCGTATAAAAGGCGCGAGATGGGTGCGGTGACGATGGGTGACTGTCTCACATGGCTTGCTGGGACCGGGGAAGCAATAGCCACTGGCACTCTTCGCGGCTGTTCAGTACAGGCCATCTTTTTCCCGCTCGGGTGTCCTCGCTCACTGCGTTCGCTGTGGGCACCACTCGCGGCAAAAACATGGGTGAAAAAGGCTGAACCCTCGCTTCGCTCGGGTTCAGTGAACCGCGCCTCACTCCGTTCGGCGCGGATGCTGGTGATCAGTATGCAACAGAGACTGAACAGTCGTTTCAGATCGACCGGCGTCGAAAGCAGCCCCCCGCGAGTCCTTCCGGGATGCACGCAGTCGAAACAAGCACGTACTACGCTCTCAGCAGGTCGAGGCAACCACGTAGTACTGTTCGCCGTCGTAGCTCACGAGCACCGGCGACCCCCACATCTCGGGGAGCGTCTCCAGTTCGGCCGTGTCGTTGCGCGCTCGGTCGAACTCCGACTGGCGGGCCGAGCTGAGGTTTTCGTACGCGACTCTGCGGTCGATACGGTCGTGCTGACTCTCTGTGGCCGGTTCGGCGTCGAGCAGGTACGGACAGTCGTAGGGGTTCGTCCCGACGGCCGTCTCCGGGGCCGTTCCGTCGGGCGCCGTCGGCGTTCCGCCCGGCGTGTCGGTTTCACCGGTCTCGGTCTCGCCGGTGTTCGGCGTGTCTGTGTCTGTCGGTGTCTGGGTCGGTGTATCGGTGGCGCCACCGGGTCCCGCGCCGAGACAGCCGGCGGTCCCGACCAGGAGGGCGAGCAACGCGAGTGCGACGGTCCGGTTCACGTCTCGACCGAGACGGCCCCACACAAAGGGCTTTCAGGTGGCACAAACGCTCGTTTGAGGCTGGTCTCCGAGGATATGACCGAGACCGGGACCGCTCGGCGCCCCGCCACTCGTTCGAGTCCGTTCTCGGCCTCCAGCGCCCCCGCTCAGTCGAGTACGTTCTCGGCTTCGAGCACCTCGCCGAGTTCGGCCATCGAGTCGACGATGGTGTCACAGGAGGGTGCGACGGCCGGTTTCGGGTCGAAGCCCACGGCGAGCCCGGCGACTTCGAGCATCGGCAGGTCGTTCGCGCCGTCACCGACTGCGACCGTGTCGACGAGGTCCTCCCCGACCGCCGCGGCGAGTACCTCCAGCGCGTCGTCTTTCGTCCCCTCGATGAGCGGACCCTCGACGTCGCCGGTGAGCGCGCCGTCCGCGACCGGGAGGCGATTGGCGACGATGGCGTCGACTTCGACACCCTCGCGTTCGAGGGCCGTCGCGACGCCGCGGTCGAACCCGCCTGTGAGGATCGCGACGTAGACGCTCGCCTCGCGCAGGTCTGCGATGACCTCGGCCGCGCCCTCACGGAGTTTCACCTGGTCGAAGGCCGCCTGTGCCTCCTCGTCTGGCAGGTCCTCCAGCAGCGCACACCGCTGGCGCAGGCTCTCCGCGTACTCTATCTCGTCGTTCATGGCGCGTTCGGTGATGTCGGCCATGTCCGCGGCCGTCCCGTTCCGTTCGCCCAGCAGGACCGTCATCTCGGAGTCCGAGAGGGTCCCGTCGAAGTCGAAGGCCACTAGCATGGTCGCCCGTTCGGGGATGGGGGTGACAAACTTCCCGGTTTCCGCTCCGGTCCCTTCCACCAGCCCTGTTCTGTCGCGGTTCGGGGCCCGTACGATGACACAAGACCTACCACGTGGCCGATGCACGGTCCCGCCATGGTTTCGGATGCAGTCGACTCGTTCACGTACGCGTTCGACGAGAACCTGCTCGTCCTGTACCTGGTGGTCTTCGTCGGGCAGGTGCTCCGGTGGGTGCCGGGACAGGTTCCGCTCCCGATCCGCAACGGCCTGTTGCGGTACGTCTTCGGCCTCCCGTTCCGACTCGCCGGGACCGTCCTCGTCGTCGGCGGCGCCGTCGGGATCCTCCACTACGTGGTGAGCGATGTGACGGGAACTGCTGGCACGTCCGACTGATCGCTCCGGACCGGTCTGCTCGTCCGGTCCCCGCCGTGACACTCCCCACCTCACGGCCCGCTGACTTTTCCCGGCCTCGTTCGGGTCACCCAGACTCCCCGTCTGCGCTTCGCGTTGCCCACTCACTTTCGCTGGAAACGGTTCTCTCGACTCACACCCGCTGATCCGCCGATCTACGCCTTAACATCAAGAAAAATAACTATTATAAAACGTATTTCTTACATAGTGAGCGAGACTAACCTCGGGTCCGTTCGATCGGTTCGGGAACGGCGATCGCGGTGGGTCGGGTAACCGGGTACTCGCGGTCGATCGACGCTCTGTGCCGCGTATACGGCCAGTAGGGCATGTCGTAGGGACGGACTCTCGGCGCGAACCGTGTTTTCCTCGGTGACTGTCGGTGGACGGTCGGGGGTGGGCCCGTTCCGGTCTGGTGATGGCCGTCTCGGTAACCCGCTGTGTAACCCTGAGAGCCCTCGAAATCGCTTTTCACGCCGACGAACGAGCGCCTGTAATGCCCTTCCTCGACGCGACCGTTCCGTCCGGAACCGACTGTACACCCCGTGAACCGAGCCAGCGATACCAATCTGTGGCCCGAAAACTCCCCTGCCATAATCATTCGATTTATTATGGTTATATAATCAGATAATGTAGTTATTTGTGGGCAAGAGCACTTCCATCGCTGAGCGCTCGGTCGTGGCGTAAACGGATATGAAGATTACAAGTATACCTATGTAAGCGAGAATTGGCGTCGTCGGACGACCGTCCGGTAGATTGCCATTACGATAGTAGTGATGTAATTTAGATGTCTTCCGGCGGAGGATCGGTCTTCGGCCGATCGTCCACTGATGGCGAACGGGTGGTCGGGACTAGTAGTGTTTGGACTTCAGGTGGATCACGTTGACAGTCTGCTGGAGGGCGTCGACGAGTTCGCCGTCCTGGTTTTTCTCCGTGACGCGGTGTTTGGGCCCGCTGATCCCGATCGCGGTCGGAGCGTCCAGGCTGTCGTCGTAGTCGAGTGCCATCGCGATCGTCTTGATCCCCTCACGGTGTTCTGCGTCGCCGACCGCGTACCCCCGCTCGGCGACCCGTTCGAGCTCTGCTGTGAGCGTTTCACGGTCGGTGATGGTCTGTTCGGCCGCACCCGGTAACCCGTGGCGGTCGACGATTGTGTCGACCTGTTCCTGTGGGAGCTGTGCCAGCAGCGCCTTGCCCAGCGCCGTCCAGTGCATCTTGGTTCGATGCCCGATCGGTGAGTTGTCGAACACACCGTCCGTGGGCTGTGAGGAGTAGACGAGGACGCGCTCGCCGTGCTCTTCCATCCCGAGATGCGTTACCTCGCCGACTTCGGACGCGAGCGCGTCGAGTTCCGGTCTGGCGGCCTCGAACACGTCGAACCGGTGTCGCGTCTGGCCACCCACCTCGAGGAACTTGAGCCCGAGCCGGTACTTCTCGCCGTCGTTCGTCAGGTATCCCTCCTCCTCTAAGGTCTTGAGATGGACGTGGACAGTGCTCTTTGCCATCCCGAGCCGGTCTGCCAGTTCCGAGACGCCGGCCGACCCCGACCTCCGGAGTTCGTCGACGATGGTGAACAGCGTCTGGGTCGACTTGACGCGTTTAGCCGAGGTTCCGTCGCTCGTATCCCCCGTCATGGGCAGTCTGCCTGTTCTGTCATGCTCTCCAGTTCGAACCAGGTACGTAAATTTGTGTCCACTAACCGTGTACGCCGATCGGTAACTGGGTATTGTATAAATGGGGTGGGACACCCGTCCACTATCGGTGGACGATGGGTCCGATCGATCGTGATCAATAGCTGTGGGTTCATCGGAGTCGACGTGCCGACCGGTCCAGCGTCGATCGGAGGTCGGCGTGGCGTCGTCGAGTGGGTCCGACCGGGGGCGTCCGGAGCGGGATCGTCGGGGGGTCGCCAGATCAGTACAATTATCAGACGCCGCAGGTTCTGTCGGATATCGCGGTTCGAGGGACCAGACGCCACCTCCCCGCCGTCGAAACACATGGGATCACCACCCGGTTCGCCGACGCATCGCAGACGAGTGTTCGGGTCGCTACTGACGGTTGTCTTCTTGCTCGGGCTGTCTCGGGTTGCGTTCGCGCCGCTCGTGGCACCGCTGATGTCGGCGTTCACGGTCGGGGAAGGGACGATCGGGGTGGTGCTCACCCTCGTGTGGGGTGGCACCGCTGTCAGCGCAGTGCCGGCCGGGTACCTGCTGACGCGGGTGGGTCGCCGACCGATGATCCTGTGCTGTGGCGTCCTGCTGGGTGGTGCGAACGTACTGGTCTCTGTCGCCCACACCATCGAGGTGCTCGCGCTCGGCACGCTCCTGCTGGGGCTCTCGGCGGGTGGCTACTTCGCGGCCGTGAACCCGTTTCTCGCCGCACTCTATCCCGAGCAGGTCGGCCGGGCCGTTGGCCTGCACGGCATGTCCCACCAGGCCGCCTCGACGCTCGCCCCGGTCGTCGTCACGGCAGTGCTCGCGGTCGGGTCGTGGCGGACGACCTTCGTGACGGTCGGAGTCGCGGTTCTCGTGGCGACGGGACTGTTCGTCGCGCTCGGGCGCCACGTCGAGTCGGGGGGCGGCGACGACCCGTCGAAGGCGTCGTTTCTCACGAGTGTCCGTAGCCAGTGGCGGGTCGTCGCGGCCGGCGTGGGCATGGCGGGCGCGACGATGTTCGTCTGGATGGGCGTGTTCAACTTCTACGTCCCGTATCTCTCGTCGGTGAAATCGCTCCCGGGGGCGCGTGCGAACCTGCTGTTGTCGCTCGCTTTCGCGGCCGGTGTCCCGGCGTTCTGGGTCAGCGGTCGGCTGGCAGACCGGGTCCGGAAGGTGCCATTCGTGCTTGCGGTCGTCGCGACGTTCGCGGCGCTGATCGGCGTGCTCCCGCTGGTCGCGGGGTTCTGGCCGCTCGCCGCGATATCGGTCGCACTCGGGTTCGTGGTCCACGCGCTCTTCCCGGCGCTCGACTCGTATCTCCTGACGTCGGTCCCGGACGAGAACCGCGCGAGCGCCTACGCACTCCTCCTCGGTGTGACTATCGCCGTCGAGGCACCGGGCAGCGTCGTCCTCGGTTCCCTGGTCGCACGCGGGGTGGCCTACGACACGGTGTTTCGTTTCGCAGCGAGTGGCCTGGCGGTCGTCTTCTGTTGTCTCCTGGTCGCGTACGTCCTCGACTGGATCCCGGAGTGATAGTGAGTGCAGTGGGCGGTGTGGCATGGAGTGAATGCGGTGGGCAGCGTGGTCCCAGCACACCGGGTGGTCGGGTGTCCCTGTCGAGACAGTGCCGGTGTCGACGAGTACCCGCGGGTCACCCGAGGACGTCGCGGACCTGGTCGCGTTTGACCAGCGAGAAGCCGACGACGATGACGGCGAACCCCAGGACGCTCACGGGGCCGAGCCCCTCCTGGAGAACGAGCCACCCGACGACGGCGGCGACGATCGGCTGGAGGTAGTTCACCAGGCTCACTTCGAAGGCACCGACGCGCCTGAGCAGCGAGAAAAATATCATGTATCCGCCGACGTTGACCAGCAACGCCAGGTAGGCGACCGCCAGGACTCCGGGGACCGTGACCGACACCGTGGCGTAAGACTCCCCGACGACGAACAGACTCACCAGGTGGAGTGCGACCCCACCGGGCGGGATCGCCCAGGCGAGCAACACCGGGGTCGACGTGGGCGGGTCGAGTCGCTGGACGAGCACGCCGCCCAGGGCGTTGCTGGTCGCAGCGACGAGTATCAACAGCCGGCTGACGTCACCGGTAGCGAGGCTCTCTGGTGTCGGTCGGACGATGAGTGCGACACCAGCGAGCCCGACGAGTAGGCCGGCGACCTCGACGACGGCAAAGCGGCGGTCCGGGAGGAGGACGCGCGAGAGAAGCGCAGTGATGAGCGGGATGAAACTCAGGATGATCGCGCCGACGGCGCTCGGGGCGCCCCGCTGGCCGAGGAAAAAGAACGTGTTGTAGATCGTGACAGTGAACAGCGCGATCGAGGCCGCGGCGAGCCACGCTCGCCGGGTGCGGGGTCGCCACTGGTCGCGCGCGAACACCACGTACGCGAACAGGCCCAGTGCCGTCACGTCGAAACAGAGCGCCGCGTACAGCACCGGCGGGAAGTACTCCTGGCCCGCCTTGACGACGACGAAGCCCGACCCCCACACGACACTCAGCAGTCCGAACAGCACGACGTCTCTCCGTGACTCCATCGTCAGCGAGGTTCTCGACGACGGGCACAATAAGATACCGATCGAGGGCTGTCCTGTCACTCGTCTGCCGGTGGCTGGACCCCTCGGGTCCGATATGCCCGGACGACACCTCGCGACGCTGCCCCGATCGAAGCCCCTGTCGTCCTCGTGAACGGAGGGTGACGGCGGAGTGTCGTGTGTGAGTCGATCGCACAACCTCGCTCTGCGTTCTAGATGACTGGACGTTCGTTCCTCACGACTGGTTCGGTCTTGTGTATCGTGTAATCGGCCAGGCACTGGCGTTCGTCTGTCCGGAAATGTCGGACATCGTCCGCACGAACGTGATGTTCGTTTCTCACGACTGGTTCAGTCTTGTGTATCGTGTAATCGGCCGGGCACTGGTGTTCGTCTGTCCGGAGGTGTCGGACACCGTCCGCGCGAACGTGAAACCGGCACCGGCGCGCTCCCGGGCGCGCGGGTCGGACTGCAGCCCCGGCGAGCGTGGCTCCTGCCATGGGGCGGCCACCGGCTGGCGAGCGGTCCGAGGCGGTTCCGGTGGCCGGTGGGGGCAACGAACTTCCTCCGGCTGGTGGATGATCGACCGTGGCCAATCCCGCCAGGGTCTGTCGGTGGGCTGTCGTCCGGCGGACGTCGGTGACGAAACCTTTATACATCAAACCGCGGAACGTGAGAGGTAGTTATGGGATCGCTTCGCATGGAGCACGTCACGAAGCGCTACGACGACGTCGTCGCAGTCGACGACATGAACCTCGACATCGAGGACAGCGAGTTCATCTGTCTGGTCGGGCCGTCGGGGTGTGGCAAGTCGACGACGCTGGAGATGATCGGCGGCCTCACGACGCCGTCGGAGGGGCACGTCTACATCGGTGACCGGGAAGTGACGGACCTGCCACCCAAGGACAGAGGGCTGGCGATGGTGTTCCAGAACATCGCGCTCTTTCCCCACATGGACGTCTACGACAACATCAGCTACGGGTTGCGACTCCGGAACTTCCCGGACGACGAGATAGACGAGCGGGTCGAGGAGGCGGCGGAGATCCTCCAGCTAGAGGGGATGCTCGACCGGATGCCCAGCGAGCTCTCGGGCGGACAGCGCCAGCGCGTCGCCATCGGTCGGGCGATCGTCCGGGACCCGGACGTCTTCCTGATGGACGAACCGCTGGCGAACCTCGACGCGAAGCTACGAGTCCACATGCGGACGGAACTCCAGCGGCTCCAGCGCCAACTGGACGTGACGACGATCTACGTCACCCACGACCAGGAGGAAGCGATGACGATGTCCGACCGCATCGCGGTCATCAACGAAGGCGTGCTCCAGCAGATCGCCCCACCACTGACGTGTTACAACGAGCCGGCGAACCTCTTCGTCGCCGGGTTCATCGGGTCCCCGTCGATGAACTTCTTCGAAGGTCGGGTCGACGGGAACAGTGTCGCGTTCGACTCGTTCGACATCGACGTCTCGAACGTCGACATCCCGGGGGACATGTCGAACGTCACGATGGGGGTCCGCCAGGAGGACGTGTATCCGGCCGAACAGGCCGACTCGATCGAGGCCCCCTCGGAAGCGATCGCCGCGACGGTCGACGTGCTCGAACCGATCGGCGAGCAGATCTTCGTCTACCTCGATACAGGAACCGAGATGGCCGACGTCGGCGTCGAGACCGAGGACGACGAAATCGGCGCCGACATCGACTCGCTGTTGATGGGCGTCGAACCCGACTACCAGCTCGAAGAGGGCGACCAGATCGAGGTCGTCTTCGACCGCTCGAAGATCCACCTCTTCGAGACCGCCTCCGGCGACGCGGTCGCCCACGGAACGACCGCGAAACAGGTCGTCGACGAACCCCAGTGACACCGTCGATGGGTGTCGCCAGTTCGTCTCTCGGTCGTGTGTTCGCACGAGTCCGGCGGGACGCCTACACCGGGAGCAACCGGTGTTGGCCGTGTACGGTTCTGAACGTCGGATTGCTCGGTGTCGCGGTCGCGGGGGTCGGCGTGGCACTCGGGACCCTCGCCGCCGTCGGGATCGCGGCGGTCGGTGTCGCCGCGATCTGGCTCCGGGGCTATCTCGTCCCGTACACGCCGCGGATCACCGCGCGAGCCCTGCCGTTGCTCCCCGGCGACCGGCTCGAACACGCCCAACCTGCGTCCCCGAGCGGGGCGGCGGACGACTCCACCGTCGCCGACGGCGGGTCTGCGGCTGCGCCCGGGACCGGTGCGTCCGATTCGGATGCAGAGACGGACCAGGGGGTCGACGTCGTCGCGGACCTCGTCGACGCGGGAGTACTCTCCGCGGAGGGCGAGGCCCTGACGCTGGACCCGGCGTTTCGCGAGGCCTGGCGGGCGACGGTCGCCGACGGGCCCGCCGGGGACGCCGACCCCGAGACGCTCGCCGCCGGCCTGACAGCAGCGGTCCCGTGGGTCGCGTCGGCCTCCGTCGTGACCGACGACGGTCGACACTGGGTGCGGCTCCTGGACGACGAGGAACGACTCGCCAGCGAGACCTGGCTCTCGCTCCCCGCAGCAGCCGCAGACCTGAGTGCCGTCCAGACCCTCGCCGAGCGGACCGACCTCGACGCCCGCCGGCGGACGCTGGCCGCGCCACCGCTTCGTCAGTTTCTCGACCGCTGTCCCCGCTGTGACACGCCACTCGAAGTATCCGCGCCCCAGGCCTGCTGTGGGAGCCCCCGCTACGTTGCCGAAGGAGTCGAGGCCGTCCTCGCCTGTCCCGCGTGTGACGAACTGGTCACCGTCTTCGAGCGAGACCCCCAAAGCGAGTGAGCGCCCGACTCCGCTCTGTGCTCCTCGTCGCGTGACCCACCACGCCGGACGGAGTCCTCTCGGGTCGCGCGCCACGACGGGTGACTCCACCAGATGTCAGACTGGGTGACTCTCCGCCAGACGTCAGACCGGATCTCCCCAGTGCGGATCGCGTCACGTGAAGCCTGTATGCAAAACTATTATATACTAAGGAACCCAGCGATGCATGTGTGTCTTTCACATGACCGATGAGACTACTTCCAACGGTCGGTCGATCGGCCGCCGGCGATTTGTCAGAGCGGTAGGTGCCACGGGTGTCGCGGCCGGACTGGCGGGTTGTTCCGGTAACGGCGACGGTGGCGACGGTGGCGACGGTGGCGACGGTGGCGACGGTGGCGGCGGGTCCACCGGCACGTCGACAAGTGGTGGCGACGGCGGGTCCAGCGGTGGGACGACCGTCGAGATGATCGCCCACGACGAGTGGGCGAACGTCCAGGACCAGATCAACGAGCTCCTCCACGAGAACGGGATGTCCGACGACATCACCATCGAGATGAACACCGTCGGGCAGACCACCGACGACCAGCAGGCGCAGTACCGCCAGTGGCTGTCGGCCGGGCGGACGACACCGGACATCATGATCTTCGACAGCGGGTGGACGATCCCGTTCCTCGTCCGGGGTCAACTGCTCAACCTCGAGGAGACGCTCCCCCAGGACCTGCTCGACAGGGTCCACGAGGACTACTTCGATGCGAGCGTCAACTCCGCGACCGGGCCCAACGGCGACCTGTACGCGTTCCCGATCTATCCGGACTTCCCGACGATCCAGTACCGCAAGGACCTCGTCCAGGACGCCGGCTACGACTGGGAGCAGTACGCGACGGACCCGATGACCTGGGAGCAGTTCTCCGTCGAACTCAAGGACGTCTACGAGCAGTCCGACGTCGAGTACGGCTTCAACACTCAGCACGTCGCCGCCGAACAGCTCTCGTGTTGTGTGTTCAACGAGTACCTGACCTCCTACGGTGGCGCCTTCTTCGGCAACCCCGAGGAGAACCTCTACCAGAACATCGGCGAACGGCCGGTCACGGTCAACGAGGAACCGGTCGTCAAGTCACTGCAGATGGCGCGGACGCTCGTCCACGGCAACGACGCGCCCCACACCCTGGACAACATCGCGGGCAACATCTCGCCCGAGGCAGTCGCCCAGTGGGACGTCGAGGGCGCCCGTGCGCCGTTCACGAGCGGCAATGCGGTCGCGCTGCGCAACTGGCCGTACTCGATCGCCATCAGCGGGACCGAGGAGAACCTCGGTGACACCCAGGGTGTCATGCCGATGCCCTACGGGGTCCCCGAGGGCGAGGGCAACTACCCCGGAACCGGGGGATCGACCGCGGCGCTGGGCGGCTGGCACGTCGGCGTCAACCCCAACTCCGAGAAGGTCGACGCGGTCATCGAGATGCTCCAGGCGATGCAGACCGACGAGTTCCAGAAGGCTAACTTCGGGCTCGTCGGCTGGATGCCGCCCGTCCCCGAGGTACTCCAGGACTCGACTGACGTCGAGATCATGGGCAACCACGTCGAGACGCTGGCGTACGCCGGTCAGCACTCTATCGCGCGGCCGGTGACGGTCCTCTGGCCCCAGGAGGCAGACGCCATCGAGCAGTCCGCCAACTCGGCGCTCCAGAGCGGCGGCAACCCGACCCAGGAGATGGACAACCTAGCAGACCGCCTCACCGCCATCGAGAACGACTTCGAGGGCTGATATGGCGACGGAAACGGACGCAGGGACTGCTCGCTCTCCCATCAGGGTCGACCTCGCGCTGTTGAACCGGATCGAGCGACTCAGCGACACGCAGTTCGTTTACCTGATGTTGACCCCAGTGTTGGTCCTGCTCGGGTCGATGGCCATCTGGCCGCTGATCGACACGTTCGGGATGTCCCTGCACGCGGACAACATCATGAGCTCGGACGCGACTGGCGAGTTCGTCGGCTTCGAGAACTACGTCCAGATGCTCACCGGGCAGGCGAACGCCCTGCTCCCGCGCCCGTTCCTCGACCTCTCGGCGCCGCTGACCAGCGCCGTCACGGTGACGCTGATCTTCACCGTCATCGCGGTCGGCTTCGAGATGGTGCTTGGCTTCGGGATGGCGCTGGTGCTGGACAAGAACTTCCGGGGCCGGCGCTGGGTCCGGGTCGCGCTCATCCTCCCGTGGGCGGTCCCCATCGTCATCCAGGGGATGATCTACTACCTGATCTTCACCCCCGGCGTGGGCTTTGCCGTCGACCCGCTCCAGGGTCTCGGGCTCATCTCCGGGGCGCCCCTGGCCGATTCGTGGTCGTCACTGCTCATCGTGATCGTCTCGGACATCTGGAAGCAGTCGGCGTTCATGGCGCTGTTGATCCTCGCCGGGCTCCAGAGCATCGACCGGGACCTCTACAACGTCGCCAAGGTCACCGGGGCCACGAAACTCCAGGAGTTCCGGACGATCACGTTCCCGCTCGTCTTGCCGACGCTGCTGATCGCTCTACTCTTCCGGACGATCGCGGCGCTGAAGGTGTACGGGACGGTCGTGACGATCGCCAACTGCAACACGCTCCCGACGCTGACCTGTCTGGTCGTGACGACCTGGAACGCCAACCGGTACGCCTCCGCGGCGACCATCGCGTTCATCATGGCGGCGGTCATCGCCCTCGCGCTGGTCGGCTACCTCTGGAAACTCAGGGACCTCGAATACGGGGGGCTCTGAGATGGCGGAATCCACCGGAAGCGTGGCGGCCGATTCCGAACCCTCGAACACGATCGAGCGCCTCGCCCAGCGAATGATACAGCGCCCGGAGTCGGTGTATCAGGTGCTGTTCTACATCGCGACGGGCTTTTTCCTGTTGATGGCGCTGTTCCCCTTCTACTGGCTGATGGTACTCTCGCTGACGCCCCAGCAGAACATCTCCGGGATGGGCGCGTTCCTCCCGAACGGGTTCAACCCCGGAGTGTACCTGACCGTCTTCGAGACGGTCCCGTTCCACCTGTTCATCATAAACAGCGTCATCATCGCGGCGCTGACGACGGTGGTCGTCTTGCTGATCGGGAGCATCGGCGGGTACGTGTTCGGCCGCTACGAGTTCCCCGGGCGTACCCCGCTGATGCTGGGTGTCCTCGTCATCTCGTATTTCCCGCCGGCGGCGTTCCTGATCCCGCTGTTTCAGCTCTTTACGGCGAACGTGGATATCTTCGGGCTCGCCTTCGAGTACCCGCAGATCTACAACACGCCGGGGGCGGTCGTGCTCCCACTGAGTGCGCTGATCATGCCGCTCGTGATCTTCATCCTGGCGACGTTCTACGGGCAGATCCCCGACGGGCTCGAGGACGCCGCCCGCATCGAGGGGTCGACCCGCGTCGGCGCGCTGTTCAAGGTGATCATGCCGCTGTCGGCGCCCGGCGTCGCGACCGCGGGCATCCTCACCTTCATCATCACCTACAACGAGTTCTTCTTCTCGTTCCTGATGCTGGAGGGCAACCCCCAGGAGTGGGGCGTCCTGCTCCACGGCGTGTTCCGCTTCCAGGGGACTCGGTCGCAGGCGTACAACCTGATGGCGGCGGCGAGCATCGTCGGGGTCGTCCCGATGGCGGCGCTGGTCGCACTCGCCCAGGACAAGATCGTCAGCGGCCTCACCCAGGGCGCGCTCAAGGAGTAACCCGCCGACAGCTTTTTTTCTCGCTCTCTCCTCGTCAGCGATACGCATGTCCCACACGACCACCGAACCCGCCCGCCGTCGCCGCCCGGACCCGCGGCGACGAGAGTCGCCACGTCACGCTGGGGGCGACATGGTCGGGCGTGACACGGCCGGGTGCCCCGTCCCGGAGGGGTCGCGATGAGCTCTCACGGCGTGCTCACCTACTTCGCGTTCGGGACGATACTGTTTTTCTTCTGGGTCTACGGCATCGTCTCGTTCGTCTCGGACCTGCGACGACAGATCATCCCCTGGGTCCGTGCGCGATGGTTCGACGGGGACGAAGACGACCCCGAAGACACCTCGACCGACCGACTCACCGAACTCTACGGTGATCCCGACGAGGAGTGAGGACCACTCGAACACTGCGATGGGCGACGACCGCTCGAAACCCGCGACGAAGAGGGGTCGATCCGCTACCGACACCCGACCGCCGTTGCCCGGCCACCCTACTTCGTTCACCCTGGTTTAGGGCAAGAATTATACCTTGTTGTTCGGAAGGGGGAGTGTATGCAAGTCGGAGTGCTCACAGTCCTGCTCGGCGACCAGCCACTCGAAGACGCAGTCGAATACCTCGACAGTATCGGGGTCGAGGCGGTCGAGATCGCCTGCGGGGGGTACGTCGGCGACGACCACCTCCCGACCAACGAATACCTCGACGACGCGGACGCCCAGGCCGAACTGCTCGGGGTGCTCGACGACCACGACATGGACCTCGCCGCGCTCGCGACGCACAACAACCCCATCCACCCCGACGACGAACAGGCCGAGGCCGACGACGCGCAGTTCCGCGACGCCATCACGCTCGCCGACCAACTGGGCGTCGACACCGTCGTCAACTTCTCCGGCCTCCCGGGCGGATCGCCGACCGCACAGGTCCCCAACTGGATCACGGCGCCGTGGCCGCCCGACCACGCCGAGGCGCTGGAGTACCAGTGGGACGTCGCCATCGACTACTGGTCGGAGATCGCTCCGCTCGCCGAAGACCACGGGGTCGATATCGCCGTCGAGATGCACCCGAACATGCTCGTCCACGAGCCACACGGCCTCCTGAAACTCCGCGAGGCCACCAGCGAGCGCATCGGCGCGAACTTCGACCCCTCGCATCTGTACTGGCAGGACATCTCAATCACCGACGCGATCCGGCTGCTGGGCGAACACGACGCGATCCATCACTTCCACGCCAAGGACACCAAAGTCTACGAGGAACAGGCCCGGACGCGGGGCGTCCTCGACACGCAGTCCTACAGCGACGTCGCCGACCGCGCCTGGAGTTTCCGGTCGGTGGGCTACGGCCACGGCGAGGAACACTGGAAAGACGTCGTCAGCGCCCTCCGGATGGTCGGCTACGACGGCGTCCTCTCGATCGAACACGAGGACGCGCTGGCGAGTCCGACCGAGGGGCTGGAGAAAGCGGTGGACGTGCTCGAACGCGCCACCTTCCAGGAGACGCCCGGCGACGCCTACTGGGCCTGACAACGGTGGCGGTGACCGACGTGAGGCGGGTCGTCCGGCCACGACCCAGAGTTGCGCGCGGGGGTGACCCGCGTGTCGGGCTCGGCCGCCACTGACTCGGACCAGTCGAACGCGGTCGAGGAACTCACCCAGCGGATGATACAGCGTCCGCAGTCGGTCTACCGGGTGCTGTTCTACGTCGCAACGGGGTTTTTCCTGCTCGTGTCGCTGTTTCCCCTCTACTGGCTGCTAGTGCTCTCGGTGACGTCGCTGGGCGAACTCGCCGGCGGCCCCGCGCTCGTCCCGACCGACCTCGACCCGGGGGCGTATCTGGGGCTCTTTCGGGCGATCCCCTTCCACCTGTACGTCTTCAACAGTCTGGTCGTCGCGGCGCTGTCGACGGTCGTCGTGCTGGTAGTCGGGAGCCTCGGCGGGTACGTCTTCGGGCGCTACGAGTTCCCCGGGCGCACCCCGCTCATGCTGGGCGTCCTGATGATCTCCTATTTCCCGCCGGCGACGTTCGTGATCCCCCTGTTCCGGCTCTTTACGGCGAACGTCCCGCTGCTCGGCCTGGGTACCGACTACCCACAGCTCTACAACACGCCGGGGGCCGTCGTGTTGCCGCTCTCGGCGCTGCTCATGCCGCTCGCCATCTTCCTGCTGGCGACGTTCTTCGAGCAGATCCCCGACGGGCTGGAAGACGCCGCCCGGATCGAGGGGTCGACACGTCTCGGGGCGCTCTATCGCGTCATCGCGCCGCTGTCGGCGCCCGGCGTCGCGACCGCTGGTATTCTCACCTTCATCGTCGTCTACAACGAGTTCTTCTTCTCGTATCTCATGCTCCGTAGCGACCCTCGTGAGTGGGGTGTCTTGCTCCACGGGATGTTCCGGGCGGGCGGGGTCAGCGGCATGGCAGCGGCGAGTATCGTCGGGGTCGTCCCGATGGCGGCGCTGGTCGCACTCGCCCAGGACAAGATCGTCAGCGGCCTCACCCGGGGCGCGCTCAAAGAGTAACGCGGTCGCCCGCCCGGGTGGTCCCTCTCGTTCAGTATTCCGCGTCGTCGGGGAGTGAGACCGCGACGCGCTCGCCGGTCTCGGCCGACTCGTAGGCCGCCTCGATCACGGCGGTCACCCGGACCGCGTCGGTCGGCGTCGCCGGCGGGTCCTCCCCGGTCTCGACGCAGTCGAGGAACGCCTCGGCCTTGTTCGGTTCGGCGTTACGGTCGAGCAGCGGCGTGTGTTCGGTCCCGGCCTCGTCGATGGTCGTGAGCGACCGGCCGCCCCAGCCCCGGCCCTCGACGTAGGCGGCGCCCTCGCTGTCCCAGACGTGGTGGGCCTCCCGGACCGCCGGCGCGTCGCCGAACACCGAGATATCGGCGGTGGCACCCTCCTCGAACTCGACGTGGACGGTCGCGCGCTCGTCGACGCCCTCCTCCCGAAAGCGCATGTCGGCGGTGACCGCGACGGGCGTCAGGCCAGTGACCCACAGCAGGGCGTCGACGACGTGTCGGCCGGTGTCGACGAGGAACCCGCCGCCGCTCAACTCGGTGTTCGTCCGCCACGACCCGCCGAAGGACTCGAACCACGGCTGGGTGATCTCGGCGGTGATCCAGTCGATCTCGGGACCGTCCGGCCCGTAGCGCTCGCGGGCACCCCGGAAGGCGCTGTCCTGGTGGCGCTGGAACCCGACCATGAGCACCAGTCCCGCCTCGTCGGCCCGTTCGCGCAGTTCGAGCGCCTGGTCGACCTCGAGGACGAGCGGTTTCTCACAGAGGACGTGCAGTCCGCGGTCGAGCGCGGCGCCCACCTGTTCGTAGTGGAGCGCGTGTGGCGTCGTGATGACGACCCCGTCGAGCGACTCGGTGTCGAGCATGGCCTCGTAGTCCGCGTATCGGGACGCCTCGGGGACGGCCAGCGCGTCGCCGCCTTCCGCTCTGGCAGCGTCGCTGACGTCCGTGACTGCCGCGACCCGGGCGTCCGGTCGTGCCATGAACTGTCCGCCGATCGCCCGCCCGAGCAGGCCGACGCCGACGATGCCGATGCTGAATACGTCCGACTCCGTTTCCCGCGACATATTTTTGGGAGCGTTCTCATAGTATAAAAATACCGGTGGAAACACGCCGCCGACCCCCGAAATTTATTTACTCCGATCGGCGCTACCTTCGGTGTGTCACAGAACGACATGGAGTACACGCGACTGTCGGGGACGGGACTGGAAGTCTCACGGCTGTGTCTGGGCTGCTGGAACTTCGGGAGCGAGGAGCCGTGGATGGTCGGCGACGAGAACACCGCCCACGAGATAATCGACCGCGCGGTCGAGCTGGGCATCAACGTCCTCGACACCGCGAACGTCTACTCCCACGGGGAGAGCGAGCGGATCGTCGGCGAGGCGATCGACGGTCGCCGGGAGGAACTGGTAGTCACCTCGAAGGTGTTCGGCCGGATGCGCGAGGGGCCGAACGGACAAGGGCTCTCGCGCAAACACGTCCTCGAACAGGTCGACCGGACGCTCGACCGGCTCGGGACGGACTACCTCGATCTGTACCAGATACACCGCTGGGACCCGGACACGCCCATCGTCGAGACGCTCTCGGCGCTCTCACAGCTCGTCGACGAGGGGAGAGTCAGATACATCGGTGCGAGCACGATGGCCGCCTGGCAGTTCACGAAGGCCCTCTACGAGGCCGACACACACGACCTCCACCGATTCGACGCGATGCAACTGGAGTACAGTCTCGCCGACCGCCACGAGGAACAGAACCTCCTGCCGGTCTGTGCCGACCAGACTGTCGGGACGCTGGCGTGGTCACCGCTCGCGGGTGGGTTCCTCGCCGGCCTGTACGACCGCGACGACGAGCCCGAGGACGGCAGCAGGGCCGCCGAGGACCCCTACATGGCTCAGCGATTCACCGAAGAGAACTGGGCCGTCCTCGACGTCGTCGAGGAACTCGCGACGAGCAAAGACGCGACGATGGCACAGGTCAGCCTCGCCTGGCTCTGTCACAAGGACGCGGTCGACGCCTCCATCGTCGGCCCGACCTCTATCGACGAACTCGAAGACAGCGTCGGTGCCCTCGACGTCTCGCTCTCCGGGGCGGAGATCGACCGCCTCGAAGCCCCGAAATCACCCAGCTGGTCCGAGCGCAAGGTTCCATGGTAACTCCGCCCCGCCGGCTCTCGACTTGCTCACTCCCGACCGATCGACGCAATTTATAAGAAGTACGTATATTAAATATAGATGGTAAATATGCAATACACACTCAGGATTCGGGCGGACGAGGATAGGTGGGAGGTTTGGGGTGATATCGTCTGAAAGTGTCGAATACCGCGAAAATTGACCAGTTCGTCGCGCTCGCGTGACTGTCGAGGTCGTCGCCGCGGGACCGTCGTTCTCGTCGCCGGACTGGTCTGAAAATCGTGGTATAGGGCGCTTCTGGAGCCGGATATCGGCATCTGAATCGCGCCCGCCCTCCTGGTCTCAGATACTATGCCGCTCGTAACGAAATAAATCTGTGAAAAGAACGCAGTAGTAAAAATTCAGTAATGATCTGTCTCGGTCGGTCACGGCGTCGGCGGGTCGCCGTCGTAGGCGTCCAGATCCCGGTAGAAGTTCAGCAGGCCGAATTTCAACTTGTCGGGGTCGACGTCTATCATCTCGGCCCGCTCTTCGGCGGGGAAGGTCCCGCGGACGGCGTAGTCGCGCATCTCGACCCCGGCAGCCTCGCTGTAGCGTTTGTCCAGCAGGATGCGAGCGCCGAAGTCCTCGGGCGAGCGCACGACGCGCCCGAGCGCCTGACGGGTCTTCCTGATAGTGGGTATCTCGACGGCGTAGCGCCAGCCCGCGCCGTCGTCGCCGGACCCGCTGGTCGAACCGCCGTCCCCGCTCTCGCCGAACGCCGCGTCGTAGGCCGCCTGAACCGCCTCCATCCGGTCGTCCAGGTGCGGGTAGGGAACACCCACGACGACCACCGTCCGCGCGTCGTCGCCGTCGAAACTCACCCCTTCGCCCAGGGTACCCCACATGGAGGTACAGAGGACGGCGTCGTCGTCGGCCGTGAACGACTCTCTGAGGTCGGTCGCGTCGGTCGCCGGTTCGTCGAGGTACTTCGTCCCCTGCACCGCGATCCGGTCGTGGTAGCGCTCGGCCTCGCCGTAACTCGGGAAGAAGGCGAGCGTGTTCCCCGGGGTGAAGCGGACGG
>ENA-ORDC01000124-ORDC01000124.1-marine-metagenome-genome-assembly--contig:-NODE-124-length-85898-cov-13.392829_pt1 | contig 85898 bp, 89 predicted proteins | sample MGYA00237783_ERZ508515 | MGnify/ENA primary metagenome ERZ508515 (study PRJEB26186, sample SAMN06268792) | marine metagenome | isolation source: Eden Landing Ponds, San Francisco, CA, USA | place...
TCTACCGTTACGCGGATCTGCGTCGCGGCGGGGAACGGGTGGCGCGCATGGCGGGTGCCCGTCCGGTTCCCGCTGATACGGCAGAGAAGGGAGAGCGTCAGCTGCGCAATGTTACCGAGGAGATGGCCCTTGCCAGTGGGGTCACCGTCCCGCAGCTGTTCGTGATGGACCAGGAGGCGGCCATCAACGCCTTCGTGGCCGGTTATCAGCCCAATGAGGCGGTGCTGGTGGTGACCCGGGGCACTCTGGATGAGCTCAGCCGCGATGAGCTGCAAGGCGTCGTGGCCCATGAATTCAGCCATATTCTCAACGGCGACATGCGCATCAACGTGCGGCTCATCTCGATGCTGGCGGGTATTCTGCTGATCGGCCAGCTGGGCCAGTACCTGGTGCGGTTCGGCATCTGGGGCTGGAGCGGTTACCATCACCGGCGCCGCTACGATGGCGCTCTCGTACTCGCGGGCGCCGTGCTGGTGATTGTGGGCTACGTCGGGCTTTTCATGGGGCGGGTTATCAAGTCGGCGGTCTCGCGCCAGCGCGAATACCTGGCGGATGCCGCCGCCGTGCAGTTCACCCGCAATCCTGAGGGCATCGGAGGGGCGCTGTACCGGATCGGCGTGGCTGCTTCCGGATCGCGGCTCAGAGCCACCAGTCATGCGGAAGACCTGAACCACCTGTGCTTCGGGGAAAGCGTCTCTCTGGCGCGCCTTCTGGCTTCCCATCCTCCGATTGAGGACCGGCTTAACGCCATCGATGAGACCCTGCTGGTGCGCATGAAATCCCGGGATCGCAAGGCTGCCCGGGAACAGGGTGAGGCGCCGCCCACGGCAGCCAACGAGGCAGCAGCGGCCATGGGGTTCTCGGGTGCGGGCGGTCTCGAGATCGGCAGTGGTGCCGCCTCGGTGGGGGCGCTCAGTGAGTCCGGGACCTGCCATGTCCGCTCACTGCTTGCCGCGCTGCCCGGCGGCCTGAACCAGCAGCTGCATGGGGCCGAGGGGGCAGTCCACCTGTGTCTGGCGCTGGCGCTGGAAGAGGCGGACCACGGCGCCTTGGATCAGTGGCTCCCGGAGCTGGAGCCGGTGGGTGCCGTAGCGATTGACCCGCTCCTGGTGCGCCAGATGATCCAGACGCTGCGTGATCTGGGCCCGGCCTACCGGGTGCCGCTGGTCGAGCTGTCACTGCCGGCACTGCGGGAGCTGGAGACACCGGCGAAAGGCCAGTTACTGCGGGACATGGAACAGCTGATCCGCGAGGACCGTGGCGCCCGCCTGCACGACATCGCCATCCTGGGCTTCCTCAAACATCATCTCGGCAAAAGCGCGGGTCGCAACCGGAAGGTGGTCCACCGTCGCTACGGGGCGGTAATGCCGGACATCCGCCGGCTGTTGTGGCTGATGGCATCGGCGGGTACACGCGCCGATCCGGAGCCCCTGTACCGGGAGGCCATGGCGGGATTCGAAGCGGAGGCCAGGCGGCCTTCCGGCGAGGGCACCAGCGCCCGCAAGCTGCTTCAGTCACTGGGGCGGCTGGACGGGCTGCCGGCGATGCTCAAGCCCGCCATCATTGATGCCTGTGTTCACTGCATCCAGGAAGACGGGCGTGTCAGCCCGCGTGAGTATGAGCTGCTGCGCATCATCGCCGATCAGCTGGACTGCCCCATGCCGCCGCTGCCACCCTCCGGCGAGAGCGGCCCGGAGCAGGGCTGATCAGCCTGCTTTCAGTGGCTTGTGGGCAATGTCGGGCTCCTTGCCCTTAAGCATCTGGTTCCAGTAGAACGGCGGAAGCAGGTGCTTCTTGACCACCCAGTAGAACCGGGATTCCTTGAAGGGGCTCAGGGGCAGCGTAGGGGTCACGACACCGTCGTACATGAACTCGGCCAGCATCACCTTGCCGTAGGCGGTGACCAGCGGGCAGGAGGTATAGCCGTCGTACTGGGCTGACAGTGCCTCTCCGTCCATCCGTGCCAGAAGGTTCCTGACGGTGACCGGCGCCTGCTTGCGCACCGCGGCGGCCGTCTTGGAGGTGGGCAGGGAACTGGCATCGCCCAGTGAGAAGACGTTGGGGTAGCGGGTGTGCTGTGTGGTGCCCTTGTCCACGTCCACCCAGCCGTCGGCATTGGCCAGCGGGCTCTGTTTCACGAAGTCGGGTGAGGTCTGGTGCGGTGTCACGTGTAGCAGGTCGTAGGGCTGTTCCACCTCGGTGGTTTCCCCGTTGGCGTCCTTGGTGGCGAAGCGGGCCACCTTGCGCTCGGCATCAATGGCAACCAGGTCATGGCCCAGGTTGACGCCGATGCCGTAGCGGTCCATCACCTTCTGCAGGTGCGGTACGAAGTCCGGTACGCTGAACAGGGCGCCGGCGCCACTGTAGAACTGCAGGTTGCTTTCGGGGGCCAGGTCGTTCCGGCGCAGGTGATCCGCGGCCAGGTAGGCGATCTTCTGTGGCGCGCCGGCGCATTTCAGCGGGGGCGGCGGCTGGGTGAAGATAGCGTTGCCGCCCCGGAACTGGCGCAGGCATTCCCAAGTGTAGGGTGCCGTCTCCGGACTGTAGTTGCTGCACACGCCGTTGCTTCCCAGGGCTTCACGCAACCCTTCCACGCGATCCCAGTCCAGCTTGATGCCGGGGGCGACGACCAGGTGCTCATAATGCACCTGGCGGCCGTCCTCAAGTGTGAGCTGGTTGCTGTCCGGCTCGAACGTGGCCACGCCGGCGTGGATCCAGGTGGCCGTTTCCGGCAGTGTTTCCTTCTGGGCCCGCCGGGTGCTGTCCATGTCATAGGTGCCGCCGCCGACCAGCGTGAATGCCGGCTGGTAGTAGTGGACTTCCGAGGGTTCCACCACGGCCACATCCAGTTCCGGACGCTGGCGTAGCAGGGAAGCGGCCACCGTGGTGCCGGCAGTGCCACCGCCGACGATGACCACCTGATGGCTGGGGGACTGGGAGGAAGCGTTCATGGGGCCTCTCACTCTGGTTCTGGTTAATAATGCGTTGGAATTGCTGCTTATGGTAACGCGTTTTGTGAGATCATAATTTGATAAAAACAAAATTGTAAGTCTTTTTTGGAATATACAAATCAGACAAGTGCATGGTGGGGACAGTTGACGGATTCGGTGGCGGGAGCGCGCGGGTAGCGGGATCATACCCGTCGCCGTCAGCCACCGGAGGCTCCCATGGAACTCGTCTGTCCGGCGGGCAGCCTGCCCGCTCTCAAGGCGGCTGTTGATGCGGGAGCGGATGCCGTCTACATCGGCTTCCGCGACCACACCAACGCCCGCCAGTTCGCCGGCCTCAACTTCACCGAAAAGCGCATGCGCGAGGGGATGGAGTACGCCCGCCAACGTGGTACACGCGTTTTCTGTGCCCTCAACACTTACCCGCAGCCCGCGGGCTGGAAGCACTGGACGTCAACGCTGGACCGGGCGGCGGACCTGGGGTTTGATGCCCTGATCCTGGCGGATATGGGGCTGCTGGACCATGCGGCCCGTCACCATCCCGGGATTCCGCGCCATCTTTCCGTACAGGGCTCGGCCACCAGCCATGAAGCACTGCGGTTCTATCACCGGGAGTTCGGTATCAGCCGCGCCGTGCTCCCCAGGGTCCTGTCCATGGATCAGGTGCGGCAGGTGGCCGGGCATTCCCCGGTGGAACTGGAAGTGTTCGCTTTCGGCAGTCTCTGCATCATGGCCGAGGGGCGCTGTTATCTGTCTTCCTATCTGACCGACGAGTCCCCGAATACCTGTGGTGCCTGTTCACCCGCAAAGGCCGTGCGCTGGGAGGAGAAGGGCGATGATCTGGAGGCCCGGCTCAACGGGGTACTGATCGACCGTTTCGCCGGTGATGAGCAGGCGGGCTACCCGACCCTGTGCAAGGGGCGCTTTGAAGTGGAGGGGGCCGTCTACCACGCCATTGAGGAACCCACCAGTCTCAACACCATGGATCTGCTTCCGGAGCTGCACCGCCTTGGTGTTTCCGCCGTCAAGATCGAAGGGCGGCAGCGCAGCCCCGCCTACAGCGGTCAGGTGGCCGGAACCTGGCGGGCGGCGATCGACCGCGTGAAAGCGGATCCCGAGACCTTTGAACCCGCCCCGGAATGGCAGCGCACGCTGGGCGACCTGTCCGAGGGTGGGCAGACCACACTGGGCGCATGGACCCGGAGCTGGAAATGACGATGAAACTCTCACTGGGGCCGATTCTCTGGTACTGGCCCCGCCAGGATGTGCTCAACTTCTACGCCGAAGCGGCCGAATGGCCGGTGGAGACCATCTATCTCGGCGAGGTGGTGTGTTCCCGCCGCCGGGACATGAAGGTGGCGGACTGGATGGATCTGGCCCGCGATCTGCGCGACTGCGGCAAGGAGGTGGTGCTTTCGAGCCAGACGTTGATCGAATCCGAAGCGGACCTGCGCACCCTGCGCCGCATCCGGGACAACGGCGAATTCCTGGTCGAGGCCAACGATCAGAGTGCGCTGAACATGGTGATCGAGGCCGGCCTGCCGTTCGTCACTGGCCCCTCCATGAACGTCTACAATCCCGCAACACTGCGGGTTCTGCTGCGCCGGGGCCTGCAGCGCTGGTGCCTGCCAGTGGAACTGAGCCGCGATACGCTCGCCGACATGCAGACCACGCTGTATGAGCAGTCCCTGCATGCGCCGGTGGAAGTCTTCGCCTGGGGCTTTCTGCCACTGGCCTGGTCCTCACGCTGCTTCACCGCACGCTACTACGGCAAGCCCAAGGACCGCTGCGAGTTCGTCTGTCAGCAGCATCCGGACGGGTTGGCTCTCAGGTCCCGGGAGCATCAGGATGTTTTCCGGCTCAATGGCACCAGCACCCTGTCCGGCGCCCGCTATGACCTGATGCGGGAGCTGCCGGACATGCAGCGGCTGGGCGTGGACGCCGTGCGCTTGAGCCCGGAGCACGAAGGTATGGCGGAGGTCGTGGCACGTTTCGACCGGGCGCGTCAGGGAGACATGCCAGAGCGTCATCCGCTTCACCTGGCGGAGGCGCCCCCCTGTGACGGCTACTGGTATGGCCGGCCGGGCATGGACTGGAGTCAGACCCCATGAAGCAGACACTGGACCGAATGGCGCGCAGCCTGATTCCGCTGGTGGATGCCCGGCTGCCCTGGGGGCTCAAGCAGGGGCTGGTGGAAGTGCCCCTGAATCACCTTTTTGCCGAAGCCCTGGTAGAGGGTGATTTCGAGGAGCTGGAAGGGCGTGTGCTGCGGCTCGAACTGGAAGACGCCACCACCGGGGTGACCCTGGGGTTCTGGGGTGGACGCCTGCGAATGGCGGACGCAGCGCCCGAGGCGACCATACGGGGCACCACGGAAGCCTTCCGGCGGCTGGCGGAGCGTCGGGAGGACCCGGACCGCCTGTTTTTCCAGCGTCAGCTGGTGATCGAGGGGGATACGGAGTTGGGGCTGGCGGTGAAGAACCTGCTGGATGCGCTGGAATGGCGCATTCCCCTTCTCAGCGGCCCTGCCGCGCTCAGCGCGCCTCCGGATGACGCCGGTTGATCAGATCCCAGGCCTTGTGGATCTCCTCCAACCGGGCCCGGGCCAGCTCCGGGTCCATGTCCGTGTGCTGGACGCGGTCCGGATGATAGAGGCTGCGCTGTTTGCGATAAGCCTGGCGCAGGGTCTCCAGTGAATCCGAGGGTTTGCCACCAACCACCTGGCAGGCGCGGGCGAGACCGGTCAGGGGCGTTTCGCTGGTGCCTTCGCCCGGGGAAGTGATCCAGACCTTGCCCCGGTAGCTCTGAAGGATGCGGTTGCTGGCGGTGGCCGGCAGGCCGGTGGCGATGATGGCGGTGTGGCAGCGGGCAATGCGGGCGGCCGAATCCGGGCCGTCCTGGTAGCACAGGTGCGCCAGCGCCATGCTCAGGCGCAGCGCTGAATCCGGCCAGCGGCGCGTGAGCAGCCGGAACCACAGGGGCACAACCGGCTGGGCATCCTGCTTGCCGTTAGTGAAGCGCCGGATCAGCCGGCGGCGCTGACGGGGCCCTGCATTGAAATTGCGCATCAGGGACTCGCCGTAGCGGATGTCCAGCTCGGTCACCCGGCCGTCCGCCTTGGCCACATAGCCCATCAGCCGGAACAGTGTGCCGCGTGCCCATCGGGGCAGACCGGTGCGTTCCAGGAGCCGGGCGCCGTGATGGCCGCAGGACGCCAGCTCACGGAGCAGGTCGGAAAGGTTCTCCGGCAGTGCGTCCGTACTGTTGTGGCTGTGTTTCGCGCTCATGGGGCAGCACCACTCCCTGCCAGTGTGCGCGCCGTTTCGAGGCGCTCTGGGGTGCCAACATCCACCCAGTGACCGTCATGGCGGAGGCCGCTCACCCGCCCCTGCTGGCAGGCGGTGCGCAGAATGGGGCCAAGCCGGTCCTCTTCATCCGGTGCACTGTCGATCAGGCGTCGGTTCAGCCGGCTGATTCCGGCAAAGGTGAGCGATTCACCCTGGTCCCTGGTTATCCGGCCATTGGCCAGTGCGAAATCCCCGCCACTGTGGTGGGCCGGGTTCGGCACCAGGACCAGGTGGGCATCCAGATCTTCCCCCAGTGGCGTGGTGGCAAGCGCGGCCATGTCGAAATCCGTCCAGACATCCCCGTTGATGACCAGGAATTCATTGCCTGTTTCCGTGAGCATCGGCAGCGCCCGGCGTAATCCGCCCAGAGTCTCCAGCGGCTCCCCCTCCCGGGAGTATTCAATGCGGGCCCCCAGATGGGCGCCATCGCCGAGCTCGGCTTCAATCCGCTCGCCGAGCCAGGCGGTGTTGATGACGATATCGGGAACACCGGCCCGCACCAGGGCCTCGATGTGCCACTGGATCATCGGCCGACCGCCCACCGGCAACAGCGGCTTGGGGGTCTCCAGAGTCAGTGGCCGCAGGCGTTCGCCGCGCCCGGCTGCCAGGATCATGGCCTTCATGTGGCCCCCGCCATGGGTTCCACGGCCGGTGCCACGCGTTCCGCGAGCCAGTCCCCGAAGTGTTCGAGCGCCGGCTGACGCCGTGCGGCCGAGATGATGTAAGCCAGGGTGCGCGGGATGTCCGCCAGGTAGCGCGGCTTGCCATCGCGCTGGTCGAGCCGCGCGAAGATGCCGCTGGCCTTGAGGTGGCGCTGGATGCCCATGAGCTCGAACCACTGGCGGAAGGTGGCCTCGTCCGCCTGATGCAGGCCGGCCTCCCGCGCCTCCAGGCGGTAGGCCTCCAGCCACTGGTAGACCTTTTCGAGCGGCCAGGCGACGTAGCAGTCCCGCAGCAGTGAGGCAGCGTCATAGGTGATGGGGCCGGTGACCGCGTCCTGGAAGTCGATGATGCCGGGGCTGTTATTGTCCGTCACCAGCAGGTTCCGGGAGTGGTAGTCACGGTGGACCGTAACCCGGGGCTGGGCGAGGGCGGACTCGGTCAGGGTGGCGAAGGTGGTCGCCAGCATGGCCTGCTCCTGGCTGGAGAGCTTTAGGCCGAGCTTCTGTTCCAGAAGCCAGTCCGGGAAAAGCTGCATCTCCTGCTGCAGGCGCTCGCGGTCATAGGATGGCAGGGGATGGTCCGGCGGTGAGGACAGGCCCTGAAGGCGGACCAGCGCACTGAGGGCTTCGCCGTAAAGCCGGTCCGCGCTTGCCTCGCTGGTGAGTTCATCCAGGTAGAGCCGGTCGCCCAGATCCTCCAGCAGCAGGAACCCCTGCGCCTGATCCTCGGCCAGCAGTGCCGGCACATGCAGGCCGTGTTCGTGCCAGTGATGTGTCAGCGCCACAAAGGCCCCGCAGGATTCCTTCTCCGGCGGGGCATCCATCACGATCCGGGAGCCCTCCGGGGTCTGCACACGGAAATAGCGCCGGAAACTGGCATCGCCGGCCACCGGTTCCGGTGTCCGCGGCGCCGTTCCGAGGCACTGGTCCAGCCAGGCCAGCATGGCGTCGTAGCGTTGATCCATGGTTGCTCCCGTTAATGGGCGCCGCGCCAGGCAGCACCTTTCAGATGTGTTGTATTCTGCATTAACCCTCTGCCAGCTGGCCAGAGAGCGTTAACATGCTGCAGTGGCCCATGTAGACTGTGCCCCTGTTTCAGCCGCATGCCGGTGGACGCTCCGGAGAGGGTGAGTGGCAATACAGAAGTGGACAAACAACCGCGCCGGGCGACTCCGGATGCTGGCTGCCAGCATCACGCTCGCCTGTGTGTCCGCGCAGGCCCAGGAACCCCGCTCGGCCGCCGCCATCGATTGGGTGGAGTGGGAGCAGCTGCCCCCGGAACTGCAGGAAAAGGTGCCGGCCTACTGTGGCGGCGCCTATCGCCCTCCGGCACTTGAATCCAGCAGTGCCGATGACGCCCCTGTGGGAGAAGGTGACGGCAGGCCTGTCCATATCACCAGTCGAGAGGCCCGCTACCGTATGGACGAGACCCTGGACCTGAGCGGTGACGTGCGGGTACGCCAGGGCGAGCTCCGGGCACGCAGTGACCGTGCCCAGTACAACCAGAGCAGCGGCATGCTCAACCTCAGTGGCGGCGTGGTCAGCCGCGCCAACGGGGTGCTGCTGACCGGCAATGAAGCCGAGGCCAGCGATGAGGGCGGCAGCCTGACCCTCAATACTGCCCGCTTCCTGCTCCATGATGCCCATATGCGCGGCAGTGCCGGTCGTATCAAGCGCACCGGGGAAGAGGCCATGCGCATTGATCAGGCCGTCATGACCACCTGCCAGCCCGGCCGCAATGACTGGTCGCTGGCGGCGAGCGGGGTTGACCTGGATCAGGCGAGTGGCTTCGGCACTGCCCGCAATGTCCGGCTGCGGGTGAAGGATGTGCCGGTGATGTACGTGCCCTGGATCCGGTTCCCGATCGATGATCGCCGCCATACCGGTTTCCTGTACCCAACGTTCGGCAGTTCCAATGCCGGCAGCGGGCTGTTCCTTGCCACGCCTTTCTACATGAATCTGGCGCCCCACTACGATGCGACCTATACCCCGCAGTATATCCATGGTCGGGGGTACTTCTCGGAGCTTGAGACCCGCTATCTGAGTCGCTTCGGGCAGACGGATGTACAGCTGGGCTTTATCGACAGTGACTCTGAATTCGAGTCGGAGAATCCTGGTATGGACGGCAAGCGCTGGGGCCTGGATGTCACCAGTGATGCCGACTTCGGTGGCGGCTGGCGAGGGGATCTGGATTACGCGGCGGTCTCAGACGACGACTATTCCAGTGACCTCAACCGGACCCTGGACATCCAGCAGAACACCCATCTGCGCCGGGATGGACGGCTCCGCTACAGTCAGCCCGGCGTGAGTTTTTCTGCGGCACTGCGTGGCTTCCAGACCATCGACCCCGCGATCCCGGAAGCCAGCCGCCCTTACAACCAGCTGCCAAGGCTGCAGCTGGATCTCAGTGCCAGCAGTGGCAACTGGTATGCCGCCCAGGATACGGAGTACAACTACTTCTGGCGTGAAAATGGCGATCTTCAGGGTGACCAGGCGGCCATTGGCCACCGCCTGCGGACGCGCCCGGAAGTGGGGTGGGAGCTGCGGGGGCTGCCGGGATTCATCGGCACGTCGGTGATGCTGGACCATACCCAGTACCAGCTGGATGACATTGAACGGGATGAGCGCTTCAGCCGCAGCGTACCCTTTGCAGACGTGGATGCCGGGCTCTACTTCGACCGTTTCTTTGATGTGGGCGACAGCTTCTACAACCAGACGCTGGAGCCGCGGCTGTATTACGTGTACTCACCGGAGCGCGAGCAGGACGGTATCCCTGTCTTTGATACCCGGCTCAACTCCTTCAACTTCAACCAGCTCTTCGCCCGTGACCGTTTTGTGGGAGGGGACCGTGTGGGGGATAACAACCGCCTCACGACGGCGCTGACCTCGCGCGTGTATGATATGGACGCCGGAATCGAGCGGGCCCGCGTGAGCCTTGGCCAGATCCACCGTTTTGACGATGAAGAGGTGGCGCTCAATGGAGCTGGCACCACGGAGGAAAGGCGTTCCCCGTACGCCGGTGAGCTCGTGCTGCGGCCGCTGGAGACCATGGACCTTCGGGTCACGGGACAGTGGGACGCGGATGAACGTGAGACCGTTCGTGGGCGGAGCCAGTTCCGCTTCCATACCAGCGACTACCGCTATCTGTTCAACGCCGGCCACACCTATGATGCGGACACCGACCTGGAGCAGTCGGATGTGAGCACGGTGCTGGCGCTGGGCGAACAGACGAGCCTGATTGGCCGCTGGCTCTACGATATGGAGAATAGGGAGACAGCGGGCACACTGCTGGGACTTGAGTACAGCAGCTGCTGCTGGAACCTGCAGCTCGTGGCCCAGCGTTACCGTACCCGGGATGAGGGACTGGATACCCGGTTCCTGTTCCAGATCCAACTGCTCGGGCTGGGTGGCAGTGGCGATGCCCAGGATACCGCCCGTGATGCCATTCCCGGCTTTGATCAGCGCACTGCCATCAGAGAGCGCCCAACGCCCGAACAGCTGCGGCGCCCGGCGCAGGAACGATGGCCCTGAACCCATTCAGACTGAGGTAAGCATGATTCCGAAACGACAGCGCCCTTCAAGCCTGCTGGCCCTGGTATTCCTGGCCTGCCTGCCCATGCTGGCGGCCGGAGCCGAACGCCAGCCGCTGGACCGCGTTGTGGCCGTGGTGGACGAGGGCGTGGTTCTGCAGTCCGAGCTCCAGGCACGGATCCAGCAGATCCGCTCACGGCTGAGCGCCCAGGGCACACGGCTGCCACCGGAATCCGTGCTGCGCCAGCGGGTTCTGGACCAGCTCATCCTGGAGGAGATCCAGATCCAGCGGGCTCGCCAGATGGGCATTCGCATTGGTGACTCCGAGCTCAACAGCGCCATGCGCAATGTGGCCCGGAACAACGGCTTCAACAGTCTCAACGCCTTCGAGCAGGCGCTGTCCAGCGAGGGGCTGAGTTTCCAGCAGGCGCGCGAGCAGATCCGCCGGGAGATGCTGGTCAGCCGCGTTCAGCAGCAGCGCGTGGGCCGGCGCGTGCGTGTTACCGAAAGGGAGGTGGACAACTTCCTGAGTTCCGCGGAAGCGCGTGAACGTTCCGGGATTGAACACCTGCTCGGTCACATCCTGATTGAGGTGAACAACTTCAATAACGACGAAGCGGTCCAGGCGGCCCGGAGCAAGGCGGAGTCGATCCAGGAGCAGCTTGAGGACGGTGCCGACTTCCGCGAGCTGGCGGTTGCCGAATCTGACGGTCGTAACGCGCTGGAAGGCGGTGAGCTGGGGTGGCGTTCCGGTCAGGAGCTGCCGTCGCTGGTGGCCGGCGAGATCCCGCGCCTGGATGTGGGCGAGCCTTCGCCGGTGCTGCAGAGCAGCAGTGGCTTCCACGTGGTCACACCATTGGACCGCCGGGGGCAGGATACCAATGAAGTGGAACAGCGCCGGGTGAGCCATATTCTGGTCAATACCCAGGAGCGCTCTGACGCCGAGGCGGAGTCACTGATCCGCGAGATCGAGTCGCAACTGGAGAATGGAGCTGATTTCGCTGCGCTCGCCAAGGAGTATTCGGATGACCCCGGTACCGTCTCTGAGGGTGGTGAACTGGGTTGGGTCGGGCCCGGCGAAATGGTGCCGGCGTTTGAGGACACCATGATGGAGACCGGTGTTGGCGAGACCAGTAACCCGTTCCGCTCACGGTTCGGATGGCATATCCTCAAGGTTGAGGATAGGCGCGTGGCGGAGCAGAGCGATGAAATCCGGCGCAATGAAGCCCGCCAGGCGCTGCAGCAACGCCAGTACGAGCTGGAACTCCAGAACTGGCTGAGCCAGATCCGCGAGGAGGCCTACGTGGACGTCAAGACTGTGGTCAGTGGCATGGAGGGCACGCTTTGACCCGTCCGGCACGGCTGGCGGTAACAGCCGGTGAGCCTGCCGGCATCGGGCCGGATCTGTGTCTTACTCTGGCTGACCGTGAGCGGGAAACGGAACTGGTGGTGATCGCGGACGCTGACCTGATGCGTGAGCGGGCCAGGGTGCTTGAACTGGACGTGCGGATTGAGCCCTGGGAACCGGACCAGCCCATTCCGACCGGAGCCGGTGTGCTTCCGGTCTGGTCGGTGGCCTCTGTCGCGACGACCCGGGCCGGGAAGCTCGACCCGGAGAACGCGGGCTATGTGTTGCGGACCCTGGAAGCGGCTGTTGAGGCCTGCCAGCTCAGCATCGTGGATGGCATGGTCACCGCGCCGGTGCACAAGGGGGTGATCAATGAGGCCGGCATCCGCTTCAGTGGTCACACCGAGTTCCTTCAGGAGAAAAGCGGCGCCAGTGGTGTCGTGATGATGCTGGCCACCGAAGGGCTGCGCGTGGCGCTGGCCACTACCCACCTGCCATTGCGTGACGTGCCGGATGCTATTACCGGCAGCCGCCTCAGCCGGGTGCTCCACATCCTTAATGACGACCTGCGAAAGCACTTCGGCATTGCCCAGCCGCGCATACTGGTCGCGGGTCTCAACCCGCACGCCGGGGAAGGCGGGCATCTCGGCCGCGAAGAGATGGATGTGATCGAACCGCTTCTGGAACGGCTGAACAGCGAGGGTATGAACCTGATTGGTCCGCTGCCGGCGGATACCCTGTTCACGCCCTACAACCTGGAAGAGGCGGATGCCGTCCTGGCCATGTACCACGACCAGGGGCTGCCGGTGCTCAAGCACAAGGGGTTTGGCCGGGCGGTGAACATCAGCCTGGGCCTGCCGATCATCCGCACCTCCGTGGATCACGGTACGGCCCTGGACCTTGCGGCTACTGGCCAGGCCGACGCGGGCAGCCTGCATGAGGCCATCCAGACGGCGGCCCACATGGTACGCCAACGCGAGCGGACACGGCAGGAGCGCGCATGAGCCGGCCGTTGGGACACCAGGCGCGCAAGCGCTTTGGCCAGAACTTTCTGCACGACGCGGGGGTGATCGACCGCATCGTGGGCGCCATCAACCCGACGCCCGAGGATAACCTCGTCGAGATTGGTCCGGGCATGGGCGCACTCAGCGAGCCGCTGCTGGAGGCCTGCCCGTCCCTTCAGATGATCGAACTGGACCGGGACCTGATCCCCGGCCTGCGGGCCCAGTTCTTCCGCTATCCGGAGCTGGTCATCCACGAAGGCGACGCCCTGCGGTTTGACTACCGTGCCATCGCCGGCAAGGGGCCGATCCGGGCAGTGGGCAACCTCCCCTACAACATCGCCACGCCGCTGATCTTCCATCTGTTCGAATTCAGCGACGTGATCCGCGACATGCACTTCATGCTCCAGAAGGAGGTCGTGGAGCGCATGGCCGCGGCGCCGGGGGAAAGCCAGTGGGGCAGGCTGGCGATCATGACCCAGTACCGCTGCCGGGTGCAGCCGTTGTTCACGGTCGGTTCGGGTGCCTTCAGCCCAGCGCCCAAAGTGGAGTCCGCCATTGTGCGGCTGGTGCCCCACGGGACTATCGACAACCCGGCCCATGACCAGGAGCTGCTGGCGAAAGTCGTACGGACGGCCTTCAATGCCCGCCGCAAGACGCTGCGCAAGGCGCTGGCACCGTTGTTCGGGGATGGAGACTGGCCACGGCTGGGCATCGACCCTACGCTCCGGCCCCAGAACCTGACGCTGGCGGATTACGTGATGCTGGCCAATGATCTGTACGCACAGGCATCCAACGGGAGTACGGAATGAGTGAGTACGCCATCGGCGACATTCACGGCTGCCATGACAGCCTGAGGGCCCTGATGGACCGCATCGGCTTCAGCCCGGACCGGGACCGGCTCTGGTTTGTGGGAGACATCATCAACCGGGGGCCGAAGTCCCTGGAATCCCTGCGGCTGGTGAGGGACCTTGGTGACAATGCCCTGGTGACCCTGGGCAACCATGACATGCACTTCCTGGCGGTGGCGCTGGGCGGGCATGAGCCCCGGCCCAAGGATACGCTTCAGGCGATCCTGGAGGCTCCGGACCGCAATGAGCTGATCGATTGGATGCTGCAGCAGAACTTTGCCATCCCGGATGAGGCGCGCGGCCTGCTGATGGTGCACGCCGGTATTCCGCACCTGTGGACGGCGGAGCAGGCGGTGGGGTACAGCCGTGAACTGGAAGCAGTGCTCCAGAGTGACCAGGCGCCGCGCTACTTCCGTGAAATGTACGGCAACCGGCCCGAACGCTGGGATGCCGCCCTTGAAGGGATGGACCGCTGGCGGGTGATCACCAACTACTTCACACGCATGCGGTTTCTCGCTGAGGACGGCACCCTGGATCTGGCGACGAAAGAGGGGATTGGCGCGGCGCCCGATGGTTTTGCGCCCTGGTTCCAGTACCCGCGGCCGGATTCGGTGGAACTGATTTTCGGGCACTGGGCCGCCCTGGAGGGTCGAACCAATACGCAGGGTATCCATGGGCTGGATACAGGCTGCGTCTATAACGGCCAGCTCACCGCAATGAATCTGGATACAAAGGAGATGACGCGTGTTGAACCCTGCGACTGAAGCCGGCTTCCCGGCAGGGACCTGGCTGAGCGTGGCCGCGATCCTGGGCGGACTGGCCGTGGCGGCGGGCGCCTTCGGGGCGCATGCGCTGGAAGGCAGGCTGTCGGAGCATTACATGAACGTCTTCCAGACGGCGGTGCAGTACCAGATGTTCCACGCCCTGGCCCTGCTGGGCGTGGCGCTTATCGGTCTCGTCCGGCCGGATGCCTCCTGGCTGGTACCGGCGGCCTGGGCCTTTCTGGTGGGCATCCTGCTGTTCAGTGGCAGCCTGTACACACTGGTGCTCAGTGGTGTGAAAGTGCTGGGGGCCATTACGCCGATCGGCGGTGTCGCGTTCCTGGTGGGATGGGTCTGTCTGGTGGTGACTGGATTGCGGCTGGGGGCTTGAAGCTGATGGGCTCAACCATCAGTTTAAGAGTATGAACATTATCCTGAACGGCGAAAACACCGAAGTCGGCGAAACCGCCAGTATCCAGGCCCTGATCGAGCGCCTGGAGCTGACCGGCCGTCGTATTGCCGTGGAGGTCAACGAGGAGATCGTGCCCCGCAGTGAGCATGAGTCACACCAGCTTGCGCCCGGAGACCAGGTCGAGATCGTGCACGCCATAGGCGGCGGCTGACCCCGTAGGAGCGGCCATGGCCGCGATCCTGCCCCCTGATCCCATGATCCAGACGAGAGACACCATGACCAACGAATCCCCGCAGGATACCCCCCTCACCATAGACGGCACCACCTACAGCTCCCGCCTGCTGGTGGGTACCGGTAAATACGGCAGCTGGGAGCAGGCGCGGGATGCCATTGAGGCCAGTGGGTCGCGGATGGTGACCATGGCGGTCCGCCGCACCAACCTGGGCCAGAACCCGGATGAGCCGAGTCTTCTCGATATTGTCTCGCCGGAGAAGTATACGCTGCTGCCGAACACGGCGGGTTGTTACTCGGCGAGGGACGCGGTGCGCACCTGTAAGCTGGCGCGCGAGCTTCTGGATGGGCACAACCTGGTGAAGCTGGAGGTTCTGGGTGATGAGAAGACCCTGTACCCGGACGTCACCGAGACCCTGAAAGCGGCGGAACAGCTGATTGATGATGGCTTCCGGGTCATGGTCTATACCAACGACGATCCCCTGATTGCCCTCAAGCTCGAGCGCATGGGGTGCATAGCTGTGATGCCATTGGGTGCCCCCATCGGATCCGGGCTGGGCATCCAGAACCGCTACAACATCCGCACCATCGTGGAGAACGCCAGTGTGCCCATCCTGGTGGATGCCGGCGTGGGCACGGCCTCGGATGCCAGTCTGGCGATGGAGCTGGGCTGCGATGGCGTGCTGATGAACACCGCCATCGCGGAAGCAAAAGACCCGGTCCGGATGGCGGGCGCCATGCGCAAGGCGATTGAGGCAGGGCGCGATGCCTACATGGCCGGGCGCATGCCGAAGCGGGCCTACGCCAGCGCCTCATCGCCGCTGGACGGGACCTTTTTCTGATGACGGCTTCCCCGGGGCTGGATACACCGCTGCCGCTGCCCTGCGGCTCTGTACTGCCCAATCGTCTTGCCAAAGCCGCCATGACCGAAGGCGTGGCGGATCAACACCTGCATGCCACGGAACGCCATCAACGGCTCTACGGGCGCTGGTCGGACGGTGGTGCAGGCCTGCTGATCACCGGTAACGTTATGATCGACCGGCGGGTTCTGGAGCGCCCGGGCAATGTGGCGATTGACCCGGTGCCGGCCGAGGGCGAGCCGGCCGGGATGGAGGCGCTGCGCGCCTGGGCGCGCGAGGGCACACGCAACGGCAACCACCTCTGGATGCAGATCTCGCACGCAGGGCGCCAGTCACCGCGTTACGTGACCAGTGAGCCGGTTGGCCCTTCTGAGGTGCAGCTGGAGTTGATGGGCAACTACGCGCGGCCGCGGGCACTGACCGATCCGGAGATCCTCGATTTCATCGAACGCTTCGGGAGCGTGGCGCGGACCGCAAAGGCGGCGGGCTTTACCGGCGTCCAGATCCATGGGGCGCACGGGTATCTGCTCTCCTCGTTCCTTTCCCCGGTGACCAACCAGCGCGCGGACCGTTGGGGCGGCTCGCTTGAAAACCGGGCACGGTTCCTTCTGGAAGCAGTTCGCTCGGCCCGCGAGGCGGTGGGGCCGGACTTTCCGGTGGCCGTGAAGCTGAACTCGGACGACTTCCGCAAAGGCGGGTTCAACCACGAGGAGTGCCTGCGGGTGGTGCAGTGGCTCAATGATGAAGGCATCGACCTGCTGGAGATCTCCGGCGGCACTTACGAGCAGCCGCGCCTTCTGGGCCACAGTGGCGATGCCGACACGGCGAGCGAGCCGGGCGCGGTCCGGGCCAGTACCCGTGCGCGGGAGGCCTACTTCCTGGAGTATGCTGAGGCGATCCGTAAGGTCTGTCGGTGTCCGCTGATGGTCACTGGCGGCTTCCGTACCCGCAGCCTGATGGAAGAAGCCCTGGCCAGTGGCGAGCTGGACGTGATCGGGCTCGGGCGGCCCCTTTGCACGGACCCGGATACCCCGAAAGAGCTGATCGAGAAGCGGATTGACCAGGCCGTGAACCACGAGGCCCGCCTGCGCCTGGCCAACACCGGTTGGTTCTCCCCGGCAAGCCCGCTGATGCCCCTGAAGATGATCAACGTCCTCGGCGCCCAGGCCTGGTACTACCAGCAGATCTTCCATCTGGCGGACGGCGAACCGGTGGACCTGAACCTGAGCGTGCTCGGGGCCTTTGCGCGTTACTTCGGGGACGAGCTGAGTACGGCGTTTTGGCTCAGGCGTAGCGGATGACCTATACGACCTGGTCCCGGCCGTTATCCTTGGCCTCGTAAAGATGCCTGTCGGCTTCCTGGATCATCGCCTCAACGCTCGGGGATGCCTTGCTATAGGTGCTGACACCAATGCTCAGAGTCAGGTGAATAGGGCCGGCCTGGGTGTGGATTGGCTCGTGGGCGATCAGGCTGCGCAGCCGCTCCGCCATCTGGCGTCCGGAGTCATTGCCTGTCTCGGGTAACAGCACCGAGAATTCCTCGCCGCCGATCCGGGCGGCCGTGTCCGATTTACGCAGCATGCCCTGGCAGCGTTCGGCAAACGCCTGGATGACTTCATCCCCGGTGCTGTGGCCGTACTGGTCATTGATCCGCTTGAAATGGTCCATGTCGATCATCAGCAGGCTCAGCGGCCGCCCGTGGCGTATGGCCCGTTCCACTTCCTTCTCCGCCTGCTCGAGGAAGTGCCGGCGGTTGGGGAGGGTGCTCAGTTCATCATGGGTGGCGAGGTACCGCAGCTGTTCCTCAAGCCGGCGCCGCTCGTTGATTTCGGCCTCCAGGTCGAAGCGGATCTGCTTACTCTGGGTGATATCCGTCTGGATCGAGTTAAAGCCATACAGCTTGCCGTCTGAATCGAATTCAGGCTGGCAGGAGATGCGCAGCCAGTAGTGGGCGCCGCCTTTTGTGTAATTCAGAACCTCGCAGGAAAAGCCCTGCTGGCGGGCCACGCAGTCGCGCATGTAGGCAATGGTTTGTGGATCCGTTTCCGGGCCCTGTAGGAGGTCACCGGGCTCGTGGCCCCGCGCCTCCTCCAGGCTGTAACCGCTGAGGGTTTCAAAGGCGCTGTTGGCCCAGTTGATGCGGCCGTTACTGTCCGTCATCAGTATGAGTTCCTGGGTGTTTTCCAGTACCCAGGCCAGCCGCTGGTTGTGCATCCGCTGTTGCTGGTTCTCCGTGATGTCACGGAATATCCCGAACAGATACTTTGTATTGGAAGCCGGGCTGCTCTTGAGTTCACCCAGCGTCTCCACCCAGCGGACGTCTCCATCCACGCGGACGATGCGCGCATCGAAAGACAGCGGCTTGCCCGTCTCGATGGTTTCGTTGATCAATGCTTCAACACGATCACGATCGTTCGGGTGGTAGAAACTGAGAGCATTGTCCACGGTAGGGAGAATCGCGTTGGGCGACATCCCGTGCAGGAGGAACACTTCTTCAGACCAGAAGAGCGTGTTGTCATTGAGCCTTATATACCAGTGCCCGGATTGGGCCACCTTATGGCTCAGTCTCAGAATATCTTCGTTCTGCAGCAACGTATCTCTGATCGTTTCAGGTTGGTGTCTGCGCGAGATCCCTTCACATTCATTGTTCAGTCTAGCAGTTTCATCTTCAGAGGCAGCCCGTTGAGCTATTCGCGGTTGTCGTGGGCCACCCGAGCAATAGTGTGGATGGGGTTTGTCATGCTTGCTTTTGCTGGGTGAGTCTTGTCTGAGCTTATCACATGCCCGGGTGGCAGGTCGCGATGCCTTTACTGTTGAGGTGAGAATCGTTATTGTTTGCGAAATTGGTTGGGATAGAGGGAAACGTGATGCGTAAGCGTTTTACGGCAGTTACCGGAGCACTGGCACTGGCCGTGTCTGTTGGCTTCGCCTCCACCAGTGCTTTGGCCAGTGGTGAGATTGGTGAGCATGTCCAGAACCTCAAGAGCAATCTCGGCACCTATGAACAGGATGTTGGTCGGTTCACCGACCGCCTTGACACCATGGCGGCAGCCTATGCCGAGAACGGCCCGGACGCCGTGGAAACGGATCAGCTCATTGAGCTCTGGGAAGAGGTAAAGCTGCACGCGGCGGTGGAGGTGACCTATGTGCCGGTCTATGCCTCCATCTGGCAGGGCATCTATGGCTTCAAGGAAGCTGTGGACAATGACAGCGGCATTGAGCGTGTCCGCGCGGAGCAGGCAGCTCTGGAAGCCGCGCTGTGGCAGGGTCTGGGCGCCGTGAAGATGGCTTCAAAGCATCAGGCATCCGGTGGTTCCAATAAGGGTCAGGAGGCTGATTCCGCGGGAGGTGACCCGGTTGACCGGATCATCACCAACCTGGAGAAGGTCACCGTGGAGCACGCTGAAGGTGAGACCGAAGAGGCCACTGAGCTGGTGCATGACACCTACATGGAGATCTTCGAGGGTATTGAGGGGGCACTGATCGAGCAGGACGCGGAACTGGTTGAGTCGCTGGAGAAGGACTTCAACGTGACGCTGCCCCAGCAGTTGGAGAAAGGCGCGCCTGTCTCTGAGGTGACCGCTCAGGTTGATGCCATGAAAGAGAAGCTCAGCCGGGCACAGGAGCTGCTTCAGAAAGCCGAAGAGAGTCAGGGCGATGTGTTCTGATGTGACCCGAAGGGATGTGGTGCGCGCTCTGGGCGCGCTCGGTATTATGGGCGCTCTTCCTCTGCCAGGCCTGGCAGCCGGCAGGGGCGGGGCGCCCTTTTCCGTTGAGTCGCTGCCAGCGCTTGAGGGGGAGCTGACGCTCTATCTGGGGCGTGGCGAAGGCGGCCTCTATGAGGATGTCATCAATGCCATCCGGGATCGCAACCCGGGGCTCTCTCTGCAGGTGCGCCGCGGCCCCACGGTGGCGCTGGCAAACACCATTGTGGCAGAGGCCGAAGCCGGGGTGCGGCAGGCGGATCTGTTCTGGGCTGTGGATTCCGGATCCCTGGGGCTGGTCAGTGATGCCGGCCTTGCCCAGCCCGTTCCCGAGGCACTTGGTGCCGGGCTCAGAGAGGGGTTCCGCTACGATAACTGGGTGCCTGTCTCCGGTCGGATCAGAACACTGCCCTTCAACAGTGATCGTCTGAGCCTGGAGCAGATTCCCGAAGACATCATGGCACTGCCGGAAACGGACCTCAGCGTTGGCTGGGCACCCGCCTATGGCTCGTTCCAGTCCTTCATCACCGCCATGCGGCTGCTCGAGGGCGAAAAAGCCACGCGCGAGTGGCTCCTGGGCATGAAAGCCCGGGCCCGCCAGTACGCGGGTGAGTTCGGTGTCGTTATGGGTGTTTCCCGGGGGGAAGTGGATCTGGGGCTGGCCAACCACTACTACACGCTTCGACTGCTGTCCGGCCAGCCGGACGCCCCGGTCGCCCTGGCCATGACCCGTGATGACGCCGGTTCACTGCTGAATGCCTCCGGCGCCATGGCACTGTCGGAACGCCCCGTGGCCATGGACTTCATCCGCTATCTGCTGACCACCGAGGTCCAGTCCTATCTGGCGCGTGAGGCGTATGAGATTCCGATGGTCAGTGGTGTGGAACTGCCCGAGGGGCTGCCGTCGGAGGATCGCATCCAGCCGCCCGAGCTTGAGCTGACCCGCCTTGCGGACATGCGTCCGACGCTGGACCTGATGCGTGATGCCGGAGTGTTATGAGGCCTTGGCCGGTCTCCTATGTGCTGGCCGCACCCGTTGCCATACTGGCGGTGCTGCCGTTGCTGGTCCTGCTGGACCTTGGTGTCGGGGCGGACACCCTGTGGGACCCCCACTGGCTGGACGTTCTGGGGCAGTCACTGGCGCTGGCCGGGCTGACGGTTGTCGGGTCGCTCTTTCTTGGTGTGCCTCTGGCGGTCATGACCGCCTATGTCAGGCTTCCCCTGCGTGGTCTATGGTTGCCTCTTCTGGCGGCACCACTGGCGATGCCGAGCTACATCGGTGCCTTCACGTTCTATGCGGCCTTCGGGCCCGGGGGCGAGATTGAGCAGCTGACAGGCATTCCGACACCGGAACTCCGCGGTCTTACCGGAGCGGCCGTCGTGATGTCGCTCTACACCTTCCCCTTTGTACTGCTGACCACCCGGGCGTCCCTGCGGGGGCTGGATGCCAGCGTCCTGGATGCGGCGCGTACGCTGGGGCTGTCGCTGCCGCAGGCCCTGTGGCGGGCGGTTCTGCCCCGGGTGCGCCGGGGCATTGCGGCGGGCGCGCTGCTGGCGGCGCTCTACACGCTCTCGGATTTCGGTACGCCGGCCATCATGGGCGTGGACACGTTCACCCGTGTGATCTTTGTTGAATACAATGCCTTTGGTCTCAGCCAGGCCGCGATGCTCTCATTGCACCTGCTGGTGATTGTGGGTCTGATCCTGTTTCTGGAAAGCCGCTTCGGAACAGAGCAGGAACGACCCGGCCGCACGCTGGTTGTGACCCCCGGTACCCTCTCCGGAGCTGGTATGATGGGACTGGCGGTGCTGGTCTTTGCTCTGGCTGTGGGGCTGCCTCTGGCACTTTTCGGTATCTGGATCGCGCGTGATGGTCTGGCCGGCTTTGACCCCATGACGGCGGTCAACTCGGCCTGGGCAGCTGCCCTGGCGGCACTCGGCGCGGTTCTGCTGGCGCTGCCGGTCGCGTATGCGGCGCTTGCAGGGCCTGCGGGCCGCGTCATGGACAGGCTGACCTACTTCGGTTTCGGGGTGCCTGGCATCGTCATGGGTACGGCTCTGGTCCATCTCGGGCTCAGGGTGCCGGTGCTTTACCAGACCCTGTTCCTCCTGGTGCTGGCCTACATGCTGCGGTTCCTGCCGTTGGCGGTGGGCGCGGTGCGCTCCACGGCGGAGCGGGTGGACGACAACATGACCCACGCCGCCCGCCTTCTGGGGGCCTCCCGCTGGGAAGCGTTCCGCCGCGTGAGCCTGCCGCTGACGCTGCGGGGTGTGGTTGCCGGAGGGGCACTGGTATTTCTGGAGGCGATGCGCGAGTTGCCCGCAACACTGATGCTGCGCCCGACTGGGTTCGACACCCTGGCCACGGAGCTCTGGCGCGTCTATGAGGCTGGGTACTTCGGCCGTGCCGGCGTTCCGGGCCTGCTTCTGGTGGTGATCTCAGGGGTGGCGCTGGTGTTGATGGTCAGTGGTGAGCGGGGCCTGAAAGCGGGCCTTGCAGAGAATAAGGGGTAATCATGCTGGATGTTCGCAACCTGAGCCTTGCCTACGGCCAGACACCCGTACTGGCGGATCTGTCTTTCAGTCTGGGCGCGGACGAGATCCTGATGCTCGTGGGGCCGACCGGCTGTGGCAAGACCACGGTGCTGCGTACACTCGCTGGGCTGGTGCGCCCGGATGCCGGGGAGATCGTGCTCGGGGATCAGCGGATTACACCAAAGCGGGACGTGCCGCCGGAGAAACGGCGGGTCGGGATGGTATTCCAGGACTTCGCGCTGTTTCCCCACCTCAGCGTCATCGACAATGTCGCCTTCCGTCTCAGCGATCGCGGGCCCGCCCATGAGTGGCTGGAGCGGCTTGGGCTCACAGCGCTGGCTGATGCCATGCCGGAGCGCCTTTCCGGCGGGCAGAAACAGCGTGTCGCCCTGGCCCGGGCACTGGCCCACAAGCCCCAGCTGATGCTTCTGGATGAGCCGCTGTCCAATCTGGACGCCGCCCTCAAGGACACTCTTCGATGGGATATCCGTACGGCCCTCAAGGAGGCCGGAGTGCCGGCGCTCTGGGTGACCCATGATCAGGAGGAGGCACTTTCGGTTGGGGACCGCCTGGGGGTTCTCAATAACGGCCGCCTGGAACAGCTCGATACCCCGGAGCAGTGCTTCAGCCAGCCAACAAGCCGGTTCGCCGCCCAGTTCCTGGGAGAGGCGGCTTTCGTGCGTGGGCACCGGGACGGGCCTGTAGTGGCGACGCCGCTTGGCAGCGCCACCGCCATCACCCAGGGCGCCAGTGGTGAGAAAGTAGACCTGATGGTACGCCCTGATGATCTGACGGTGGTGCCCTCACGGGACGGTAACGGCGTGGTTGAGTGGCGCCGGTATGAGGGCGAGACACGGCTTTACGCCATCCGCGTCTGCGATGGCGAGGCCCTGCGGGTGCGGACCAACCATGAGCTGGATCTGGCTGTGGGCGCGCCGGTGCATCTGCGGATCAGTTCTGAGCACCCTCTCGCCGCGTTCACGCCGGAACCAGCGGCCTGATGCCGTTCAGTCTGGCTCCGGAAGCAGGGGCTTGAGGCTGGCGTGGATGCCGGGTGCGGTGATGATGATATCCCGCCCCCACAGATCCTCTGGATAGCCCTCCGGTACTTCCGAGAAGTGACCACAGGTGGCGCCGGCTTCCAGCGCGATCAGCCGGGCCGCGGCGAAGTCCCAGGGGCTGACGCTCTCGTAGTAACCATCCAGCCGGCCACAGGCCACCCAGCAGATGTCCACGGCTGCGGAGCCGATGCGCCGGATGTCACGGCACTCGGTGAGCACCCTTTCCAGGCGCCGGATCAGGGTCGGAATCTCATCCTTACCGTAGGGGAAGCCGGTGGCGATCAGGCTCTGGCGCAGGTTGGTGGCGCCGGAGACCTCAATCGGCATGCGGTTGAGCAGCGCCCCCTGACCATGGGTTGCCATGAAGGTTTCCTGCTGGAAGGGGCAGTGGACCACGCCGGTCCGGACCCGCCCCTTTTCGGCGTAGGCGATGGACACCGCCACCTGGCCATGGCCGTAGGCGTAGTTCACCGTTCCGTCGATGGGGTCAACGATCCACAGCGGTGTATCAAGGTTCTCCGCCTGTGTCAGGTCGGGCATGGCTTCCTCGGAGAGGATTCGGTGACCGGGGTAGGCGTTACGAATGCGCTGAGCGATGAACTCGTCCGCCTTGATGTCCGCCTGGGTCACCAGTTCGGTGGCATCCTTATAATTGTGCTCCATGCTGCCCTGACGGCGCTCCTGGATGATGAGCTCACCGGCCTGGATGGCTGTTTCCTCGGCGAATTCGGTAATGGCGGTCAGGTCGTCATGCATTGAGGTGCGGCCCCTCTGGTAGGATATGGCGGATCGGGTCGGTCTGCCGCGTAGTGTACTCCGGCCCCCGGTATGGCCACAAAACGGAAACCCTATGCATCTGATTCTAGGCCTTGTTCTTACCGTCCTGCTCTTCCTGCTGCTGCGCCAGTGGGCGCGCCTGGATCCGGCGGAAAAGCGCAAGGGGCTGTTCTGGGGCGTAGCCGTGGCGGTGGGCGCGCTCTGTACACTGCTGGTGGTCACCGGGCGGCTGCATGTGATCGGAGGGCTGCTGGCGGCACTCGTGCCCTTTGCGCATCGCGGCTGGCGCGCCTTCCAGCTCTGGCTTCTGTGGCGCCGTATCCGTAATGCCGGGGGCGGCGCGGATAGCGGGCAGGAGTATGACAGTGGCCAGCAGGCGCCGCCCAGCTCGGGCCGTATGGATCCGGAGCAGGCACGGGATGTTCTCAATGTGCCCGTGGATGCCGGCCGGGATGAGATCGTGAAGGCGCACCGGCGGCTGATCCAGAAGGTGCATCCGGACCACGGTGGCAGTGATGAGCTGGCTGCAAGGGTGAATGAGGCCAAGGAGGTGCTGCTGAAGACCCTGCGGTAAAGCGGGTTTCCGGCGGTACTCAGCGGGCTGGAAGTACGTTCACCTTTACTTCCCAGAGTCGGCTGCCTTTTGACTGTGTACTGTAGACCCGGCTGCCCTTCTGATCCCGGATACTCCGGCGCTCCTCACCCAGCTCCACCCATTCGCCGGGGTTTACCCGGCGGATGGTCACCACACCGGCCGTTTTGTAATCCGGCTGGCCCGGTACGGGCTCGTTGCGGATGGCGGTGATGTGCAGCTCCACCTGGTTCTCGCTGAGCACCGTGGGGCGCACAAGGAAGCCGCTGGTCATGTCCACTTCCTCAAGAATCACCATCGGGTTCCTGCCACCACGCGCCGCCACGGGCAGCCGCGCGATACGACCGGACGAGATCTGTGCGATCTGCTGGTCCTGGACCACCAGTGAGCGCGTCGAGTCCTTCCGGGTACTGTAGACACGGCTGCTGCCACGGTTGTCGTCCTCACCCGATGCCATCTTCCGGTGGCGCAGGGAGAGGCGTACCTGGCGTACGGGCTGGTCGATCTGCTTGAGCAGGGTCTTGATCTCGGCGAGCTGTTCGGGCTCAGCGCGCACCATCAGGGTCTGTCCGTCCGGCGAGAGTTTTATGTCATCCCCGTAGAGGTTGCGGAGCTGGGGGACTACCGTCTGAGCCCGCCGGTTCTCCAGTTCAAACACATGGCTTTCCGGAGCGGCGAATGCGGCCGGTATGGCCAGCAGCAGTGACAGACAGGCCAGAATAAGGTTGCGGTTGACTGGTTTCATGATATTCCATGGAATGCCATCTATGCTCAGGGTATCGCACCGGCAACAGGTGCGCGACCGTTTCACGCTCAGGATAGCATCCTGCTAACGAGGGAGTGCCGTTATGACGGTGACCATCACTGCGCCCCGGGAGACACGGGCCAACGAGAAGCGGGTGGCCGTGGTACCCGCGGTGGCGCCCAAGCTGGAAAAGCTGGGGACTGAGATCCGTATCCAGAAGGGGGCTGGTGAAGCGGCCCGGATTCCGGACGAGGCCTATGAGGATGCCGGCATCCATGTAGGGAAGCTGGAGCTGGGCAAGGCGGATATCGTGCTCAGCGTTCAGGCCCCCAGCCCGTCCGAGATCCGGAAGATGAAAAAGGGCAGTATCCTTCTGTCCTTTGTCTACGCGCACCGGGATCCCAAGGTCGTGGAAGCACTGGTGGAGCAGGAGGTCACCTGTTTTGCCATGGATCGGGTGCCGCGCATCACGCGCGCTCAGGCCATGGACGCGCTCTCCACCCAGGCCGCCCTGGCGGGCTATTACGGCGGGCTTCTGGCGGCAACCAACCTGCATCGTATCCTGCCCATGATGACCACGGCGGTGGGGTCCATCCGTCCGGCCAAGGTGTTGGTCATCGGTGCCGGTGTCGCAGGGTTGCAGGCCATTGCTACCGCGCGGCGCCTGGGAGCCATGGTGGAAGGCTATGACGTGCGCAGCGAGGCCGCGGAGCAGGTGGAATCGCTGGGCGCGAAGTTCGTGGACACCGGCGTCTCCGCGACTGGCGAGGGCGGTTATGCCCGGGAACTGACCGATGAGGAGAAAGCCCGGGCGGCGGAAGTGGTGACACGCCATGTCCAGAACGCGGATGCGGTGATCACCACCGCGAATATACCGGGGCAGGAAAGCCCGAAGGTGCTCAGTGAGGAACAGATCCGGGGTATGAAACCAGGCGCCGTGATCGTGGATCTGGCGGCCGACGGTGGCGGTAACACGCCGCTGACGCAGCCGGGCGAGACGGTGGAGGAGGGCAGCGTGACCATTGTGGCCCCACTGAACGTGCCCAGTCTGCTGGCCGAGCACGCGTCTGAACTCTACGCCAAGAACCTGCTCAACTTCCTGGGGCTGATCGTCGCTGATGGCGAGATCCAGCTCAACTGGGAAGACGAGGTCATTGCCCGCTCGTGCCTGACGCACGCGGGCGAAATCCGGGACGAAGTGGCGGCTGAAGCCGTCAGGGGGGACTGATCATGGATGCCACCACGGCCATTACCGGCTTTGTTGCGCTCTACATCTTCATGCTGGCGGCCTTTACCGGCTACGAGATCATCGGCCGGGTGCCGGCGATCCTGCATACGCCGCTGATGTCCGGCTCCAACTTCGTGCACGGCATCGTGGTGGTGGGCGCCATCTGGGCACTGCTCAATGCCGCCACACCACTGGAGCAGACGATCGGTTTCATCGGCGTCCTGCTGGGCGCGGGTAACGCGGCCGGCGGTTACGTGGTAACCGACCGCATGCTCGACATGTTCAAATCCAGTGACCGGCAGGACTGAGGGGCACAATCATGGTGAGTTTCCTGATCGCAGCGGCTTTCTTTGTCGCAACCCTGCTGTTCATCTACGGGCTCAAGCGCATGGCGAGCCCCGTGACCGCACCCTCCGGTATCCGTGTTGCGGGCTGGGGCATGGTGATCGCGGTCGCGGCCGCCTTCCTGTATGCCTTCGACGTACGCCCGGCGGCTTCGGAGCACCTTGGTACCAATTTCCTGCTGGCCCTGGTCGCATTGGGGATCGGTGTGGCCTGGGCCTGGCGCAGTGGCAAGCGCGTCGAGATGACGGGGATGCCGCAGATGGTGGCGCTCTACAACGGCATGGGCGGTGGTGCCGCGGCGGCCATCGCGGCCGTGGAGCTGTATTCCGGTAATGCCCAGCACTACGGTTTCGTGGTGACGGTTCTGGCGCTGGTTGGCGGTCTGATCGGCGCGGTGGCCCTCTCGGGTTCGGTCGTCGCCTGGGCCAAGCTGGACGGACGGCTCAACAGGACCCTGCGTTTCAGCACCCAGCAATTGGTTAATGGTGGGCTGCTGGCGCTGGCCGCGCTGTTTGCGCTCTATGTCCTGATCGTCGGTGCCGGTGGCGTGCCCACCACCGGCATCACGCTCTTCTTCATTGCCGCCCTGGTGCTGGGGGTGCTGCTGACCACGCCCATCGGCGGCGCGGATATGCCCGTGGTCATTTCGCTCTACAATGCCTTCACCGGCTTGGCCGTGGCGTTTGAGGGCTTCGTGCTCCAGAACCCGGCGATGATCATTGCCGGTACCGTGGTGGGGTCCGCCGGCACGCTGCTGACGTTCCTGATGGCGAAGGCCATGAACCGCTCGGTGAGCAACGTCATCTTCTCGAACTTCGGTGAGGAAGACGATGGCTCCGGCGGTATCGAGGGCTCCATGAAATCGGTGGATGCATCGGATGCCGCCATCTCCATGTACTACGGCTCGAAGGTGATCATCGTGCCCGGCTATGGCCTGGCGGTGGCGCAGGCCCAGCACAAGCTTTACGAGTTCGTGAAACTGCTGCAGAAGCAGGGTGTCGAGGTGGCCTTCGCCATCCACCCGGTGGCCGGACGCATGCCGGGGCACATGAACGTACTGCTGGCAGAGGCCGGCATTCCCTATGACATCATCCATGACCTGGAGGACATCAACGAGGAGTTCGCGCTGTCGGATGCGGCCCTGGTGATCGGCGCCAATGACGTGGTGAACCCCGCGGCGCGCACCAACGAGTCCAGCCCCATCTATGGCATGCCCATCCTGAACGTGGACTATGCCCAGCAAGCCTTCGTGGTCAAGCGCGGTCAGGGCAGGGGCTACAGCGGCGTCGAGAACGAGCTCTTCTTCGCGGATAACACCCATATGGTGTACGGCGATGCCCAGAAGGTGATGGTGGAGATGATCGAGGCGGTCAAGTCACTCGGTAACGCCTGATGCTGGCTTCACTGGAGACCGTGCTGGGGACATGGCTGTTCCCGGTGGTGGCCGTGGTGTTTGCTGTGGTCGCCACGCTGGTTGGCTATCGGCTGTCACTGGCTGTCATCCGCCACTTCACGAGGGCCACTGACACGGCGCGGCTTTTTCTGGATGCCGCCGCCGGTCCTATCGGTGTGTCCCTGTGTCTGATTGCCGTGAATGCGGTATTGCAGGGCGTCGGGGACCAACTGCCGTTGCTGGCCTGCATGCGGCATGTCGCCAGCCTGTTGCTGATTCTGGCCGTGACCTGGGCGGCGGTACGGTGCGCCTCGGCGATTGGTGATGTCATCGTCACGCTCAATCCCGTTGAGGCGGGTGAGTGGCGGCGAGCCCGGAAAGTGGAGACCCAGACGCGCTTCCTGGTGCGCGGCCTGAACGTCCTGGTGGTTATCATCGGTGCCGGCCTGGCGTTGATGACATTCGAGCCCATGCGCCAGTTCGGGGCCAGCCTCCTGGCGTCCGCCGGTATCGGCGGGATCGTTCTGGGGTTCGCGGCACGCCCGGTCCTGGGCAATCTATTGGCGGGCATGCAGATCGCGCTCACCGAACCCTTCCGCATTGACGATGTTCTGAATGTGGAAGGCGAATGGTGCTGGGTCGAAGAGGTTACGGCCACCTACGTGGTGCTGCGGGTGTGGGACCTGCGGCGGATCGTTATGCCGCTGCAGTGGTTCATAGAGAATCCCTTCCAGAACTGGACCCGCCACAACACGGACCTGATGGGTGGGGTTGTGCTGTGGCTGGACTACGCGATGCCCCTTGAGCCGCTGCGCGAGGAGTTCTCACGCCTGCTGGCGGCCTCCGCGGAATGGGATGGGAAGACGGCATCGGTTCAGGTGATTGAGGCGGGGGAGCGCGGCATGCAGGTCCGTTTTCTGATGAGCGCAGCGGATTCCAACCAGCTCTGGAACCTGCGGTGTGCCATACGCGAGTCGCTTGTCGTGTTCGTGAACGGCCATTATCCCGGGTATCTGCCGCGTATGCGGGCGGAACTGGTTACCCCGGGGGAGTAGTTCCGCCCGCCCCCGGTCAGGCCGCGGTGCCCGCCTGGATGTCGCGGAACGCCTGAACAAGGTAATCCGGCTCCTGGGCACCGGAGATCAGGTACTGCTGGTTGATGACGTAGGCCGGGACGGCGGAGATGCCGGCTTTCTGGTAATAGGCCTCTTCCTTCCGGACTGCTTCCGCGAAGTCGCCCTCATCCAGGACCCGGCGCGCCTCGCCCGTATCCAGGCCGATGGCGGCCACGCATTCCAGCAGTACCCCATCGTCTGAAATATCGGCCGCGCGCCCGAAATAGGCCTCAAAGAAGGCCTTTTTCATCTCGGTCTGGCGGTTCTGTTCGCCGGCCCACATGACCAGCCGGTGTGCGTTGAAGGTATTCCGGGTGTAGCGCTCCTGCATGTGCTCGAAATTCAGGCCGAGTTCATGGGCAATGGCCGCCATGTCGTTCTGGGCCTTCTCCATTTCTTCGGGGCTGCGGCCGTACTTGCGGCTCAGGGCCTGCAGGATGGGTTCGCCGTCGGCGTCCTTGTCCGGGTTGAGTTCAAACGGATGCCAGCTCACCGTGAAATTGCATTCGCCGGCAACCTGGTCCATCGCCTGCTCCAGACGGGCATAGCCAATGGCGCACCAGGGGCAGGCAATGTCGGAGACGATGTCGATATGCAGGGTTGTCATGGGGAAACGGCCTGGTTCTGGGATGACTGCTGCCCTGATTCTGGGGATCGCTCGGGATGGGTACAATCCCCGCCACGCATGGCTTCCTGGATCAGCCACAGCCGGTCCTGGCCCCAGGCCGTGACGTCGCCGAAGCGGAACCCGGGTACGCCCCAGAGGCCGATCCGGTAGAGTTCCTGGCAGTTGGCTTCCACTTCGTCACGCCAGTCTTCGCTGTCCAGCCACTGGCGGGCTTCGGTCCAGTCCAGGCCGGCATCCTCAACAATGCGCCGGAGGCCCCTGTCGGTCTCGGAACGGATACCCCGGGCGTTCACCGCGCGCGCAAAAGTCATCATCAAGGTAACCTCCAGCCCCTGTTCCCGGGCATAGGGGAAAAGCGCATAGCAGCGTTCAACCCCGGCACCCAGCGGATCGGCGACGAAGCCATACGGGATACCGAGTTTTTCGGCTTCCCGTTTGGTGTCCCTGAAGATGTACCACTTCTTGGCCGGTGGCACCGCCTGGCCGCGCATGAGCATGGGCAGAACGGGCCGGACCTGCAGGGGGCAACCGAAATAGTCCGCCAGCTGTTTGGCCCGTTCAAGCCCCAGGTAGGAATAGGGGCTGCGCATGGAGAAGAAGATCTCAAGGGGTGTGGTCACTGGCGTGGCCGGTTTCGGCTTTCGGCAGAGGTCCGCCCAGGTGCGCACGAAACGGGCGCTCTCATTGGCATGGCGGGCATACCCCTTGGCAATCAGGCGCCGTTCCAGGTGGTCGAGCCGGTCCAGCCCCCAGAACCACTCACCCTCGTAGTGCAGCATGGCGCCCAGGTAATGGCCTGCTTGCTGAAGGTGCTGCTCATTGCGGGCGATGGCAGCACGGGCCTGTTCGGATTCCTCCGGCGTGGGCGTCGGCAGTGGTGGGTCGCCGTGCCATAGCCCGCGCAGGGCCGCGAGCGCTTCATCCAGGAAGTCCGGGTCCTTTTCGGCTCGGGTCATACGGCAGGCTGCTGCGTGAACGGCCTCTTCCGTCAACGCGGGAGCGGTCTCCGGGAAGTCCAGCCGGTACAGGCGGGCGAGGTCGCGGGCATCGGCCACGGCCCAGGACTGCCAGAGGTCGCGCTCGGGGAACATGTCATCCTGCAGCGCCTCGACTGTGAAAACGCGGTAGTTCAGACCGAAACGCTCCGCCAGAGAGGGCAGGACCTGCAGCAGCACGTAGCCGTGTGGATCCCTCGGGTTGAGATACACATCGACCTGTCGTTCCTGTCCCTTACGTCGAGCCTGCCTTGCCTGCAGGCCGCGCCGGAGGTTGTGTACGAGCGGACTGCTGACAAAACGGGCCGCATAGGGCATCAATGCGGATTTCATTCAGGAGGCGGTCTCCAGCGCCGGGACATGTTCGTGCAGGAACCAGCGTTCGGTTACCACCCGGCGCGTGAACCAGTGCGTTTTCATGAGCGCCGGGGCGATGCGCAGTTTGGCCCAGTCCGGAAGGTCCAGGCCGCCGCCCTCGTGCTCCACCTCGCGGGTGCCGAAACGCTCGCGCAGGCGGTCGGCGTAGGGCTGGAGGCTGGCAGCCCGGTAATCCGGTGCTTGCTGAATGACGTCCGCCGCCAGGAAGGCGGACTCCACGGCCGGCCGGATGCCTTCGCCGCTCTGGGTGTAAGCGAGGCCGGCGGAATCGCCGATCAGGAGAATACCGTCATCGATCAGTGGTCTCTCCGCGTGGTCGTAGAGCAGGTAGGCATGGCCCTTGAACTTCCCGGGCAGGTCCTCCGGGATACGTTCCTCGGCCTGCATCCTGGCAACGAAGTCATTGAGGTGCTGCTTGAGGTCATCCGGGTCCTCACGCCCCAGGCCTATGTTGAGGAAGTTGTCCTTGCGGAAGACCCAGGCGTAGCCCATCAGGTCCCGACAGAACCAGAGTTCCGGGGTATCCTCGCGGACCCGGCAGTGCCGGGCCTGCTCCGGCGTCATCTCGAACTCTACTTCCTTGGCGGTCACCGAGGTTTCGTGGCTGCCGGGGCCTTCCCCGATTGTGGCCGCCACCGGGCAGAAGTGACCACCGGCGCCAATGACCAGCGGCGCCTGGTACTCGCCGTTCAGGCACCATTCGCCGTCGTCGGTGCGTTCCAGGGACTTGAATTTGACGCCCTCGGCCCGATCGCTGCCGCTGCGCTCGAGCAGGTAGTGGTCGAACTCACAGCGGCGGATGCCGTAGCTGACGGGCTCGCTGCCATGGTCATTCTCCACCGCCTTCTGCCCCATCATGCCGATGCGGAAGCGATGGATGGGCTGCATGATGTTCTCCCGCCGGTAGTCATCCGGGTTGATGGCCAGGAGCTCCAGCACGGCGGGCGTGACCCAGCCCGCGCAGGTCTTATCCCGGGGGAAGGTCTGCTTGTCGACCACCAGGGTATGGTAGCCCCGCTGTGTCAGGGTCTGTGCCATGGTGGAGCCGGCCGGCCCACCACCAACGATCAGTGCATCATAGCGCTGTACCATCAGTAACTGTCCTCCGGCGGCACGTTGGAGCTGGTGTAGAGGTGTTTACGGTTACGTGGCACATTGTTGTTCTCGGGGTGCGCCAGCACCATCTGGAACAGCTGGAGTGCGTTCGCCCGGAACGAGGCGATCGAGCCGGCCAGGTAGAGGCGCCAGGCCCGGACGAAGTTCTCACCGTACATCTCGCGCACGGTGTCGATGTTGGCCTCAAAGCGGGCGAGCCAGTCCTCCAGGGTTTCGGCGTAGTGCAGCCGCAGGTTCTCCACATCCAGCACCGAGAAGGGACCGGCCTCGCCGATACTGGTGAATTCGGTGATGCTGGGTGGATAGGCGCCGGGGAAGATCCGCTTCTCGATCCAGGCGTTGGTGCGCATCGGGTAGTTGCGCCCGATGGAATGAACCAGCGCCAGGCCCTCGGTCTTCATGTGCCGGCGGATGACCGCGGCCAGGTCCGGATAGTAGTCGGTTCCCACATGCTCGAGCATGCCCACGGAAACGAATCGGTCGTACAGGCCGGAGATGTTGCGGTAATCGTCCAGCACGTACTCCACCTGGTTTTCCAGGCCTTCCTCCTTCGCTTTTTCGCGCGCGAAGGTCACCTGTTCCTCGGAAATGTTGAACGCGCGCACCTTCACGCCGTAGTGCTTCGCCATGTAGCGGGCGAGTCCGCCCCAGCCACAGCCGGCTTCCACCACGGTCTCGCCGGGCTTGAGCTGCAGCTTGCGGCAGACCAGCTCAAGCTTGGCGAGCTGGGCTTGTTCCAGGGTGATGTCCGGTTCCTCGTAGTAGGCGCAGGTGTACTGCATCTGGGCCCGGTCCAGCCATAGCTGGTAGAAATCGTTGCCCATGTCGTAATGGTGGTGGATGTTGTCCCGGGCCGCCTTGAGGCTGGTCGAGCGCGGCGCCTGGTCGCGCCAGAGCATGCGCAGGAACAGCGGCAGCTTCTCGTAGGCCTGGTCCAGTGAGCGGTAGAGATCCGTGAGAAGATCCGGCATGTGGCCGTCCATCTCCAGCCGCCCTTCGCTGTAGAGGTCGCCGAAGGCCAGGTTCGGGTTGGTCATCAGTTCATACAGGGCGGAACGGTCCGCCACCCGCAGGCGGTAACATGGGCTCTGCCCGGAAGGCGTGATTTCCTGGGTTCCCCATAGATCCAGGGTCAGGGGCGGATTGCCGGCCACCGACAGGAATTTCTCCGCCATCCAGCGCTCGGCGCCGGTGGCTGTGCTGTTCGGCTCAATGAGTGACTGGGTCAGGCCCAGCGGTGAAAAGCGGTCACTTCGGAATGACCGTGCCGTTTCCCTTTGAGGGGTTTTCTGTTCCATAGGTGCCCTCCAGCATCCGGTTGTTATCTCCCCATACGGTATCGAGTATAGGAAGTGATCAGTTCATGCGGCAACTGCAGGATGTGATGGGGGCCACGTTGGCGTTCTCCAAGGGCCTTCGCAGTGGCCGCGGAACGCGCTAGCCTTGGCGCTGGTTTTCCGGGAGCAACCGATGGAAGCACTGTTTGCAATGCTGGTCCGCTGGTTTGAGCGCCATGAAACCTTCCTGTGGGCCCTTGGGGGCGTTTCCCTCCTGATGTTTGTGGCCACGCTGGTGGCGGTGCCGTTCGTCATCGCCCGGATTCCGTCGGACTATTTCACCCGGCCGCGGCGCCGGCGCTATCTCCTCCAGGGCCGCTATCCGCTGCTGGGGCTGCTGGCACTCATCCTCAAGAACCTTCTGGGCCTGATCCTTCTGCTTGCGGGGATCGCGATGCTGGTGCTGCCGGGGCAGGGCCTTCTGACCATCCTCATCTCGCTGACGCTTCTCAATTTCCCGGGCAAATACCGCCTGGAGCGCTGGGTGGTTGAGCGCCCGGCGGTGTTCCGGTCCATCAACTGGATCCGGCGGCGCTGGGGAGTGCCCGAGCTCGAGTTTCCGTCGCTGTAGATCCCGGGCGTGCGGATCTTTTCATTGCGCCTTATTCCGTGTAGAGTTGCGATTGTACATATATGGATATGCAGATATGGTTACGCCGGAGCAGTTCTTTCGAGCGCTTTCAGACACCACCCGGTTGAACAGCCTGTTGCTCCTTGAGCAGGAAGGGCGGCTCTGTGTCTGCGAGCTGGTTGCGGCCCTTGAGCTTTCACAGCCGCGTATCTCGCGCCACCTGTCCCAGCTCCGGGATCAGGGCATTGTGCAGGATGAGCGCCGTGGGCAGTGGGTGCATTACCGTCTGGCCACGGACCTTCCGGACTGGGCCCGCCAGGTCCTGCGCGCGGCGCTGGAGGCGCGGGATCTGGGTGAGCTCAGTGCCCGCCTTTCATGCATGACCCAACGTCCTTCCCTGGATGCGGCCCAATGAGGTTTGGTGATGAATGTGTTGTTCGTGTGTACCGGTAACTCCTGCCGCTCCCAGATGGCCGAGGGGGTCCTGCGGCATCTGGCCGGGGATCGCGTGAGCGTGGATTCCGCCGGTCTGGAAGCCCATGGCCAGAACCCGAGGGCCATCAAGGTGATGGATGAGGCTGGCGTGGATATCCGTGATCAGGCGTCCACCATCCTGACGGATGCGCACCTGGAATGGGCGGATCTGGTGGTGACGGTCTGCGGTGATGCCGATGAGTCCTGCCCGATACTGCCCCCAGGGACGATCAAGCGCCATTGGGGACTGCCGGACCCGGCAAAAGCCCTGGGGTCGGAGGACAGGATCATGCAGCAGTTCCGTAACGTTCGGGATGATATAAGGGCACGGGTTGAATGCCTGATTCGCGATGACGTTGATGGAGGCCAGGCGTGAGTACCACTGAGGATACCCCGAACATCAAGGAGGGCATGGGTCTGTTCGAGCGTTACCTGTCGGTCTGGGTGGCGCTTGCGATTGTGATTGGTATTGCACTGGGGCAGTTCGCGCCCGTGGTGCCTGATGTGCTGTCGCGTTTTGAATACGCGCAGGTGTCGATTCCGGTAGCGGTCCTGATCTGGGCCATGATCTTCCCGATGATGGTGCAGGTGGATTTCGCCTCCATCGCGGGCGTGCGTCGCCAGCCCAGGGGGTTGGTGATTACCACGGCGGTGAACTGGCTGATCAAGCCCTTCACCATGTTCGCCATTGCCTGGTTCTTCCTGCTGGTGGTGTTCGCGCCCTTCATTGCCGAGGATATGGCACGCCAGTACCTGGCCGGGGCCATCCTGTTGGGGGCCGCCCCCTGCACGGCCATGGTGTTCGTCTGGAGTTACCTGACCCGTGGCGATGCGGCCTATACGCTGGTTCAGGTATCGCTTAACGACATCATTATGCTGTTCGCCTTCGCCCCCATCGTGATGGTGCTTCTGGGGCTGTCCAACATCATGGTGCCCTGGGACACCATTGCGCTTTCGGTCTTCCTCTACATCGTGATTCCGCTGACGGCCGGCTATGCCACGCGTCGTTATGTCATTGCCAGGAAGGGGAGTGGTTACTTCGAGAACGTCTTCATGAAGCGTCTGGGCCCCGTGACACCCGTTGGCCTGATCCTGACGCTGGTGCTGTTGTTTGCCTTCCAGGGCGAGGTGATCCTCCAGAACCCGGTGCACATTGCGCTGATCGCAGTGCCGCTCATTCTTCAGACCTTCCTGATCTTCGTGATTGCCTACGGCTGGGCCAGGGCCTGGAAAGTCCCGCATAGCGTGGCGGCGCCGGGGGCCATGATCGGGGCCAGCAACTTCTTTGAGCTGGCCGTGGCTGCGGCCATTTCGCTCTTCGGGCTGCAGTCCGGTGCGGCACTGGCCACGGTGGTCGGCGTGCTGGTCGAGGTGCCACTGATGCTGGGGCTGGTCTGGATTGCGAACCATACCCGTCAGTATTTTCCGGGAACCAGCCAGGGCTGAGGTGTATCGAATGGTGGATCTACCCAACGTGAACCGGACCTTTCTGGATCATCCGGATCTTGAGAAACTCAACAGCCCCGGAAGCGCTCATCCGCCACGGGTCCTGCTGCTCTACGGCTCGCTCCGGGAGCGTTCCTACAGCCGCTTCCTGGCCGAGGAGGCGCAGCGCCTTCTGCATGAGTTCGGCGCCGAGACCCGAATGTTCAATCCCTCGGGCCTGCCGCTGCCGGACGATGCGGAGGCGGATCACCCCAAGGTGCAGGAACTTCGGGAGCTTTCCCAGTGGTCCGAGGCGCACGTCTGGGTCAGCCCGGAGCGTCATGGCAACATGACCGGGATCATGAAGACCCAGATCGACTGGCTGCCGCTTTCGGTCGGCGGCGTGCGGCCCACCCAGGGACGGACCCTGGCGGTGATGCAGGTCTCCGGCGGTTCCCAGTCGTTCAACGCGGTGAACAACCTGCGTATCCTCGGGCGCTGGATGCGCATGATCACCATCCCCAACCAGTCCTCCGTGCCCAAGGCCTACCAGGAATTCGATGAGGCGGGCCGGATGCTGCCGTCACCGCTCTACGACCGGGTAGTGGACGTGATGGAGGAGCTGGTGAAGTTTACCCTGCTGCTGCGTGATCGCTCGGAGTATCTGGTCAGCCGTTATTCGGAGCGTAAGGCGGAAGACTGATCAGTTGAGGAAGAACACCGCTGTCATGATCGCGCCCGTGACGATGACCACGGCGCGTATGGTCGCCTCCGGCAGCTTCCGGGCTACCCTTGCGACCACATAGCCGCCCGCCACCGCCGAGATCATCATGACCAGGGCCTTGATCCAGATAATGGCCCCGCCGATGGCATAGAGTGCCACGGCGATGGCGGTAAGTACGGCGGAGATGAGGTTCTTGAGGCCCTGCATCCGGTTGAGACCGGTGTGGCCGAGCAGCCCGAAAGTGGCCAGAAGCACGATTCCGAGGCCGCCATTGAAGTAGCCGCCGTAGATACAGACCGCCAGAAGTGCTGTGATCTGGACGCCAGGGCGGGACTCGCCTCCGCTGGTATTCAGGTTACGCAGCAGGCGTGGCCCGAGGGCGAACAGCAGGGTGGCGGCCAGCAGCAGCCAGGGGACGATATCGCTGAAGACCGCATCCGGTGTGATCAGTAGAAGGCCGGCTCCGAGGCTGCCACCGATCAGGCTGGTGGCCAGGACTGCCGCCATGGAGAGTTGCTCCGGTGCCTTCAGATCCTCGCGGAACCCCCAGGTGCTGGCCATGTAGCCGGGGAGCAGCGCCATGGTCCCGGAGGCGTTGGCGGCTACCGGCGGTACGCCGGCCCAGACCAACGCCGGGAAGGTGAAGAAGCTGCCGCCCCCGGCTACGGCATTGAGGCCGCCCCCCAGAAAGGCTGCCGCCACCAGCATTGTCCAGGTGAGCAGGGGCTCCACGCTTTACAGACCCCAGATGATTGCCAGCAGCAGACCCCAGGCCAGCACGCTTGCCGCCATAACCGTGTAGGTGATCGACATGGCCTCCACGTCCGCTCCAATCCGGCAGAGGTGGCTTATCCCCCGGAAAACGATGGCGCAGCTCCATATCAGTCCGATCAGGGCGATGCTTGTTATGACCGTCAGGCTCGGAACGAAGAGCGCAAACGCGGAAAGCCACATGGGAACGGGCGCAACGGCGGCCACCAGGTAGGCACTGTGGGCACTGATGTGGGCGCTGCGGGTATTGCCCACTTCATGGATCAGCCAGCCCATGACGGCGAACGTCAGCAGTTCCGCGAGGAAAAGGATGATGGTGATGTAGCCCCATTCGCGCCCGGCGAAGGCGTCGCCGAAGGCTTCCGGATAACCTGTGCCCGCCTGATAGAGCATGATCGGTGGAATCAGCGCCAGAGGCAGGACGGGGAACAGGATAAGCGCCAGAACAGAGGGCGGATGATCGCGCAGCCTGGCCCATGCGCCGCTGGATGGAAGGATCAGCCGGAACAGCATTAACGGCGACATGATGGGTCTCCTTTTCCTCTCATGTCTTGCATAGTTGGCCTGGAAACCAGGGGTGTCAAGGAGTCTCGCTGTCAGACAGCCGATACGCCCCTGGTCTGCGGAGTGCCGAATCAGTCCCGGTTGAGCGCGCGGAAGCCGATATCCCGCCGGCAGTAGGCGTCGTCCCACCGGATGCGATCAACGCCCGCATAGGCCGCCTTCTGGGCCTGCTCGACCGTTCCGCCCAGCGCGGTCACGCACAGGACCCGGCCGCCGGCGGTGGTCACACGACCATCAGCCTCCTGCTGGGTGCCGGCGTGGAAAACCTTGAGGCCGTCGCCGTCCAGGTCATCCAGGCCGGTGATGGCATCGCCCTTACGGTATTTGGCGGGGTAGCCGCCGGCGGCCATCACCACGCCCAGGGCGGGGCGCTCATCCCAGTCGCACTGCTGCCGGCCCAGTCCACCCTGGGTGGCGGCGAGGCAGAGTTGGACGAGGTCCGAGCGCAGCCGCATCAGCAGCGGCTGGGTTTCCGGGTCGCCCAGCCGGCAGTTGAACTCGATGACCTTGGGGGAGCCGTTGGGGGTGATCATGAGCCCAGCGTACAGGAAGCCTGTGTAGGGGTGGCCCTCGTCCGCCATGCCGGCAACCGTGGGCTCGATGACTTCCCGCATGATGCGTTCGTGGACCTCCTCCGTAACCACGGGGGCAGGGGAATAGGCGCCCATGCCACCGGTGTTGGCGCCGGTGTCGCCATCGCCCACCCGTTTGTGGTCCTGGCTGCTGGCCAGTGGCAGGATGTTGGAGCCATCCACCATGGCGATGAAGCTGGCTTCCTCGCCGGCCAGGCATTCCTCGATGACCACGCGGTGGCCGGCATCGCCGAAGGTGTTGCCGGCGAGCATGTCGCGCACGGCATCTTCCCCCTCGGCCAGGGTCTCCGCCACGATCACGCCCTTGCCGGCGGCCAGGCCGTCCGCCTTGACCACAATGGGCGCACCTTTCTCACGCAGGTACTCCAGTGCCGCCTCCATGTCCCCAAAGGTCCGGTAGTCGGCAGTGGGGATGCTGTGGCGCGCCAGGAAGTCCTTGGCGAAGCTCTTGGACCCTTCCAGCTGGGCGGCGGCTTCACTGGGACCGAAAACGGCTATGCCGGCTGCACGCAGCCGGTCACTGATACCCGCAACCAGTGGCGCCTCGGGACCGACGATGACCAGGTCAATGGTCCTGTTCGTGGCAAAATCAACGAGGCCATCAATGTCGTCGTCCGCCAGCGCCACGTTCTCAACACCCGGCTCACGGGCGGTCCCGGCATTGCCGGGCGCGGCGTACACCTGCTGGACCTGCGGTGACTGGGCCGCCTTCCAGGCCAGTGCGTGTTCGCGGCCACCGCCGCCGATGATCAGGATCTGCATAAGCACCTCAATGCCGGAAGTGACGCATGCCGGTGAAGACCATGGCGATGCCGTGCTCGTTGGCGGCGTCGATCACTTCCTGATCGCGCATGGAGCCGCCGGGCTGGATCACCGCCTGGATGCCCGCTTCGGCCGCCTGGTCGATGCCGTCCCGGAACGGGAAGAAGGCATCCGAGGCCATGACCGAGCCCTTGACTTCAAGCCCTTCGTCGGCGGCCTTGATGCCGGCAATGCGCGCACTGTAGACACGGCTCATCTGGCCGGCGCCGATGCCGATGGTGCGGCCATGGCGGGCGTAGACGATGGCGTTGGACTTGACGTACTTGGCCACTTCCCAGGCGAACAGCAGATCTTCCAGTTCGTCCTGTGAGGGCGAACGGTCGGTCACCATCTGCAGGGTGTTCTCATCGACCATGCCCAGATCCCGGTCCTGAACCAACAGGCCACCGGTGACCCGCTTGTAGTCCCAGGCCGCAATCCGTTCGTCATTGAAGGGGCCACAGGCCAGAACGCGCACGTTCTTTTTGGCTGCCAGCACCTCCGCTGCCTCCGGCGTGATTTCCGGTGCGATGATCACTTCCACGAACTGGCGTTCGATGATCGCAGCCGCCGCTTCCGGATCCAGGGGGCGGTTGAAGGCGATGATGCCGCCGAAGGATGAGGTCGGGTCGGTGGCGAAGGCCAGTTCGTAGGCCTGCTTCAGGTCCGAGCCGATGGCCACCCCACAGGGGTTGGCGTGCTTGACGATCACGCAGGCCGGATCTGCGAAGGGCTTGACGCACTCCAGGGCGGCGTCGGTGTCCGCCACGTTGTTGTAGGACAGGGCCTTGCCCTGGAGCTGGTGCGCGGTTGAGACGGACGCCTCGGTAGCGCCACGTTCACGGTAGAACGCGGCACTCTGGTGCGGGTTCTCGCCGTAACGCATGTCCTGCACCTTTTCGAACTGGTTGTTGAAGGTGCGCGGGAAGGGATCCGGCTCCGCCTGGCTGTCCAGCCGGCCGCCCAGGTAGTTGGCGATGGCGCCGTCGTAGGCGGCGGTGTGCTCAAAGGCCCGGGTGGCCAGATCAAAGCGCGTGGCGCTGCGTAGACCGCCGTCGTTGGCATCCATTTCATTCAGGATGGGGTCGTAATCGTCGGCATTCACGACAACAGCAACATCCTGGTGGTTCTTGGCAGCAGCGCGGAGCATGCCTGGCCCGCCGATGTCGATGTTCTCGATGGCGGTGGGCAGGTCGCAGTCCGGGTCGGCAACGGTCTGTTCGAAGGGGTAGAGGTTCACGACCACCATGTCGATGGGGTCGATTCCCTGTTCCGCCATAACGCTGTCGTCCGTGCCACGGCGGCCAAGGATGCCGCCATGGATGAGCGGGTGCAGCGTCTTGACCCGGCCACCCATGATTTCCGGGAAGCCGGTGTGGTCGGAGACTTCCTTCGCCTCGATACCACTGCTGGTCAGAAGCCGGAAAGTGCCGCCGGTGGAGAGGATCTCCACGCCGCGCTCGCGCAGGGCCTGGGCGAATTCAACAATACCGGTCTTATCCGAGACGCTGATCAGCGCCCGGCGTATGGGGGTCGCATTGGGCTGTTCCGTCATGATGGCTCCGATTCCTTACAGCAGGCCGTACTGCTTGAGCTTCTTGCGCAGGGTGCCCCGGTTGAGACCGAGCATGGCGGAGGCGCGCGTCTGGTTGTCACCGGTGTATTCCATGACCTTCTCCAGCAGCGGCGCTTCCACCTCGGACAGCACCAGCTGGTAGACGTCGCTGACCGGCGCGCCGTCGAGCTGGGAGAAGTAGTTCTCCAGAGCCTGTTCCACGCTGTCGCGCAGTGTGACGGTCTGACCGTTGCCGGCCGCCGTTGTGAGGGGCTCGTCGGTTTGCCGGGCCCGGTTGTCCTCGGCCATGAATTCAGTGCTCATGCGACACGTACCTCTTCTGTCTGGATGCCTTGAAAGTAATGATCGAGCAGCTGAAGCTGCGCGCCGGCGTCCTCAATGCGGTTGAAGTGCCGGCGGAATGTCTTGTCCGGATCACGGGCCTGCAGGTACCAGCCCACGTGCTTGCGTGCCACCCGCAGCCCGATGTACTCGCCATAGAAGGCGTGCAGCGCCTCCACGTGCCCCATCAGGATGTTGCGGATTTCCTCCGCTCCGGGGTCCGGGAGCTCCTCGCCCGTGGCCAGATAGTGGTTGATCTGGCGGAAGAGCCAGGGCCTGCCCTGGGCGGCCCGACCGATGAACAGGCCATCGGTGCCGGTTTCCCGCAGAACCTGTGCGGCTTTGCGGGGGGTGTCCACATCGCCGTTGGCGAAGACGGGGATATCCACCGCCTGCTTGACCTGAGCGATGGTCCCGTATTCCGCCTCGCCCTTATAGGCGTCGGCCCGGGTTCGCCCGTGTACCGCCAGTGCGGCAATGCCGGCGTCTTCGGCCATGCGTGCGATGGTCACCGCGTTCTTGTTATCCCGGTCCCAGCCGGTGCGCATCTTGAGCGTGACCGGCACATCCACGGCCGCCGCGACGGATTCCAGAATCTCGCGCACCAGGGCTTCATCGCGCATCAGCGCGGATCCCGCGGCCTTGTTGCAGACCTTCTTGGCGGGGCAACCCATGTTGATGTCGATGATCCGGGCGCCATTGGCGACGTTGAAACGGGCGGCCTCGGCCAGCATCGGGGCATCGCCGCCCGCGATCTGGACCGCGATGGGCTCAGATTCCCCGTCGTGGTCCATCCGCTGGCGGGATTTGCGCGAACTCCACAGGCTGGCGTCCGCTGTAACCATTTCCGAGATGGCGAGACCAGCACCCATTCTGCGGCACAGGAGCCGGAAGGGTCTGTCCGTGACACCCGCCATGGGGGCCAGAACCAGGTTGTTGGGCAGCGTATGGGGGCCAATGGCGACCACAGCGTTCTCCCGGTGATTGGATCCGTGCGGGTTGGTCAAATCTCGACCAGCTCAGGGGGAGACAATGATACTCCGGGCTCTCATCCCATTAAAGGGGATGGCTGGCTGAAAAACCGAGTATTTTTGGGTCGGGACTATTGACGCGCGGGGAGGAAGTCGATCCGGTAATTGATGGCGTCCTTGCCCGGGTCCTGAAGTCCCAGACGGATACGCCGCCCCTCCCCGGAGGGAATGCGGCCACGTTCTGCTTCGTCGTCCGCCAGGTAGGCCTGTGGCTGGAAAACGCGCTGGGCCACCACATCGTTGTTGAGGTTGGAGAAGCTCAGGGCGATGGCGGGCCACGGCTGGTCAAAGCCGGCTTCGTTGACAATAGTGACCTCCAGCAGAAGGGCATTGGCCATGTCCGGATGGCTGCGGACCACCAGGCGGCGCGGTTCCAGCGCGTCGGTGGCGACCAGGGGGGGCAGCTCACACCCAGCCCATTCGCAGGCCTGCTCGTACCAGGGGCGGATCGGCTCGTAGAGCGCCAGCCGTTCGAAACGGTACCAGCCCAGCTGGTAGACGAGAAGGGCGGCCATACCGGCAATGCCCAGCAGCCATGCCAGTCTGCGCAGCCAGCGCCAGCGGTCGGGCCGACTGGTGACAATGGGGTCGGTGCTCAGTGATTGCCAGTCCGGCCCGCTAGGGGCTGTATTCCGGGGTTCCGGTCGGGGACCAGGTTCCAGCTCGGGCTCCGGGTCAGGCGTCTTTTCCCGGGGCGGTGGTTCCGGGGCAGGGGAGTCGGGCTTGTCGGGGGCTTCGGTCGGTTCACTCTCGACCTCCTGCAGGAGTGACTCCGCCCAGCTTTCATCATCCTCCAGCTGTTCCCGGGAATCCAGGTCGTCGAGCTCGCTGCGGAAGCCCGAACGGTCGCCGGCATCCAGCGCCAGGAAGTCCTCGCTGAAAGCTTCTTCCTCGAGCTCGTCGTGGCCGGCGTAGCGGCTATCCTGGGCGTCCTCCTCCGGGTTGTCGTCGAAGACCAGGTCGTCCGCGTCGGTTTCCGTTCCGGAAGACGGCTCCTGTGGGGCTGTGGACTGGGGTTTGGTGGTGGGGTCTTCTTCCGGCTCGGCGTGTTCAACGGCATTGAACACGTACAGGCAGTGGCCACAGCGTACCCGTCCCCTGGCCGCCTCTATCTGGCGTGGGGTTACCCGGAACCGCGTCTGGCAGTAGGGGCAGCGGGTGAGGGTTTCCGATTCTGTGGCCATGCAGTCGGCTCCACTTCAGTCCGTGTGGCGCGTGCCGGTCAGGCAGATCCAGCCTTCCTGTTCCGTCGGTGACTGCATGTGGAACCAGTGGGCATAGCGATCACTGATCGAGTCGGCCTGGCTGGACAGGATGCCGGAAAGCACAATCCGTCCGCCCGGCCGTACCTGACCGGCCAGTGTTGGTGCCAGAGACAGTAATGGCTGGGCCAGTATGTTGGCAAGCATCAGGTCACAGCGGGTATCCGGCTGGTCCTCCGGGGCATACAGCGCCAGGGCGTCATCGGGAATGCCGTTGCGCCGGGCGTTGTCACGACTGGCATCCAGAGCCTGAGGGTCGTTGTCGGTGCCGACAACGTGCCGGGCGCCCAGTTTGAGCGCCGCCAGCCCGAGGATGCCGGAGCCGCAGCCGTAATCCACGACTTCCAGATCCCTGACTGGGTTGGCGTCCAGCCATTCCAGGCAGAGCCGGGTGGTGGGGTGTGTGCCGGAGCCGAATGCCAGCCCAGGGTCCAGGGTGATGTTCACCGCATCCGGTTCCGGCGGATCCTGCCAGCTCGGGCAGATCCAGAGGCGGTTGCCGAAGCGTTCGGGCCGGAAGTCATCCATCCAGGCCCGTTCCCATTCCCGGTCCTCAAGCAGTTCCGTTTCCATGGATTCCAGGTGGGTCTGGGTGGCCGAGTGGTAGGCTTCCGCCACCTGGGCCTGGACGCCGGCGAGATCAGCGTCGCCCTGGAACAGCCCGGTAACCGTGGTGCTGTCCCACAACGGCGTACTGCCCCGCTCCGGTTCATAGAGCGGGGTATCCTCGCTGTCTTCCATGCTCACGGCCTCGGCACCGGCCTCGAGCAGCATCTGTTCCAGCAGCTCGGCATGCTCACTGTCCGACTGGATGTGGAGCTGGACCCAGGCCATGGCTCAGTCCCTTCGGATCAGCTGTTCCAGGTAGTGGATCGTGATGTCTCCGCTGCGGAAGCCTTCATCACGAACCAGCCGCTGGTGCAGTGATCCGTTGGTCTTGATGCCGATGACGACCAGCTCATCCAGCGCGTTGTGCATGCGGGTGAGGCAGATGTCGCGGCTCTCGCCGAATGTGATGAGCTTGCCCACCAGGGAGTCGTAGTACGGCGGGATGCTGTAGCCGGAATACAGGTGCGAATCCACGCGCACGCCAAGCCCGCCCGGTGGGTGGAACCGTTCCACATGGCCCGGACTGGGCGAGAAGGTTTTGGGATCCTCGGCGTTGATGCGGCATTCCAGCGCATGGCCGCGGATCTCGATGTCCTCCTGGCGGTAGCGCAGCTTCTCGCCGGCGGCCGCACGGATCTGTTCGGCTACGATATCGACACCGGTGACCATCTCCGAAACCGGGTGCTCCACCTGGACACGGGTGTTCATCTCGATGAAGAAGTACTCGCCGTCCTGGTACAGGAACTCGAAGGTGCCGGCGCCCACATAGCCGATCTCGCGGCAGGCGTCGAGGCAGGCCTGGAGCGTGCGCTCCCGGGCTTCAGGATCGATGTGCGGCGCGGGCGCTTCCTCGATGATCTTCTGGTGGCGGCGCTGCAGGGAGCAGTCGCGGTCGCCCAGGTGGATGACGTTGCCGTGCTGGTCCGCAAGCACCTGCACTTCCACATGCCGGGGGCGTTCCAGGTACTTCTCCAGATAGACCGTTTCGTCGCCGAAGGCGCCGCGGGCCTCACGCTGGGTCACATGCACGCCCTTGAGCAGGGCGTGTTCGGTGTGCACCACCTGCATGCCGCGTCCGCCACCGCCGGAGGCGGCCTTGATCAGGACCGGATAGCCGATTTCACGGGCGACCTGGCGGGTGCGCTCCTCGTCGTCGGTCAGCGGGCCATTGGAGCCCGGAACCGTGGGCACGCCCGCCTTGACCATGGAGCGGATGGCGGAGACCTTGTTGCCCATGAGCCGGATGGTCTCGGCGGAGGGGCCGATGAAGCGGAAGCCACTCTTCTCGACCTGCTCGGCAAAGTCGGCGTTTTCGGCCAGGAAGCCATAGCCGGGGTGGATGGCGTCGGCGTCCGTTACCTCAGCGGCACTGATGATGGCCGGGATGTTGAGATAGCTGTCGGCGGCGCTGTTGGGTCCGATGCACACGGACTCATCCGCCAGGCGGACGTGCATCAGGTCGCGGTCCACGCGTGAATGCACGGCTACGGTGCGGATGCCCAGTTCCTTGCAGGCCCGCAATATGCGCAGGGCGATCTCGCCCCGGTTCGCAATCAGTACTTTATTGATCATGATGCGGCGCTTCGCTGTCAGGTGATGACGAACATGGGCTGGTCGTATTCAACGGGCTCGCCGTCTTCGACCAGGATCTGGGAGACGGTTCCGCTGATGTCGGCCTCGATCTGATTCATCATCTTCATGGCCTCGACAATACAGAGGGCGTCACCGGAGTGTACCTTCTGGCCCACTTCCACGAAGGAGGCGGCTGTGGGCGAGGGCGCCCGGTAGAAGGTACCCACCATGGGTGAGCGTACCAGGTGACCCTGGGGTTCGTCCGGTTCGGTCTTCTCCTCCGCCTGTCCGCTGCCAGCGCTCTGCTGGGGCTGGGGCGCCGGTGCCGCCTGCTGGGGCGCGGGGGCCGGGGCGGGCGCGGCCATGGTCACGGTGTCGGCGCGGCGACGGCTGATCCGGACCGAATCCTCGCCTTCCTGGATCTCAAGTTCCTCGACGTCGGATTCTTCCAGAAGCTCGATCAGTTTCTTGACTTTGCGAATGTCCATATGGGGCTCTCATTCACCTCAGTTTGCGGCATGCGGCGGTCAGGGCCAGTTCATAGCCCTCTGCCCCGAATCCGCTGATCACGCCCTCGGCAATATCCGAGAAAAAGGAGTGATGGCGGAAGGGCTCGCGTGCATGCACGTTGGAAAGATGCACCTCAATGAACGGTATCGCGGCGGCCAGCAGGGCATCCCGCAGGGCCACACTGGTATGCGTGAAAGCGGCGGGATTGAAAAGGATGAAGTCGATGCCTTCATCGGCCGCGTCATGGATCCGTTCAATGAGCTCGTATTCGGCGTTGCTCTGGAGTGTGAGCAGGTGATGGCCGGCCTCGCTGGTCTGCTCGTGCAGACGCTGGTTGATATCCGCCAGTGTGGCCGCCCCATAGGTGCCCGGCTCGCGCGTGCCGAGCCGGTTCAGGTTGGGGCCGTGGAGGACGAGGATCGTGGCCATAATTGTTTCTTTTCGGCTTATTTTGCGTCGGTTTTTGTGTTTTCGCGCTAAGATCCGGGCACGTTCAGGAAAGTGTGAACGCATGTTAGCCGTAGATCAATAGCGGTGATACGAAATATCAATCTCCTGCAACGACCTGGTTGCGGCCCTCGCTTTTGGCGCCATAGAGCAGGGTGTCGGCACGCTCGCACAGCTCCTGGGGCGATTCGCCCCGCCACTGGGCCACCCCGCAGGAGAAGGTCACATGGAAATCGGTGCCCGCGGCCGGCTGGCGCAGCTGGCTGAACTTCTCGCGGATCTCGTTCATGACGCCCAGCGCATCCTCCTCGCGGGTGTCCGGCAGCACGATGGCGAACTCCTCGCCACCATAGCGGCCGATGTGGTCGGTTTTGCGCAGGCGCTGCTTGAGGAACAGGGAAAGGCTCTTGAGGATCCGGTCGCCGATGGGATGGCCGTAGGTGTCGTTGATCCGCTTGAAATGATCGAGATCCAGCATGACGAAGGTCAGAGGCTGGCCGCTCTGGTGGGCCCGGCTGATCTCGGATTCGAGCAGGCTCAGTGTGTGGGTGTGATTGTACAGGCCGGTAAGGCTGTCGCGGATCATCAGTGCCAGCAGCGAGCGTGCCCGCCGGCCGCGGTTGTGCAGGGTGGCCACCAGGTGCTTGGCATCAATGGGTTTGGTCAGGAAATCGTCGCCACCCATGCTCATGGCATGCAGCTGCTTGGAGACATCCTCTTCGGCGGAGAGGTAGATGATGGGCACGCTGTGAAGATGGTCCTGCTGGCGGATGACCTTGGCCAGTTCGGTGCCGGTACACCCCGGCATGTACATGTCCAGGATGATGATTTCCGGTGAGAATTCGTCCAGCGCGTCAATGACCTCCATGGGGTCGGTCAGCACGCGCGAGCGCATGCCGGCTTTCTGGAGCACGTTCTCGATGTACTTGGCCTGGGCTTTCGAATCGTCCACCACCAGAACCCGGTAGGGGTCGGGTGGATGGGCGTAGGAGTAGTGCTCGATCTTCTCGATCAGCTGGCCCGGATCCAGGGCCTGGTAGAAGAATTCCTCACCGCCGGAGCGTACCGCCCGCAGCCGGGTTTCGATGGAACCGTCCTCGCGGCTCATGTAGAGCACCGGGATGGGGGTTTCATGGCGTTGCTGGATACGCTCCATGGTGGCGATCCCGGCAGTGGCCTCTCCGCCACCGAAATCCACATCGATTACGATGGTTTCGGGTTTATTGCGCGCGCATTCCGCGTCCAGCTCGTCCGGGGTTGCGAAGGCCGCGGCCCGGAACCCGAAAAACTCCATCTGGCGGATGATGCGCTGTGCGTAGTCGCTGTCATTGAAAGCGAGATAGATGGGCGTGCGCAGCCAGGTCCTGGGCGTTTCGTCTTCCTGCTGGTCCGAGCGGCGCAGGGTGCAGCGCGAGAGCTGATCCATGCCCCGTTGCAGATTTTCCCGGATCTCGGTGTTGATGGGGCGACCTTCGGGCCAGATCTCGAGCGCGGTCCGGATGCTGTCGCCAGCCGCCTCGTGATCCGTCATCTCGAATCGGCGGGCGTACTTGACCAGCTTTTCCGTGGTGACCATCAGGTCTTCACGCAGACCGGGTGGTGGTTCGCCGGCTTCCAGGAACTTCTGCCAGGTTTCGAGGACCACCCGTGCCTGGGTTGTCACGCGGCGGGCGAAGTGCTGGCGCAGCTTCTCCTGCTGGGAGCTGGTGTCTGTCATGACTGAGGACTTGTTATTGGTGTGCGTCGTCACATTCCGTGCATTCACTATAGTCGTTTATTCTGGATCTGTGTCAATCTGGTGCTTTTATGCCCTTGTCGAGGGAGCATGATGCGTCGAGCGGATGACACCGGGTACAGCCTGCGCGTGCTTCTTGTGATCTTCATCGGGGGACTGCTGACGCTGGTGCTGATGGCGGGGACGTGGTTCAGCGCCAGTCGCTTCGGTGCCTATCTGGAGAATGAACTTCACATCCAGACCCAGGACGCGGCGACGGCGCTGGGCGCGGCGGTGTCGGCCCTGGAGAGCGAGGGCCAGGTGCGGCGGCTGGTGGATGCGGTGTTCGACAGCGGCGCCTACACGCGGATCGAGCTGGTGCGGGCGGACGGCAGTCTGCGCCACAGCCGCGAAGTGGAGACAGGGCCACCGCCGGTTCCGGGGTGGTTCCAGTGGTGGGCCGACCTGCCGTCGCCCCGGGGGGAAGCGACTGTGATGGACGGCTGGGAGCCGGCGGGCAGTGTGCGTGTGCATGCCGACCCCGTGCCTGCGCTGGTGCGCCTTTGGCAGAGCTTTCTCGTGGGTCTTGCCTGGAGCGGTGCGCTCCTGGTGGTGAGTCTGTGGCTGGCCTGGCGCGGGGCCGGGCGGCTGCTGGCGCCATTGCGCCAGATGGAGATCCAGGCGCAGGCGCTTGAGGCGAATGACTTCGCGGCCCGCACCGATCCTCCCCGCGCCCGGGAGCTGAGCCGTGTTGCCCGGGCGTTGAACCGTATGGCCCAGAGCCTGGGGGAGACGTTCGAGCGCCAGATTGGTCTGATCAACGAACTGGAGCATCGTAACCGCCGGGACCCGGTAACCGGACTGCGTACCCGCGAGGCCTTCGATCAGGCGCTGGCAGCGGAGCTCCATTCCCGCGAATCCGCTGCCGGCGGCGTGGTGGCCGTTTTCCGTCCGCGCGGGTTCCAGTTGTTCAATGAGGGCCGTGGTCGGGCCCGGGGTAACGCGGTCCTTACGGAATGCGGTGCCGCGTTGCTGGACTTTGAGTCCCATCATGAGGGTGTGGTGACCGCCCGGGGTCAGGGCGCCGATCTTCTGGTCTGCATCACCGGCGTCGAGCCGGTGGAGGCGGATGCCTGGCTGCAGGAGCTGGTGGAACAGCTTTCAACGCGCTACAGCACCTTCAGTGTCCCCGAGCAGGGCATCTTCCAGGCCGGCGTTACCCGGGTCGAACCAGGGCTGGGTGTGGGCGCACTGCTGGCCCGTGCCGACCAGGGCCTGGCGACGGCGGCGGCCAGCAGTGACCCCCTGCTCTGCTGGGGGCATTCCCTGGCTGCCCCGATCAACGGAGCGGGCGGCTGGCTGGAGGCTATTGACGCAGCACTGGCCTCGGAGGAAGTAGCTCTGGCGTCGCAGGCGCTGCATGACATGGACGGCAGTGTCCTGATGACCCAGGTACTGGGTCGGCTGAAGCTGGCGGAGCGCTGGGAGGTGGCGGCGCATTTCCTGCCCCATCTGGAGCGCTCGGGCCGGACGCCGGCGTTTGATCGCCTGGTCATTGAGCGGGTGCTCTCCGGTGATGGGCCGGGGCTGGACGGCAGCGTGGCCGTATCGCTTGGGTTGGCGTCGCTGGTCGATGACACCTTCATGCACTGGCTGGCCATGCGGCTTGAAGCGGCCGGGGACCAGACCCGCAATCTCTGGCTGGTGGTGCCCGAGCGTGCCCTGCGTGTTCAACCGACCGCTGTGTCACTGCTGGCCGAGACAGCCTCCCGGGCCGGGGCGGGGCTTATGGTGGACCATTTCGGCTCCGGTGGCGTGAGTTTCGGGTATCTGGGGCGCTACGCCATACAGGCTGTACGTATCAGCCGGGAATACATCCGGGATCTGCATCAGCGCCGGGAGGCACGCTTCTTCCTGTCCAGCATCGCGCCGGTTCTGCGTGCCCAGGGGATACGTGTCTTCGTCAGTGGCGTGGAGGTTGAGGACGAGTGGGCCGTGGTGCGTGAGCTGCCGGTGGATGGCGTGATGGGCTTCTATTTTTCCCGGCCGGAGGAGCCGGAAGAGGGAGATTTACCGGGCGGAGAACCGCCCGGTAACGGCGTCAGCCGGCGGCCTTGACCGCTTCCTCAACCGCCTTGCGGGCGGCTTCGGCGTTGTCCCAGTTACGTACCTTGACCCACTTGCCGGCTTCAAGATCCTTGTAGTTCTCGAAGAAGTGCTTGATCTGTTCCTTCAGCAGCTCCGGCACGTCTTCAACGTCCTGGACATCCTTGTAGGCCGTGGTCAGCTTGTCGTGGGGCACGCAGACCAGCTTGGCGTCCTCGCCTTCCTCGTCTTCCATGTTCAGAACACCCACCGGGCGGCTGCGGATGATGGAGCCGGGCATGACCGGATAGGGCGTGATGACCAGAGCGTCCAGCGGGTCGTCATCATCGGCCAGTGTGTTGGGGATGAAGCCGTAGTTGGCCGGGTAGAACATGGGGGTGGCCATGAAGCGATCCACGAGGACAGCGTCCATGTCCTTGTCGATTTCATACTTGATCGGCTGGGCGTTGGCCGGGATCTCGATGGCAACGAAGATGTCTTCCGGCGGGTTCTTGCCGGGCGGGATCTTGTCAAAGTTCATGACGGTGTCCTTTCTCTGTGGATGAATGAAGGCTGCATGAAACAGGCAGGAATTATACGCGCGGATCGGCCTGGATAAAAATCAGCACATGACCAAGCGCTTGCTTGGTGTGAATGCTTGCGGCACACTCAGACTGTCCACTCTGGCCCTGACCGCTGAAGGAAGGCATTCATGAAAACCTCAACACACTGCTTCAATGAAACCCATGAACAGGCCCGCCAGACGGCGCAGCGCTTTGTGGAGCGTGAAGTGCTGCCGCATATTGATGAATGGGAAGAGGCGGGTGAATTCCCGCGTGAGCTTTATCGCAAGGCCGCTGATGCCGGCCTGCTGGGTGTTGGTTACCCAGAGGCGCTGGGTGGCACCGGGGAAGGGGATCTGTTTCTCAAGGTCGCGGTGAGTGAGGCGCTGATGCGCAGCACCTCCGGAGGCCTGGTTGCGGGCCTGGGTTCCCATGACATTGCCCTGCCACCCATTGTGAAGTGGGGGCCTAAGGCCATGCGCGAACGGGTGGTGCCCGAAGTGCTGCGGGGTGACGCGGTGGCAGCGCTGGCGATCACCGAGCCCGGTGGCGGGTCCGATGTGGCGAATCTCCGGACCCGCGCGGAAAAGGAAGGCGATCATTACCGGGTCAACGGCAGCAAGACCTTTATTACCAGCGGGCACAGGGCCGATTACTACACCGTGGCCGTGCGTACGGGCGAAGCCGGCCATAATGGCATCAGCATGCTGCTGGTGGAGCGTGATACGCCCGGGTTCTCGCGCGGGCGCATGCTTAAGAAGACCGGCTGGTGGGCCAGCGATACCGCTGAGTTGTTCTTCGAGGACGTTAAGGTGCCTGCGGAAAACCTGATCGGTCAGGAGAACGGCGGGTTCATGGTGATCATGACCAATTTCCTCCAGGAGCGGCTGATGCTGTGCATCATGGGGGCGATGACCGCGCGCCTGGCGCTGGAGAGGGCCATGGACTACAGCCGGGAGCGTGAGGCGTTTGGGCGCACCATCAGCGGCTTCCAGGTGACCCGCCACAAGCTTGTTGATATGGCGACCCGGGTGGAGCTGGCTACCCAGTACACCTACCACTGCGCGGCGCTCATGGACGCCGGCAAGGCGCCGGTGAAGGAAGTGGCCATGGCCAAGAATTTCACCGCGGAGGTGGCAGAGGAAGTCACCCGGGAAGCGGTTCAGCTCCACGGCGGCATGGGCTACATGCGCGAAGCCGGCGTGGAGCGTCTGGCCCGGGATGCCCGTATCCTGGCCATCGGAGGCGGTACCACGGAGATCATGAAGGAGCTGATCGCCAGGCAGCTTGGGCTGTGATCAGCGCCCCTTCTCAGTGACACCGGAGCTGGTGGCCACGAACAACCGGTCCGCCGGGCGCTTCGCGAACAGGCCGTTGGTGACCACGCCGGTGATCTGGTTGATGGCTTCCTCGGCCTTGATGGGGCGGCTCAGGTCCAGGTGATGCACATCCAGGATGATGTTGCCGTTGTCAGTGGTGAAACCCGCGCGGTATTCCGGGTCGCCGCCCAGTCTGACCAGTTCGCGCCCCACATAGCTGCGGGCCATGGGGATGACCTCCACCGGCAGGGGGAAGTCGCCCAGCATGTCCACCTGTTTGGTCTCGTCGATGATGCAGAGGAAGGTCTCGGAAGCGGCCGCCAGGATCTTTTCCCGGGTCAGCGCCCCGCCGCCGCCCTTGATGAGCTCCAGGCGATGGTTGGCTTCATCCGCCCCATCGATGTAGAAGCGGGGTGGTTCCACTGCATTCAGATCATAGACGGGAATCCCGTGCTGCCTGAGGCGCTCGGCCGTGGCTTCGGAGCTGGCCACGGCGCCGTCGAACTGGTCCTTTTCCGCGGCCAGGGCGTCGATGAAGAAGTTGACGGTACTGCCGGTGCCGATCCCCAGAATGCTGCGTGGGGTCAGTTCCGGAAGCACGTGCTTGAGTGCGGCCCGGGCCGCTTCCTGTTTGTGGCTGTCCTGGCTCATAGGGGGGCTGCCTCTCCGTTGTTCGGTTCTGGAGGCCCAGTATACGGGTTCAGGAGGCCATCAGGAACGGCCCGGGAGCGAGCCGGGCGACCGGCTCGCCAGGGGGCGTCAGAACTCGGTTGTAAGGTTGGCCCACAGGATGCGGCCAGGTTCGTTGATCGGTTCGCTGCTGGCCCCAAGGTCCGCAGTGCCCTTCTGGATGTGTTCCGCGTACTCCCGGTCAAAGACGTTGTCGATGCCGGCGCTCAGGCGGGTGCGTTCAAACAGCTGCATGCCGCCATGAAGAGAGACAGTGGCGAATCCGGGGGTTTCCCGGGTATCCAGGCTGTAGATGGTGCCACTGCCCTCGTCCACACGGTCCTGGCGGGCGACCCCGCGCCATTGAATGCCAGCGGTGTAGCCAGCCTGTTCGTAGTCGAGGCCGAGCGTGCCCTCAAGCGGCGGTGTCTGTGCCAGAGGCTCGTTGTCGGTGTCGTTGGTGCTGCGGGTCCAGGCCAGGCTGGAGCTCAGGCTCAGAGACGGTGTCAGGGTGACCGTGACGTCCGCCTCCAGGCCGCGGGTGACGGCGTCCACATTGCGTGCGCTGTCTCCCTGGTTGGTGATCAGGATGTAGTCGTCATACCAGCCGTAGAACAGGGCAACGGTGCCCTGGACACGCCGGTGGTCCATGGTGAGCCCGACATCCGCCTGGGTCAGGGTTTCGTTGCCAATGCCGAAGTCGCGCTCCCGTTCCCAGAAATCCGGCGCGCGCTCGGAGCGGCCCAGGCCGGTGTACAGGGTCACGGGCAGCTCCTGAAGGGCGACCTCGTAGCGGCCGAAGCCACTCCACTGGGTGCGGTGATCGGATTGTCCCCGGTTTGCGTCCCCGAAGTCGGCTTCCAGAGCTTCCGCCTCGTGGTAGTCACCGCGCAGGCCCAGGGTCAGCCAGGAGGTGTCGCTGATCGGCTGCTCCATGTCCGCAAAGACACCCAAGTCCGAGAACTCGGCCGTGTCCGGTGTCGGGGCATTCCGGAAGCGGGCGCCTGCCAGCGGGTTTCCCATTTCCATGAGCGGACCGCTGTCCGCGTGTTCATTGGTGGCGAAATCCATTCCGGCATGGACATCCATCCCAGAGAACAGTGCCATGTCGGCGGCAAGGCGCCCGCCCAGGGTAGTGCGCTCCACGATGCGCGCCATGGCCATCTGGCCAGGGTCCCTGAGACGGAAATTGTCCATCACATGGTCGACATTGTTGTAGTACGCGCTGGCCTCCACCCGCTTCAGCCAGGAGGTCAGGTTCTCCTGCGTGCCTGATAGCCGGTAGCTGGTGCGGTCGAAGTCAGTACCATCCATGCCCCGGTCATCGTAGGCGGCCTCGGCGTTGCTGCGGTCATAGCTGAACTCGACCTCGGTATCGTCGCCGGGCGTCCAGCCGGCGATGGCACTGGTGCTCCAGCGTTCGTGCGCTGAATGCACGGTGTCACCGCCGCCGTCCTCGTAGTCGTCCTGGGAGGAGAGGGTACCGATGAAGCGGGCATAGCCACTGTCGTCGCCGGTGGTGATGTCCGTGGCCATGTCGTTGCGGGCATGGCTGCCGGCGGTGAAGCTGGCAAAGCCGCGGGTGGTGGCAGCGGTGAAGTCCGGGGCGTCACGCTCAAAGCGCACGCTGCCGGCGGTGGCCGGGCCGTAACGGACGCTCTGGGGCCCTTTGGTGATCTCGATGCGGTCATAGGACTGGGGAAAGATGTAGGCGGTGGGCGGGTCCATGCGGCTGGGGCAGCCTCCGGGGATGGCACCGCCGCTGGCGGAGATGTTGAGCCGGGAGCCGCCAAGGCCTCTCAGGACCGGTTCACCACTGGTTCCGCCCTTACGGCTGACGTTGAAACCGGTCACCGATTCCAGGTAGGCACCGCCGTCCTGCGCCGGCAGGGAGGCGTGGGGTTTTCTCGGGTCCGAGGTCACCTCGTAGGGGGTGTCCATTGAGGAGGTGGTTACCACAAGGGGCTCCAGAGCCATGGTCTGGGCTAGTGCCGGTGTGGTTCCGGCCAGGAGGGTGGCGGTCAGGACGGGTGTGGTGCGCCGCCAGTAAGGCTTGTGTATCATCCGGTACTCCCTGATGGTCATGGATCCGGGCTCCCTTAGCAGGATGCGGGCCAGGTTCATGGTGTGCGGTGGTGTGGCTCCAGCCCGCGTCATTCGGGCGTTTTTGAGGGGGTGGGTGGAGAGCCGCTCAGTGCCCGGGGTGGTCGCTGTGTGAAATCCCCTGCTGGCTGTGTGATTTCACACAGTGATTGATATTCCTTAAGTCCACGATCGCGGGAGCTGTGTAGGATGGGGTGGACGGATTGGCTGACAGCATTCCTTCTGGGACTGGTCAGCAGTACGCACTGTATTGGCATGTGCGGCGGCATCGTGGGCGCGCTCACCTACAGCCTGGCGCCCGGCATCCGGGCCCGGCGGTGGCTGTTTCTTGTGTTCAGCCTGCATTACCACCTGGGGCGGATCAGCAGCTACATGCTGGCCGGCGCCCTGGTGGCGGGAGGTGCCGGTGTGTTCCAGAGCCTGGCCGGTGGTGGCAGCGCGCTGGTCATGCGCACCGTGGGGGCCGTGTTCCTGGTGGCGCTGGGGCTCCATATTGGTGGCTGGTTCTCGCGCTTCGCCTGGATCGAGTCCATGGGGCGACCGCTGTGGCGCTGGCTGGAGCCCCTGGGGCGCAGGCTTCTGCCGGTGCGCTCGCTGCCCCAGGCGTTCGGTTTCGGGGTGGTCTGGGGCTGGCTGCCCTGTGGGCTGGTCTATTCGGCGCTGGTCTACAGTCTGAGTACCGGTTCCGCCTGGCAGGGCGCAGGGGTCATGCTGTTCTTCGGCCTGGGAACGGTGCCCACGCTGCTGCTGGTGGGTATCATGGCCGACCGGACGCGGCGGGTCATGGCCAGTCCGCTGTTCCGTCAGGTGGCGGGTATTGCGATCATTGCGCTGGCCCTGGTGCCGCTTGCTCTGGCACCCGGGCAGTAACCGCGGTATGGGAGTGGATTTGGATGGGTGAACGCAGGAGCCGTGATCATGTTCAGCAGTGATGCTTTTACCCTGCTTGGTGGTGAGTCGCCGGCTCTGCAGGCCGTGCTGCGCTCGGCGGCGCTGGTTGCGGCCACGGATGCAACGGCGCTGGTGACCGGTGAGAGTGGCACTGGCAAGGAGCTGCTCGCGCGCGGTATGCACCAGGCCAGCAGGCGGCATGCGGGGCCCTGGATTCCTGTCAACTGTGCCGCTCTGCCTTCCGAGCTGGTTGAGGCGGAGCTTTTCGGTTACTGGAAGGGCGCTTTCACCGGTGCGGACCGCAATGCGCCGGGTTATGTCCATCAGGCCCAGAACGGCACGCTGTTTCTCGATGAGATCGCCGAACTCACGTTGGCGGGGCAGGCCAAGCTGCTGCGCTTCCTGGAGCAGGGCGAGTGCCAGCGCCTTGGCTCCGGCAGAGCTGAGACGCTCGATGTACGGATTATTGCGGCGACCCATCAGGACCTTTCCGCCCTGGCGGCCCAGGGACGGTTCCGTTCGGATCTTTTCTATCGGCTCAATGTGATTCCGCTGACGCTGCCCCCTCTCAGGGAACGCGACGGGGATGTCCGGATACTGCTTGAGCGTTTCCGCCTGGAGCTCGCGAAGACGCATGGCGTCAGCCCGCCGACGTTTGCTCAGAGTGCCCTCACCCGACTTGCCCGGCACGCCTGGCCGGGCAATGTACGGGAGCTGAGGAATCTGGTTGAGCGCTGTGTGGTTCTGATGCCGGGGCGTGTGCTGGGGGCTGAGGATCTTCCGGATGAGTGGCTGGCTGATAGCTGTGTGCCGGAGCAGCACCTGGGCGTGTATCTGCCGCCCGAGGGCGTTAGACTTGAGGACGTGGAAGCGGATCTCATCCGGCAGGCGCTCAGCCGCTCCGGTGGTAACCGGACCAGAGCTGCGGCGCTGGTTGGCGTAACCCGTGACACCTTTCTCTACCGGCTGAGGAAGCATGGTCTGATCCGCAGCCCGGATTGAGAGAGGTCAATGTGTTTGCCGGCTGAGCCCTGTACGGTGTAAAAGAGTGACAGCTGTATTTGCACGATGACAACGAAGGAGTTCCCATGAAGACAATGATCAAACCGCTCGCGGCCCTCGGTGCTGTTCTGGCTCTGGGGGCGGCCAGTACCGGCATGGCCCAGGAGCGTTCCGGCGAACAGATCTACAACAACTATTGCAGTACCTGCCACCAGATCGGTGCGGCGGGCGCGCCCAAGCTGGACGCCGCCGACGAATGGCAGAGCCGTGTTGATGCCCGTGGCCGGGAAGGTCTCTATGAGAACTCCATCAACGGTTTCAAGGGCATGCCGCCCAAGGGGACCTGTGGTGACTGCTCCGAGGCCGAGATGAAGGTCGCGGTTGACTATATGCTCGACGAAGCCCTCAAATGAGGGCATTGCGGGTATCACGCGTGGACGTGGTGCCCGTATCCTTCTTACACTGTGAGGCTGTCTGACGAGAGAGAGCCTCACAATGCCCGACCGTTATATCCGCCAGATCCTGGACGCGCGCGTCTACGACGTTGCGATCGAATCGCCCGTAACCCATGCGCCCAACCTGACCCGCCGCTTTGGCAACAATATCTTCTTCAAGCGGGAGGATCTGCAGCCGGTCTTCTCCTTCAAGCTGCGTGGGGCCTACAACAAGATCAGCCAGCTCTCGGATGCCCAGAAGGCATGCGGTGTGATCGCTGCTTCCGCGGGCAACCATGCTCAGGGTGTGGCGCTGGCGGCCACCCAGCTGGGTATCCATGCAACCATCGTCATGCCGCGGACCACGCCGGAGATCAAGGTGAACTCCGTGCGCAATCATGGCGCTGAAGTGGTGCTGATCGGCGACGCCTTCGATGAGGCCGCTGCCTACGCCCAGGAACAGATCGAGAAGCATGGTTATACCTACATTCACCCCTATGACGACCCGGCTACCATCGCCGGCCAGGGCACGGTGGCCATGGAGCTGCTCTGGCAGTTCACCAAGCCGATCCACGCGGTCTTCATTCCGGTCGGTGGCGGGGGGCTGATCGCTGGCATGGCAGCCTACATCAAGTACCTGCGCCCGGAGACACGGGTGATCGGAGTGGAGCCCGAGGATTCCGCCTGCCTTTCCGAGGCCCTGAAGGCGGGTCGGCGCGTGACGCTGCCCCAGGTCGGGATCTTTGCCGATGGTGTGGCGGTGAAACAGATCGGCCGCCACACCTGGGATGTGTGCAAGGATCACGTGGACGAGGTGGTTACTGTCACGACCGACGAAATCTGTGCCGCGATCAAGGACGTGTTTGAGGACACCCGCTCCATACAGGAGCCGGCAGGGGCGCTCTCGGTGGCGGGACTCAAGAAATACGTCCAGCGCCAGGGGCTGGAGGATGAGAACCTGATCGGTGTTCTCAGTGGCGCCAATATGAACTTTGACCGGCTGCGCTATGTTTCGGAGCGTACTGAGGTGGGCGAGCAGCGGGAGGCCATCCTGGCGGTGACCATTCCGGAGGAGCCGGGCAGCTTCAGCAGGTTCATCCAGGCCCTGCGCAAGCGCAATATCACCGAGTTCAACTACCGCTACTCCTCGGCGGACGAAGCCCATATCTTCGTGGGGGTACAGATCCAGTCGGGCGGTCTGGGTCGCAATGAGGTGGTGACCGAGCTCGGGGATCTGGGCTATCCGGTGCTGGACCTGACGGACAACGACCTGGCGAAGCAGCACATCCGGCACATGGTCGGCGGGCACGCGCCCTCGGTCACCAATGAAAAAGTCTTCCAGTTCACTTTCCCCGAGCGTCCGGGGGCACTGATCACCTTCCTGATGTCACTGGGCAGCCGCTGGAACATCTCGATGTTCCATTACCGCAATCACGGGGCCGCCTACAGCCGGATCCTGATGGGGGCGCAGGTTGAGGATGAGGAACTGGGTGACTTCCGGGCCATGCTGGATGAAATCGGGTTTGAATATGAGGAGATCGGCGATGATCCAGCCTATCGTCTGTTTCTCGGGCAGTAGATTGCACAATCTTACAAAGTCATAATAATGTGGAAACCTTTATGAATTGTAAAAAAGGGTTTTACTGCTAGACTCTGTGCCACTGTCCGAAGAAACAGGCCTAGATTCCTGTTTCGCGGGTATTGTTGATAATCCAATAAGAAAAAAGAACAGCTGGCAGGAGACAACCGACGATGAACCGCCGACCCGACGTTATCCGCGTTCTGGTAGTGGTGTTTGCTACTGGGCTCTTGGTCAGTGGCCTGACCTCGCTCGCCGTATCCGATGAACCCAGACTGACCTCCGGCGCCATCCAGGAGGCAACGCTGACCGATCAGGGTTCCACAGGGCGCGCCATCAACTGAATTAAGCGCCCCGGTCGCCCACCGGGTAGTATCCCTGATCCGTCACAATGGCATCCATGGGGATATCCCAGCTGGCGGTCGGCATTGCATCGACCCGCTGGCCCTCGTGAGCCAGCCCGACCAGCTTCGGCCTGTGGCGGTTGGGCTGGCTCAGGAACGCAAAGGTCCGGTCATAGAAGCCGCCTCCCATCCCCAGCCTGTCCCCTTGCGCCGTAAAACCCACCAGTGGCATCAGAACCACATCCAGTGCCCATGCCGGTCTGGACGCAGCCCGGCTCAGACTGGGCTCGGGTATGCCGAAGCGATTGCGGCGCATGGGGGTATTACGGTCCAGGTGCAGGAACCAGAGGCGGTTGCCCAATATCGGGTGGAGAACCGGCAGGTAGCAGTGTTTGTTCATGCGTTCCACCGCTGCCTGCAGTGGGCGCGGGTCAATCTCGCCGTCATTGGGCCAGTAAAGGGCAATGCTGCGGGCATCCCGGAGTTCACGGCTGGCCAGCAGGTTGCGGCAGAGTTTGCGCGATGCGCGCTTCTGCTGCTGCGGGCTAAGCGCACGCCGTCGTGCGCGCAGTTCCCTGCGGAGCTGTTTTCGGGTTGCTTGATGGCGCGTCATGACATTCTTGGCAAGGCAGGTAATGAAACCCTCCGGGCTGCCGGACCGGATCGTGCCCTTGAACCCAGTAGTTCAAGGCGGGAGCCCCTTGATAGTGAATCAGGCTTTCCTCTGCTGTGGAGGACTTGCTCACATCACCAGGGAGCGGCTCCCTTTGGTCGTGCGCATCGGCTCGAGGACAACATCCAGTGAAGTCGTACAGCCCAGAGAGTTCGTGTGATTATAGGCTGACAGGCGGGGGGGAATGCAATGGCATTGTGCCGGTATTCAGGCGCCGGTGTCCGCCTGGGGCTGCTCCAGTGCCTCGCGCACCCGTTCGTCGAGTTCACGCAGTGTGCGCTCGGCGGATTCGGGCATGCTGCCACTGTTCTGCAGCAGTTCGTGGGTGATGTTGAGTGCGGCCATGACCGCGATCCGCTCGGTGCCGAAGACACGGCCACTGGCGCGGATCTCGCGCATCTTCTCATCCAGGTAGCGGGCGGAGCGTTCCAGCTCGCCACGGGCATCGCCGGGGCTGGCAACAAGGTATTCCTTGTCGAGGATGTTGACCGCGACTGTTTCCTTATCCGTGTGTTCCGCCATCAGTGATGCTCCAGTGAGCGCAGCCGTGAGATCATCGCCTCGATCCGGTGGCGTGCCATGTCATTCTTCTGCATGAGCTGGACGCGTTCCTGCTGCCAGTCCTCCTGGGCCTGGCGCAGCCGCGCGTTTTCGGCTTCCAGCTGGCGATTGCGCTCGATCAGCCGCTCGATGCGGGCGGCCAGTGCCTCGAGTTCCGCTTGGTCCATGGTACGCCTCTCCGGGGAATCGCCTCTGGAAAATCACTATAGTGGGCTCCCCGGGAGCGGTCAATTTGCGGTACGACAGGCAGCCGGGAAATGCTAGTGTAGGGCCCTGCAGACACCGAACCGGGAACCAGGAGCATCAGGCCCCCTATGAGCGGGATTGACGAGAACGATACACAGCGACTCCAGCAGATTGTCTACGATTTTGACCTGTGGTCCGACCTCCACGGACGCCATGGCGCCATCAATCATCCCAGTGAACTGCACGGCCTGCTGGCCGGTGAGCTGGCTGCCGGTGAGCGCCTTTCCAGCGAGCGCTGGGAGAACCTGGTGCTGGAGCATCTGGGATGCGACCGGCTGAAGGAAGAGGAGGAGGATGAGCAGGTATCCCCGCGCGCCCTCCTGCACGCGTTCTACGCGGCGACCCTGGCGTCCCTGCAGTCCGAGGACATGGACTTCCGGTTGCTGCTGCCGCCTGAGCAGGCCCCGCTCAATCAGCGTCTGGAGGCGCTTTCCAACTGGGTCCGGGGGTTCCTCGAAGGCATGGCCCGGGCTGCTGGCGACGGGCTCAGCCGGGCGCCGGACGATATCCGTGAGCTGATCCGGGATTTCGTGGCCATCAGTCAGGTGGAAAACGAAGCGGACGACTCGGAAGAAGACGGTGACCGCGACATTGAGGAGGTCTCCGAGTACATCCGGGTGGGTGTTCTCAATGTCTTCGCCGAGTTCAACCATCCCCAGCCGGACCAACAGACACTGCACTGACCGGGAGTGCCAATGACCGCCGCAAGCAAGCAGACCCAGACCGCAATTGACCGTGACGAGCATGCCAGCCGCCGGCGCCGCCTGATGGAGCAGATGGCGCCGGAAAGTATCGCCATTGTCTCCGCGGCCCCGGAACGGACCCGCAGCCGGGATACCGAATACCCTTATCGTCAGGACAGCGACTTCCTCTACCTCACCGGCTTCCAGGAACCGCACGCGGTGCTGGTGCTGGTTCCCGGCCGGGAACACGGTGAGACGGTCCTGTTCTGCCGGGAGCGCGACCCCGACCGGGAGCTCTGGGATGGATTCATGGTGGGTCCGGATGGCGCGGTGGCTGATTATGGCGTGGATGACGCCTTTCCCGTCAGCGACATCGACGACATCCTGCCGGGGCTGATCGAGGGGCGCTCACGGGTCTATTACTCCATCGGCCGGGATTCGGCCTTCGACAGCCGGGTCATGGAATGGGTCAACAGCATCCGTGCGCGGGTACGCAGCGGGGCCAAGCCACCGGGTGAGTTCGTGGCCCTGGAGCACACCCTGCACGACATGCGCCTCTATAAGAGTGCGGCGGAACTTCGGGTCATGGAGCAGGCCGGGCGGATCAGCGCCGATGCGCACTGCCAGGCCATGCGCCGCGCCCGTCCTGGACTGCGCGAATACCAGCTGGAGGCGGAGCTGCTCTACCGCTTCCTGGATCAGGGTGCCAGTGCGCCCGCCTATCCGACCATTGTCGCGAGCGGCTCCCATGGCTGCGTTCTCCACTATACCGAGAACCAGGGCATGCTGGCGGACGGCGATCTGGTGCTGATCGACGCCGGCTGCGAGTACAACGGCTACGCCGCGGACATCACCCGTACCTTCCCGGCCAATGGTCGTTTCACGGCGGAGCAGAAAGCGGTTTACGAGATCGTGCTGGCGGCGCAGAAGGCGGCGATTGAGAAGGTTACGCCCGAGAATCACTGGAACCAGCCCCATGAGGCAGCTGTCGAGGTCCTGAGCCAGGGGCTTCTGGATCTGGGCATACTCACCGGCAGTCTTGAGGAGGTTGTGGAGCAGGGCCATTACCGCGACTTCTTCATGCACCGGACCGGTCACTGGTTGGGTATGGATGTGCACGACGTTGGGGATTACCGCATTGGTGGCGCCTGGCGGGTGCTGGAGCCGGGAATGGTGATGACGATTGAGCCCGGGCTTTACATCCCGCCGGGTAAGACGGGCGTGGAGGCGCGCTGGCAGGGCATTGCCGTGCGCATCGAGGACGACGTGGTCGTAACCCGCTCCGGTTACCGCAATCTGACACCGGATGTGCCCAAGGAGATAGCGGACATTGAGGCGCTGATGGCCGATGAGTGATCCGGGTTCCTCGATTCGCCACTGTGATGTGCTCATTGTTGGCGGCGGCATGGCGGGTGCCTCCCTGGCGCTTGGCCTGGCCCGGCAGGCGCCGTCGCTGGACGTTGCCGTGGTGGAATCCTCGCCGCTGGATCCATCAGTGGACCCGCAGACGCAGTTCCAGCCCAGCTATGATGCCCGCGCCACGGCGCTGGCCTACGGCTCCCGTCTGATCTACGAGGATCTCGGTGTCTGGCCCGAGCTTGCCCGCGCCGCCACGCCTATTGAGCACATCCATGTCTCCAGTCGGGGCCGCCCCGGAACCACCCGCATGCATGCGTCGGAGCACGGCACGGAGGCGCTGGGGTATGTGGTGGATAACGCCTGGCTGGGTCTCAATCTGGTCTCTGCCCTTCAGGAAACCGCCACCCACTGGCTCTGCCCGGCGCGGGTGGTCACGGCGGAGACCGGCAGTGAGGGTGCGCAGGTTCTGGTGGAACAGAACGGTGAGCAGCTGTGGTGGCAGACGCGTCTCCTGGTGGTGGCTGATGGGGGCCGCTCCGGCCTGCGCGAACAGCTGGGGTTCAGTGCCCGCCGGCAGGACTATGGCCAGCACGCCCTGGTCGCCACCGTCACCATGGGTGAGCCGCACCGGAACCAGGCCTATGAGCGCTTTGCCGACGGCGCAGCCGTGGCGTTGCTGCCCCACAGGGGCAGCCATGACTACGCGCTGGTCTGGACCATGGACAGTACCGAGATTGAGCGCCGCATGGCCCTGGGCACCGATGCCTTCCTGGCAGAGCTCCAGCAGCGTTTCGGCTGGCGGCAGGGCCGGTTTGAGCACGTGGGGCAGCGCCACAGTTACCCGCTGGCGCTGGAGCAGGTCGCCAGCCCGGTACGCCCCGGGGTGGTACTGGTGGGCAATGCGGCCCATTCCCTGCATCCGGTGGCTGGACAGGGTTTCAACCTGGCCCTGCGCGGGCTGATGCGGCTCAGCAGCCGCCTCGCTGGGGCTGCCGATGAACCGGCCTCCCTGGGCCAGCCGGAAACGCTGGCCTCCTATGTAGCGACCCATCAGCAGGATGTGGACGCCATTGTCGGTTTCTCCGACAGCCTGGTGCGGGTGTTCTCGGAAAAGGGCGGTTTCCCCGGCCGGCTCCGGGACCTGGGGCTGGCGGCTCTGGACGCAGCGCCTGGTCCGCGGCACTGGCTGGCGCAGCGCAACATGGGACTGAACACAAGACGGAGCTCCCTCGGCCATGACTGATACCCCGCTTACGGAACGCACCACCGTTGCCATTGTGGGTGGCGGCCTTGTTGGCGGCGCACTGGCGCTGCTGCTGGCCCGCCAGGGGCTGGAGGTCACCGTAGTGGAGCCCCAGTCCCGGGAGACCCAGCTGCATGAGCTGGAGCCGGCTACCACTGTCCACGGGTTCGAGCCAAGGGTCAGTGCCCTGACCGAGGGCACGCGGCAGCTGCTCGAGGACCTTGGTATCTGGTCGGAGATTGAAGCCCGGCGCTGTTGCCCGTATCGCGAAATGCGTGTCTGGGATGCAGAGGGTACCGGCAGCATCCACTTCGACGCTGCTGAACTCCAGCTTTCCCGGCTGGGGAGCATTGTGGAGAACCGGGTAGTGCTGGGCGCGCTGGCCCGGGCCATGGTGGCGGAACCCAACCTGACCTGGCTGGACGGGGAATACGTCCGTCACTGGCGCCCGACAGGCGCGGGCTCGGCGGTGATGCTCAGCGATGGCCGCTGGCTCGAGGCGCGGCTGGTGGTCGGTGCGGATGGTGCCAATTCCCGCATACGCCATTGGGCCGGTCTGGCTACCCGCGAGTGGGATTACGACCAGCAGGCGATCGTGTGTACCGCGCGTACGGAATACGGCCACCAGCGCACCGCCTGGCAGCGGTTCATGACCACGGGCCCGGTGGCCTACCTGCCTCTGGCCAACGAGGAGAGCAGTGACCGGTTCGTTTCCATCGTCTGGTCCCAGGATGTGGGAGAATCGGCGCGGTTGATGAACCTGGACGAAGGCGCCTTCGCCGGTGAGCTGGGCGCGGCACTGGAGTGGACCCTCGGGGCGGTGGAGGCGGTGTCCACACGCCATGCCCTGCCGTTGCGCCAGCGTCATGCCCGGGAGTACACGCGTCCGGGGGTGGTTCTGGTCGGGGATGCCGCACACACCATCCATCCGCTGGCTGGGCAGGGAGTTAACCTCGGATTTGCGGACGCGGCTGTCCTGGCGGATGAGATCCGGCTGGCCATGGAGCGTGGTCTGGAGCCTTCGCACTCCAGCGCCCTGCAGCGTTACCAGCGCCGGCGCAAGGTGGAGAATCTGTCGCTCATGGCTGCCATGGAGGGCTTCAAGCAGCTCTTCGCCCGGGATGAGCTGCCCCTGCGCTGGCTGCGCAACACCGGCATGCGCTGGCTGGACGGCCAGACCGGCATCAAGAACCGGATTGCGGCCGAGGCCATGGGCAGCCGTCATCCACTGCCGCGGTTCTCGCCGCCCCTGCCGGCTGAAGCGGAGTGATCAGGGGGTGGTGCTGAAGCTCCGGAACTGCTCCATCACACTGTCCGCCAGGTGATCCTTGTCGAGTACACCCACCACTTCCTCGGCCAGGCCGGTTTCCGCCGCGCCGGCGTAGACCAGTGCATAGTCCACTCCCTGCTGGGTCAGCTGCTGCACCACCTGGCTGAGCAGATCCCTGGCCCCCACCTGAACGAACCGCCGGTGGCCCAGCCTCGCCAGCGGCCAGTCTTCATGGTGTTCATGTTCGGCTGCGAGCAGGCCTTCAAATGAGAGAATTCCGCTGACCTCATCATACTCGTCGGTCAGCAACAGGTACTGGACTTCGGCCTCACGCCCCAGAAGTTCGAAGGCATGGCTGACGGTGGTGGCCTCGGGAAGAGTGGCAATCCCCTCTTCGGTGAACTCCTCCGCGCGACGCATGAGGAAAAGGTTGCGGTGGCGTTCACTTGAAAAATGTTTGCCGCGGCGTGTCAGCTTGATGCTGTAGATCGTTTCATCAATCAGCGCACGGCGGATGCCGATCGCGACGGCAACAGCAATGATGAGCGGGATGATGATCGTGTAGGCGCGTGTCATCTCGAACACCATCACAATGGCTGTCAGTGCCGCCCCCGTAACACCACCGACAACACTGGCCATGCCAACCACGGCATAGTTCATGGGATTGATGTTCGCGGTTGGCCAGATCAGGGAGAGCGCGATGCCAAACGCAGCCCCCAGTGTCGCACCCAGGAAAAGTGCTGGTGAAAAGATACCACCGGAGGATCCCGAGCCCAGGCTGAGGGTCGTCGCCAGCAGTTTGGCCCCGAACAGCAGCACAAGCAGCTGAAACGCCAGCAGGTTCCCGTGGAGTATTTCGCTGATGGTGGCGTAATTGGCACCGGCGATATGGTAATGGCCATAGGTGTACTGGAAGCCGAAAAGCATGAGGCCGACAAAAAGCATGCCAGTGGCGTGTCGAAGGTACTGGTTGCTGGTCAATCGTTCAAAGGTGACTTCCGTGAACGACAGGAGGCGAATGAAGAGCCAGGCCGTAACACCACAGACGACACCCAGGACGCTCATGGCAGCAATGTTGTAGAAGTCCAGGGCGCCAGCGCTGACGGCCTCTGGTGCGGGGATCACGAACGCCGGTGTCATCCCCAGTGTGGTGCGCCCGATGTAGCTGGCGGTGGCGGTCGACAGCACCACGGGCATGAAGGTCCGGACGCTGAGCTCGGGCAGCATCAGCTCAACCGCGAACATGACACCGCCCAGTGGCGTATTGAAGGTGGCCGCAATCCCCCCTCCCGCGCCGGCAGCAATCAGGGTGATGCGTTGCCAGGTGCTGAGATGGACCAGGCGGGCAATGCTTGAGGCGAGTGACGCCCCGATCTGGATAATGGGCCCTTCCTTGCCCACTGACGCACCGCTTCCGATGGACAATGCGGAGGCCAGCGACTTGGCGGCGGCAACAACCGGGCGGATCAGCCCCTCCCGGAAGTAAACCGCATCAATGACTTCGGGAACGCCGCTGCCACGCGCTTCGGGTGCGAACGTACGGGTCAGCCAGACCACGCCCAGGCCGCCAATCACGGGAACCAGGATTACAAAAGGGCCCCAGATGCTGGGTTCCAGAAGGCTCTCCCCACCCAGAGTCAGGCTCAGGCGCCCATAGAAGAACAGATTGTGGAAAAAGCTGATGAGGTAATAGAAGAGAACCGCGCCGAGGCCCGTGACAATGCCCACGATAACGGCGATCAGGGAAAAAACGAGCGCGGGTGCCTCGCGCTCGTCATTCGGTTCCCGGTTCAGGGGCGTATCAGTACTCATGGGCAGGTCGTGACCCCTGGATGTTAATGCATGAGGTAGGCGTCTTCCTTGGACGCCAGGGAGATCTCGCGCGGGGTAATAACGCCCAGGACATCCGTGGCCCGTTGACTGTTTTCATCATGCATGACGAGAACCACCTCGCAGTTGCTGGCATGCATGGAGCGCATCAGCTTTGACCAGCTGGTTTCGGACGTGACCCTGAGGAAGTTGCGATCAATGGTCCAGTCAGTGTTTTCCGGAGCGCTTAGAAGATGCAGGTTCTCATGGACCACACCATCAATGGTGTCGTCATCCACCGCTATGGCGTAACGGGGGGCCCTTTCCGGGGTGTGGGTCGCCTCCCACTGTCTCAGAAGCTGGACATCAATCAGGTCGAATTCGGTATTCATCAGTGTCCCCGCGCTGTGGAGATGGGACGTTGCCGCCTGAAGGCCGTGGGGAACACTGTAGCCCCGCCGTACCAGCTTGAGGGTATAGATGCTCTCCTCAGTGATCGCCGACCGAACCGCGTAGGCAAAAGACACCGTTGCGATAATCGGCAGCATGGCGGCGTAGTCACCGGTCAGCTCGAAGACCATGATGACGGCGGTCAGCACCGCCCCGGTGGTTCCCGCGATCATGCCGCCCATGCCCGCAATCGCGAGTACCACTGGATCGACGCCGCTGGCCGGAAAGACCATCAGGACCAGGTTGCCAAACAGGGCTCCGAAGATGGCGCCGAGAAACAGCGAAGGAGCAAAAACGCCGCCGGAGGCGCCGGAGCCCAGCGTCAGCGCTGTTGCCAGCCATTTACCCAGGAAAAGCAGGGCCAGGAACAGTGGATCGGAGAGGATACTGCGCAGAACATCCAGAATAGTGGGGTAGCCAACCCCCCCAATGTGGTATTGGCCGGTATAGACGATGAATCCGTACAGCATGACGCCGACGACAGCCATCCCACTGACATGGCGCACATAGGAGTTGGTGAAGCGGCGTTCGAACCAGTCTTCGAACGAATAGATGGAGCGGATGAAACCGGATGAAATGACGCCGATCAGCGCCCCCAGCGGAATACAGGCCAACAGTGAGTAGAAGCCCACCAGATGGTTCTCAAAGACCACCAGCTCGGGGACATCGAACGAGGGGTGGAGGCCGCTGTAGAAACGCCCGATATAGGTCGCCGTTACCGTGGCAATTGCCACCACGGTGACTGTGCGGGCACTGATCGAGACCAGCATCAGCTCCATGGCAAAGGCGAGCCCGCCAATCGGGGCATTGAAGGTTGCGGCCACCGCGGCTGCGGCACCTGCGCCCACGAGCACCACCCTCTGGCGTGCCGGCATGGTGATGAGCTGTCCCAGACTGGAACCGAAGGCTGAGCCGATCTGGACAATAGGGCCTTCACGCCCGACAGACCCGCCACTGCCAATGGAAACTGCGGAAGTCAGCGCCTTGGCGATCACCACGGAGGGCCGGATCCGGCCCTGGCTGAAGTAGATGGCGTTCATCACTTCCGGGACCCCGTGGCCGCGGGTTTCCGGAGCAAACCGTTCGGTTATCCAGTTAACGATGATGGCACCGACAACAGGCACCAGGATGACCCCTGCACCCCAGGTGCTGGGGGCGATATGGATATCCGGCTGGAAGGCCAGACTCAGCTCGCCATAGAAAAAGAGGTTGCGGAAAAAACCAATGATGGCTTTGAAGGCAATCGCACTGAAACCACCAAAGATACCCACCCCCACTGCCAGGATCAGCATGATGCTGGCGTTGAGAGGCTGGTTCGGGCTTGCTCCCTCGACCGGAGCTGTGGCTGACCCTTCAGTCTGGTTGTTGGTGGTTTGGCTCATAGAGACCATGCGGAGGTAAAGCGATCACTATTCTTATACAAAGCGTGAAGCCGCTGCAAGGAATCCTGCTTTTCTGTTCTGAGCAGCTTACCCATTGGGGATATCGAATAAACGCCCGAGAGCTGCAGGAACAAAGGTTTCCGTGCGCAGTATTCGTGGTCCCAGATGCACCGGTTCAAAACCCTGATCGCGGATCAGTTCCACTTCATAGGGAATGAAGCCGCCCTCCGGGCCGATGCAAAGGCTTACAGGTTCGTCCAGGCCCTGCGGGCAGGCACCGGCGCTGCCGGGATGGGCGATCAGACGGTGGCTCTCGGTTGTGATGGCAGCGAGCTCATCTTCTACAAAGGGCTTGAAGCGGTTGCGCTGCAGGATTGTCGGCCACCCGGTATCCCGCCCCTGTTCCAGCCCCAGGGTGATCTGTTCAGCAAGGGATTCCGGTTGCAGCCAGGGGGTCTGCCAGTAGCTTTTCTCCACCCGGTAGCTGTTGACCAGCACGAGGTGCTTGACGCCCATGGAAACGACGGACTGGATGATCCGGCGCAGCATCTTGGGGCGTGGCAGCGCGAGTACCAGGGTCAGTGGCAGGGGCGCAGGTGGCGCCTCATCCAGTTCTATGGCCAGCGTGGCCTCGTGCGCATCCAGGTGTTCGATCCGCCCCGTCCCCATGGTGCTGTCACGCAGTCCCACTCTCAGTGAGTCGCCCGTATTGGCCCCATGTATTTGATGGAGGTGCTGCAGCTGGCGACCGGTTACACGGGCCCGCTCCGGCGTCACCAACTGTTCCGGGTGAAGCAGGAGCAGGTTCATGCCGCGTCCGCATCATCCGGTGGGCGGCGGCGCTCGACCATGCGACCGAAGATGAGTCCGATCTCGAACAGCAGCCACATGGGTCCGGCCAGAAGCGTCTGGGAGATCATGTCCGGTGGCGTCATCAGCATACCCACCACAAAGCAGCCCACCACCACGTAGGGGCGCTTCTCACGCAGGGAATGGGTATCCGTGGCACCACTGAGAATCATCAGCATGATGGCGATCGGGATCTCGAAGGCGATGCCGAAGGCGAACAGCAGCTTGAGCACAAAGCTCAGGTAGCTGCTCATGTCCGTCATGACCGTAACCTCAGCCGGCCCCACGGAGGTGAAGAAAGCGAATACCAGTGGAAAGACCACGTAGTACGCGAACACTGCCCCCAGGTAGAACAGCAGGATGGAGGAGGCCAGCAGCGGAAAGGCGATGCGTTTTTCGTGGCGGTACAGCCCCGGGGCCATGAAGCGCCAGATCTGATAGAGCACCACCGGCATGGCCAGGAAGGTGCCCAGCACCAGGGTCAGTTTCAGGGGCGCGAAGAAGGGGGCTGCCACGTCCGTGGCGATCATGCTGCTGCCCTCGGGCAGATAGGCCCGAAGTGGGCCGGAGAGCCAGGCATAGAGCTGGTTGGCGAAGGGGTAGAGCGCCAGGAAGATCACCAGGATGGCGAGAATGGCCTTGAGCAGCCGGTTGCGCAGCTCCACCAGGTGGGCCACCAGCGGCATGGTGTTCTCGTCGAGGGAGTCGTCCTGCTGGCTCATGAGGGGTTCCGGGGGCCTCCCTGGTGGTCCTTGTCGGTGCCGTCACTGCTGTTGCTGCTGCGGGAGTCGGATTTCAGGTAGTCCTCATCCAGCTTCGCCTCGTCCAGAGCTTCACGCATGTTCTTCTGGATGTCCTCGTAGCCGATGTCACTCTTCTCTCGGCGCAGCTGTTCCCGGATCTCCTCGGCCTTGACCTGGCGGTCGAGTTCCTCGGAGAACTGGCGGGTCATGCGGTGGGCCTTGCCGATCCAGTGCCCGGCCGTGCGTGCCGCTGTGGGCAGCCGTTCCGGCCCCAGTACCAGGAGGGCAATGACGCCGCAGAGGAAGAGCTCCAGGAACCCGAGATCAAACATTCAGGGCGCCTCAGGAATGCTCGTGATCGCGGCGCTTCTCCGCTTCGGGCGTCTCCTCGCTGTTCTTCTGCTCCAGAGTGCGACCGCCCGGGGTGTCGTCCTCCTGCTCCTCATCCTTTGACTTCTCGCTGTCGCCATCGTTCATGGCCTGCTTGAAGTTGCGGATGGCGCTGCCGACATCGCCGCCCATGTTGCGCAGTTTCTTGGTCCCGAACACCAGAATGACGATGCCGAAGACGATCAGAAGCTGCCAGATACTGATTCCACCCATGTTGAATTCCTCCCGTTCAGGATTCCGGCGTGCGCCGGGCTTTTTCTTCAAGGCCGGAGAGGCCGAAACGCCGTGCCAGTTCATTGAGCACTGCGTCCGGGCCTTCGCCCCGATTGGAGAGCATGACCAGACTGTGGAACCACAGATCCGCCGTTTCGGCGATCAACTCCCGGTTGTCTCCGGAGTGTTCCGCGTCCTTGGCCGCGATCAGGGTTTCCGTGCATTCCTCCCCGACCTTCTCAAGAATCTTGTTGAGCCCCTTGTGATGGAGGTTCGCAACGTAGGAGTCGTCCGGGGCCGCATTCCGGCGCCGTTCTTCCAGTACCTCGGCCAGTTGGCTCAGTACCGTGTCCATCAGCTCTGCTCCGCTCCGTAAATGGCTTCAGGGTCCTTAAGGACCGCTCCGGATTCCTGCCAGGCACCGTTCTCCAGTCGGCGGTAGAAGCAGTGTCGCCGCCCGGTGTGGCAGGCAATGCCGCCGATCTGTTCCACCCGCAGCAGGATGACATCCGCATCACAGTCCAGCCGCATCTCGTGGACCTTCTGCACATGGCCGGAACTTTCGCCCTTGTGCCAGAGCCGCTCCCGTGACCGGGAATAATAGACGGCTTCGCCGGTTTCCGCTGTCTTTTCCAGCGCTTCGGCGTTCATCCAGGCCATCATCAGCACGTCGCCGCTGGCGGTATCCTGGGCGATGGCGGGAACGAGGCCGTCTTCGTTGAAGGCTACCTCGCCGATCCATCCGGGCTGGGAGTCTGCTGTCATCTCAGTGTCCACTGCTGTTACTGCCATACCAGAATAACACGCCGCCGGTGCCCAGCAGAATCCAGCTGGCGGCCGGCAGGTTCTTCAGCCATTCCTGGAGGCCGGGTTCCGCCACTGCCAGTGCCCCCATTGCACAGGCGGCCGCCCCGAGCAGGGGCCAGAGGCGGAAGCGGTGTGTATCGGCGGGCGCGGGCTGCGGCTGCACGGGCGGTGGGTCGCCGGCGAGGCGCTCCAGCGCGTCGTGGAACAGCTGGGGCATTTCTGGTGCCTGTTCCGCCCAGTCTGGCAGGTGTTCGCGCAGTGAGCGCATCACACCGGGCGGGCCCATCTGCTGCTGCATCCAGTTCTCCAGGAAGGGTTGGGCGGTGGCCCAGAGGTCCAGGTCCGGGTAGAGCTGGCGGCCCAGACCTTCCACGTTGAGCAGGGTTTTCTGCAACAGGACCAGCTGGGGCTGGACCTCCATGTGAAAGCGGCGGGCCACCTCGAAAAGGCGCAACAGGAAGTGGCCGAAGGAAATGTCGCGCAGCGGTCTGGCGAAAATGGGTTCGCAGACGGTGCGGATGGCGGCCTCGAATTCATCCACGCGGGTGTCGGCGGGGATCCAGCCGGACTGGATATGGAGCGCCGCGACCTGGTGGTAGTCCCGCCGGAAGAAGGCGAGCAGATTGCGCGCCAGGTAGCTCTTGTCCGAGGGCCCGAGGGTACCGACAATGCCGAAATCCAGCGCGATGTACTGGGGGTCCGCCGGGTTGGAGGCATCCACGAAGATGTTGCCGGGGTGCATGTCGGCGTGGAAGAAACTGTCCCGGAAAACCTGGGTGAAGAAGATCTCCACGCCCTTCTCCGCCAGCACCTTCATGTCCACGCCGGCGGCGTGGAGAGCCGCCGTGTCGCCGATGGGGATGCCGCTGACCCGCTCCATGGTGACCACCCGGCGCCCGGTGTGGGACCAGTAGACCTCGGGCACGTAGATCAGCGGCGAGTCCGGGAAATTGCGCCGCAGCTGGCTGGCGTTGGCCGCCTCGCGCTGCATATCCAGTTCGTCGAAGATGGTCTTCTCATAGTCCGTCACGACCTCCACCGGGCGCAGGCGCGGCCCTTCCGCCCAGAAGCGCTGCAGCAGCCGCGCCATCAGGTGGAGCAGGCGGATGTCCTGGCGGATGACCCGCTCGATGCCGGGGCGGATGACCTTGACCACCACGGGGGCGCCGTCCAGCAGCTTCGCCCCATGCACCTGCGCCACGGAGGCCGAGGCCAGCGGATCCTGGTCGAATTCGCTGAAGCAGTCGGCGATGTCCGCTCCCAGTTCCGCTTCCACAATAACGCGGGCGTCATCGCTGTCGAAGGGAGCGACCCGGTCCTGGAGGTGGGCCAGTGATTCGGCCATATCCTTGGGCAGCAGGTCGCGCCTTGTGGAGAGGATCTGGCCGAACTTGATGAACACCGGGCCCAGGTCCTCCATGGCCTGGCGCAGGCGTTCGCCGCGATTGGCTTCCGGCTGCGGGAAGAGACGCCAGGGGGCGATGGCCAGCAGGAAGCGGATGCCTGCCGGCAGGGTCAGGAGGCGCAGGAAGGTGTCGAGCCGGTAGCGGCTGAAAACCCACAGGATCCGGAGCAGGCGGCCGAGGTTGATCAATGGTCCTCCCCGGGCGCCAGGTTGTTGAGGCGGTTCTCAAGCGTCTTCACGCGGGATTCCAGCGCATCGATGTCACTGAATCGGGCCTCGGCCTCGTGGCGACCGGGCACCAGGCCGGATTCCTCGTGCAGGTAATCCTCAATGTTCGCGTGTACCGAGGCGCGCGCCTGCTGGCTCCAGCGCAGGGCATCCCGCAGACGCCGGGCGATGACGTGAGCGGGCACATCCCCGAGGGTACGGGCCAGGAAAGCCTCCCAGTCCGGCGCCAGCGCATGCAGTCGGTGTGCGAGGTGGCGGACGCGTTCACTGTCTCCTTCGACCGTGATCAGGCCCTGGTCCAGGCCGCTGGTGTCGCCGCCGGCCAGTGCCAGAAGCGCCAGTGGCGTGGCGGTGATGTGCGTGTCCGTTCCCGGGCCGGACGGGCCCTGTTTCAGGGCAAGGCGGTCGCCCGAACGCGCCAGTGTCAGGGTGGCCCCGAAGGGCACCAGTGTGATCGCCACCGGCGCAGCCAGCTCTTCAAGCAGGATGTCCCTGGCCGCCGGGTCCGCTTCGAGAGCACGGTTCAGGGCGGAGGCGGCCATGGTGGTGGCCTGGTCGAGCAGTGTGCCGCCCAGTCCCATCAGGGCTTGATCCCCGCATGCAGCGCCACGATGCCGCCGGTCATGTTGTGGTACTTGCACCGCACCAGCCCGGCGTCTTCCATCATGCCCTTGAGGGTTTCCTGGTCCGGGTGCATGCGGATGGATTCGGCGAGATACTGGTAACTCTCGCTGTCACCAGCCACCAGCCGGCCCATCAGAGGCAGGGCGGTGAAGGAATAGGTGTCGTAGGCCTTGTTGAGCAGCGGGTTGACCGGCTTGGAGAACTCCAGGATCAGCAGCTTGCCGCCGGGCTTGAGGACGCGGGTCATCTCGCGCAGCGCCAGGTTCTGGTCGGTGACGTTACGCAGGCCGAAGGCAATGGAGACGGCATTGAAGTAATTGTCCGGAAAGGGCAGGCACTCGGCGTTGGCCTGCACGTAGTCCACGCGCCCGGCGTAGCCGCGGTCGATCAGGCGATCCCGGCCCACCTCCAGCATTTCCTGGTTGATATCGGCCAGCACAACTTCGCCTTCGGTGCCCACACGGTCCGCAAACTGCATGGTCAGATCGCCCGTGCCGCCAGCGATGTCCAGGATCCGGTGGCCGGGGCGCACACTGCTCAGCTCGATGGTGAAGCGCTTCCACAGCCGGTGGATGCCCATGGACATCAGGTCGTTCATCAGGTCATACCGGCTGGCAACCGAGGAGAAAACCTGGCCGACGTGCTTCGCTTTTTCCTGCTTCGGCACCTCGCGGTAACCGAAATGGGTGGTGTCCTGATCCGCCATGGGGACCTCCGCTAATGCTTTGGCGTATTCTAACCCCGGAGTGCCCGCTTGTCTGCGCCGGGTGAGCTCCACTCGCCTCATGGGTCGTAGTTGCGTAAAATTGCGCGCAACGCCCGTAATCATTGTTCGCCGAGGAGTCCCGATGTCCCGTATCCAGATCCACCGCGCGCACGCCATGGACCATGAACACGCGCTGCGGGTGGCCGATGAGCTGGCCCGGGAGATGACGGCGCATTACGACTTCGAATGGCACTGGGACGGCGAGCGCCTGAAGCTGCGCCGGACCGGCCTCAAGGGGGAAGTGGCGGTCAACCCGCAGGACATCGGTGTGGACCTGGAGCTGGGCATGATGCTGCGGCCCTTCAAGGGGCGGATCGAGCAGGAGGTGGTGCGCCAGCTTGAGGCTATCCTCAAACGCCACAGCTGATCGCCGGGCGCGAGCGTCACTCGCGGGGGAGCGGCTCCCCTGCCAGTACCTTTTCCATGATGCGGGTTTCGCGTTGGCGGATGGTTTCCAGCAGTTCCGACACGCCGCCCATGGCGCGGAATGCGTGGACGCCTTCTGTAATGAAGCGATAGAGCTCGCCCAGACCGGCCATGCGCGCGGGCTGATGCATCATCTTCAGCCCCATGCGCAGGGAGCGGTGATTCATGTAGCGCTCCAGATCCCGCCCCACGGCATCCACCAGTTCGATCTGTCGCCGCCGGTCCGTCACCTGCCCGCAGGCCCGGTAGGCTTCGGCATAGGTGGTGTCGGACATGCCCTCGATACCATTGGCATCCAGCGCCCGCTCCCGGGTTAGCCACTCGGTCATGGCCAGGTCCAGGCGCTGGCTGATCAGGTTGAGCTCCACCAGTTGTGACAGGGTGAAGAGCGCACTGTCGGGGCTCAGGCGGATCAGGTAGGGGAAGATGCGGTCAAAGTCGTCATCGCGGCGGCTGAAATCCTGGGGCGCGTAGAGGTCCTCCAGCAGGAAATCCAGGGCTTCGCGGTAACGCGGGGATTCGTAAAGGTCCCGGTGCGTTTCGCGCAGACGCGCCGCCTGCCAGCGGCCCAGCGCCTCAATGGCCGGTTCCAGTGGATGCCCAACCCGTTCCTGCCGGAAGTCGTGGTAGCTGAGCATCAGCTCCTGGAGCCGGCGCGCGTTAGGGGTCCGTGTCTGGGTCTGGGTCAGCTTGTACCGGTACACACCCGTCCTCCGTTCATGCGGACGGGCATTCTAGTGGGGGCGGGAATGTCCGACAATGGCGCTCAGGCCACCCTGGGGATGTCATCCATGGAAGGCACCCACCTTTCACTGTCCAGTGTGATGAAGTGACTGGTGCCCCGGGTCTCCACAATCCGCACCGAGGTTGACGAATGACGGGCGGCATTCATCATCGCCTCACGGTCCAGGATGCGGTCGGTTTCCGGGACCAGGATGGTGCCCTGACGGATGTTGGCAAGGATGCTGGTGTCCCACTGCTCCATCCAGGCCATGATGTTCTCGATATTGCGCACGATGGTCAGATGGTCCTGGGTGGCCGAGAACATCCGGTTGAGCAGCGTCTTCTTGCGCGGGTTCATGCGCCCGAAGAAAGTCTGGGCATAGGCGGACGAGGGCGTGCTGTTGATGGCGCGCACGATCCAGGGCCACATGCCGTGGCTGACCGGCTCCAGAATGGCCCGGACCAGAGCGTGGAGTTCGCCCTGGGGCAGCACCGGTGCCTCGAGGACCACGTCGATGTCCTCAAACAGTTCCGGGCGCTGGCGGGCGGCTTCCAGAATCACACCGCCGCCACGGGAATGGCCGTGTACCCGGATCTGGTTCGAGGAGGGCAGGTTCTCGAGGGTCTGGATGAGGATGCGGGCATCGTACTCAATGGTGGCCTCGGTGTGCGGGTTGCGCAGCACCCAGTTCGGCCGCTCCAGGTTCGGGCCACTCACCGGAATGTGATAGTTGGAGCAGGTCAGCAGGATCAGCTCGGTGGTGGGCTCCTGATAGAGCTGGGTGAAATAGCACTGGTTCTCGAGAAAACCATGCACCCCGATCACGGTATGGTGGGCCTCGCCGCTGTGATTGCGCACGGCCACAGCGCCGGAGCCGACTTCATAGACCCGCCCGGAGAACATCTCGCTGTATGCGGGTTCGATGCGTTTCTTCAGCTTGCGGATGTCACTGGCTTTCATGACGCTGATCTCCTGAGCGCGGCCGCATACACCTTTTCGATGACCGGCTTATGACGGAATCTTTACCTTACAGTATAGAAATGAATTTGGGCTGGGGAGTGGAATTTTGTAAACAGTCCGCCGGTTGAGACAACAGTCACGCTGGGGCTGATCCGTCTCTTCGACCAATGCATAAGGGCCAATGACTGGAAAACCGGGCCATCGGAAGGCACTATAGCCGCTGTTCCGAACAGCCTGGTCAAACCTGAGGGAGGTCCGCATGAGTGACAAGCGCATAGAGAAAGACAGCCTCGGCGAGGTGGAAGTCCCGGCCAATGCCCTCTGGGCGGCCCAGACCCAGCGCGCCATCGATAACTTCCCGGTGAGCGGCCGGCCCATGCCCGGCGCCTTCATCCACGCCGTGGTACGGATCAAGCGCAGCGCCGCGCGCGCCAATGCCGTGCTGGGGCTGCTGGATGCGGATCGGGCCCAGGCCATCGAAACGGCCTGTGATGAGGTGCTGGGCGGCGCCCATGCCGACCAGTTCCCGGTGGACGTATTCCAGACCGGGTCCGGTACCAGCACCAACATGAACGTGAACGAGGTGATCGCACGCCTGGCCTCCAACCACAGCAGTGAGCCGGTCAATCCGAACGATCATGTGAACATGAGCCAGAGCAGCAACGACGTGATCCCGACCGCGATCCATCTGAGCGCGGTGACCGAGGTGCATGAGTCGCTGCTGCCGGCGCTCGATCACCTGATGCAGACCATCGCGGGCCGTGAGAAAGAGACCGAGTCCGTGGTCAAGACCGGCCGCACCCACCTGATGGATGCCATGCCCGTGACCGTCGCCCAGGAACTGCGCACGTGGCGGGACCAGATCAGTAACGCCCGCGACCGCCTGGAGCAGGCAGCCAAGGACCTGCTGCGCATTCCCCAGGGGGGTACCGCCGTGGGTACGGGCGTGAACGCCCATGCTGATTTTGCGCGCCTGTTTGCTGAAGAGCTCAGTGCGCTGACCGATCATCACTTCACCGCGATGGAGCATCCGTTCGTCGGCCAGAGCGCCATTGATGCGCCGGTGGCCCTGTCCTCCGCCTACCGTGGGCTGGGCACGGTGGTCATGAAGATCGCCAATGACCTGCGCTGGATGAACAGCGGCCCCATTCACGGCCTGGGCGAGATCACACTGCCGGCGCTGCAGCCGGGCTCCAGCATCATGCCCGGCAAAGTGAACCCGGTGATTCCGGAATCCGCCGCCATGGTGGCCGCCCAGGTGACCGGCCTGGACGCCACCGTGAACACCGCCGGCCAGTCCGGCAACTTCCAGCTCAACGTCATGCTGCCGCTGGTGGGCTGGAACCTGCTGGAAATGAACGGCCTGCTTTCGAACACGGCACGGGTGATGGCGGACAAGGCCATTGCCGGCTTTACTGTAAACAGTGATGTGATGGCCGAAGCAGTCGGTAAGAACCCGGTGCTGGTGACAACCCTCAACCCTGTCATCGGTTACGCCAAGGCGGCCGAGGTTGCCAAGAAGGCGTATGCGACCGGCCGCTCCATACTGGACGTGGCGAAGGAAGAGACGGATGTGCCGGAAGACGAGCTGCGCGACCTGCTCGACCCGATCAAGCAGACCAAGGGCGGCCTTCCGGACGCCTGACCGGCGTCCGCTGCGGGGCAGCGTGTCATGCTGCTGATCCCGGAGCTGGTGGCGCTGCTGATCGTGGCCAACGGGGCGCCCCTGGTTCTGAGCCGGATCCTGGGGACCCGTGGCTACCCGGTAGACTGCCGGTTGCAGTTGCCGGATGGCCGCCGGCTCTTCGGGGCCAGCAAGACCTGGCGTGGCCTGGCGGTGGCGATCGTTGCCGCTGCCGTCGTCGCCTGGCTGTTCCGGCTCGGCTTCATCTTCGGGGCGGTGTTCGGCGCGGTGGCGATGCTCGGGGATCTGCTTTCAAGCTTCGTTAAGCGCCGTTTCGGTCTTGGCGCCGGTGATCGGGCCCGTGGTCTGGATCAATTGCCGGAAGGGCTGCTGCCCAATTTCGTCGCCTGGTGGTGGCTGGGTGTTTCGGGCTGGGTGGCGCTGCTGGCGGCCCTGATCTTCTGCGTGCTCAATATCTGGGGGTCGCCCCTCCTTTACCGCCTCGGCATTCGCCGGCGGCCTCACTGACCCACGGAATCCGGGCCGGCACTCAGCCGGTGCAGGGTCACTTCCGGCGGGCAGTTCAGCCTGACGTTGAGAATGGATGTGCCAGCGCCCGTGGTGGTGTAGCCCTGCATGGCATCCTCCATCCAGTTGCCGCGCCCGAGCCGGCGTGGAATCCGTGCATCCAGCGTGAGCGGAATCCCGCCTGGCAGGCACAGCTGGCCGCCATGGGTATGGCCACAGAGGTAGAGATCGAATCCCGCGCGGGCCGCTTCCGTGTGGATCTCCGGTGTATGGCTGAGAAGCAGTGACAGGGCGCCTGGAGGGATATCCCGTGTGGCGGCGGCAAGGTCATGGGTCTGGTAGAGGTGCGGGTCATCCACCCCGGCGATCCAGAGCGCGGCGTCCTCCCGTTCCAGGCACAGGCTTTCGTTCATCAGCATGCGGTAGCCCATGCTCTCCATCTCCGGAACCATCAGCACGCTGTCATGGTTCCCCAGAATCGCAAGGGGGGTTCCCTTAAGGTGGGTTCTGAGCCGCCGCATGCCTTCCATGGCCGGCGCGATGTCGCCCCAGGTGTCGCGCCGGTAGTCGCCGGTGATCACGCAGAGGTCATAGTCCAGATCCCGGACCGTCTCGATCACCGCGTGCAGGTTGGCCTCATCCATGTCCACATGCAGGTCGCTGAGCTGCAGCAGGGTGTAGCCCTCGAGAGCCGGCGGAAGCCCAGGTACCACAAACCGGTTTCGGGTCACCCTGAGAGCACGGCTGTTACTGACGGCGCGTTGATAGAGGCCGCCGAGGCTGAGGGCAAGCCGCACCAAGCCGGGCATGGAATAGAGGTTCTCGGGGTGCACGTGCTTACCGGTGCGGCTGAGGAACAGCGCTTCGCGTTCATGCTCGGTGGCCAGCCGCCGACGCGCATGGTCCGCCCCGAGCCGCAGCTCCAGCTGGTAGGTGCGCTCAGTGTCGCTGTGGTCCCCGATCAGGGGGCTGGTAAATCCATCCATGAGACGACCGCTCCGGAAGCCCGCGATTTGCCTTCATCATAGCAGGGAATGGACTCTGCGGGCCCGCCTTGACAGTTGCTGCGCCTGCGTGGATTCTCTGCCATTCCTGAAGGAAATCCAGCTGATTCAAGGAGGAACACCATGCCTGCCAGCGTATTACGCATTCCTGTAGCGCCCCTTCTGGCCATGTTCATGGTGGCTACCGTGCATGCTGAAATCTTTACCTGGACCGATGAGGAGGGTGTCACCCACTACACAGACCAGCCGGGGAAAGAGGGCGCTGAAGAAGCGACGTCGCCTGAACTCGCGAATTCCCCCATGGAGCTGCCGGAGCCCGGGACCTGGAAGCCGGAGAGGGAAAATCGGGAAGACGATGACAATGACCATAAAACGGCCAGGGAGACAGTATCGGCCCGGGAGCGCCGCTGCCAGCGGTACGAGGAACGACTGAGCCGGGTTAACGAAGAGCTTGGGCGTGGCTACCGGGAACCACGGGGCAACCGGCTTAGAGCGGAGCGGCGGGAGCTCCGCTCTAAGATCTTCAGTGAGTGCTGAGGTTGCGCAAGGCGCTGGCCGCGCTTGCGCTCTCCCACGCCTGGTGGTTACCCATTGGAGACCAGAGGGTAGCCCTCCCCGGTGAGGCGTTCCGCCAGTGCCTTGATGTGGGCTGGGCCCACCTCACAGCAGCCACCAACGATGGTCGCGCCTTTTTCAACCCAGTTCAGGACCTGTTCCGCGTAGGCATCGGGGCCAAGGTCCTTGCGGGCCTCCAGAACGTCCACGGTTCCACCGGGTTCCAGTGCCGCTACCGAGGTGAAGGCATTGGCGTAGCCGCCAAAAGGCACACCCAGCTCCCTGAGCACGTCCATGGCCGTAGTCAGCGCCTCGGGTACGGCGCAGTTGACGAGTACCGCACTGGCACCGGCATCCACGACGGCCCTGGCCGACTCGGCGAGAGGTTCGCCGGAGCGCAGTTTCGTGCCGTCGGCATCGTCCACCGTGAACGCCGTCCAGACCGGAAGGCCACTTTCCACTGCTGCAACGGTCGCTGCATGCGCCTCATGGGCAATGGACATGGTTTCGCAGAGGAAAAGATCCACTCCGCCCGCTTTCTGTGCCTCCACCATCTGCCGGTACTCTTTCAGGCAGGTCGCCTCGTCGTGGGCAACCTCGGGGCGATAGCTCGCCACCAGGGGCGGCAGGCAGCCCGCGACCCGCACATCCTGACCACTCTCGCTGCAGGCCTTGCGCGCGGCGTCCAGCGCTGCTTTGTGCAGCGGTTCGAACCAATCGGGTTGGCCGTCGCGAGCCAAGCGTGTTGGTGTGGCGCTGTAGGTGTTGAGCGTGATGACGCGGGCACCGGCATCAATAAAGTCACGGTGGGCGTCGACCACCAGGTTTGGCTCATCGAGCATGACCTGGGCGGACCACAGCGGCGATGCGGGCTGCTCGCTGCGTTTCTGGAGTTCCTGGCCCATGCCGCCATCCAGCATGGTGATCGGGGCTTTGTTGGTGGTCATGATGCGGTATCCTTATTATTGGTGCGCATTATTGGTGCGCAGGCGTCAGCGCTGCTGACGAATCTTCTGGACCCTAGCCGTTTCTGCGGTCTGGCTCAAGATATAAGGCGGGCTCATGACAGCACTCACCCTGGATCTGGACGAGACCCTGTGGCAACTGGATGGCGTGATTGAGCGGGCCGAGCGGGCGACGCACGAGTTCCTTCTGGCCGAACATCCAGCTCTCGCCAGCGCCTATCCCCCGGAGCGCATGCGCGCTCTGCGTATAGAAGTCGCTGAAGCCGACCCGAGCCTGCAACACGACGTCACCGCATTGCGTCTTCGCACCCTGGAGCGGGCCGCGCGCCACGTGGAGGCACCGTTGCGCATCGCGGAGGCCGCCTTCGAGGTCTTCATGGAGGCGCGACACCGGGTCACCCTCTATCCCGATGCCCTGCCGATGCTTGACCGGCTTCTCGGGCGGCTGCCCCTGGTCGCCCTGACCAATGGCAACGCCGATGTGCACCGGATCGGGATGGGGCATTACTTCGTGGCGGCGCACTCGGCCGTGGAAGTGGGGGCCGCGAAACCGGAGCGCCCGATGTTCGAAGCGGCTGCTTCCAGCACGGGCGTGCCGCTGGAGACCCTGATCCATGTCGGTGACGACCCGGTGACCGATGTCGCCGGCGCCGCCCGGCATGGCCTGCGTCCTGTCTGGCTCAATCGCTCTGGCTTGCCCTGGCCAGAGGATGTGCCCCGGGTGGCTTTTGATGAGATCCGGGGCCTGGATGAACTGCCGGGCCTGCTCAGGCGGCTGAGGCCGGATCTGCAGTTATCATGACCGACCTAAGCGATTCCGCCGGTGTTCAACGTTGACACTCGGTGGACACATGCGGGAAATCAGTGAGAGAGGCAATAAAAAAAGCCCTGACGAATCAGGGCTTTAGATCTTGATGGATGGTGGAGACGGCGTCACTTGAAAAAATAGCGCAAGATATTGATATAAGAAGATTTTGTTTCTGCGCTATCCTCTGGTTACCCGCATTATTACCCACACTCTGAAGGCGTGAAGACCGCTGCAACCGCCTATCTGTTCGACTATTCAAGGTACTCTGACTGCCGAACATTGTTGTGTAAAGTATTGTTAAATCTATATAGGTAGCGTGCACATAGATGCATTGTGCACTTATAAGAGTCGAGCGTCCTTCAGACACATATTACCTCTGTGAGGACGGACCTGGCGTCTGTCCACCATCGATCGCACAGAGGAGTTGATCATGCCACTTGAATGTCCGCGCTGTCAGTCCACTCGGATTGGCAGTAATAACTATGGAAAGAAGACCGCTGGAGTGGTCGGCGCTGGTGCCGGGGCCGTCAGTGGTGTCAGTGCCGCCTCAACAGGCGCACTGTATGGTAGTGCCGTAGGGCTCGTAGGTGGCCCCGTTGGCGTCACGCTTGGCAGAGTCACTGGAGCCATCATCGGAGGGCTGGTGGGCGGTACAACTGGTGCTTCCGCTGGTGTGGCCCTGGGCAGCGTGCTCGATGAGCAGGTGCTGGATAACTACCGCTGCCTGGACTGCGATTATTGCTTCCGCAGTGCCCCATCCGAAGACAGCGAAATGCCTGGCGGCTCGGGCTGACCGAACCGCTGGTTAAGACAACGAAGCGTCATAGAGGCCGTGCTGGAACCTAGCACGGCCTTTTTTATTTCTGGGAGGACAATCCGATGAGTCACATGGTTGAAGAAATGGCCTACGTTGGCCGCACGCCCTGGCATGGTCTGGGCAATGAGTTGGACAGCGGTCAGCCGCTGGAAGTCTGGGCGCGACAGGCAGGCCTGAACTGGTCCATTGAAGAAAGCCCCGTGCAGTTTCCGGTCGTGGCAGGTGATGGCTCCGAGGAGCTGCAGAGTGTGCCGGGGAGCAAGGTGCTCTACCGCTCGGACAACCAGGTCCCGCTGTCGGTGGTCGGGGATCGCTTCAAGGTGGTCCAGCCCGAACAGATCCTGGAGTTCTATCGGGATCTGACCGAGGTCTCCGGCTTTGAGCTGGAAACCGCCGGCTCGCTCAAGGGCGGGCGCAAGCTCTGGGCCCTGGCCCGTACCGGTCAGTCCACAACGCTGAAAGGCGGTGACCAGACCGATGCCTACGTCCTGCTGGCCACGGCCTGTGACGGTAGCATGGCGACAACGGCTCAATTCACCAGCGTGCGGGTGGTGTGCAACAACACCCTGGCGGTGGCCGTGAATGGGACAGGTGGGGCCGTGAAGGTCAAGCACAGCACTCAATTCGACGCGGAGGCCGTGAAAAAACAGCTGGGCATCTCGGTTACGGCCTGGGATGAGTTCATGTACCGACTCAAGACCCTGAGCGACCGCAAGGTGAAAGACCGTGAAGCTCAGGACTTCTACCGGGAGCTGTTCACGGATATCCCGGGTCAGCCCGCCGGCAAGACCAACGAACGGGCGATGAAGCAGGTTCTGTCCATGTTCGAAGGCAACGGCACCGGCTCCCAGCTGGCCTCCTCCAATGGCACAGCCTACGGCCTAGTCAACGCGGTGACCGAGTTCATCGACCACGAGCGCCGCGCTAAGAGCGTGGACCACCGGCTGGATTCGGCCTGGTTCGGCAATGGCGCCGCCATCAAGGAGCGCGCCTTCGACAAGGCCCTGCAGCTGGTCGCCTGACCCCCTAACCACCCATCACTAACGACATAGAAGCCCGTCGGAGCCCTGATGCTCCGGCGGGCTTTTTTGCGTCTGGAGGAAACACCATGGAAATGCAGCAACCTGAGAAAACCCCATCTCGGAAGGCCGCTCTACGGCTGGTCTCCACCAAGTCCATGAGCCGTGATGACTGGCTCCGAATTCGTCGAAACGGCATTGGCGGCAGCGATGCGGCCGCCGCCGTGGGGCTCAGCCCCTACCAGTCCCCGCTGGAGCTGTGGATGGTTAAAACCGGAAGGGACGCGACGCTTCCAAAGCCCGATCCGGATGACCAAGGCTCGCCGGTGTACTGGGGCAATGTCCTGGAGCCGATCGTGGCGGAGCACTACAGCAAGCGCACCGGGCGCAAGGTCCGGCGCGTGAATTCGGTACTCCAGCACCCCGATCCCAATAAAGCCTGGATGCTGGCTAACCTGGATTACGCCGTGGTCGGCGACGACGAGGTCCAGGTCCTGGAGTGCAAAACGGCCGGGGAGTTCGGATCCCGCAAATGGCGTAATGGCGTACCGGACTACGTCCAGTGCCAGGTCCAGCACCAGCTGGCAGTCACTGGTAAGAAGGGCGCCGATGTGTGCGTGCTGCTGTGCGGCCAGGAGCTCAAAATCTACCGCATCCAACGCGATGATGAGCTCATTGCCGAGCTGATCCGCCTGGAGCGCCAGTTCTGGAGCTACGTGGAATCGGATACCCCGCTGCCGGCGGATTATTCCGACTCAGCGGACCGGGCCCTGCGCCACCTCTATCCCAGCGATAACGGGGAGGAGCTGGATCTGCGGGATGACCGGGAGGCCTGCAAGACCTTCGACCAGCTCCAGTCTGCCCGTCGCCAGATGGAGGCACTGAAGCAGGCGGAGGCCCAGCTCAAGCACA
>ENA-ORDC01000130-ORDC01000130.1-marine-metagenome-genome-assembly--contig:-NODE-130-length-83142-cov-9.652465_pt1 | contig 83142 bp, 65 predicted proteins | sample MGYA00237783_ERZ508515 | MGnify/ENA primary metagenome ERZ508515 (study PRJEB26186, sample SAMN06268792) | marine metagenome | isolation source: Eden Landing Ponds, San Francisco, CA, USA | place...
CTCGACGAGGACACCGACGGCTACGAGCACATCGACGAACTGGACTTCATCGACATCGTCGGCGCCGAGGGCGAGGCCATCCGCTCGAACACCGGCGAACTCTCCCTGCACGTCGAGACGTTCACGTTCCTGACGAAGGCGCTGAAACACCACAACCCGCCGAGCCAGTCCGAACTCGGCGACAAATACGAGACCCGCGCGGTCAAGTTCTGGTGGGACGAGGTGCGTGACCCCGTCGAGACCAGGTACCACCTGACCCGGGACCTCCGGCGGTTCCTCGACGAGCGCGGGTTCGTCGAAGCCGAGACACCGGTCCTCCAGAACGTCGCCGGCGGGACGGACGCGACCCCCTTCGAGACCCACCTCGAAGCCAAAGACCAGGAGATGTACCTGCGCATCGCGACCGAACTGCACCTGAAGCGACTGCTGGTGGGCGGGTTCGAGCAGGTCTACGAGGTCGGTCCGGTCTTTCGCAACGAGGACATCGACGTCACGCACAACCCGGAGTTCACGATGCTCGAACTCTACCAGGCCTACGCCGACTACACGGACATGATGGACCTCACCGAGGACATGGTCGCCCACCTCGTCGAGGAGGCCACCGGCGACCTGGTCGTCACCTACGACAACCCGCTCCGGGACGAGAACGGCGACGTCCGCACCGACGAGGAAAACGAGGTGTTGACCGAACCGGTCGAGATCGACTTCACGCCGCCGTTCCCGCGACTGACTCCGGAAGAAGCGATCGAGACGTACAGCGCCGATTCCATCGACGTCACGGAGTACGACGACGAGGAGTTACGCGAACTCGCCCTGGAGAAAGGCGGTGAGTTCCCCGGCGGCTACTCGCGGGGGCTGGGTATCGTGGAACTGTTCGAGAACGTCGCCGAGTACGAGATCGTCGACCCGACGTTCATCGTCGACCATCCCGAGGAGACGTCGCCGCTGTGCAAAGACCACCGCGACAAGGACGGGCGCATCGAGCGCTTCGAGTTGTTCGCCGCGGGGTTCGAACTCGCCAACGCCTACACGGAGTTGAACGACCCGGTCGTCCAGGGGGAGCACTTCGCCGAGCAGATGGCGCGGCGCGAGGCCGGCGACGAGGAGGCCCACCAGATGGACGAGGACTTCCTCGACGCACTGGCGCACGGGATGCCGCCTGCGGGCGGGCTGGGTGTCGGTATCGACAGGCTGGCGATGCTCGCGACGAACAGCCAGACGATCAAGGACGTCATCGCGTTCCCGATCCGCGGGGAGTGAGTGCGGTCCGGGGTGGCGTTCGGGACCGTGGGACGGCGGCGCGTGGACGTCAGCGGTTAGAAATTCTTATGTGGCGGTGTCGCCGTGTTTTCGGTAGGGTCGGTAGCTCAGTGGTTTAGAGCGCCTGGCTCTTAACCAGGCGGTCGAGGGTTCGAATCCCTCCCGACCCGCTGTCTGTGTCGCGAACTGCAAGGCGTGAGCGTAGCGAGCGCCTTGACGTGAACGGCGAGCGGCGCGAGGCCGACCGGAGGGAGGCCTCGATGCGAACGGGGAACGCAGTGACCCGTGAGCAAAGCGAGCCGTGAACGAACGTGAGCGACCAGCAAGGCGAGGGAGGATTCGAACCACGCCAGTGGCAGCCCGGACCGGTCGAGCGAAGCGAGACCGCATGCCCGGACCCTCTGGCACCGGGTTCGAATTCCGATGGACTCGCACGCGAGTCCATCGACGTGAGCGACGTGGTCGCTCACTCCCTCCCGACCCGTTTTTTGCGACGAACGGACGTGAGGAGCAAAACGCATAGGGATTCGCACGCGAGTCCACCGGCGTGCGTGGACACCAGTCGGTACGGCAACTCCGCCCGCCGGAGGACGTGTCTGCTGTGGTCACCTGCCGGCCGTCGGCGGGTCACTCGTCGACGAACTCGATGCCGGTGACCTCGAACCGAGCGCCGCCGCTGGCGCTCTGGGTGACGTCGACCGACCAGTCGTGGGCCTCGGCGATCCGTTCGACGATGGCGAGCCCGAACCCCGTGCCGTCCCTCTCGGTCGTGTAGCCGCGTTCGAACACGTCTTCGCGCTCCGCCTCGGGGATCCCGGGGCCGTCGTCGGCGACGTAGAACCCGTCGTCGAGGTCGCCCACGGTGACAGTCACGTCTGTGCACCCGTGTTCCACAGCGTCCTCGCGAGTCGAAGACGAGCGAGGGCTCGTCGAACCGTGTTCGACGGCGTTTCGAACGAGGTTTTCCAGGAGTTGCTGGAGCCTGTCGGGGTCGGCCAGTATCGAGCGCTCGGTCTCGACGACGGACGTCGCCTCGGCTGTCTCGACGGAGCTCCAGGACCGTTCGACGACCTCGTGGAGTCGCACCCGTTGCGTCTCCTCGAGGGTGTTCCCCTGTCGAGCCAGCGCGAGCAGATCCGCGATGAGTCGCTCCATCCGGTCGTGGGCGCGTTCCATCGCGGCCAGATGTTCGTTGTCCTCGCTGTCGCTCTCTCGCTGGAGTAGTTCGAGCCGACCCCTGGCGACGTTCAAGGGGTTGCGCAGGTCGTGGGAGACGATGCTCGCGAACTCCTCCAGGCGCTCGTTCTGGCGTTCGAGGCGTCGCTCGTAGCGCTTCCGTTCGGTGATGTCGAGCGAGAAGCCGAGCAGTCCCACTATCTCCTCGTCGGTTCCCCGCCAGGGGACCTTCGTGGTCGTCAGCCATCGCTCGCCGCCGTCGCCGTAGGTGAGGTGTTCGACCTTCCGGAGGATCGCTTCGCCGGTCTCGATCACGCGGCGGTCGTCCTCGTACGAGGGCCTGGCGTTTTGCTCCGAGAACAGGTCGAGATCGGTCTTGCCGAGGAAATCTTCCGGCCCGTCGATGGTCAGGTCCCCCTTACCTCTCGGGGGGTAATACCCCTCGTAGCCCGTCGCGTGCCCTTCGCTCACGCGGACGTGACGGGCCGCCTCGTCTTTGAAATACAGCGACACGGGCAACTCCTCGAAGATGGTGTCGAGCTGGCTGCTCTTCTTCTCGAGTTCCGCCTCCAGTTCCGTACGGTCGGTGACGTCCTGTACGATACCGAACCCCTCGACCGGCTCCCCGTCGTCGAACTCGACGGTGGCCTTCTCGCGAACCCACTTCGTCTCCCCGTCGACGACGATCCGGTGTTCGATGTCGTAGGGTTCGCCCGCCTGCGCGGCCCTCCAGTGTTCCTCGACGAGATCTCTGTCCTCGGGGTGGACGCGGTCGAGGAACACTTCGTGGGAGGGAGTGACGTCTTCGGGGATGCCGAATATGCGGTAGACTTCGTCCGACCAGTAGAGCTCGCCGGTCTCGAAATCTCGCTGCCAACTGGCGATCGACGCGACGGCCTGTGCGTGTGCGAGATGCTCCTCGCGGCCCCGGAGTTCCTCGCGCAACTGGACCCGGTGGAGCGCGTGGCCGACGTCCTCGCCGAGGTCCGCGAGGAGTTCCCGTTCCCGGTCGTCGAAGGCGTCGGCGCGGTCGGCGTACACGCCGAGAACCCCGTAGAGTATGTCCTCGTATTCGAGGGGGACTGCCGCGACGGCCTGGTACCCCCGTTCGGTCGCCTCTGCGCGCCACTCCGCGAACGCCGGGTCGTCGCGGACGGTCTGGACCGCGACGCGTCGTTCGCTGACAGCCGTCCCGCCGGGGCCCCGTCCGGTCGCGGTCTCGTCCACAGTGACCGTGATATCGTCGAGGTACCCCTCCGCTTCGCCCGCCGACGCTCGGGGGTGGACACGGTCCGTCTCGGGGTCGACTTCGCCGATCCAGGCGAACCGATAGGGCTCGGCGTCACTGATAATCTCACAGATCTGCCGGTAGATACCCGCTCTCGTCTCGGCCCGGACCAGCGCCCGGGTGGTGTCGCTAACGAGCGTCCTGATGCGGTCGAGGTTCGCCGCTCGCTGCCGGGCGCGATACTGCTCGACGGCGTTCCGGATCCGGTTGGCCAGGATCGTGTACTGGTCGGTCCCGGTCGCTTTCTGGAGGTAGTCGGTCGCGCCTTTCCGTATCGCCTCGCCCGCGACTTCCTCGCTGCCCTTCCCGGTGAACAGGACGAACGGGAGGTCCGGGTACTCTTCCCGGACGGCCTCGAGGAACTCGACCCCGTTCTCGCCGGGCATGTCGAAGTCCGAGACGACGCAGTCGACGTCGCGCTCGTCGAGTACTTCCCTCCCCTCCTGGGCAGTCGACACCGTCTCGACGCGGAGTCGGTCGTCCGCTCGTTCGAGAAACGTCGCGGCCAAGTCTGCGAAATCCTGCTCGTCCTCGACGTGCAGCACGCGGATATCGTCCACCTCCGGGCGCCCCATTACCCAGAGTATCACCGATCACGATGATAACCGTTTTGTCGCGAGTATCGGCACTGAAATCGGCCTGTGACGGGGGGTGCGCCCGGGCGTCTGGACAGCATTTCGCGACACCCAATCGGGAGCGATAGCGCCGCCCGCCTCCGGTAGTGCCGGTTACCTCCGATAGTGCCGCCTGGCCCGGTAATCGCGCTCGTTCACTCCAGGTCGGCGAGGATCGTCGCTAACTCCGCACGGTGTTCGCTGGAGAGCTTCGTGAGCGGGGGTCGCAGCGACGCCTCGCGCACGCCCTGGATCTCGATGGCTTCTTTCACCGGGATGGGGTTGGTCTCGACGAACAACCCGCGGAACAGCGGGCCGAGTTCGTGGTGGCGTTGTCGGGCGCTCTCGTAGTCGCCGTCGAGTGCGGCGTCGACCATCGCACAGACCTGTTCGGGGACGACGTTGGCGGCGACGCTGATGACGCCCTGTCCGCCGACGCTCGCGATGGGCAGCGTGAGCGGGTCGTCACCCGAGAGCACCGTAAAGTCCTCGTCACGGGTCTTCTCGACCACTTCGCTGACCTGGCCGACGTCGCCGCTGGCGGCCTTGTAGCCGGCGATGTTCTCGTGACTCGCCAGCGAGGCGGTCGTCTCGACGGGGATGTTACACCCGGTGCGCCCGGGGACGTTGTAGATGATCTGGGGGAGGTCGACCTCGTCGGCGATGGTCCGGTAGAAGTGCTCGATTCCCTCGGGTTCGGGGAGGTTGTAGTACGACGAGACGAGCAAGAGGCCGTCGACACCGGCGTCGGCGGCGCGCTTCGAGAGTTCGAGCGCCTCGTGGGTGGCGTTGGACCCGGTGCCGCCGATGACTGGCGTGTCGGCCTCGTCGACGACGGCGTCGATCACTTCGATGTGCTCGTCGTGCGAGAGGGTCGAACTCTCGCCAGTCGAACCGCAGGCGACGATACCGTCGACGCCGGCGGCTTCGAGGCGGTGAACCTCCTCGCGGACTCCTTCGAAGTCGATACTCCCGTCCTCGTGGAAGGGCGTGACGATCGCCGGATACGTGCCGGCGAACAGGTGGTCGGTCGTCATGGCTGTGGTGGTCGGTGTGATGGGTATGGTGGTCAGGTTGTCGGTCGGGTCGCGATGCGGACTGGTCGGGGCCGGTGACGCTGTGTGGCGTCGCGAATCACGTGTCCGCCCGTTTACGGAATCGCGGGAAAAGGGACTGCCGGCTATCGACACCCCGGTCTGGACGCGAGGCAAAGCGCCCGTCGGTGGTCACGCCGGCAGGTCTCACGGGCGGCGATTCGACGCTCGCGCTCTTAATTGTTGGGGATACGCCCCCGGGACACCGGCCGTTACGGCCTGAACCGCCTGTCCCCGACGGAATCGACGGGCGTCGCGACAGCCGACAGCCGGATGGCCGACTCGAACATGGGGGACTGGGCTACGGAAACGGGTCGACAGAAAGTGGCTGCACCGGGGAGAGCAGCCACAGAGAGCTGCGACAGCGGCAAACTGTCGCGTCCGGGGCGATAGGTTGCGGGTGGGGTTGGGCATGCGGTGCGGCAAGCGCCGGGTGGAGGGCGTGCCGACCGCACCCGAACCGATGGACGGCTCGCACTTAATCCCGTCCCAGACTGAAACAGTCGTTTGAGTTTCCCGCGGGTGAGCCCTCTCTCATTCCGTCATAACCTCGACGATCCGTGACGTTCGATCTAACAGATCGGTGTTGTATATCTAATAAAGTAATAAAATAGACCTGTAGGATCATCCTTCGGAACGACACACGCTGCCTTTCTTCGGTATCTGCCGAAATCGATCAATAACGCCGCTAGCATAGCTGGTCCTGGTTGGAAAGGATCGATATCGTCTATCGACGATCAGCAGGCCCGAAAACGATAGATTCTGGTCGTTCGACCCGTCTCTGTCGGCCTCGGGTTTCGGCGAGCGATGACGACTGTAATCACGACCCGACGTCGATTCGATATACTATTTCTTTCTATTATTTTTTCGTTATATTTGCCGGCTCACCGATTGACACTCTCGCTGTCACGTGTGGTCGGCGGGGAGTCCAAACCGTTATCGGACCGACGGCCATAGGAGCGACAACTGACCGATCTCGTCTCCGGGTCTTCCGGACAGGTGGACCCGGGCCGGATCCGCGTCGGGCCCCATCCGAACGATGCGTTCTCGCTTCGCCCTCACGCTCTGTATCGCGGTCCTCCTCGCTATTCCGGTTGCAGCAGGCGCTGGGCCACAGCGGGTCGTTGCCGGCGACTCAGGTGTCGTCGCCAGCGCGGGGACACACGGCGACCACGTCTCGGTCGACGCCCAGGCAACCAGCGACGGGACTGTCGTCGTCGAGACGGTGTCGGCGGTCGGTCCGAGTTTCGTCGTCATTACCACCGTCGACGCCGGCGAGGCGGGTGAGCCAGTGGGCAACGCGACCGTTCCGGCGGCGAGTTTCCGGCGGAACGTGGCGGTGAGAATCGACGACGACGCGTGGGCGGGCTGGACGGGCAACCGGACGTTCCGGGCGGTGCTGTACCGCGACGACGGCGACGGGCGGTTCGACCCCGCCAGCGACGTCTCGCTGGCGACGCGAAACCCCGCCGCGGAGACCGAATTCGCGCTCGGTCGGACCGATAGCGGGGCCGACCGCGTCCTCGCGCGGGTGTTCAACTCCCAGCGACTCCGCGAGGGCCGACTCACCGCCCGGCGGGTCGACCTCTCCCGGTCGGGCTATCTCGTCGCGACTTCCATCGACGGCGACCGCGTGATCGGGACTCGCGCACTCGACGCCGGGACCCACGAGAACGTCACCGTGGCGCTGAACGAGTCGTTCGTCGCCGAACAGCGACGGGAGTTTCGGGTTCGACTGCTGGCCTACCGCGACGACGGTGACGGCCGCTTCGGCGCGGGCGACCGCCCGGTCACGGTCGGCGGCGAGCGCGTCGCGACGAGCATGGTCGTCCAGCGCCCGGAGACGGGTGCCGACGGGACCGTGACGACGACGCGACCGCTCGTGATCACGCCGACGCCCGGAGCGACGACCGGGACTGCCCCGGATCCGCCGACAGCGGTACCGACTGCGAGTCCGACCCCGAGTGGGACCGACGTTCAGTCGCCGACTGGCACGACGACCACCGCGACCAGCGCGAGTGGGGCCGGGTTCGGGGTCGCCGGTTCGCTGTTCGCACTCCTCGTGGTACTCGTGGTGCTCGCTCGCAACAGATGAGTCACAGAGGGTGCACCACAGCGAGCAACGACCGATGGGACTGGCCATACCGAGCCGCAAAAAACCGAACTCGAATACTGTGGCGCGCGCTACAGATACTCACCGTCGACGGCGACGTTGACCGTTTCCTCGCCGACGTGGAGGTCGTACTCGCCGGGGTCGACGTGGTGACCCTGGTCGGGCTTGTAGACGCCGAGGTTGGACGCCGGGACCTCGACGGTGACGGTGGCTTCCTCGCCCGCGTCGAGGCGGACGCGCTCGAACCCCTCCAGGCGGCGCTCGGGGCGGACGTGCGTCGAACCGACCTTCGAACTGTAGACATGCACGACCTCGCTACCGGCGCGGTCGCCGACGTTCGCGACCTCGACCTCGACTGCGACCGTTTCGCCGGGGCCGACGTCGCCCTCGACGACGCTCACGTCGCCCTGCTCGAACTCGGTGTAGGAGAGACCGTGGCCGAACTCGTAGAGCGGGTCGTAACTCGGCGGGTGTTCGGAGTCACCGATGGGTCGGGGCTGGTTGAGGATGTCGTGGAACTGCCCCACCTGGGCGACCGACCGCGGGACCGTGACGGGGAGACGGCCGCTCGGGTCGTTCTCGCCGACGAGCGTCTCGGCGACTGCGACGCCGCCACGCGTCCCGGGATAGTAGGCCATGAGCACGGCGTCGGCGACTTCGTCGAGGTGCGAGACGGCCAGCGGCCGACCAGTGACGAGCACACCGACGACGGGCGTGCCGGTCTCGACGACGGCGTCGACCAGCGCCTGCTGGTTGTCGGGGAGGTCGAGCTGTTCGCGGGTGGGGAACTCGCCGGTCTCGGTGCGGGGCTCGCCCGCGCCGAACTCGTGGAGATACCAGCCTTCGCCAAGCGCCAGGACCGCGACGTCGGCCTCGGCGGCTTTCTCGGCGGCGGCCTCGATATCGAGTTCGTCGGCGAGCGTCGCACCCTGCTCGTAGGAGACGTCGCCGTCGACGTGGTCGCGGATCTCGTCGAGGATCGTCGTCCCCGCGACGTGTTCTTCTTTCGTGACGCTCCACCCGCCGACCTGGTGGACGAGGTTGTCGGCGTTGGGGCCGCCGACGAAGACGTCTTCCTCGCCCGACAGCGGGAGACAGTCGTCGTTTTTCAGCAGCGTCATGGACTCGCGGGCGGTTTCGAGGGCGACCTGCTGGTGGGCCTCGGCGCCGACGGTTTCGAGCGCTTCGTCCTTGTCGACGTAAGGGTCCTCGAACAGGCCCATCCGGAACTTGCGTTCGAGGACGCGCTCGACGCTCGCATCGAGGACGTCCTCGGAGAGGTCACCAGCCTCGACGAGCTCGACGAGGGTCTCGACGTGGGGCGTGTTGCCCACTGACGCGACGTCCAGGCCCGCCGAGCGGGTGTCGTAGACGGCCTCGCGGTAGTCCCGCGAGGTCCTGTGCTCCTCGTTGAGGTGGCGGACGCCGCCCCAGTCGGAGACGATGGTCCCGTCGAATCCCAACTCGCCCCGGAGGAGGTGGGTCAGCCAGCGAGCAGAGCCGTGGACGGGTTCGCCGTTGATCGAGTTGTAACAGGGCATCACGGACTCGACGCCGGCGTCGAGGGCGGCCTCGAAGGGCGGGACGAACGTGTTGCGGAGCTTGTACTCGGAGACGTCGACGGGTGCGGCGTCCTCGCCGCGTTCGGGCTCGCTGTAGGCGGGGAAGTGCTTGGCCGTCGCGACGACCGACCCCTCCTGTTCGATCCCGTCACCCTGGTACCCTCGCACTTTGGCGGCGGCGAGTTCGGCGACGAGTCGCGGGCTCTCGCCGAACGTCTCGAAGATACGCCCCCAGCGCGGTTCGCGGCCGACGTCACAGGTCGGGCCGTAGTTCTGGTGGCCGCCGGTCTTTGCCATCTCGGTGGCGGTGACCGCGGCGCCGTCCTCGACGGTTTCGGGGTCCCAAGTCGCGGCCGCGCCGAGGCCGTTCGGGAACACCGTCGCGCCGGCGACGTATGCGTGGCCGTGGACCGCGTCGGCGTTGAAAAACAGCGGGACCCCCAGGCGGGTCTCCTCGACCGCTGCCGACTGGAGCTCGTTGACCACGTCGACGATCTCACCGACCTCGGTGGCGACCGAACCGCCCCACCCGAACGGAGCCGCGGCGCCGAGGTGGTCCTCGACGACGGCGTCGCGGACGTCCGCGACGTCCTGGAAGTGATGGAGCGTTCCGCCCCAGGTGCCCACGAGTTGTCCGGCCTTCTCTTCGAGTGTCATCCGGTCCAGCAAGTCCGATACCCGCCGCTCGACCGGCAGGTCCGCCTGCCGGTACGGAGGCTCTGCTGTCTGCATCGTTCCATACGAATTCGGACCGGTACATATAGCTTTGGACAACGAGTCGACGAGACGGCCGCTACAACCGGGGCCAGTCACAGAAGCCGGTTTAAACCCGCCAGCTATCGAGCGTGGCGCGGTTGCCGCGACCGCCGATCCAGACGACGCGGACGCGAACGCCGTCGTTGGCGGGGACGGTCACACTCGCACCTGGCACGACGGGGTCGGTCCAGTCGACGTTTCGCTGGACCCCGTCGATGGCCAGTTGCAGCTGGTCGGCGGGGATCGGTTCGCCGTCGGTCCGGGTGATCTGGATGTGGCTGTCGTTGACCCGCTCGACGGACCAGTTGCCACCCGGCGCGGGGTCGTCCTCGGGTGGGTCGAAGTTGATCGCGAGCACGCCCACCGCGAGCACCACCGCGACCACCAGGACCACCCCGATGAGATTTAATACCTGATCCCCGTCGTCCAGATCCAGCATACACCGGACTACCTGCTCGGTGACCAAGAGGGTGCTGAATCGTCGCTCTCGCTCGCAGTCTTCCGGTCACCTGTCGGGGTCGTCCCGGGCACGTGGTGCAGTCGGCCCCGTCGGCAACCGTTTTGCACGTGGCCCGCCCACTGTCGGGTATGCGTCGTCCGGCCCTCCGGGTTTTGATGGCGGTCGTCGGCCTGACGACCCTGGCGGTCTATCTCGCCGCCGCGTACCTGGTCTCCGTGCTCGTCCGGGCGGTCTGGGCGGTGCGGCCCTCGCTGGGGACGCTCCTGGTGAGTCTCGCCGTCGCGACGCTGCTGTCGGCGTACGTCAGCTACCAGGTCGGGACCGCCCGCCTCGTCCGGAGTGTCCGCGCCGGTGAACTGCCCCACGAGCGCGCCCCGGCACTCTACCGGCGGCTGTCGGCCTACAGCGAGGAGCTGGGAATCGCCGAACCACACCTCCTCGTCGGGGACGTCGGGCACCCCAACGCCTTCGCGCTCGGCGGTGGCCTCGGCCGGGGTGTCGTGGTCGTCGACCGGCGACTGTTCGCGCTGTTGACGCTCGACGAGCTGTCGGGGATCATCGCCCACGAACTCGCTCACATCGACCACCGCGATAGCCTCGTCCAGACGTTCGGCTTCAGCGCTCTGCAGACGCTTTCGAGCGTGATACTGCTCGTCGTCCTCCCGGTGATCGTGTTGACGACCGGGTTCGCGCGCGGACTGGCGTGGATCCGGGGTCGTCCCCGCGAGTGGGACCGGACGGTCCCCGGGGTGGTCCGTCGACTCGTCGAGGGGGCGGTCTCGGCGGGACTGTTCGCGCTGACGCTCGGACTGCTCGCGCTATCTCGGCGGCGGGAGCTCGCGGCCGACGACCGCGCGGCGGCGGTGACCGGCGACCCGCTGGCGCTGGCGCGCGCCCTCCGGAAGGTCGAGCGGGCGACTGACCCCCAGCGGTGGCTCCGCTCGCAACTCTACGTCCGGGGCGACGAGGACAACCTCTTCTTGCGCCTGCTCTCGACACACCCCGCGACCGACGAACGCGTCGAACGACTGCGCGAGCGCGCCGGGCAAGAGCGGTCGGGTTCGCGCCGGATCGAAGTCGAGTAGCCCACGGGAGACGGGTCGCGGTTCGTCGTTCGACGGAGACGCCGTCGACGGGTGTGGTCGCCGGAGTCGAAAACCCTATACTCGTCTCGGGCGACCAGTTGTCTATGAGCAATAGTGACACGATTCGGGTCGGACTCAACGGTTTCGGCCGTATCGGGCGGAACGTCTTTCGCGCCTCGCTGGTCGACCCCCGGATCGAGATCGTCGGCATCAACGACGTCATGGACGACGACGACATGGAGTATCTCGCCCGCTACGACACCGTCATGGGCAACCTGGACGGCGTCGAGTTGACCGACGGCGAACTCACGGTCGAGGGAACGGACTTCTCGGCGGAGATCCACGAGGAGACCGACCCCGCACAGCTCCCGTGGGGTGACCTGGACGTCGACGTCGCCTTCGAGTGTACGGGCATCTTCCGCACCCACGAGGACGCCAGCCAGCACCTCGCCGCGGGGGCGGACAAGGCGCTCATCTCCGCGCCGCCCAAGGGGGACAAGCCGGTCCCGCAACTCGTCTACGGCGTCAACCACCACGAGTACGACGGCGAGGACGTCGTCTCCAACGCCTCCTGTACGACGAACTCGATCACGCCTGTCGCGAAGGTACTCGACGAGGAGTTCGGCATCGTCTCGGGCCAGCTGACGACGGTCCACGCCTACACCGGCTCGCAGAACCTCATCGACGGCCCCAAGGCCAAGACTCGCCGGGGTCGCGCCGCGGCCGAGAACATCGTTCCCACGAGCACGGGCGCCGCACAGGCCGCCACCCAGGTCCTCCCCGAACTCGAGGGCAAACTCGACGGCATGGCGATCCGCGTGCCGGTCCCGAACGGGTCGATCACCGAGTTCGTCACCACGCTCGAGGAAGACGTCACCGAGGGCGACGTCAACGCCGCCTTCCGGGAGGCCGCCAGCGGCGAACTCGAAGGTGTCCTCGGCGTGACCGACGACGAGGTGGTGTCTTCGGACATCGTCGGTCAGCCCTACTCGACGTACGTCGACCTGAACTCGACGAACGTCGTCAACGGGCTCACGAAGGTGCTCACCTGGTACGACAACGAGTTCGGCTTCTCCAACCGGATGCTCGACGTCGCCGAGTACATCACCGAGAACTAGACGTCGTTGGGCTCTCCGTCACTGGTTTTGCTTTCTCGACCTCCCGCGTCGTTTCGGCACGTGAAAGTCAGTACACGGCGCGCGCTGTCGCTCGCTTTCATGCGAGCGTCGGAAACCGCGCGAGGGATGAGCACCGGAGCGGGCGGTGCGGAGAGCGAGGAGCGCGAGAGGCTGGGGAGGCGTGAGGTACGCGGTGCTGTTGCGGCGCGGGGCGGTTCCTGGCGGACTGAAAGGGCGAGACGCGCTCGCGTCCATTTTAGTCGCCTCAGCGACCCCTGTCCGACCGAGCGCAGCGAGGGAGAATATGTCGCTGAGCGACCGCGAGCGTGCCGAGGGCTTTCAACGCACACTGTGAGTAGCGGTCGAACCACCAGATATCGAGCGCGCCGAGGGCGTTCAGTTCCTTCCTGGGACACCAACCGCACTCGACAGTATTCGACGAAAGCCCTCGACGCGCTCGCTCACGGCTCCCGTTGGTCGCCGAAAGACTCGCTCCGGTCGTCTTTCGAGCCCGCGCTCACTTCGTTCGCGCGGACGCCGTTCGCATCGAGGCCTCCCTGCTCGCGGGTCACGCTGTTCCCCGCTCGCTCTTGGAGGCGCTCCTCCGTCGCGCCTCCCACCGGTCGGCCTCGCTCTCGCGGTCGCTGAGCGGGATATCTTCGCTCGAACAGCCGCACCGCCCCGCACTCGCTCAGATAGTGGCCCGCTCAGGCGACTACACTGCACGCGAGCGCGCCTCACGGGTCGTTCCTCCCCGTTCGGCCAGTGGCGCTCCTGCGTCGCGCCACGCGCGCCTCGCCCTTTCAATCCGCCAGGACAGTACCGCACAGCACCGCGTACCTCACGCCTCCCCAGCCTCTTGCGCTACTCGGCCTCCGGCCTGCGTTGCTCGTCCCTCGCGCGGTCTCCGACGCTCGCATAAACGCGAGCGACAGCGCGCGCCAGGTTGTCAGTTTCACCGGGCGTACCAAGTCCGTCAGGTACACCGGGAACGTCGACATCAGACGCCGTGCTCGGAGATAACGACGGTCACCGTCTCTGGGTCACGTCCCATCGCCTGGACGGTCCAGCCGTACCCCTCGACGACGTCTCGCAGGTCGTCGGGCACGAGGTCGGGATCACCGGCGTTGCAGTAGACACGGGGCACGAGTCGGCGCCAGCCTGTGGGCGTCTCGCACCGATGCTCCTCGGGGAGGGCGACGACGCCGCTGGCCTCGTCCGGCCAGCCCTCGATGCGTTCGACCGAGTCGTAGCCCAGGTCGTGTACCTCGCCGATGATGCCCGCGAGTTCGTCGTCCATGGCCTCTCACCGTCGCGGACGACCGCGACGGTCCGAAGACGTGTCGGGCGGAACACAAACGTTTTCGAGGCGTGATACCGAACCACAGCCGATGTCGATTCGCGAGCGACTCCGTTCGTCAGTCGGGAGCGGAGGAGGTGACGGAACCCTGACGCCGTTCGTGGTGGGTGTCTGTAGCGCAGTGGGCGCGTTCGCGGGGTCGGCACTGACCGGGAGTGTGGTCGGCGTCGCCCTCCTCGCCGGACTCGGTGCGCTGGCGGGGGCCACACTCGTCTGGGTCGTCGTCCGGTCACTGGCGTGAACTCGCCTCCGAGTCGCGCGATGGGCGCGCCGTCGGACCCCCAGTACGTGACTGACGTGTCGACGAAACAGAGGGATTTTGAACGAGTGCGGCCAACTCCGACGCGATGGCCCTCCGACGGAAACTCACGACACCGCTCGAAGCGTGGAACGAACCGAGACGTGCGAAGGTGTGGATGCCACTGGGTGCCGGACTCGGCGGGGCCGCCGGGTCGTTCGCGGGTTCGACGCTGCTCGCGGAGACGGTCGGCGCCGCGGTGACCGCCGGGACGGGTGCCGGACTGGGTGCTGTCCTCGCCTGGGTCGGGGCGGCCGCCCTCGACTGATACGGTCGGTATTGCGGTCGCGCTGGTTCGGTTCGGCGGTCCCGTTCGGACCGCGGTAGAGGCCCAGTACGGATCGCGCGGTTTTTTCTCGCCGCCGGGCGTTCGCTCGACCGAGACCCATGCCCGCGTTCACGACGCTCGACGACCTCGACGACGGCCAGCGCGTCCTCGTCCGCCTCGACCTGAACTCCCCGGTCGAAGAGGGCGAGGTCCAGGACAACCGCCGGTTCGATCGGCACGCACAGACGGTCCGCGAACTACTCGACCGCGACTTCGCGGTCGCGTTGATGGCCCACCAGGGGCGACCCGGCCGGGACACGTTCGTCTCGCTCGAACAACACGCCGAGATCCTCGCCGGGCACATCGACCACCCGGTCGAGTTCGTGGCCGACACGTTCGGCGACGAGGCGCTCTCGGCTATCCGCGAGCTGGACTCGGGTGAGGCCCTCCTGCTGGAAAACACGCGAATGTGCGACGAGGAACTCCCGGAGGAAGACCCCGAGGTCAAAGCCGAGACGGAGTTCGTCCAGACTCTCGCCCCCGAATTCGACGCCTACGTGAACGACGCCTACTCCGCGGCGCACCGCTCACACGCCTCGCTCGTCGGCTTCCCGCTCGTGATGGACGCCTACGCCGGGCGCGTCATGGAGACCGAGTACGAGGCCAACACCGCCATCGCCGCCCGCGAGTTCGACGGTCAGGTGACGATGGCTGTCGGCGGGACGAAAGCCACGGACGTCATCGACGTGATGTCCCACCTCGGCGAGAAAGTCGACGACTTCCTGCTCGGGGGTATCGCTGGCGAACTCTTCCTGCGCGCCGCGGGCCACCCCGTGGGATTCGACCTGGACCCCGAGGCCGACCTCTACGACAGCCAGTGGGAGGAAAACCAGGAACTGATCGAGGAGATCGTCGACGAGCGCGGCGACCAGATCACCCTCGCCGTCGACATGGCCTACGAGGACGACGACGGTGAACGCGCAGAGATCGACGTCGACGCCATCGAGGAGAAGGACGTCTCCTTCCTCGACGTCGGAAGCGACACCGCCGATGCCTACGCCGAGACGGTCCGCGACTCCGAAGCGGTCTTCGTCAAAGGCGCGCTTGGCGTCTTCGAGGACGAACGCTTCTCCGTGGGCACCGTCTCCGTGCTGGAAGCGATCGCCGAAACGGACTGTTTCTCCGTCGTCGGTGGGGGTGACACCTCCCGGGCCATCGAGATGTACGGCATGAGCGAGGACGAGTTCGGCCACGTCTCTATCGCCGGCGGCGCCTACATCCGCGCGCTGACCGGCGCCGAACTCGTCGCTGTGGACGTTCTGTCTTCGGCGTAGTCCGTTCGAGAGCGAACAGTTCCCGCGACCGCCCTCGTTCCCGTCGTCCTCACCGTGACCGCAGTCGTCGAATCGAGTTTCGTCAGTTCGGTCTTCCTCAGTCCAGTCTCCCGGTCGGGAATACGTTGATACACCGGCCGGCCCAATCACACAGTCATGCACCTGGGAATCGTCTCGGACACGCACGACAACACCGATATCGTCGACGAAGCAGTGGACGTCTTCGAGCGCGAGGACGTCGACGCGGTCGTCCACTGTGGCGACTTCGTCGCACCGTTTTCCGCCACAGCCTTCGACATCGACGTCGAGTTCCACGCAGTACGGGGCAACAACGACGGCGAGTGGGCACTCCAGGACGTCGTCGACGAGTTCGGTACGTACCACGGTGAGCTGGGCGAACTCACCCTCGACGGGGCCGAGTTCGCCGTCTATCACGGCACGAGCGGCGCTATCGTCGACGCGCTCGTCGACTGCGGGCACTACGACTACGTCCTCTCGGGTCACACTCACGAGTTCGTCCACGAACAGCGTGGCGACACCACGCGGATCAACCCCGGCGGCATCCCGATCGACGCCGCGCCAGACGCACCGTACGCGGTCGTGCTCGACACTGACACGGGCGAGTTCGACCGGTTCGAGCTCCGATAATCGGGTGCCGCCAGTCTTCGCGACCGTTGCCGGGGAGTGGCTCAGTCTTCCCGGACTTTGTCGCCGTTCCCGCCGTCGGCGACGGCGGGCTGGGCCCGCTCGGCGCGGTACAGCGACCGGCCGAGTTCGCCGTCGATGCCGAGCGTCTCCTCGGTCAGTTCCATGCTCTCCTCGCGGTCGGCGAGGTCGGCCACCGCGCGCAAGGCGTCGACGTTCTCCGGGACGACGTCGGCCTCCTGGTGGATCGCCTGGAAGCAGTAGAGTTCGTTCCCCTCGACGGTGAGTGACTCCCCCCACAGGCAGTTCTCCCAGCAGTCACCACGGGGGCGCCCGGCGTCCATCGCGAGTTCTTTGAGCTTGCCCGCGCCGTCGACACCCAGTCCCTCTGGGAGGACGAACACCCGCGATTCGTCTTCGAGCAACTCGCGCACCGCGTCCGTGTCGGGTTCGCTCTCCAGCGTGACGTTGACGGCGTGGGTGTGCATCAGCGTCGTCGGGACTTTCATCCCCATCGTGTCGACCTGCAGGTCCGGGAGCACCGTCTGCACGTCGGGCCCGTGGTGTGAGGGCACCGAGATGGGGTTCGGGACGGTGTCGTTGATCGGTCCGCGGTCGGTCTGGCCGGGGTCGCCCCCGCGGCGAACCAGCGTCACCCGGGCGCGGTCGATGCCGTAGGCCTCGTCGAGCGGCGCGAACACCCGGGAGAGCCCGGTCGTGTTACAGGAGACGACGCGCACGTAGTCGGCACCGCGAGTCGCTTCGTAACTCGCGCGAGCGACGAAACTCGCCTCACCCACGTCGGCGTCCTCGCCACCCTGGAAGATCGCGGGCGTGTCGTGGCGCTCGTAGCGGGGCCTGTTCTCGGCACCGACGCCGCTCGGCGTGGCGTCGACGACGACGTCACTGTCTTCGATCAGTTCCTCGATCGTCCCGGCGACGTCGAACCCCGCCCCGTGGAACGCATCTGTGCGCTCTTCCGGAACGTAGAGCGGATACCCGCGGTCGGTCGCGACCCCCGCCTCGAAGTTCGGACTCGTCTTCGCGACCCCCGCGACCGTCATGTCTGGCTGGGCCCTGACTGCGTCGGCCACGCGCTTGCCGATGGTCCCGTAGCCGTTGACGCCCACGTGTAACATTGTGTTCGTCTCCCCCTACCCCGTGGCCTGGCATAGTTCTTTTCATGCTAATCATCGAGAAATTAACTCGGCGGCGAAAAAGAACTTCGGTAACCCGCGTATACTCTCGGCCCGACCGGCGCCAGCGGTTCCGGGACCGGGTCAACTTTGACCGTGGGGTGAGATACCCGGGACATGGAAATAGTCGACTACGAGCTGTTTCGCGTCCCGCCGCGGTGGCTCTTCCTCCGCGTCGAGACCGATACTGGACTCGTCGGCTGGGGTGAACCGGTCGTCGAAGGGCGAGCGCGCACCGTCGAGACAGCCGTCGAGGAACTGTTCGAGACGTACCTGCTGGGCGAGGACCCGCGCCCCGTCGAGGACCACTGGCAGACGATGTATCGCGGCGGGTTCTACCGCGGCGGCCCGGTCCTCATGTCGGCCATCGCGGGCGTCGACCAGGCGCTGTGGGACATCAAGGGCAAAGACCTGGGGGTCCCGGTCTACGAACTGCTGGGCGGGCCTGCACGCGAGCGGATCCGCGTCTACCAGTGGATCGGCGGGGACCGACCGGCCGACGTGGCCGAACAGGCCCGGGCACAGGTCGACGCCGGCTTCAGCGCGCTGAAGATGAACGCCGTCCCCGAGACTCGTCGGATCGAGAACCCCGCGGCCGTCCAGGCGGCCGTCGACAGACTGGGCGCCGTCCGCGAGGCCGTCGGCGACGAGGTCGATATCGGCGTCGACTTCCACGGCCGGGTCGCCAAATCACAGGCGAAGAAACTCGCGGCCGCCCTCGAAGTCCACGACCCGTTCTTCGTCGAGGAACCCCTCGCACCCGGCCACGAGGACGCCCTCCCCGAGATTGCGAACCACACGTCGACTCCTATCGCCACCGGCGAACGCCTCTACTCGCGGTGGGACTTCAAGCAGTGTTTCGAGGACGGCGCCGTCGACGTTATCCAACCGGACCTCTCTCACGCGGGCGGGATCAGCGAGGTCAAACGGATCGCCGCGATGGCCGAAGCCTACGACGTGGCGATGGCGCCACACTGTCCGCTCGGGCCGATCGCACTCGCGTCGTGCATACAGGTCGACGGCGTCGCCGCAAACGCGCTCATCCAGGAACAGAGCCTCGACATCCACTACAACGAAGGGGTCGACGAACTCGCCTATCTCGAAGACCCCTCGGTGTTCGCGTTCGAGGACGGCTACGTCGACCTGCCCGACGGCCCCGGCCTGGGCGTCGAGATCGACGAGTCGGTCGTCCGGGACCGTGCCGGCGCCGCCGAGGACTGGCACAACCCCGTCTGGCGCCACGACGACGGCAGCGTCGCCGAGTGGTGAGCGGTCACTCTCCGTCGGGCGTCGCACTCGCAGTCCCCACTGACGTCCCGACGGGTGTGGACGCGGGTGTGACCGTTCCCGGCGGCGTTGGTGTACTGGTTCCCGCGGGCGTCGGGGTGACGGTACCGTTGGCCGTTCTGTTCTCCCACTCGTCGGGGTCGAGGCCCGCGGCCCAGTCGGGTCGTTCGAGCGTCGTCTCGCCGACACCGCCGTAGGTGTAGCGTTCGGAGACTGCGATGCGCTGACTGTCGTTGACGAGCGTGAACTCGAACTGGACGGTGCGGATGTAGCCGTCGAGGTGGACCCAGATGGTCGAACTGAAGTTCTGGAACTCGTAATCCTGGTAGATAGAGACGAGATACTCTGGGGGTTCTGTCGAGTAGAGCTGGAGGTAGCGGGTCCCACCGTGTTCGGCGGTCCCGATCCGGGCGCCGTTGGGGTTGAAGCGCAACTCCGCGACCGACCCCGCGAGCAGGGCGAAACGGGTCCGCGCACCGCTGGCACGTCCCGGGAACGCCGTCGTCCGGACCGAGCCGTTTTCGGCCTCGACCCGCCGGTAGATACCGCTGGGGTCGATGTACGTCTCGTCGACACCGTCGGTGAACGTCCCCGTCTGGCGCCGGCTGTAGGTGGAGTCGTTCTGGACGACGATGCGGTTCCGGAAGTTCTCACCGACGGTGCCGCTCCCGCCGGTCGCTCGACGGGACCAGAACAGCACGAACGACCGGTTGGCCAGCGTCCGGGTGTGTCTCACCAGCAACGCGTCCATGTCGACGCTGCCGTTGTCGACGAACCAGTCGAACCTCGCGGACTGTGGCGTCGCAGTCGGCGTCTCGGCCGATGTCCCGAGCGGTACTGCGGTCAGGGTCTCCCGGGGCGTCGATTCCTGGTCGGACCCCGCAGGGACCAGTCCGTTACAGCCCGCCAGCACGACCAGTACCGCTACCAGCACCGCACCTGCGTTCGCGCTCGCCCGTCGACGTTCCATCGATGGGTGTAGGGACGACTACACTATAAGTCCAGTCCTCGCTCGACCGACCGCACCGGCCGCCGTCTGGCTCGCTCCACCGGGCAGTCGCGAGCGACAGCAAGAGTCGTCAACTGCCCAGCCCACGATGGGCGGGGAATCCGCCTCGATACCTATTTGAACACGCCCGCCCGAGTAGCGTCCGTGCGAATCGAGAACAGCTTCATCCCGGTCGAGGGGGTCGGCGAGACGACCGAGCGCCGCCTCTGGGAGGCCGGGGTCACGACCTGGGAGGAGTTCGACGGACGCGTCGTCGGCGAGCGGAAAGCCGAACGGATCCACCGCTTCGTCGACACCGCGCGCGAGCACCTCGCCGACGGCGACGCCCGCTACTTCCGCGAGACGCTCCCATCGGGCTGTCACTGGCGGTGTTACGACAACTTCCGGGCCGACACCTGCTTTCTCGACATCGAGACGACGGGACTCGACCAGCGCCGCCACGACGTGACCGTGGTGAGCTGTCACCGGGCGGGCGAGACGACGACGCTCGTCGCCGACCGCGACCTCACCGCCGACCGCCTCCAGCGCGAACTCGACGACGCGAAACTGCTCGTGACCTTCAACGGCAAGCGCTTCGACGTCCCGTTCCTCGAATCGGCCTTCGACCTGTCTGTCGAGGCGCCACACGTCGATCTGATGTACCCCTGTCGCCGTCTCGACCTGACGGGCGGGCTGAAGACCATCGAGCGCGAGGTGGGGATCGACCGCGACCGTCCCGACCTCTCCGGTGAAGACGCCGTGCGACTCTGGCGGGAGTACCAGCGCGGCGACGAGAGTGCTCTCGAAACGCTCGTCTCCTACAACCGCGACGACACCGCGAACCTCCGGACGCTGATGGAACTCGTCGCGAACCGGCTCGAACCCGACCCCCTCGCCACGACCGCGCCTCGCGAGGAGTGATGCCGTCGGAGCCCGATTCTCGGACAGGTTGCCGGACCCGCTGTCGACCGCTGGACCCCCGTTCCCTCTTCGCTGCGCTGGTGGACGAACCCGCTCGCTGTGACACACCTAAAGACTGATAATCGTCCCTTTCACATTGCAGGCAATGGCCCCCTCGAAACGGTCGGTCCGCGTCCTCCTCGCGGCCGTAGTCGTCGTTTCGGCGGGCGCCGTCGCGACGAGCTACGCGACGGCCCAGCCCAATATCGCCGAACGACAGGCGTCCGCGGACACCGGTTCCCCCGTATCGACCCCCGCTCCCGGGTCCGATTCCGGCGCTGGCCCCATCTCCGGGCCCGACGCTGGACCCGGAACGCCCCCGCCCGAGACGGCGTCCAGGGCGACCGCCGAGGACCTGCCGACCCTCCAGACCCGCGCCAACCGGACGCGACTAGACCCCGACGACGTCGCGAACGTCACCGTCGTCGCGACACAGGGGTTTTACGTCTCCGACGAGCAGGCCGAACTCGTCGCATTTTCCGAGAGCGGCGAAGTGCTCTACTACGACGACCGCTACCGCGTCTACTTCGACGTCGACCCGGTACCGGGCGAGCGACACACCGTCGAATACGTCGCCTCGCGTCACCTTGAGGGCACAGATTGCGCCCCGGTCCGCACCGACCGCTGTACGTACAACGTCTTTCGCCGTGTGAACCTCACGACCGGCGTGGACAGGGAAGTCTACGGCGAGGTCACGCCCCAGATCGTCTCCGGGCGCTGGCACGACATCGACCGCGTCAACGAGACGCACATCGCCATCGCCGATATTGTCCGCGATAGCGTCCGGATCGTGGACACGCGGACGAACGAGACCACCTGGGAGTGGCACGCCAACGAGACCTTCGACCGGAGCGTGGGCGGCCAATCAGGTGACTGGACGCACGTCAACGACGTGGAGGTCCTCGACGACGGCCGGATCATGGCCAGCGTCCGCAACATGGACCAGGTCGTGTTCATCGAACCCGGCGAGGGCGTCGAGGCGAACTGGACGCTCGGGGCCGAAGACGACTACAGCATCCTCTACGAGCAACACAATCCGGACTACATCCCGCCCGGCGACGGTGGGCCCGCGGTCGTGGTCGCCGACTCCGAGAACAGCCGCGTCCTGGAGTACCAGCGCGTCGACCCCGAGACGGGCGAACCGACGACCGGCCCCGGCGGCGAGTGGCGCCGGACCTGGGGGTGGCGCGACAGCCGCGTCCAGTGGCCCCGCGACGCCGACCGGCTCCCCGGCGGGACGACGCTCGTCACCGACACGCACGGCGACCGCGTCGCCGAAGTCGCCCCGAACGGCACCGTCGTCTGGAGCACCACCGTCGGGATGCCCTACGAGGCCGAACGCCTCGGAACTGGTGGGGAGAGCGCCGGCGGACCGAGTATGGCTACGATCCGTGAGGCGAACGCGACCGCAGGGAACGGTGGCCCCCTCTCGCTTATCGCGTGGGTCACGGGTGGCGACACAACCCGGGTCGTCTTCCCGCCCGACGACGGACCGGTCGACCTCGTCTGGGTGACACTCAAGGAACTGGCCCCGAGCCTCGCCGTCAACGGGATCCTCTTCGCCGGCCCCTCGTGGCTGCGGTTCCACGACGTCGTCTTCGGCGGCCTCGCGCTCGTCGGCGTCCTCGTCTGGGCCGGCCTCGAACTCCGCTGGGCCGGCCTGGGCCTGCGCCAGTGGACCGGCCGACTCCGCCGCCGACTGCGTAATACCTGAATATCACTCTGCTTATCTCTCGGCCAGGTAGATATTATCCGTATCTGTAACGATTCCGCCCAAATCCGGTACCGGTGGCCGTGTCCACTGTCCGCGGTCGCTACGACGGCCAGAATCGACTGTATATTAGGTCTATTTGTTACCACTTACTCACCGTTCGATGTAGGATCTGGGGGTGAAATAGAAATAATCGACCGAACAGTCGATAACTCGTTCTCCGGTTCACCTGTGAAATTGGTCGTCTATCGAAGGATTGATTTCTTTCGTTATAGAACAGCTTGCTGAGAAGAATGGGGACATATACAGTAGAATATATTAATTCGATTCCGAGTAAACATACAGTTCTGGCGTCCAGGTCCGAGACATCGAGGTGGTACATCACCAGGAGTCGCGGTCCCGCCGACAGCCGGCGCGGGTCCGGTGACTGCCGGGGTGGACGCGTGGACGAGAAGCGAAGGGAAGAGCGGGCTCAGAACGGGTCGGGGTCCTAGATGTCGGTGACGCGCTGGTAGTCGTCGTCCAGCGCCTGTGCGTCCTCGGGGAGCAGCGCGACGACGACGTACTCGGGGAAATCGGCCATGTAGTCGACGAGACGCGCGATCCGGTTGGAGTCGATGGCCTCGATGGAGTCCAGCAGGAGGAACGGACAGACCTCGTGGATGTCGTGGGTCAGATAACCCGCCAGGGCGAAGACGAGGCCCGTCACCTCGCGTTCGCTCTCGGAGAGGTGGTCGACGGAGTCCTCGTAGGTCGTGCCGTCGGCGGTGCTCCGGACGACGTGGAGGTCGAAGACCGTCTCCTCGGTCGTCCCGCGACCGGCGCCGACGGTCTGTTGTTTGCGTTCGATCCAGATCCGCTCCAGGTTCTCGTAGTCGAGGATCGACAGGACCGACTCCATGTGGTCGTTGAACTGGTCGACGGCCTCGCCCTCGATACGGTCGATGCGGGTACGCAGGTCGGCGATCTCGTCTGTGATCGCGTCACGACGGGACTGGAGGTCCGCGCGGCCGTCGACTTCGGACTCGATGCGGTCGCGCTCGTTCTCGACGTCGTCGAGTTCGTTCCGGAGTTGTTCGAGTTCGAACTCGAGTTCGTTGGCCTCGGTGTGCAGGTCCAGCAGTTCGCTCTGGGTCTCGTCCTGGAGGCGTTCGACCTCGTCTTCGAGGTCGGCGATCCGGTCGTTCAGGCGCTCGCGTTCGGCTTCGAGCTCTTCGAGCCGGTCCTGTCGGCGCTCGCGCTCCTCGGTGGCCGAGTCCAGGCGCCGTTCGAGCTGGGTGCGCTGTCGGCGCTGTTCCTCGTAGGTCGCCTTCTCGGTCTTGCAGTCGTCGATATCCGACTGGACGTCGCGGCGCTCCGCGAGTTTCTCCTGGCGCAGTTCCCGCATCCGGTCGAGCGTCGACTCGACGGCGGCGCTGTCGACCTCGCTCCCGCAGGTCCAGCAGACGACCTGGTCGTCGACGAGTCTGTCGGTGATGGCGCCGTCCTCCTCGTCGCGCAGCGCCGCGACGATCTCCGAACTCGTCCCTTCGAGCATCTCCTCGTTGAACTGGATGACCTTCTGGAGGTCAGTCACGGTCGCGTCCAGCGACTCGCGACGCCCGCGCAGTTCATCGATCCGGCTCTCGACGTCGCCGACCTCCGACATCGGCGCCTCGGGTAGTTCTTCGAGTTCGCCTTCCAGGTCGTCGATCTCGTCGTCGAGCGCCGCGATACTCTCGCGCTCGGACTCGACGTTGTAGCGGGTGTCCTCCAGGTCGGACCGCGCCTCGCGGAACTCCTCGAGGGCCGATTCGAGTTCGGCTTCCTGTTCTCGCGGGGTCCCGACCTCCTGGTCGGTCTCGGCGATAGCCTCCCTTACTTCGGCGAGTTCGTCTTCCGTCGCGGCGATCTCGTCTTCGAGTTCCCCCTGCCGGCGTTCGAGGTCCGGCAGCTGGCGCTGAAGGGACTGCAGCTCGTCCAGCCGGCGTTCGACCTCGTCGCGTTCTTCCTGTAACTCGCTGATCTCGCTTTCGATCGCCGCGGTGTCGACCGGCCGCATGATGATCTCCCGGAGGTCCCCACCCAGCTCCACCGCGCGCCGGGACTCGTTGGATTCCAGGAGGAAGACGAACAGATCCGCGAGTGTCGAGTCCTCCAGATACGGGTCGCCGCTCGTGTGGATCTCGCCGTTGCGGCGGCGAAGCGTCCGGGTGTAGGTCTCTTCGCCGACCGTGAGCTCGACGTGGCCCTCGTCGGCATCGCCTTTCAGCGAGACGTCGTCGCTCCCCAGTCCTGCCATGACTGCCTGGAGCAGTGACGTCCGATTCGTCGCGTTTCGGCCGGTCAACACGGTCACGCCGCTCGAAAAGGTGACGTTCGTCTCGTCTATCCCTCCGATGTTCTCGACGGCTATCTCGACCCTGTCGACGACCGATTCAGATGCGCCCATACCTCCCTTTGGACCCTTCCGGGATATAAAAATACTGTCTCGGGGTCGGCGATTCGCCGCTTTCACACGGTGGCCCTGTCGAACTGCCACTCCTCGCCCCACCTTCATCGTCTCCGTTCTCGTCGATTACCCCGTCTCACCGTCTCTGCTCTCGACGACTACGTCGCCTCTACCGTCTCCGTTCTCGACGACTACTCCGGACCTGCCCGCACCATTTCGCACGGTTGCCACGTCTCTATTACAAGAATAATGCTGTAATCTGGCGGTACGTCGGCGTTACACCCTCGTCGTCGTCTTCCTCCACTACTCTCGGGCGCTTTCTCGACCCAGCTCGTGTCCCATTCTAATTACAATTATAGTGCTGTAATGATGAACGATCTCGATCTGTCGTTCGGTATTATCGGACGCCGTGTGAACCGGCGGGATCGGGGTCGTGGGCTGGTGCAGAACGAAAAAGGGTCGATCACGGTGTTTCGAACGCCAGCGGCAAACGCACTGTGTGACGGCCACCGAGCACTGTCCGGGAATGTCGGACGCAACTCGAACGGCGACGGGTACGCTGGTGGGCGGGAACGAGTGTCGGCACGGTAGGTGAAAACGAGCGCTGGCAGTGTCGAGCGGGTCTCCGCTGTGACCGAAACTGGGTCGTCTGGGCGCTCGTCGGCGAGTGTGTTCCAGATCGAGGAAAACCGGTCGTCAATTCACGGGGCGCGTTCGGCGTTCGACGGGTGGTCCGCCGGGGTGATACCGGGACACAGTTGGGGCCGTCTGTCTCAGACGGCACGGCAAGAGTAGGTCCTCGTTACCGGAGTTCGTCGGCGCGCTTCTCCCAGTCGTCCTCCCAGAGGTCGATGGTGTGGACGGCGTCCTCGGTGTACTCGTGGGCTTCGACGACGTCCATGTCGAGTTCGATGCCGTAGCCCGGGCCCTCGGGCATCTGGACGTAGCCGTCCTCGACGACGAGCGGCTCGGTGAGCAGGTCGTCGACCCAGTCCTCGTCGTAGGTCTGGAACATCTCCTGGATGCGGAAGTTGGGGATGGAGGTACAGAAGTGCGAGTAGATGGCGCCGGCGACCGGCCCCTGTGGGTTGTGGGGTGCGATGTCGACGTGGTCGGCCTCGGCGAGGCCGGCGATCTTCTTGCCCTCGGTGATCCCGCCCGTGTTCATCAGGTCGGGCTGGAAGACGTCGATGTCCGTGCGCGTGACCAGTTCGAAGAAGTCGTGTTTGGTCATGTGACGCTCGCCGGTCACGACCGGGATCGGCGACTTGCGGGCGACCTCGGCGAGGCTGTTGATCGAGTCCGGCGGGCAGGGCTCCTCGTACCACGCGGGGTCGAACTGGTCAAGTTTCTTCGCGATGTCGACGGCCTGAGCCGCCGAGAACCGACCGTGACACTCGATGAGCAGGTCCACGTCCGGGCCGACCGCCTCGCGGACGGCGCGGACGATGTCGACGGCGTGGTTTTTCTCCGCGGTCGTCATCGACTGCCAGGCGGTTCCGAACGGGTCGAACTTCATCGCGTCGTAGCCGTCGTCGACGACGCGCTCGGCGGCCTCGGCGAAGCCCTCGGGCTCGCCATCGGCCTCGGTGTACCACCCGTTCGCGTACGCACGCAGTTCCGTGCCGTGGACCGGGCCGCCCAGCAGGTCGTAGACGGGCTGGTCCAGCACTTTGCCCTTGATGTCCCAGCAGGCCATGTCCACGGCCGAACAGACCGTCGTGTTGATGACGTTCTTCGAGAACCACTCGTTGCGGTACATCTCCAGCCAGAGGGCCTCGGTGTCGAATGGGTCCCGTCCGATGAAGAAATCGGACATCTCGTCGATGGCGGCCGCCACCGTCCGGGGCTTGTCGTGGGTCGTCGCTTCCGCGAGCCCGGTCACGCCGGCGTCCGTCTCCAGTTGCACGAACACCCAGGGTTTCCAGGGGTTGGCGACGAGGTACGTCTCTACATCGGTGATCGTTACGTCCGACATACCACTGGATCCGCCGTACCGACTAATTAAACCCACTGAAACCTGGAGGACGTCGTGTATCCGATATTATCGGATCAAGACGAGTGGTTTCGCTTCACAGATTTCCGCAAGAAACGGGTGCGCGGCGGAGACGACTCACCGGTCCCGTGTCGCGCGCTCACCTCCGATATCCTCGGCGCGCTCCGAACCGCTATCGTCGTCGCAGTAGGGGGAACCGGGCGCCATCCCTCGACTCTGCACGGGATCGTCGGTTCCTCCGGTTGACGGCCCTCCGAGAGCTCCGATAAAACCGGACGGAACGACGTGTCGGTCGTCGAACACCACACTCAGTATGTAACAATGTGAGCAAAAACTATTTATCATACGACGGGCCAGTTGCGTTCATGCGCTACTACCGAACCGAGCGGAACGGGAGCACGTCGCTCCTGGCAGCCCAGGGGTCGACCGCGTACGACCTCACGGAAACCGAACCAGCGCCCTCGTCGTTTCTCGAACTCGCGTCGGCGGCGTCACTGACGGGGGGGACCGTGGACGACGTCGCGGACAACCTGGCCGAGAACGCGCCGACGGTCGACCTCGAAGCGGTCGCGGGCGACCTGCAGCGGCCGCTCGACCCGGACGAGGTCTGGGGGGCCGGGGTCACCTACGCTATCAGCCAGGAAGCCCGCCAGGAGGAGGGCGGTCTGGCGGAGTCGTATCTCAACGCCTACGAGGGCGAGCGCCCCGAGGTCTACTTCAAAGCCACCCCGAGTCGGACGGTTGGACCGGGCGAGCAGGTCGGCATCCGTGGCGACTCCGAGTGGGACGTGCCCGAACCGGAGCTGGCGATCGTCCTCTACGAGGACGACATCGTCGGGTTCACCGTCGGCAACGACGTCTGCAGTCGGGACATCGAGCGCGAGAACCTGCTGTATCTCCCCCAGAGCAAGACCTACGCCAAGAGCTGTGCCATCGGTCCGTGTATCGCCTCGCCCGAGAGCATCGAGGACCCCCTCGACGTCGAGATGCACATGCGCATCGAGCGTGACGGCGAGACGGTCTTCGAGGAGGGAACCTCGACGAACCAGATGGTCCGGACCTGTGAGGAACTGGTCGACTTCTACACACGCTACAACGAGGTGCCCGAACTCTCCGTCCTACTGACGGGCACGTCGATCATCCCGCCGGACAGCGTCACCCTCCACGAGGGCGACGAGATCAGCATCGAGATCGAGAACATCGGAACCCTCGAAAACACCGTCGAACAGTTGTAAGGCGTCCAACCTTCGCCAGATGGCGGTGGCGGGTCTGGGCCGGGGCGGTTGCGGACCGGTGACGGTTCCGGGGCGACGGTTCCGGGACAGCGGTTCTGGGGCGGTTCCGGACCGGTGACGGTTCCGGGACAGCGGTTCTGGGGCGGTTGCGGACCGGTGACGGTTCCGGGGCGACGGTTCCGGGACAGCGGTTCTGGGGCGGACCCAGGACGGTGGCGGCAGTCGGAACCCGTTTCATCTGGTTTTTTGTACCACCTCTGGCGAGTACGTGATGTATGACAGACACGCGAGTGACCGTCCACGCAGCCGCACGTATCGACGAGATCGAACCCGCACTCCACGGGCACTTCTCCGAACACCTGGGGCGCTGTATCTACGACGGGATGTACCACGACGAGACGGCCGACGGCGAGGGCTTTCGCGAGGACGTCGTCTCCCTGCTGGCCGACATCGAGCTGCCGGTCTTGCGCTGGCCGGGTGGCTGTTTCGCCGACGACTACCACTGGGAGGACGGCGTCGGCGACGATCGGCCGCGCCGCCGGAACCTCTTCTGGGCACAGGGTCGCGAGGAGGTCCCCGAAGAGCCCAACACCTTCGGCACCCACGAGTTCCTCGAACTCTGTGAGCGCATCGACGCGGACCCCTATCTCGCCCTGAACGTCGGGTCGGGCGACCCCCAGGAGGCCGCCGACTGGGTCGAGTACTGCACCTACGGTGGCGACACCGAACTGGCCGACCGGCGCCGTGCCAACGGCCGTGACGAACCGTTCGACGTCCCCTACTGGGGCATCGGCAACGAGAACTGGGGCTGTGGCGGCCGGATGTCTCCCGAACAGTACGCCCGGGAGTACCGTCGCTTCGCTACCTACGTCGGCACGATAGACCACCTGCTGGCCGACCAGGATTTCGACCTGATCGCCTGTGGCTTCGAGGACCACGAGTGGAACCGCCGTTTCATGGAGGAGGTCAGCAAGTCCGCCTGGGGCGCCGAGTTCCCGCTCGACCACCTGACCCTGCACCACTACTACGGCCGGACGATGTCCATCGTCGAGACCGACGACGAGGACAAGTACGACCAGTTCCTCGTCGAGGCCCTGGAGATGAACGAACACATCGAGCGCATCGCCGCGGCGATCAACGCGACGGCGACGACCCGGGACATCGGCGTGATCATCGACGAGTGGGGCGCCTGGCACACCGAGGCCGTCTCCGAAACCGGCCTCGAACAGCCCGGCACCGTCATCGACGGTCTCTCGGCCGCCGCCGTCCTGGACATCTTCAACCACAACGCCGACGTGATGACCATGGGGAACATCGCTCAAACCGTAAACGTCCTGCAATGTCTCGTCGAGACCGAGGGCGAGGACGCCTGGGCCCGGCCCACCTACCACGTCTTCGACCTCTACAGCCCCCATCAGGGCAACGACGCCGTCCGGACGACCGTCGACGCCCCCGTGCGCGACGCCGAGCGCACCGACGACGACCTGCCGCTGGTCGGTGCCTCGGCCTCGGTCGGCGAGGACGGGACCTACGTCACGCTCACGAACCTCGACGTTCGCGGCGCCCACGAGGTCGAGATCGACGTCGAAGGGGCGGATCCGACCGCCGTCGACGCCCAGATCCTCTTCGAGGGACAGGAACCCGACGCGGTCGTCGACGCCGACAACGCCGCGTCGTTCGAACCGGCGGCCTTCGACGTCGGCGTCGGGAACGACGGCACGCTCACGGCGGAACTCCCGCCGTCGACCGTCCTCGGCGTCTCCTTCGAATAAGGTCCTGGCGTCCCGACCGGTCACCTGAGACCCGACAGCGGCCGGATACCCGCCCCCGCCACCGTTTTCTTCGCGTCGAAAGTGGGTCACCCTCGCGTATCGTTTCAGCGGTGGACACCGACGGACGGGAGCGACCGGCGCCGAAAAGTGAGCGTTCGACCGGGTGTGTCAGGTCGACCGCGTTACGCGTCGACTGCGGCGTCGATGCGTTCCCACTGTTCGGTCGAGAGTGAGACGTCGGCGGCGCCGAAGTTCTCGTCCAGTTGGTCGACGGTGCGGGCACCGACGATCGGGACGCAGGTGAACCGTTCGTGGTCCATCAGCCAGCGCAGCGAGACCTGGGCGGGGGTGGCCTCGACCTCCTCGGCGACCGCCCGGACCGTCTCGAGGACGTTCCAGGCCGCGTCGGCCACGTAGTCGCTCTCGAACGCCGCGTCGATCTCGGCGCGGGAGCCGTCGGGTGCCCGGATCTCCCCGTCGACGCGCTCGTACTTGCCGGTCAGGAACCCGCCGTGCAGCGGCGAGTACGGACAGACGGCCAGATCCTGGTCCTCACAGACGTCCAGGTACTCTTCGATGGGTTCCTTGTGTTCGGGCGGCTGGTCGAGCTCGTCGACGATCGGCTCCCGGTAGACCGCCGAGTACTCGGGCTGGGTGACGGTGAAAGCCTCGTAGTTGTTGACGTCGGCCTGCCAGAGCCCCTTTGTGAGTTTCCAGGCGTCACAGGTGGAGATACCGACGTAGTGGACCTTGCCCTCGCTCACGAGGTCGTCGATCGCCCGCAGGGTGTGTTCGATGGGCGTCCCGTCGTCGAATCGATGCAGGTAGAGGATGTCGAGGTAGTCGGTTCCGAGTCGGTCGAGCGACCCCTCGACCTCGGCGCGGACGTTCTTCTTCGAGAGGTTCTCCTGGAAGCGCGACACGGTCGACCAGTAACACTTCGAGGCGATCACGTAGTCCTCGCGGTCCCGGTCTTCGAGCCACTCCCCGATCCAGCGCTCGGAGTCGCCGCCGCCGTAGCCATTGGCGGTATCGATGAAGTTGCCGCCGCGCTCCTCGACGGCGTCGAGCAGTTCGTGAGCCTCCTCGCGATCGGTCTCGACGACCCCGCTATCTTCGTGTTCCAGCCCGAAACGCCACGTGCCGAAACAGATAGGCGATACCTCTAAACCGGTTGAGCCGAGTCTGACGTACTCCATACTGGTCTATACGGGAGACGGAAAATCAAGGTACGGGTTCCGGAAGGGCCGATACGTCCGTTCCGAGGGCCGCTCCGACACACCGACTCCGACCCGGTGAGAGCACCCGCCAGCGGTAGTACTTTGCACTCGGCCGGGGAAACGCTGCCAATGGACGGCCCGACCGATCAGTCACGAAACTCGGTATCGCTGGACGGAACGTGGGCGTTCTTGCCCGACCCCGAAGCCGACGGAACCGCTCGCGGCCTCCACGAACCCGACGCGACGTGGCCCGACGACGCACACGAGGTGACCGTGCCACACGCCTGGCAGGAAGCGGACCGCTACCGCGAGTACACCGGCACGGCGTGGTACCGCCGGACCGTCTCGGTCGGGCCCGACGGGGACGGACTCGCCGACGGCGACCGGGCCTTTCTCCGGTTCGACGCCGTCGACTACGAGACCACCGTCTACGTCGACGGGGAGGTAGTCGGGACGAACCGTGAGGGGTATCTCCCCTTCGAGGTGGAGGTCACCGACCACCTCTCGCCCGGCGAGCACACTATCGCGGTCGAAGTGACTGACCCGGCGGACCTCTCGGAGATCCCCCACGGCAAGCAGGGTGAGCCCTGGTACACCCGCGTCAGCGGGATCTGGGGGGCTGTCACCCTGGAGACCCGCTCCGGGGCGTTCGTCGCCGACCTGAAAGCGACACCGGACCTCGACGACGACAGCGTGACCGTCGACGTGTACGTCGACGAACCGGGGGAAGGCGGTGACGGAACAGGCACCGACGCCAGCACCGTGAACCCCGACAGCGTCGAGGTGCTGGTCGAACGCGAGGGCGACGTGGTCGCCGCGACGACCTGCGACCTCGACGGCGTCGACGATCCGGTCGGCGTCGACACGGGAAGCGTCGGCGCAAGCGGCGAGGGCGCTGCGGACGACGAGGGCGGCGCTGACGGCGCGGAGGGGTCGGGGGGGACCTGCACGCTCTCGATACCGGACGCGACCTACTGGGCGCCCGAGAACCCGGCGCTGTACGACGTGGTCGTCGAGCTCCGGGCAGACGGAGAGGTCGTGGACCGCCACACCGACTACTTCGGGATGCGGAGCATCAGTGCCGACGACGAGCGTCTCTATCTCAACGGCGAACCGCTGTACCTCCGGGGCGCTCTCGACCAGGCGTACTACCCAGAGACGCTCTACAACCCCTTCGACGTCGACCGACTCGGCGACGGCGTCGGCGAGGGGTACGCGAACCTCTTCGAGTACGAGATCCAGACTGCCAGAGAGCTGGGGTTCAACATGCTCCGCAAGCACATCAAGCCGGCCCACCCCGACTTCGTCGAGGCGGCCGACCGCCTGGGGATCCTCGTCTGGCAAGAGCCCGCCAACCCCGACGTCTACACCGAGCGCTCGAAGCGGGAGGTCCGCGAGCAGTTCCGGAAGCTGGTCGACCGCGACTACAACAGTCCGAGCGTCGTCGTCTGGAGTCTCTACAACGAGGAGTGGGGCATCGGCCTGGACCAGGAGGACTACTCCGACCACGACGGTCGCCTGTGGAACGACGCGGCGAAACAGGACTACCTCGCCGACCTCTACGAGGAAGCCAGGGCCTGGGACCCGACGCGGCTCGTCTGTGACAATTCGGGCTGGGCCCACGTCGCCACGGACCTCAACGACTACCACGAGTACTACGCCAGCCCCGACCGCCACGGCGCCTGGGAGGAGGGACTCGACCACCTGCTGGCCAACCCGGCCGAGAACTACGCCACCGAGCGGACCCCCGCATCGGAGGCGCCGATACTCGTCTCCGAGTTCGGTACCTGGGGCTTCCCCGACCTGCCGAAACTCCGCGAGCACTACGGTGGCGACCCGCCGTGGTTCACCCACGACTTCCTCGACGACCCGCTCAAACGCCCCGAAGGCGTCGACGCCCGCTTCGAATCGACGGACCTGCCCGACGTCTTCGACGGCTACGACGACCTCGCAGACGCCTGGCAGACCCGCGAGTCCGTCTCGCTACAGGGAGTCATCGAGGAGATGCGCACCCGCGACGAGGTGGCGGGGTACGTCGTCACCGAGTTCTCCGACGTCGAGTGGGAGTTCAACGGGATCCTCGACTACCTGCGCGACCGCAAATCGTTCGTCGACGAGTTCGCTCGCTGCAACGACGACCTCCTCGTGTCCGTCGACCCCGGGAGCCACGTCGTCGCCCCCGGCGAGGAAGCCACCGTCGACGTCCACGTGGTCAACGACACCGGCGACTCACTGTCGGGCGAACTCGCCTGGGCGGCCCCGGGCGACGAGGGCACGCGGGCGGTGTCGGTCGGGGGCTTCGGTACGACCACGTTCGAGGCCGTCGCGACGGTCGCTCCCCCAGCGGACGCAGCCACCGAACCCCGAGAGGTCGAGGCGACGTTCGACACCCGCGGGAGCGAGCAGTCCGGTGGCGAGGCGTCCGGTGGTCGGACGGTGTCCGGCGCAGAACCCGTCTTCGTCGTCGCAGACGAACCGACGGGGAACGAGGCCGTCTACGCCGACGACGCGGCGCTCGCGGACGCGCTCGCCGAGCGCCACGAGGTCGTGGCGTCTGTCACCGACGCCGACGTCGCGGTCGTCACGAAAGTGACCGACGACGTTTCGGCGTTCGTCGAGAGTGGCGGGCGTGCGGCCGTCGTTCCCGAAGCCGACGGACGGATGGCGGATAGCGGCGTCGAAACAGCCAGCGCGGGCGGACCGGCGGACGGCGACGAATCCGAATACCGGAACCTGCCGACCGCCGAAAGCTGGAACCTCGTCGCGTCGTTGCTCTACCAGGACAGCGACCTCTTCGCGGGGCTCGCGACCGACGAGCGCGTCGGCTGGGCGTTCGAGGACATCTTCCCCTACGACCTCGTCACTGACCTCGACGGGAGCGACGACGTCCTCGCGGGGTCGGTCGAGGGCTGGCTCGCCAACTGGTCCAGCCCGCTCGTCGTCCGCGACCGGGGTGACGGCCGGCTCTGTCACTGTACCTTCCGCGTGACCGACGCCTACGGCGAGCACCCGACGGCGACGGCGCTCGTCGATAGACTCGTCCGAACGGTCTGAACGCCCGGGACTGGGGCTGGACTTCGCGCGTGTTCGACGTCGACTACGATTCCGGCCTGTTCGACAGGGTGAGCGCCGTCGAGACGGACACGACTGTCCCCGACAGGTGGCAGGGACACAGCCGAGAATTGCAAAAAATGGTGCGGAAAACAGCGAAGGGCCGCTAGACGCCTTTCATCCCGCCGCTACCGAGGCCTTCGACGACCCACTTCTGGACCAGCGCGAACAGGAGGATGACCGGCGCCATCGTGACCGCGGCGGCCGTGAGGACGAGATGCCAGGCGACCTGGTTCTGGGACTGGAACAGCTGGAGTCCCAGCGGGAGCGTCCGCGTCGCCGAGGTCTGTGAGAGCACCGAGACCAGCAGGAAGTCGTTCCAGGAGACCGTGAAGGTGTAGAAGCCGGCGACGGCGATCCCGGGGATCGACAGCGGCAGAATCACCCGGACGAGGATGTCGAGTTGCGAGCAACCGTCCATCTTCGCGGCCTCGTCCAGGGATTCTGGGATGTCGTCGAAATAGCCCTTGAGTAGCCACGTCGCCAGCGGCGTCGCGATGACCGAGTGGGCGATGACGATGCCGATGTGCGTGTTGATCAGGTTCAGCGTGAACATCAGCAGGAAGAAGGGGATGAGGATCAACACGTACGGGAGCATCTGCGTCCCCAGGAACGCGACGAGCAGCGAGTCGTGACCGGGGTAGTCGAACCGACTCAGCGAGTAGCCCGCGAACGTCCCGACGGTGAGCGTCAGCGCGGTCGTCGACGACGCGATGACGACCGAGTTGACGAAATAGGACTGGAAGGCTCCCCGCGAGAGGACCTGCTCGTAGTTCTCGATCGTCAGGTCCGACAGTGCCGGGATCAGTTGCGAGGAGTAGAGGAACTCTCGGCCGGTGAACGTCACCAGCACCATGTAGATGACCGGCACCAGCAGGAAGGACATGAACACGCCCAGCACCGCGTAGACCGCTATCGCGCGACGGACGGACATGTCCTCGTCGAGCCAGGCGTCGACGCGGTCGGAGAGGGACATCCCGGTCCCGGACCGCGTCGCGGCGTCGGTCTCAGTCGCCATGCGTTCCCTCCAGCGGTCGAGTTTGCATCGTGTCTGTCGTCATTAGCCGGTATCCTCCAGTTTCACGTAGACGGTCGTGAACACGAGCATGATGACGAGCATCACGACGCCCATACTCGCGGCGTAGCCCAGCGCGTAGGTCTCGAAGGCGGTCTTGTAGACGTAGGTGGCGAGCACCTCGGTGTTGCCCAGCGGGCCCCCGCCCGTCGAGAGGTAGACGATGTCGAAGTTGTTGAACGTGAAGATGACGTGCAACACGATCATGATCATCGATACGTAGGAGATCTGCGGGAGCGTGACGTGACGGAACCGCTGGAGCGGCCCGGCGCCGTCTAGCTGTGCGGCCTCGTACTGGGTCTCCGGGATGGAGTTCATCGACGCCATCAGCGCGATGGCGTAGAACGGGACGTTCCGCCAGACGTGCATGAGCACGATCATCGGGAAGGCCATGTCGGGGTCGCCGAACCAGTACTTCGTCGGGAGCCCGAGCTGGCCGAAGATGACGTTGACGGGACCGAACCCGACCTGCACGAGGAAGCGAAAGAGGATCACCATGACGATGATGGGCAGGACCCAGCTCACCATGGAGATGCTCCGGAAGAAGCTGATCCCCGGGACCTTCTCTTTGAGGACGACCGCCAGGCTGAGCCCCAGGAAGTACTGGATCGTCACCGCGACGGACGTCAGGAGCACGGTCTGCCACAGCGCCGTCCGGAACACGCTGTCGGACAGCATCGTCCCGAAGTGTTCCAGGCCCACGAACGTCTGCTGGTTGGGGTTCAACAGCGACGCCTCGAAGAAGGCGAGCTGGATCCCTCGCAGGGTCGGGTAGACGATGATGGCCGCCAGCAGGATCGTCGCCGGGAGTATCAGCGCGTACCCGAGCCACGTCTCGGAGAACAGCTCGCGGAACTCCTCGCCGTAGCGTCCGACCCGCGAGCGGCCTGTTTCTGTCGCCATGGCGTCTCAGAGATCGCTTTCCAGGTCCGTGAGTCTCGAGTGGAGGTCCTCGCCGGCCGTGTAGGGGTCTTTCTCGCCGTAGGCCACGTTCTGCATCGCCGGGTAGAACTCCTGGCGCACGGGGCCCCAGGCGATCTTGGCGAGCGCCCGCCCGTTGCGGAACACCTCCGTGAACGACTGCCAGTTCTCGTTCTCGAGCGTCGACTCGACGTCGTCGTGGACCGGTGTGATGTTTCCACCGGGGTCGATGTCGCTCATGCTGTTCATGACTTCCGGGGCACACCGGGTGGCGACCATGTCGAACGCGAGGTCCTTGTCGTCGGAGTTCGAGTTGACCATCACCGGCTTGACCTCCAGGTAAGTCCCGAAGTCGCCCCCCTCCGCGTAGGGGAGCTGTGCGATGCCGGTCTTGTTGTCGAGGATGTCCGTCGCCGCGTCGGAGTCGGAGATCTCCGGGCCGCTGGTCCAGTTGCGGATCCACGGCCCGCACTCGATCATCGCGACGTTGCCGTTGATGTACTCGGGGTCGTTGACCTGCCAGCCGGTCCCCAGCTGGTCGGGGTTGGCGATCGGGTTGTCGCTGGCCCAGACCTCGTAGTAGAACTTGTCGAAGATGAGTCCGAGCGTCTCGGCGTCGATGTTGACCGTCCAGCCGTCGCCCTCCTGGACGTAGAGGTTGTCCGTGTGCTGGTAGACGTGGGACATCCACTCCTGGAAGGCCCTGACGCCCCCGTCTTTCGTGCAGTTGTGGAACGGGGTCACGTCCGTCTCGGCTTTGATCGTTCGGCCGACCTCGAGGAACTCGTCGGCGGTCTCCGGAACCTCCAGCCCGAGGTCGTCGAAGATGTCGATCCGGTAGACGAACGCGCGCCCGTTCCCGGTGTAGGGCAGCGCGTAGATCTCGCCGTCGTAGCGCATCGCGTCGATGGTACTGTCGACGTAGCCGTCGAACCACTCCAGGTTCTGGGCTTCCTCGGTGATGGGTTCGATGAGGCCGGCCTTGGCGTACTCGGTGAGGTGTGAGAGGACACCCTCCGCGGAGTCGGGATCGCCCGACCGCGCGCCGGTGAGATAGCCCGAGCGCAGGTCCTCGTAGGTGAAGTCCGTGACCTGGACCTGGGACCCGGTTCGCTCGTTGAAATACTCCTTGAGCGTCGTGATCGTCTGATCCAGTTCCTGTTCGTCGGAGGGAAGCCCGGCGTCCCAGTGGAGGATTTCCGCATCCGAACTCCCGTCGCCGCCGTCGTCACCGCCCATCATCGCCTCGGTCGGCGTCGGGGTTCCGCCACCGTCACCGCCGTCGCTACCGCCACCGTCGCCGCCGTCGCCACCGTCGCCACCGTCACCGCCGTCGCCACCATCGCCGTTTCCGCTGCATCCTGCGAGCGTCACTCCGGCACCGACACCCAGTCCTCGGAGAATACGTCGCCTGCTGATAGCCTTATTTTCCTTGTCTGCCATTGTATACCTCTACCGCATCAAAAACCCGAATGATTATAATAGTTTTTTATCGATCGCTGATACTCGGTGGTAAAATATTGGTTCACCGCCACGTGTGCGACCGGAGCGGGTCGCCGTCGGGACGGTCGATACGTCTGCGATATCGGACCGGTCGAGACGGTCTGGGGGTTCGCAGGTCAGTCGGCGCCGATGTCCGCGCCGGTACCGGCGTCGACGCCGACGAGGGAGTCGACGTCGTCGATGTCCGGTGGGGTCCGGTTCCGGCGTGCCTCGCCGGTCTTCCCGTCGAAGAGGTGGATGCGGTCTTGCGGGAACTCGACGTGGATCGTCCGGCCGGATTCGAGGACGACGTCGCCGTTCAGCGTGGCGGTGTACTGCTGGCCGCCGATCTGGATGTAGACGTAGGTGACGTCGCCGAGGGGCTCGGTCACCTCGACCTCGGCGGGGACGGCGTTGCGCGCGTCACTGGAGACCATCTCGACGTCCTCCGGACGGATCCCGAGGGTGTACCTGTCGCCGTACTCCTCGACGTCGGCGTAGACGTCGTCGTCGAGTTCGTACTCGAAGGTGTCGTTGACGAGCGTCGGCTGGCCCGACCGCTGGAGCTCCATCTCGAGGAAGTTCATCGACGGCGAGCCGATAAAGCCCGCGACGAATCGGTTTGCGGGTTCGTGATAACACTCCAGCGGCGTGCCGAACTGCTGGATCTCCCCGCCGTCCAGCACGATGATCCGGTCGGACATCGTCATCGCCTCGGTCTGGTCGTGGGTGACGTAGACCGTCGTCACGTCGAACTCCTGCTGGAGGGACTGGAGTTCGGTCCGCATCTGCGTCCGCAGTTTGGCGTCGAGATTCGACAGGGGTTCGTCCATCAGGAACACCTCGGGCTCGCGGACGATGGCCCGACCCAGCGCGACACGCTGTTGCTGGCCGCCCGAGAGCTCGCCCGGTTTCTTGTCGAGGAGGTCCTTGATCCCCATCATCTCGGCGACCGACTCGACGCGGTCCCGTATCTCGGCCTTCGAGAGGTCCGTCGTCATCTTCAGACCGAAGGACATGTTCCCGCGGGCGGTCTTGTGCGGGTACAGCGCGTAGTTCTGGAACACCATCGCCATGTTCCGGTCGCGGGGTTTCCGGTCGGTGACCGTCTCGCCGTCGAGGACGATATCACCCGACGTCGGCGTTTCGAGACCCGCGATACAGCGTAACGTGGTGGACTTGCCACAGCCCGACGGTCCGACGAGGACGACGAACTCGCCGTCCTCGATCTCGACGTCGAAATCGTCGACTGCGACGATCGTTCCCATGTCGCTGTCGTGAAATTCCTTTGTGAGGTTCTGGATCTCGAGTCTTCCCATGCTCAATTGGTCGGGAATTCGTGTGTTAAATCTTTCCACGCATACTGTCTCGGTGCTAACTGGTCGGCGAGTCGAATTCGGGTCCGGCGGCGGCGGTCAGCCCGTGAGTTCGTCCGGGAGATACGCCGCGTTGGCCGCCAGCAGGTCGTCGACCATGTCGTCGATTTCGGCGAGCGTACAGGCTGCCCCGGTCAGCGGGTCGAGTTTGACTGCCTGTCGGAGCGCGTCCTCGTCGTGTTCGAGGGCGGCCTCGACGGCGAGGCGCTGGACCTCGATGTTCGAGCGGTCGATCGCCGCCAGCTGGGGCGGGAGGTCCCCGACCGAGCAGGGGCGGACGCCCGTGGCGTCGACCAGGCAGGGCACCTCGACGCAGGCGTCGGTCGCGAGGTTCGTGATCGCGTCGGTGGTGTTGCGGACGTTGATGTTCATCCGCCGGGTCTCGCCGGTCTCCATCGAGTGGATGATACGCGAGCCGTACTCCTCGGAGCGCTCGATGGTCGGGTCGATGTCGTCGGGGTCCATCTCCGCGGCCTCCTGCTGGTACTCACACCAGTGTTCGAAGTAGGTGCCCGTCGGCATCCAGTCGACGAAGTACTCCTCGAAGTCCTCCTCGACGACGAACTCCTCGATGGTCTCCTCCTCGGTCCGGAAGTAGGGGACGTACTCGGACATGTGGTTGCTCGACTCGGTGACGAACGCGTCGAAGTGACGCAGCATCTCGAAGCGCACGTTGTCCCGGTCGTAAATGTCCGGGTCGTCCATCGCCTCGTAGAGCGCGGGGTAGACGCTCTCGCCGTCGTGTTCGGCTTCGAGGAACCACGCCACGTGGTTGATACCGGCCACCCAGTGGTTCAGTTCTTCCTTCGGGACGTCCACGTAGTTCGAGATCGCCTCGGCGGTGTGCTGGACGCTGTGACAGAGGCCCACGACGTCGATGTCGGTCGCCTCGTCGACGGCCCAGCACAGCATCGCCATCGGGTTGGTGTAGTTGAGCATGAGCGCGTCGGGGCACAACTCCTCCATGTCCCGGGCGATGTCGAGCATCACCGGCGCTGTCCGGAGGAACCGGAAGACCCCACCCGGGCCGAGCGTGTCACCGACGGCCTGGTTGACGCCGTACTCCTGGGGGATGCGGATCTCGTTTTCGAACGGTTCGCGACCGCCGACGTGGATCGTGTTGATCACGTAGTCCGCGCCGTCCAGCGCCGCCTGCCGGTCGGTCGTCGCCTCGATCGTCGCCTCGACGTCGTTGTGTTCGAGCATCGCCTCCCCCGCGGTCGCCGTGCGGTCGAGGCGCTCCTCGTCGATGTCCATCAGTGTCAGCGTACTCCCCTCCAGTTCCGGGTACGAGAGGATGTCACCCATCAGGTTCCGCGCAAAGACGATGCTACCGGCGCCGATAAACGCTATCTTCACCATGGAATCGTCGTATGATTGCCCACCGTAAATAGTTCACCCACGGCGAGCCGGCGACGTTTCGGTCCCTCGAACAGTCCGGCTCTGGTCCACTCGAAACTCGAACAGTCCGGCTCTGGTCCACTCGAACAGCCCGGACCGGAGTGGGCTGTGGTCCGGGTCCGGTCAGTGGAGGTCGGGCAGGTACGCCGCGTTGGCTTCGATAAGTTCTTCGGTCATCTCGTGGGCCTCTTCGAGCGTACAGGCGGCGCCGGTCAACGGGTCGAGTTTCACGGCCTGGTGAACCTTGTCGCGGTCGTTCTCCAGTGCCCCCTCGACGGCAAGGCGGTTGACGGTGGCGTGGCGCTGTGGGAACGCGGCGACCGAGGCCGGGAGGTCGCCCACCGAACACGGGTGGACGCCCGTCCCGTCGACCAGACAGGGTACTTCGACGCAGGCGTCCGTCGGCAGGTTCGTGATGGCGTCGGTCTCGTTGGCGACGTTGAGATTCAGTCGGCGCGGGGTGTCGGTCTCCATCGAGTGGATCAACCGCGAGGCGTACTCCTCGGAGCGCTCGGCGCCGACTGCGTCGAGGTCGACGTCGAGGTCCGGGTCGTCGCGTTTCTCGGAACGTTCCTGCCACCCCTCCAGGTAGGTCGCGGTCGGCATCCGCTCGGCGTAGTCCGTCCCGGTCAACTCCTCGATGGTCTCCTCGTCGGTCCGGAAGTAGGGGACGTACTCGGACATGTGATGGGAGGACTCGGTCGGGAAGTAGCCGAAGTGACGGAGCATCTCGAAGCGGACCGTGTCGCGCTCGTAGGTGTCGGGGTCGTCCATCGCCTCACGGAGGTCGGGGTAGACGCTCTCGCCGTCGTGTTCGGCCTCGAGGAACCACGCCACGTGGTTGATACCGGCGACCCAGTACTCCAGTTCCTCGGCCGGGACGTCGACGTAATCGGCGATGGCGTCGGCCGTGTGGGGCACCGAGTGACAGAGACCCACGACGTCGATGTCGGTCGCCTCGAACAGCGTCGTACAGAGGATCGACATCGGGTTGGTGTAGTTGAGCATGAGCGCGTCGGGACACAACTCCTCCATGTCCCGGGCGATGTCGAGCAGCGTCGGGATCGTCCGCAGGCCACGGAAGATCCCGCCCGGGCCGATCGTGTCACCGATGGCCTGCTCGACCCCGTAGGACTCGGGGATGCGGATCTCGTTTTCGAACGGTTCGGTCCCCCCGACGTTGATCATGTTGAGGACGTAGTCGGCCCCGTCGAGTGCCTCGCGGCGGTCGGTCGTCGCTTCGACCGTCGCGTCAAGGTCCTCGTTGTCGACGATGGCCTCGGCGACCCGGCGGGTCTGGTCGAGACGGTGTTCGTCGATATCCATCAGTGCGATGTGGCTGTCCTCCAGGGTTTCGAACGAGAGGACGTCCCCCACGAGTGTCGTCGCGAACACCATACTTCCGGCTCCGACGAAGGCGATCTTCGGCATACGCCGGGAGCGGGCCTCCGCCGTGATAAACGTGTCTTCCCCAGCAGTCTCCGCCGGATCTCCCAGTTCGAATCACAGGCCTCAGAGAACGGTCGCGGTCGGAGCGCCGGTCACGGCGTCGGACCCGGTCTGGCCGCGCTCGAACCGGGCGTCACTCGTCGTCGGATTCGGTTCGTTTGCACTCACAGGCGCCGCGCTCGACGAGTTCGACGGCGTCGTACTGGCGCCCGCAGTCCTCACAGACCACCTGCACGTCGGTGATCACGTCGACGGGACCGACGTCGAGGCGCTCGGTCGATCGGAGGTTCTCGACGTTGCGCCGCGTGACCGCCGTCAGCCGACTGGTGAGTCGCTGGATCGTCTCGACGGACTTCTCGAGCTGGTCCTCGTCGTCGCCGGTCGGATACTCCACCTCGCGGTAGTCCCGCAGGTACGTGTGGATCGCGTAGTGGCTCACGAAGTCGTCGAGCAGCGCCTCGACGTCGACGCCGTCCCGTTCGAGCCTGTTTCGCGCCTGGATGCGCGCGCCCTCGGTGACGTCGTCTCCCGTCAGCAACTCGTAGGTGTTCGACAGTTCACCCTGGAGTGTGACGACGCCTGCCTCGTTTAGCGCGCTCTCCAGCACCCGCCGGTTGAAGTGGTCCGCGAGGTCGCGCAGACTCTGTCGCTCGTAGCCCTCTCCAAGCCAGCGGCGTTCGAGTTCCGACCCCATGTCCTCGAGCCCGTAGTTCCGGATCACCCGCTCGACCTTGTTGTCCGGTTCGTTGCCGCTGTCCTGTGCCATTGCCCCCCAGTAGTCGTGTCCCCCGCAAAGGTCTTCTGTTCGACCCGCCCGTCCAGTACTCCCGAATACCCCACGGCACGGCGGATACCTGTGTCCCCGACGTCGCCGACCGGGGGCTATCCTCGATCCGAACGAGACCGTCTCCGAAGCCACGACGGGCGACCTCGCCGAGGACGAACGATTCCAGCGGGTGTTCTTCGGTGTCGGCCAGTCGGTCGACCGAGAGTACGACGACCCGTCTGGGGCGCTACGACCGTTCAGAACGACGTCTTCCGTGTAGATTCAACAGTAAAATAAAATAATAATATTTCTAATGAGTTGGCGAATATTGGTGAACAAGTGAGTGCCAGCCTGTACTACGGATCTCGTGGCGTGGGACAGACCGAATCCGGGACACAAACAGTCAAATACGACGATCTGTGGCTATCAGGGTCGAACCCGAACGAGTCTATCCTCGATCGGGACGAACTCGAAGCGTAGTCCGGGACCGGTCCAGCCGACGAGTCTTTATCGACCGAATGCACTCAGAAAATCGCATAATGATCGAATACGATCGAATTTTCGACTCAGACCTAACCGAATGTCGGATAGACCGATTCGACTGTCGTTCGGCATCGAACTCCGGCGGAATCTAATATACATATTCAGTAAGGTTCCTTTTATACTAGGTGGAATAACATGACTGAATAACGGGAGTACACGGAGACGGCTGGGCGGACGCGGTACTCGCGAATCGGCGGGAAGACCAGTGAGCCACACCGTGTGAGCGGTGAGTGAGTCCGGGCTGGTCGGCGATACTGTATATGCCGGGAACGCGTACGCTCGTCGATGAAGTACTTCCTCACCGGTGGCACGGGGTTCGTCGGCGGCCACGTCGCGCGGCAGCTCCTCGACGACGGCCACGAGGTCGTCGTGCTGGCACGAGCGCCGTCGACGGCGAGCGACCTCGCCGAAGCGGGTGCCACCGTGGTCAGCGGTGACATCACCGACAGAGCGACGCTCTGGGACCCGATGGAGGGTGTCGACGGCGTCTTTCACGTCGCCGGCTGGTACGAGGTAGGCGCGTCGGACCCGTCGGTCGGCGAGCGCGTCAACGTCGAGGGGACGCGCAACGTCCTGACGGTGATGGACGAACTCGACGTCCCGAAGGGCGTCTACACGAGCACGCTCGCGGTCAACTCCGACACGGACGGACAGGTCGTCGACGAGAGCTATCGCTACGCCGGACCACATCTGACCGCCTACGACCGGACGAAGTGGGAGGCCCACTACGAGGTGGCCGAGCCGATGGTCGAGGCGGGACTCCCGCTGGTGACGGTCGTGCCCGGCCTCGTCTACGGCCCGGGCGATACGAGCGTCTTCGGCGACGCGCTCCGTGACTTTCTCCGGGGCGACCTGCCGATGATCCCCCGCGAGGTGGCCTACTCGCCCGGACACGTCGAAGACGTCGCTCGCGCGCACCTGCTGGCGATGGACCGTGGGGCGCCTGGCGAGGAGTACATCGTCGGCGGCGATCCCGCGACGCTCGTCGAGTTGTTCGATATCGTCGCGGACGTCGCGGGTCGTGACCCGCCACGGGCCGTCTCGCCCGCCGTCTTCCGTGGGCTCGCGTCCGTCGCCGGCCTCCTCGAACGCGCGGTGACGCTCCCGCCGGACTACCGTGCCGAGCGTCTGCGCGTCCTGGGTGGGGTCACGTACCTCGGGGACAATAGCAAGGCCAGGGCCGAACTGGGACTCGAGCATCGGGCACTTCGTGAGGGGCTCGAAGAGACGGTGGAATACGAGTTAGAGCGGCTTTCGGGGTGAGTCGCTGACGGCGAGCGAACAGCTGAGCGCGGAAACGGTATCCCGGTCGTTGCGATTTCGGAAATCGTGATTTCGGAAATCGTGATTTCTATTTTGGGTCTGTCACCGAGAAGTGGCTCTGGGGGCGATCTCGGTACTCTTTAACTCCGTTCGTTTCTGGTACTCGGAGTCTGCTGTCGAGATATATTCCTTGACAGGTCAGATGACGCTTTCTAGGACAGTTGCGAGCTGAGATTCGAGTTCTTCAGCTTGTAAGACCGTAATCTCGCTGGATTGTTGTTCCTTCACTGAAGCGGTTTCCTCGTGCAGGTCCTGGGTAACGAGAAGTCCATTCCACCCGCTACCGAAATACTCCTCCGTGTCAGGTGCGCCGAACACGAATTCCTCGTTAACCCGAAGGAAAGCCAGGTACTCGACAGTTTCTTTGATACCCTGGCGAATCGTGTCCGCATTGGTGCTGTTTTTCACTTCCGTGATCAGGTACTCGCGCTCGTCGTTTTCGTCGTCGATCACTTCCATCACGATCATATCGGGACGGCCGGTGTGATTCCGGAAACTACGCTCCGAAAAGTAATCGTTCGCCACCTGTCGAGCGACCGTCTGGACTTTCTCGGTCCGAGATAACGTCCGTTCCGCAGCCTCCGGAATGTCAGACACGAAAGACAGATCCCTGTCTCGGGCGGAGTTGTCGTGATACAGTACGACCTCTTTCTCTCCGTCGAGTCGAGCGACCTCCTGTCTATCCGTCGCGAGTGTTTTGAACTGTAAGTTCCCTTCGCGGATATCTTCGAGCGTGGAGACAAACCGAAAGAGAACGAAGAGCTCGAAGAGTGCATGGTCATCGTCAGGCGTAATTGCGGTCTCGTCGAGCAGTTCACGGAGGGCTTCCTCCTCGCCATCGAAGAGTGCGTTTCGCGTCCGAAGCAACGACGCGGCCTCACGGTACACCGTCTGACGTGATTCCTCAGCCGTGGTGAGCATTCGCTCGGTCGGTTCGTAGATGTCGGGCTCTCTAATCCGCCGAACGTGGACGTTTCGTTCGAAGATCCGGTTCAGATCGTCGATGAGATCCTCGTTACCCTTCCAGGTCTCTCGAACCCAGTCGTACTCCCCACGGAGGTACTCTTCCGACTCACGCAGAGTGTTGTGAATTACCGAGAGGAGTTGCTTCAGAACGACGTTTTCGGCGATGTCGTAATCCTCGGATCTGTTGTCGCAGACGAAGAGGGAAGCGTCGTTCGGGTTACGGGAATACCGCTCTTTTACCGTTGCGTTCCAGTTGATGTGTCCGTCGATCGTTCCTCGGCGGGTGCGCGATACCGTTTCAGTTTCTGTTCGGACGTTTCGGAGATGCGCGGGGAGCTCACGGACGAACTCGACGACGTCCCCAGTCAAGACAAAGTGCAGGTCGAGGAGGAGTTCGTAGTCCTCGAAGCGTTCGTCCAGTCCGTCGGGTTTGATCGACTGCGCGATCTCCTTTTCGGGAAACGCCCCGTGCATCACGTACGTGAGTACGTCCTGCGTCAGTTGGTCCAGCAGCTCGTCTCTATTCATTGTCAGTGATGGTCACTTGCAACATCTCAGCCGCTGCATCGTCGAGTTCGTCCGAGTCAATCTGCCGGACGCTCGAGATTTGACGGACGATCTGTTCCCGTTTCGGGACACCCTCTAACTGGGGAAAGATGTAGCTGATGACGGCTCTCGTAAGGCGGTCCTCGAGAGGGAGTGTCTCGTTCTCGCGGAGGTATTCGATGATATCTTTCACAATCGCAGGACCGATCGCACGGTCCTCAACCGCACCGTTCATTTCACGCCAGACGCGACCGACAGCCAGCAGTTCTGGTCTATCGCGCTCGCTCACGGAGATGTCCCACGCCGTCGCGTAATCGTGCATCAACTCAGCCATCTCGTCGTCGTCCGACGGTATCGATGGGGCGCTGACGCGGATAAACGCGAACCGACGCATGAACGCGTAGCTCATCTCGTAGAGCGACGTCTTGTCGTACGTGTTCATGGTCGCGAAGATCCGCCATGCCTCAGGCACGACGTACTCGTGAGATTTCGGACGCCGGTCAGTCTCCGCCGCGGAGAGAAGTTCGATCTCTTTGCCGTTTCTGGTGTACGGTAACTGGACCGATTGACCGGAGAGAAGCGTGAATAGCTGTCCGAATGCCTTGTCGATGTCCGCGCGATTGAGTTCGTCGATGATGATAGGTTCGCTCACCTGCCGATCCGTTTGGCGCTCTTTGAGTCGGTTCAGGACGACTCCCGACGTAAATGAGAGGTTGTCACTTCCCTCAGACGTCGATTCGGGCATGTAGCCGCCGACCGTGTCAAAGGTCGACCAATCGGCAGTGGCCGTCGTGAGCTGGAAGTCCGAATATAGATGCGGGTACTCTGACGCAAGGTGCGAGCAGACGCGACGAGCGATCTCGGTCTTTCCGGTCCCAGGCGGCCCAGTAAGGATGATGTGCTTGCCTGACCGGAGCGCAGCCTCGATCTGCTGGACGATTTCCTGCTTCTGGTCTCCAGGGAAGTGTAGACCGTCGAGTGGGTCGGTGGGCACCGAACCGTTGAACGACGCGTGGGCGTTGATAGTTCCCGTCTGCTTCAACTGGTCCGCGAGGCCCTCAAGTAACGCCCGAGGACGATCATAGTCCAGAGATCCATCGCTCTCTCTGAATACGCCATGAGCGCCCTGTGCTGGGAAATTGATGCCGTTCGTCTCTTGGCAGATGGATCGGATCCGATCGAATCCGAGGAGACCGGAAGTGAGAGCTTCCAGTTGCTCCTCAAGCTCGCTGGGGGACATATCGCCGACTGCTTTCGACGTGTTTAGGCGGTCGAGATCACTGGTAAGATACAACTCTTCCAATCCAGCCAGGTAGGGGAACGGCTCCTCTGGAGTCTCGTCAGTCCACCAGCGGTCGTCTTTCGTTGACTTCTCCCCGATGATACCGACACCGAAGATACCGTTCGGCTGGTCATCGATCGATTCGGTCGCGGTCTCTGAGCGCGTGTGGAGGAAGGCAACCGATCCCGGGTCCACTGACTCCCAGACGTGTTCCATGTCCAACTCGAACGAGATAGTGCCGTACTGGACCGCTGTTAACCAATATTCAGGGGGCGCTGTGAACTTGTGAACAGGTGATTCGGAGTCTTCGATACGCTCGATCAGGGGATGGTCTGGGTTGTCTGGTGTCGGTTGTTCACTTTCTGAGGAGGGCACTGAATACGTATTTCGGAGAATACTGTTGAGCCGTGGCTGACTGAGAGACCCGTTCGGAACGTCTGCTTCCTCTTGGAGGACTCGGAAACTTCCTAAAAAGAGGGTCTTCGCCGGTGAAAAGCGATCCAGGGATCCGACTCCGAGTTCTTCCGCTTTCGTCTCGAGTTCCGGCTCCATCGATTCATAGAATTTCCTGAGTTGATCGAACTTCGTCGCCGTGCTCGCACTGACCTCGTCGGATGGTTTATACCCGGAGAGTGCTGCGGACCAATCATCGACAATTGTCTCGCCGAGACGGTTCCGGAACCAGTCTGCTCCTCGCGGAGTCCTGTTCAGTCGATTCCGGATGTCATCCAGCGCGTCTTGGAGGGAGTCGTATTCGTCTACCGCTTCTACTCCGGAAATAGTGAGATGACCGACGGGATAACTACGACCCTCAAGTTCGGAATGTAGGTTTTGCGATTCATTACTGAGTACGGCCAGAAGTTCCGGAGGACATTGGGTGAGGTACCCTCCCTGGACGAGAGCCAGGTTCTTGTCGAAGAATATGTGACTGTACTCATCTCGAATCTCCCGCAGTTGTGACTCGTATTTCCTCCTGTTCAGAACGTCTTCATAGATATCGACTGGGTCTTCGAACTCTCGATAGTCAGTCAGCCATCGTCGATACCCGGATTGGTCTTCGGTCCAGCCGAACTCCGGGAGCCCTTCGAAGTCGGTTTCGAGCTCTGATTCGATCGTAGAGACGCCGACGATCTCCCCTCTGTCCTGAAGGAGGTGGAGAACGATATCGCCTGGGTCCGCCTCCCGCATCTGGGCGTATTGGTCGTGTCCCTGCTTGTCCTGTGTCGGCGAATAGATCGCATTGCCGAGTTGCAGTTCGCCTTCTTTCTTGTAGGTCCGCCCCTCGATCTCGGTCTTCTCGATCCAGACTCGCGGTTCGGAATCAGCACTGTTTGATTGACTACTTGTCTCGCTGTTGGGGGTCATTTCATCGAGTTTTGTTTGGATGCGCTCCTCGTCGATGTCGTCCAGTGACAACGAGTCAGTCGCGTAGGCAAAGAGGGCGTCCCAGTCGTCCGAGAATCGGGCTAATTCACCCTCATACTCCCCATCACCGGTGATCGTGATTTTTTGATCTCCCTTTGGGTGCGTTTCTTGGAGAATGATTTCGCCAGGGATGAACAGGAAGTGGTCTCGAGATTCGTCGAATCCCCCCTTAGATTCGATATCCAGCTGGATACTACACACCCGCTGGTCGGGATTCTTTTCAATTTGCTCTTGCTCGCGGTCGAACCGTTGCCACATCTGCTCCTCGCCGTTTTCAGTGCGATAGCTACGGCTCGAAGCTGCTGATATCCGTACCTTTCCCAATACTGGGTCTTGGTCGCCTAACAGAAAGTGGAAGATCCGTCCACTGACATCGGTATCCAGCGCGACACCGCGGTCATTCGCCTGTTGTTCAAGAATCGCCAACCAGTCTTCGATCGCGTCGCGAGGCATTGTAAGTCCTTGACACTGGTTTGAGTGGCTGTTTAGTACTTACGCCGCTTGATCGCCCTAAACCGTAATGCGGTCGAGCCTGCTACTGGACAGTATGGGCGACACGGCCCCCGAGGGGTTCGAGGAGTCCTTCGCGGAGCAACAGCGCATGCGCGAACTGCTCTCTCAGGAGACTCGCCACCTCGTACTGCAGTTGATCCTCGGCCACCCGGAACACCTCACGTCGCTGGCCGAACTCGACTACGTGATCCCGAAATACGAGGCGGCCATCCTCGACCAGCTCGAGACGCTGCAGGGCGCAGGCATCCTCGACGTCTGCGTACACGAACCCAGCGCGTCGACGCGAGACCTCCCGCGAAGTTCTGGGGGCTGACCGAGCGCGGTGTCGAGGTCCTCTACGAACACAATTTCCTGCGAGGCGTCCCAGTTGCCCGCGCGGTCTACGAGGAGACCGAGAAGTCCGAACGAGTACGACGCCACGAAGCCGCACCGCGACCGACGCTCCCCGACGCCGTTCGCGAAGCTCTCGAATTCCAGAAACCGGAGAAGTGGGCTGGCCAAGAGTTGAACTTGGGGCCTGCTCCGTGTGAAGGAGCCGTCATAACCGGACTAGACCACCAGCCCGCGTCTGCATTCGCCAGTATCGCGTACGCAGTGATAAATCCGACGGTCGGCCCTCCCCCGGGTCTTCGAAACCCAACGCTTATGATGTTTTAGGCAAACCTAAAAAATGCCGGTAGACGTCGACCGGCGAGTATCTGTCCCATATTCCACGCGACGGTGGGCATCGTCGCGTACAGGCGGGCCCATACCCGCCACACACTTACGCTCGCATCGGGTAGCCGGTGGCATGTTCGACCGCGTTCCGGTTCCGACGCCGTTCCAGGTCGGCCCCGTCAACGCCTACATCGCCGGCCGGACGGTCGTCGACCCCGGCCCCGACAGCGAGGAAGCCTGGGAGACGCTCGAAGACGCCCTCGCCGAGCACGACCTCGCGCCGACGGACGTCGAGCAGGTGCTCGTGACCCACCCCCATCCCGACCACTTCGGCCTGGCCAACCGCCTCCGCGAGGCCGGCGCGTCCGTCGTCGCGAGTCGCACAGCCACGCGGATCCTCCAGGATTTCCCCGCTCGCCTCGACTACGAACGGGAGTTCTTCCACGACTTCTTCGTCCGCTGTGGCATGGCCGACTCGACCGCCGGGACTGTCACCGACCTCCCGCAGGTGTTCGTCCACTACGCGCCCAGCGTCGAAGTCGACCACGCAGTCGCGGCCGGCGACACCGTGACCGTCGACGGTCACACGCTCACAGTCGACGACCTGGTCGGGCACGCGACCGGCGAGATACTGTTCGCCTTCGAGGACGGGGGCGAGCGCCGGGCGCTCGTCGGCGACAACGTCCTCGCGGATATCTCGCCCAACCCGTTCCTCCAGCCCCCCGACGAGACCGGCGGCGAACGGCCGCACATCCTCCCGGCGTACAACGACTCGCTGGGGACGTTGCGAGAGGCGGGCTTCGACCGACTGCTCACCGGCCACCGCGAACCGGTCGAGAACCCCGCCGAGCGGGTCGACGCCATCCTCGCGGAACACGGCGAGCGGACCGAGCGCGTCGCCGACCTGATCGCCGAACCCACGACGCCGGTCGAAGTCATGGAAGCGCTGTTCGACGACCTGCCCGCGACCGAACAGTACATGGGGATGAGCGAGGCCGTCGGCCACCTCGACGTCCTCGACGTCGCGGGCCGCGCGAGGGTCGACGAGACAGACGGCGAGATAACCTACGAGCGGATCGACTGACTCGAGCGGGTCGATCGACCCGACCGAGCGGACTGACGGGAAGGGCGACCGACGCACCGAAACCGGTATCTGTCGACGGTCGAACACTCGGGACGTGGCCCTCCCCAGACGACCGCTCAGTCTCGGCGTGACCGGCTACGTCCTCACCGCGGCGTTTCTCGGCACCGGGGTCGGTTTTCTCCGCTCGGGGACTGTCGGTGGCGCGCTCGCGCTCGGGTTCGCCGTCGGCCTCGGCGTCGCTCTCGGACTCGTCGGGTTCGAAGTGTTCAGGCACTGGGGCTGAGCGGTCGGGAATTCGTCTCCGGTATCGCAGACGGTTTCGTGTGTCGTGGTACCGCTCACGGTCTCGCGACCGCCCTCGTGCTCGTCGTGACCGCACTTACCGTCACGAGATGGAAGCCCTTGGCGGGCTCGCGGTCGCTGAGCGACATATCCATGCTCTCCGCACCGCCCGCGTGGATAGGGGTCGCTCAGACGACTTCGCTCACTCCGTTCGCCGCCAGCCCGCCTCGCCCTTCCAGTCCACCAGGGATTCTGTCTGTTGCATCGGCCACCGAACCTTCGACGTCGAGACGGCCTGTGCAACAAATATCGTCCCTGGCGGACTGAAAGGGCGAGGGCCGGTCCCGTGAGCGGTCCGAGGGCTTTCAACGTACGATCGTGAGTGCGGTTGCGGTCAGACCATCCAGCTAGCGAGCGGTCCGAGGGCCTTCAACGCACTACGTAGAGTGCAGTAGAACCTCAATATCACGCTTCTTGGTCGGTATCCGATCCAGAATCGTCGCCAGAACCCAGTCGTCAGTAGGTCGGGCTCTCCTCGGAGACGCCCTCGCGCTGGTTCACGACGCGGGCGAGGGTAAAGAGCAGGTCCGAGAGCCGGTTCAGGTAGACGATCGCGGTGCGGTTGACGCCCTCGGCTTCGTCGGCGAACGCGACCGCGCGGCGCTCGGCGCGCCGACAGACCGCCCGCGCCTGGTGGAGTCTCGCGCCCGACTGTGACCCACCGGGGAGGATGAACGACTCCAGTGGGTCGAGTTCCTCGTCGAAGTCGTCGATGGAGCCCTCCAGACGCTCGACGTGAGATTCGCGAACGTGCGGGTCGTCCTCGTCGGGGTCGGGGTTGGCGAAGTCGGCCTGGACGACGTGGAGGTGGTTCTGGACCTCGCGTAGCAACTCGTCGACGTCGTCCTGGCCCGTCGGGCGGACCGAGCCGACGAACGCGTTGAGCTCGTCGACCGTCCCGTAGGCCTCGATGCGCGGACTGGCCTTGGAGACGCGGGACATATCCCGCAGGTCCGTCTCGCCCTCGTCGCCACGACCGGTGTAGATGTCCATGTCTGCCGGTGGGTCGGCCAGTGACGTAAGCCCACTGTCGAACGGCCGGGCACAGCGAGCGGGTGAAGCAGTTGGCCGGGCAACCGAAACCAGCACGTTCAATTGCGGGGGTACACAACCGGGGTGTATGAGCAAGGAACTCAGCAAACACTGTCCGGTGTGTGAGGAGGAACAGTCCTTTTTCCGGGCGGCGAACACGGAGGTCCACCTCGGGACGAAAGTCAAGTGGCACTGTCCGGAGTGTGACTACGGGTTCGTCCGCATCGACGGGACAGTCGACACGAGTACCGCCTGACTCCGCTTTCAGGCAGGGTTTTCAAGGCAGTCCTCACCTATGTAGAGGTATGTCGGAGAGCGTGCAGGTGCTCGTGGTCGACGAAGACCCCGACGTGCTGGCGATCACGCGGGAGTTTCTGGAACACGAGGACGAGCGACTCGACGTCACGACGGTCGAGAGCGCAGCTGCCGCCGTCGGCCGGGTGGCGTCCGACTCCGAGGGGGTCGACGTCGTCGTCACCGACCTGTCGATGCCCGAGATGAGCGGGGTCGAACTCGCGTCGACGGTCCACGAGCACGCCCCCGGGGTTCCGTGTGCACTCTACACGGCCCACGACCGCGAGACCGTCGAGGCGGAGTTCGATACCACGCTCTCCGGGCACGTCCGCAAGCGAACCGGGAACGAGCAGTACGCCGAACTCGCGTCACTCGTTTGCGACCTGGCCGAGTAACGTCACCGGGAACAGTCTCTCTCAGTCCTCGGCGCTGGTCAACGACAGGACGACTTCACTCCCGCCGAGGGTGCTCTCCGCGAAGCGAAGGCGCCCGCCACAGGACTCACACACCCACCGGACGACCCAGAGACCGAGCCCGCTCCCGTGTTCGAGCTGGGTTATCTCGGTCGAGCCCTCGACGATCGTCCGCTCGTGTTCGGGGATCCCGGGGCCGTCGTCGGCGACCCGCAGTCGGACGTCGGTGCCGGTCCGCTCGCTCTCGACCCGGACCGTCGCGCCCGACCCGGCGTGGTCGACGACGTTGTCGAGTAACTCCTCGACGGCCAGCGCGAGTCGGCTGTCGCCGACCACCTGGACGTCGGCGACGTCGGTTTCGACCGTCAGCGAGGGGTACTCGGCGACGTAATCCGTGAGGACGCCGTCGACCAACTGCGCGAGACTGACCGTACTGTCCCGCGGTGACCCCCGGCGCATCGTCCGGTCGAGCGAGCGCGCGCGGTCACTGAGTGCCGTCAGCTCGGCGGCTTTCTCGCGGAGGTCGGTCGCTCGTGTCGAGAGCCCATCGTCCTCGACACCCTCGGCCAGCATCTCGGCGTAGCCGAGGATGACGTTGATGTCGTTGCGGATGTTGTGCCTGAGGACGCGGTTGAGTACCTCCAGCCGTCGTTCACGCTCCTTGCGCGCGGTGATGTCCGTGTAGATGCCGAAACTGCGGGTGCCGCCGTCGCCGGTCTCGTAGGGGATGCCTCGGAAGAGAAACTCCCGGAAGCCGTCGGCAGTCCGGCGACGCACTTCACGACTGGGTCGCTCGCCGGCGGCGGCCCTGCGGTCGAGTTCTCGGCCGGCGTCGCGTTCGTCCTCCGGGAGGACGAACTCGTTGAGCGAGTTACCGACGACCTCGTCGGCTTCGTAGCCGAACTGGTCGACGAACGCGTCGTTGACCGTCCGGACGACCGGGGTCTCGTCCTCGTCGAGTGTCGCCTCGACCACCGCGTCCGGGAGGTTGTCGAAGAGATACGAGAACCGGTCGCGCTCGGTCTCGAGTAACTCGCGGGTCCGGACGAGTTCGCTCAGGTCCCTGACGACGCCGACCGTTCCGGCGAACGTCGCTTCGCTGGGAACCAGCGACAGCTCCAGTTCGATCGGACGGCGCTGTCCGTCGGCGGTGATCGCTTGCGTCTCGACCCGTTCGCTCGCGTCCGCGTCGCCGCTCGTCAGGAGGTCGCCGACGACCGATTCGACCGCCTCGATGTCTGCTTCCGGCATGACGTCCGCGGGCGTGGCGCCGACGATCTCCTCGCGGTCGTAGCCGAGCCACTCCGCGAGTGGCTCCGTCACCAGCGAGAATCGCCCCTCGGCATCGAGCACGTACACCATATCCTGGACGTTCTCGACGACCGTCCGGTAGCGCAGCAGGTCTGCCTCGCGGTCGGCCCGCTCCAGCGCGACCGCCGCCGTCGAGGCCAGCACTTCAGCCATCGAGACGGTGGCGTCCTCGAACCCGTCGGGGTCGGTCGTCCCGAGTGTCACCACACCGTGGTCTCCGAGCGGGACGTAGACGGCTTCGGTCGTGTCGCTCACGGCCCCGTCCTCGGGCGAGTTCTCGGCTTCGGCCGCGTTCCTGACTTCGTCGGTGTCGACCTCTCGCCCGAGGCGTAGCGTCTCACCGCTGGCGAAGGCGCGTCCGGGACCGCCCTCGCCGACCGCGTAGGCCGGCCGGTCCGTGACAGCGGGGTCGTCGCTCCCACGGGCGACCGGTACTAGCGCGTCCCGGTCCGGGTCGTAGAGGCGGACGACCGACCGGTCCTGGCCCAGCACGTCGGCCGTCTCCTCGGCGACGACGCGCGCGATCTCCTCCCGGTCGTGGGTGCCGACGAGCGTCCGCGACGTCTCCAGCAATCGCGCGAGGCGCCGCTCGCGGCGCTTGCGGTCTGTCGTGTCACGGATCACGCCAGCAGTCCCGGTGAACCGCCCGTCCTCGTCGGTCAACATGACCATGTGGTCTTCGGCGGGGAACGCGTCGCCGGATCTGTGCTGGATCTCCAGGTCGAAAGTGGTCTCGCTGTCCTCGCCACGCAGGAGTTCGCGCAGCGTCTGTTCGGCTTTCCGGACGGTCTCGTCGTCTTTGATGATCGCGGTGTGTTCGCCCAGTAATTCTTCGCGGCTGTAGCCGGTCAGGTCGGCCATCGCCTCGTTGACGAAGACGAATCGGCCCTCGTCGTCGAGGGCGTAGACCCCGTCGTCGACCGCCTCCAGTATCTCCACGTACCGTTCCAGGGCACTCCCGCTCGTGTGTTCGTCACCGGCGGCGTCCCGTCGGGTTCGTGTCTCGTCCTTCACTGCAGGCTCACGTGCGACGGCGCTGTCGTCTGTCGGCGCAGCCGGCACGCGGCCGGTGGATCCGTCGCTTCTCGGCGCTCTCGTTCTCGACTCGGCGTGCTCGTCGCTCCCCGTTCTGTCGGCGACGGGCCCGGGCCCGGAGAGGTGTGCTCGCACGCGGTCGACGAGCGGTGGGTCGGCGTGCTCGTGGGGGTAGTACTCGTCGGCACCGCGGCGTGTCGCTTCGGCCGCCAGTTCGCCGTCGACGCTCACCGAGCAGGCTATCACCGGAATCGTCGGGTCGGCGTCCCGGACTGCAGTCACGGGTTCCAGGCCACACTCGTCGGCTTCGACCACGACTGCTGCGACCCCGCCGGCGGCGACCGCGTCACGCGCTGCGGTCGCTGTCGTCACCCCTTCGACTGTCAGTGGGACCCCTCCTGACAGCTCCCGGTTCCCCTCGCCAGCCCAGACATGCAAGACCGTCCCGACCATCTGCTATCGATCGATGAATGGTACCCAGATACTTAGCCCCTGTTCCCCCAGTCTCAGAACTGAGTCCGGACCGTCCGAACGGATCGGTCGCCCTCGACCGTACGGGACTCGACGGGTTCTCGACCGGCTGTTCGGTCCCGACGAACCGGGGAGAGCGGTCCCTCGCGGTCGAACGACAGGCGCCGAGCGTTCGATCGAGGGACGTCTCTCGAAACGTCCCGTCGTGGCGAATCGAGTGGCTGTCCCGACCGCTGATATCTCGAGGACCGGGGTCCGACGAGGTCGCAGTCGGACGCCACCCGACAGGACCGACTACAGCGACAGGTCCTCGAAGTACTGGTAGAGGTAGTCGTGGAGGTCGGGGTCCTCGGCAGTGACGAACCGGTAGTCGTCGTGCTGGTCGTCGAGCGTGACGGTCGCCTCGGGGTCGCGCTGGCGAACGTGGAAGGCGACGTTGACCGTGTGTCTGGAGTCGGCGCCTGCGACCGAGGCGGTGTCCCAGAAGTGGCTGTACACCCCGACGCGGTCGACGAGGTCGACGTCGACACCGAGTTCCTCGCGGCCGACTCGCCGGGCGCAGTCCGCCAGTCGCTCGCCCTTGTAGAGACGGCCCCCGGGCCAGAACCAGGTGTCTTTCGCCGGCTCGTTCGTCCGGCGGGCGACCAGCACCTCACCGTCGCGTTCGAGCAACACCTCCACGCACACCTGCGGGACGGCGTCCAGGCAGGCGCCGAACGTCTCCTCGGGAATTACCTCGTCGTGGACGTCCATACCGGAGCGACCGGCCGACTGGTCTTCGGTCTTTCGAGACGACAGGGTGAACCAGCTTCCGACAACCACCCTGTCCGGACCGCGGCAGCGACCCGGACCGGCCGTGTTCCGGTCGGTTTTAGGTCGGTGGCCCGCTACCTCCGTAGGATGGCAGACACCTCGGACGACGCGGATTCGCTGACGACAGTCGGAGTGGCGAGTGGCGTCCTGACCGCCGTCGCACTCGGACTCGCGACCCTCCGGACCAGTAGTGCGGGGCTCGCGGCGCTCGTCGGGGCAGTCTCCGGGGTGGGCGCGTTCCTGTTCGTCCCGTACCTGGTACGACTCGACCGCTTCGGCCGCGCCGACACCGACGAGGACCAGCCACGCGTCAATCCCGGCGCGGCGGGGGCGGCGCTGGCGGCGACCGGGTTCGTCATCCTCGCACTCGCACTCATCCTGGGTGATCCACTGCTCGCCGCGGGGATCGGGATCCCGCTGGCTGCCCTGGAGTTCGCCGTCTGGTCGCTGGCACTGCCGCGAGCGTCGCGGGTACCGAAAGAGAGGCCACCGATACACCGCCGAGGGTGACCCGGTGGTGTCACCGACCTGGCCGACCCGAACCGGTGGCGTTCGAACGACCGAACGCACCGGGCGAACTCACGGCTAACAGTCGAGTCAGTCCCTGACATCCAAATATTCGTCACCCGGTACTATACGGTATCTTATATACATGTAACCGGAGTCGACCGGACTGGCCGACGAACCTCTCTGGCCGGGCGCACTTCGGATCCCTCGACACCCCCCTGATAGCCAATTTTCACCCAATTGACTCCCAGATCCGGAGATGAAAATTTACTCGATTTCGTGTACGGTTGGCAGAGACGTCCCGGTAAATATATAACGGTCGTTTCGCAAGTGGGATGTATGCCATCGACTGGTGACAGTGAGGCGACATCGGACGACGAGTCCGTTGACGCAGACGAAGAGGCGGGGGAGTATTCGCGTCGGAATTTCATGGAAACCGCAGCAGCAGCCGGCGCCGTCGGCGTCACGGCCGGCCTCGCTGGCTGTTCAGGAAACGGTGACGGTGGAGACGGTGGAGACGGCGGCGACGGCGGCGACGGTGGAGACGGCGGCGACGGTGGAGACGGCGGCGACGGTGGAGACGGTGGGTCGGACGGAACGAGTTCACAGGACTTCCTCTGGTGGACGATGCGCGGGTACATCCCCGAGGAGACCGAGGCGCTCCGCGAGACCGCCGGCGGCTACGAGGACGCAGCGGACTCGAACGTCAACGTAAGCGTCGAAGTGATCACGTGGGACTCGATCTTCCAGGAGTGGGAGGCCGGGATCCAGGGTCGTTCGCTGCCCAACGTCTCCGAGATGGCGGGCGAACACGCGGTCAACTTCGGCTACCAGGGCGCGACCCAGCCGGTCACGGAACTGTTCGAGCAGTACGACGACTGGTACGAAATCATGACCCAGTGGCAGGCGTTCCAGGACGAGCAGTGGGCGGTTCCGTGGTTCATCGAGCTGCGGACCAGCCACGTCAACATGAACCTGCTCGACCAGGCCGGGATCAGTTCACCGCCCGAGACCTGGCAGGACATCGTCGAGCAGGGCCAGACGATCAACGACGAACTCGACCTCTCGGCTGCCTGGGTGACTCCGGGTGCACAGGACTTCACGACGGGGCAGAACATCTCCGCGTTCAACTACCAGGCCGGTAGCCAGTGGTACTCCAACGAGGACGGCGAGTGGGGCGTCGAGGTCGACTCTGCCGGAACGCTGTTCACCCACCTCTGGACGATGAGCATGCGCGAGCAGTGGGACATCGCCCCCGGCGGCTGGGCGAGCGTCGACAGTACTGCAGGGAACGAGCTCTATCAGTCGGGCGAGGCCGCGATGGCCCACCTCCCGACAGACCTGGCACGGGGCCTCATCAGCCCGACCGAGGGCGTCGTCGACGAGTACTCGGACATCGCCGAGGCGACCGAGCTGACCCAGATGCCCGCCGGGCCGACCGGCAACCGACAGTCGTTCATGGGCGGGAGCGTTCTCGCGTCGTTCGGCGAGGACGTCGCCCAGTACCAGGCGGGGTCGGACCTCTCCGATGGGTTCATCAACTACATGACCCAGCCTGCACAGCTCGACGAGTATCTGCCGGTGTCGGCGCCGAACTTCCTGCCGGTGCGTAGTGGACAGGAGGAAGCGGAACTGTTCACCAACAACCCGACGGAGATTCCGGACTCCTGGCTGGAGACCCGACTGGCGCAGGCGCCCAACGCGGTCCGGTACGGCATCACTGGCTCCGGGCAGTGTGCACCGTTCCTGGGTTCGCTCGAGGGGTCGACCTCGGGCTACTCCGTGGCCATCTCCGGGATGCTGGGCAACGACACCGACCCCAAGCAGGCGCTCCGGGACATGGGCAACAACATTCGGTCGACGATCAACGAGGCCGATTACGTCGACCAGACCCTCGAGGAGAAGACCTCCGGTCCGAATCTGGACGACGCACCCGACGAGGTCCAGCCGTGGATCGAAGGCGACGGTGTGCCCCAGATCTGGAACCCCTACGAGTAGACAGCGGTCCGGGTTTCGGTCCCGATTCTCGCGGCGTTTTTTTCGACCGTGTGACCGACTCTGATAGCGTCACTGACGGAAACGACTGGTCGGCCTCGTTGAACGGGCGGTCGTGGTCCTGTCAGTCTTGCTGAAAAGCCGACAGTAGTCCTGTTAGCGTCACGGGACCGACTATTCGGATCGTCGGATCCGATTCAATAAAGTATCTGCGTGTGCTTCCTCTGGTATAGCATGTCAAACGCAACTTCCGTCGGCCGGGGCTCGATACGAGAGGAGTACCGGTACTTGCTCTCCAAGGAGAGCGTGTGGGGGTGGCTGTTCCTGCTCCCCACGATCGTGGCGCTCGCAGTGGTGAGTGTGATCCCCATCTTCCGGGGGATCCTGCTCAGTTTCTACGAGTTCCACGCACTGAAACCGAACGAATGGGTGGGGCTCGGCAACTACGTCGAGGTCTTCGGGCTCCCCGAGTTCTGGATGGTGCTGAAAAACACCTTCGTCTGGTCGTTCGCGTCCGTGGTGATGATGGCGACGCTCGGGCTCGGGTTTGCACTGGTTCTCAACCGTGACTTCAAAGGCAAGGGGATCGCGACGACGCTTCTCTTGCTCCCGTGGACGATCCCCTTCATCGCGGTGGCGCTGAACTGGAACCTGCTCTTTGACTTCAACCTCGGGATGTTCAACGGCATCCTCGCACTCGCGGGAATAGAACGCCTCGACTGGCTCAGCCGCGGACGCTACGCCCTGTTCTCGATCACGCTGGCGTACGTCTGGCGGAACTTCCCGTTCTTCATGATCACGTTCCTGGCGGCGATGAAAGGGATCCCACAGGACCTCTACGAGGCGGCCCGGGTCGACGGGTCGACCAAACTGGACCTGTTCCGGCACATCACGCTCCCATTCCTGCAACCGATCGGCATCGTGACGACGCTGCTGATGAGCCTGTGGACGTTGAATCACTTCACGCTCATCTACGTGATGACCAGCGGTGGGCCTGGCAACGCGTCGATGGTGTTGCCAGTGTACATCTACCGGCAGGCGTTCCGCCAGAGCGACTTCGGGATCGCCGCCGCCATCGCCGTCGTGATGCTGGTGATCATGATGGGATACGGGCTGGTCTACCTCCAGCTCTACCAGGAAGAAGTCGGGGGGAAGTGAGATGGCGACGAAAACTCGCGACGACGCCGAACTGTTCGGAATCGAGATGTCGAAGAAGACCTACGACCGGCTGAAAGCGGTCGGATTTCACGCGTTCGTGTGGTCGTCGATCTTCTTGGTGCTCACGCCGGTCATCTGGATGGCGATCGTGTCGCTGAACCCCATCTCGTTCAACAACTTCGTCAAGAACCCCGCGGTCTGGCTCAACGGAATCGACCTCAGTGCCTACGATCTGGCGCTGAACGGGACCGACTTCCTGGTCTGGTTCAAGAACTCGACGATCGTGACGCTGTCGGCGACCGCACTGTCGATCGTCGTCTGTACGTTCGGGGCCTACAGCATCGGTCGACTCGAGTTCCGCGGCCGGAAGGCGATGGCGACGTTCCTCCTGTTGACCCAGATGTTCCCGCTCATCCTCGTCGCGGTGCCGCTGTTCCTGATCTTCCGGGACCTCAACCTCGTCAACACGCTGTACGGACTGACGATCGCCTACGTGGCGTTCGTCCTCCCGTTCTCGGTGTGGATGCTGCGGGGCTTCTACGAGAACCTCCCCGAATCGCTGGAGGAGGCGGCGATGGTCGACGGTTCGACGCGGGTCGGTGCAGTCATCCGTGTCATCGTCCCCCTGTCGGCGCCCGCCATCGCGACGACGGCGATCTTCGCGTGGATCTTCGCGTGGAACGAGTTCGTCATGGCGCTGATCCTCATCAGTGACAGCGGCAAGACGACGCTCCCGCCGGGGCTCAGCACGTGGATCGGCCGCTTCTCGCTCCAGTGGGACCTGCTGATGGCCGGCGCACTGGGTGCGACGCTGCCACTCTTTATTATCCTGTTTTTCCTGCAGAAGTACATCATCAACGGACTCGCGGAAGGCGCAGTCAAGACGTGACGAAATATATGACAGGACACATCATCGCGACCGAAAACGTAAACCCGCGCGGAGGCGACCGATAGACCATGGCCCGAATACTGTTCGACGAGGTCACCAAGATCTACGGTGACGACACGCTGGCGGTCGACGAGTTCGACCTCGAGATCGAGGACGGCGAGTTCCTGACGCTCGTCGGTCCCTCGGGGTCGGGCAAGTCCACGCTGTTGCGGATGGTGGCCGGCCTCGAAGACATCACTGGCGGCGAGATCCACATCGGTGACACCGTCGTCAACAACCTGCCCCCGCGTAACCGGGACATCGCTATGGTGTTCCAGAGCTACGCGCTCTACCCGCATCTCACGGTGCGCCAGAACATGGCCTTCGGACTCAAGCGCTCGACAGACCTCCCCGACTACGAGATCGACGAACGCGTCGAGGAGGCTGCGGCGATGATGGGCATCGAACCACACCTCGAACAGAAGCCCAAACACCTCTCGGGCGGCCAGCGCCAGCGCGTCGCGACCGGGCGGGCTATCGTCCGGGACCCCGGCGTGTTCCTGTTCGACGAGCCCCTGTCGAACCTGGACGCCAAACTCCGCAAGCACATGCGCACGGAGCTCCAGCGCATCCAGAACCAGCTGGACACGACGACGATCTACGTCACCCACGACCAGGAGGAGGCGATGACGATGTCCGACCGCATCGCCATCCTCAACTACGGCGAACTCCAGCAGGTCGGCTCGCCCCGTACCGTCTACAACGAGCCGGAGAACGTCTTCGTCGCGCAGTTCATCGGCAGCCCGTCGATGAACATGTTCGTCTCGCAACTCGACAGCGACACCGGTCGCTTCGTCGGTGACATCGACGTCTCGATCGACTCAGAGCGGGCCAGGGCGATCGCACAGAACGCCACGACCGACCAGCTCCTGATCGGTATCCGGCCCGAACACGTGACGGTCCACCTGGAGGAGGTCGACGAGTCCGTCCCGGCGACGGTCGACATCATCGAACCGCTCGGTAGCAACGACCTCCTGTATTTCGACCTCGAAGACGGGACGGGCGTCGAGGAGGTCATCGCCGACGACGTCAGTATCGGCGAAGACGAGGAAGAAGACGAAGAGGAGTACAAGGTGTTCATCCAGCCGGGTTCGGTGCCCAACGAGTACGAGGACAGCGAGGAGCCGGTCTACCTGACCTTCGACACCGACCACATGCACGTGTTCGACCCCCAGACCGGGGAGAACGTCGACGTCGAGACGACGGCCGCAGTCGACGCCCAGACCGAGACCGCCGGTGCCGACGACTGACGGCTCCCGGTGTGTTCCCGTTTCTGTGGACCAGTGACGTTTCGCCGCGTGACTCACTAGCTATGAGATGGATACATGAGTGCTGACGACGGCTCACCCGGCTACGACCCGGTAACGGACCCGGGTTCCGACCCGCACGGTGCCGACGTCGGCAGTGACGGCACCGAACTGAGCTACCGAACCCTCCCGAAGCGGTTCCGCGAGGCGGAGACCATCGGCGAACTCGTCGCGACGGTCCGTGCCTACGGCTGGCTCCCACCGTTCGTGGCAGTGGCACTCTGTGGCCTCGCCGCCGGCCTCTTCCAGTTTCTCACCGGGCCCTACACCATCGCCAACGGATACTTCTTCCGGGGGTGGCCCGCTGCGGTGCTCATCAACGTCTTCTTCGGTGTCTTCCTGACCGGCTTCTTCTGGTTTCTCTACTTCGGGGTGATCGGCGCGCTCACCGGCTTCTTCGCCGAGGACAGAGCCATGGACACGGACGTGTTCAAGATCGGCGGCTACCTGTTGCTCCTGTTCGCGCCGTCACTCCTCGCAGGAGGGCTCCTCGCGACGACGATCCCTGCCTCGGTGGCGACACCCCAGGGCCAGGGGCCGGAAGCCTCCATCGCGGTCCAGCGAGCGCTCTCCGCGACGATCCAGTTGCAGGTCGCGGGCGCGTTGCTCGCCGCGACCTGGGTGGCGGTCGGGTTCTTGCTCATCCCGCTGGTGGCCCAGCTCTACGGTGTCACCCGGAAGCAAAGTGTCGTCGCCGTGCTTCCGGTGACGCTGTTGACGGTCGTCACGACGGTCCTCGTCGTGTAGCCCTCCGCTGGTTCAGGTCCCTGGCAAGTCGTCGGGTTCGCCTGGTTCCGGGATGACGTCCTCGGCGTCGAGGTCCTCGTAGTAGGGGTCTTCGAGGATCCGCTCCAGGGAGGGGTCGCGCTGGTCGACGAGGAAGCTGTCGATGCGGGTGAGGTCGTTGACGAACTCGATCGCGCGGACGAGGCCGGTGACACGCACCCGGAACGAGTCGAGTCCGTCGTCGGCGAGCACGTCGTCGACGACCTCGCCGTCGACGTTGATCCCGGCGGTGTCGTGGCCGGCGTCGTGCCGCGTTCGGAGGTCCGCGACCGTCTCGCTGGGGTCGAGTCCGGCGTTGCGACCCAGCGTCTTCGGGATGCCTTCGAGGACGTCCGCGAACGCCTCGATGGCGAGTTGTTCGCGACCGCCAAAGCGTGGCGCGAACGAGCGCAGGTCCCGGGCTGTGGCCGCTTCCGGGGCACCGCCGGCGGGGAGTGCCCGCGGGTCCTGGATGACGGCCCGGAGTGTGTTTTTCCCCTTCCGGATCCGCCGTTCGGCCTCCTCGGCGGCCGACTCCGTTCCCCCGCGAACGACGAGGGTGACCGCCGGTTGACCGGTCCCGGGCGGTGCCTCGAAGGCCAGCCAGTCGTCGTCCCGGCCCATGTCACGGTGACTGAGTCTCACCGTCCCCAGCACGTCGGGGTCGACTGACGACCCGGGGCTGACCGGACCCACGGGGGTGGCGCCGGTGGCCTGTTTGATGTACTCGAAGTCGGTATCCTTGGTGTTGCGGAGCAACACCGCACCCTCACCTGCCAGTTCCCAGGCGACTTTCATGTCGGCGTCGCCGGTGATGACCACCGCGACGGGGTCGACCGCGCCGATGGCCGCCGCGATGCCCTCGGCTTCGTTGAAACTCTGGGCCGTCTTGCTCGGGTCGTCACTGTCGACCGTGACGTTCACGTTCGCCGAGAGTTCGCGCGTCTTCAGGTCGCCCTCGATCATGAGGATGGGGCCCTCGGCGGGGAGGAGATACGGTGCGTCGGTGACATCGATAGGGAGGACCGGCCCCTCGACGAGTGCCGTGTCGGTGACACTCCCGCCGGGGACGGCGACGGTGTCGGCGTGGTCGAGCCGCGTCGTCCCGCTGGCAGGTTCCGAGACCCTGAGTACGGCGTCGACGACGGTGTCGGCCACCTCGTCGAGCGGCCACGACTCGGTGCGACCGTTGGTCATGCCCGTCATCACGACCGTCTCCAGGAGCTCGCGGTCGAGTTCGCCGTCCCGGGCCGCCGGGATCGCCATGTCGGCCCACAATTCGAGCGTGCGCTGGGCGGCGATGGAGTAGCCTTCGACGACGTCGGTGGGGTGGACACCACGGTCGACCAGATCCATCGACGCCGAGAGCAGGTCACAGGTGAGCAGGAACATCGTCGTGACGCCGTCGCCGACCTCGTCCTCGTGGGTCTCGGCGAGCGTGATGAGCTCCTGTGCGATCGGGTCGTCGGTTTCGCCCTCGAACTCCTCGATGATCGCGACGCCGTCGTTGCTGGCGAACCCTCTGAGTTCGTCGTCGGGCATCCGCCTGACGATCATCTTGTCCAGTCCCAGTGGTCCGAGCGTCGAACGAACCAGTTCGGCCATACCCCCCGATCGCTGTCGGATGGCCGCTCGCGTGTCCCGCGGTGGGACACGCGACCAGCCAGTGTACGTGTCGTTGGTCCTCATAGTCGAAGTGTCGCCCCGTCCGAGTCCGTCACGTTATCGCACCAGCAACTTGTCGTAGGCGAACAGCGCCAGAACGAGGATCAGGAACGCGTAGGCCAGCTCGCCGACGAGGTTCCAGCCCATCTCGGTGCGCAGGTACTGCGTGCCGAAGAAGACGAGAACGATAGTGGCGACGACGATTCCCAGAAGGATCCCGACGTTGCGCCGTTTGCCGAAGTTGACGGACATGCGTATGTGCCCGATATCACCCCCGGAAATATAAATAAGCCGTGGTCCAGCGGCTCACCTCGCGAGTGTCGGTCCGGTCCCATCGCCTGCTCTCGATCCGGGTGTCTGGACCTTCTGCGGGCGACCGCCCCGTCCGCCGACCAGTGCGGCGTCTGTCGATACCCCACCTGCCCTACCTCCGAACACACCTATTTCACTGCGGCCGTCGAGAGTAGCGACATGGACACTGGTGTCTGTTACTTCCCCGAGCACTGGCCGCGAGAGCGGTGGGAAACCGACGTCGAGCGCATGGCCGAGGCCGGCATCGAGTACGTCCGCATGGGCGAGTTCGCCTGGAACCGCTTCGAACCCGAACCGGGCACCTACGACTTCGAGTGGCTGGAGACGGCGGTCGACCTCGTCGCCGACCACGGGATGCAGGCGGTCCTCTGTACGCCCACCGCCACGCCGCCGAAGTGGCTCACCGACGAGTATCCCGACGTCCGCCAGGAAACGCCCGACGGCACCCCCCTGGAGTTCGGCAGTCGCCGCCAGTACTGTTACAACTCCCCCGACTACCACCGGGAGAGTCGCCGCATCGTCTCGAAACTCGCCGAGCACTTCGCCGGTCACGACGGCGTCGCCGGCTGGCAGACCGACAACGAGTTCGGCTGTCACGAGACCGTCCGGTGTTACTGTGACGACTGCCAGAGCGCCTTTCGCGACTGGCTCCGCGAGAAGTACGACGATATCGAGGACCTGAACGAGTCGTGGGGCAACGCCTTCTGGAGTCAGGAGTACCGGGACTTCTCGGAGGTGGACGTGCCAGGGCCGACCCCTGCCGCCGAGCAACACCACCCGACACGCCTGCTCGACTTCCATCGCTTCTCCAGCGAGAGTGTCGTCGACTACAACCGCCTGCACGTCGAGGAACTCCGTGCCGCGGAGGCCGACGGCGACGACTGGTTCATCACCCACAACTTCATGGGCGATTTCGAACCGCTGGACGCCTTCGACGTGAGCGAGGACCTCGATTTCGCCGCGTGGGACTCCTATCCGACGCTGCACGCCCAGCAGGCACCCGACACCCCCGACCCGGCGAGCGACGCCGCCGCGGACCTCCAGCGGGTGGGCGACCCCGACCTCACGGCGATGAACCACGCACTCTATCGTGGCGCGAGCGAGGGGCCGTTCTGGGTGATGGAGAACCAGTCGGGCGACATCCGCGCCTACCCCTACTCGGCCGAACCCGGCGACGGGATGATGCGCCTGTGGGCCCACCAGGCCGCGGCCCACGGCTGTGACGTCGTCTCCTACTTCCGGTGGCGCCGCTGTCGCTTCGGCCAGGAGCAGTACTGGGGCGCGCTGAACAACTACGACGGCTCCCCCGACCGTGGCGTCGTCGAAGCCGCCGAAGCCGCGGAGGACTTCGCCGAACTGGGCGAACTCGACGCGCCGGAGGGCGACGTGGCGATACTCCTCGACTACGACAGTATGTGGGCGCTCCACTCCGAGCGACACACCCCCGACTACGACTACTGGCCCCACTGCCGGGCGTACTACCGCGCGCTCCGCCGACGCGGCGTCACGGTCGACGTGGTCCCGACGAGCAGGGACCTGGACGACTACAGCGCCGTCGTCGCGCCCTCGCTGCACCTGGTCGACGACGACCTCGCCACGCGTCTCGCCAACTACGCGGCCGGCGGGGGCGAACTCGTTCTCACCGTGCGCTCGGCGACGAAAGACGAACACCACAAGTTCCGTGACGAACTCGCGCCCGGCCCGCTGAGCGAGGCCCTCGGCGCGCGCGTCGTCCAGCACGAGAGTCTCGCCCCCGGCGTCGAAACGCGAGTTACCTACGAAGGAAGCAGCGAGGGCGACACCTACGAGTTCCAGACCTGGGGCGAGTGGCTCGAACCCGACGATGCCGAGGTACTGGGAACGCACGCGTCGGGCCCGGCCGAGGGCGAACCCGCGATCGTCCGTAACGACCACGGTGACGGTTCCGTTTCCTACGTGGGGGTCTGGCCCGAAGCCGAGCTCGCGGACGCACTCGCGGCCGACCTGCTGGAACGCGCCGACGTCCCGGCGACCGATCTGCTCCCCGACGACGTCCGAGTGACCGAGCGCGACGGCTACACCTGGGTGACGAACTTCGGGCGGGAACCGGTCGAGGTCGAGGCCGATGGCGACGTCGTCGTCGGCGACACGACGGTGGCGGGCCGGGACCTCGCGGTCGTCGAGGGTCCCGCCCACGACGTCAGCGTCGACTAGACCGCGACGTCACGGTCGAGACCGGGGACTGACGCCCCGAACTGCGACGCCTGGTTCGCCGCCGTCACGACGACCGCAGCCGGCACTGTGACAGCTGATTCGCCGCCGTCGCGACCGTAGCGGAGTCCCCCCATCGCCCTGCCGGGGGGCGCAGGTCTTTGGGTCTCGCGGCAGTTTCGAAGGCATGGACGTACTCCTCGTCGGCGGCACCGGCATCATCAGCACCGGGATCACCGAGCAACTCGTCGCGGCCGGTCACGACGTGACGCTGTACAACCGCGGGCAGACCGACGTCGCCGTCCCCGAGACGGTCGAGCACGTCCAGGGCGACCGCGAGGATCTGGATACGTTCGAGCGTGACGTCCCGGAGATCGGCCCAGAAGCAGTGATCGACATGCGCTGTTTCACCCCCGAGGAAGCCGAGAGCGCGATACGCGCCTGCGCGGACGTCGAGCGCTACGTCTTCTGTAGCAGCGTCGCGGCATACGACCATCCCGTCGACGACTACCCGATCACCGAGGACGCCCCGCGAAAGCCCGCGGGCGAGAACTACGGAGAGGCCAAGGCCGAGTGTGAGCGGCGCTTCGAGCGCGCCCACGAGGAGTCGGACTTTCCCGTCGTCACACTGCGCCCGGGCCACACCTACGGCGAGGGTGGCACGCGGGGCGGCCTCTGTTACAGCCTCGGGTGGGAGCAGACCGCCTTCGTCGACCGCCTGCGGCGGGGGCTGCCGGTCGTCGTCCACGACTCGGGTACGTCGCTGTGGGCGTCCTGTCACCGCGACGACGTCGCGGCGGCGTTCGTCGCCGCGCTGGAACGGGGCGAGACTGGCGAGGCCTACCAGGTCGCGACCGAGGAGGAGTACGCCTGGGACGAGTACCTGCGGACCGCCGCCGCGGCTATCGACGCGCCAGAACCCGACCTGGTCCACGTGCCGACCGAGTGCATCGCGGCGGCGCTGCCCGACCGCTCGGAGTTGCTGACCCGGGACCTCCAGTACAGCCTGACCTACGACGCGTCCAGAGCCCACGAGGTCCTCGGGTTCGACCCCGAGATCGACTGGGCCGACGGGTTCGCCCGGACGGTCGCGTGGCTCGACGAACGCGACGAGATAGATCCTGCCGAGTCGGCCGACGACGAAGCGATACTCGACGCCTGGCGGACGGCCCGCGACACCTTCGACGAGGCGGTCTGACCCCGAAACTCGACGGGTCTGCGTGCCCCCAGATTCGGCGGGGCAGTCTGCCCGCGAAACCGCCGGTACCGGTTTCCGTCCCCAGTCCTAACCCCGGTCATGAACTGGCGAGCCGTCGCGGTGGTCCTCTCTCTCGTCCTCGCGGGGTGTGGGTCCGTGGTCGGGGGAAACGGGTCCGCCGGGGCGGCCGATTCGGATGAGGCGTCGACCCCGACGCCCACGCTGACCCCGGTCCCGGTCCCCGAGGTGACGACGGCGTCGCCGACGCTTCCGCCGGGGGTGACAGGCGACAGCGTGACCGACTCGGCCGCGCTCTACGACGCCCACACGGCCTACCTCCAGGGGCGGTCCTATACACTCGAGGTCCGGGTTCGCGCCGACGAAACTCGCTCCGAGCGACTCTTCCGGGTCGAGACGCCGACACGGTACTACCGGCGCGACCTGCTCCCGGGGCGTAACTTCACGCGCTTTGCCGACGGCGAGACCATCTACACCCGGACTGCCATCGGTGATAACGAACTGTTCGCGCGGTCGGACGACGTCGACGCACCCTCCGCGCCCACGATCCGCCTGAGCAAGGCGTTCCTGCAACTCGAGGAAGTCCGTGTCGCGGAGACGCTCGTCGACGGCCGACTCCACTACGAACTCACCGGTTCCTATCCCGTCCACCCCACCGTCGAGACGCTCCGGAACGTCACCATCGCGGCCGTCGTCCACCCTGCCGGCTTCATCCGGTCGCTGAACGTGAGCTACGTCGCCGCCCGGGGCGGGACCGAGACGAACGTCACACGTTCGTTCGCCTACAGTGACGTCGACGCGACGACCGTCGAGCGTCCCGCCTGGGTCGACCGGGTGCCCGACGACGAAGCGGAGTCCACAGACAGGCGTATGGGCGAGTAGTCCGAACGCTGTCTATGGACTGGCGCACCGTCTCGGTAGCGCTCGCGGTCGTCCTCGCGGGGTGTGGCGCGCTGGGGGGCGCGTCCGGTCCGTCCGGTGACCGGGCGGGGGAGACGCCGACGCTCTCGCCCGTTCCGGTTCCCGAGGTGACGACCGCACCGCCGACGCTCCCACCCGGCCTGGCGGGCGCGAACGTCACCGACGCGAACGCTCTGGTCGACGCGCACCTGGCGGCAATACAGGGGCGGTCGTACACGCTCACGGTCCGCGTCCGCGTCGACGACGAGCGCTCGGAGCGCCGCTTCCGGGTGGAGACACCGACCCGATACTACCGGGTCGACAGACTCGCCGACCCCCGGAGCGACACCGCCCAGTTCGCCGACGGGAACTCCCTCTACACTCGCACCGAATACGGCGACAGTGTCGAGTTCGGCAGGTACGACGACCCGTCGCCACCGCGGTCCCAGACCGTCATGCTGAGTCGCGCGTTCCTCCAGGTCGACAGCGTTCGCGTCGCCGAGACGCGCGTCGAGGGCGATGTCGCCTACGAACTCACCGGCTCCTACGATACACACCCCGCAATCGAGTCGTTCCGGAACGTCTCGCTCCGTGCAGTCGTCGAACCAACCGGGCTGATCCGGACACTGAACATCTCTTACTACCGCGCGAACGACGGGTCGAAGGTCACCCGCTCGTTCGCCTACAGCGACCTCGATTCGACAACGGTCGAGCGCCCCGCCTGGGTCGACGCGCAGTGGAACGGGGCCACTCCCGAGAGCGTCCGGCTCCCGACGAACCCGCAGTGAGGACCGGCCCCTCGGAATCGGGCGAAACCGGCGAGACGCGGGGCCTGACACAAGACCCAAGCCGCCGCTCGCGCTCTCTGGAATATGGACTGGACGGACCCGACGGTGACCGGCCGGAACCGGTTGCCACCGCACGCCGACGTACTCCCCTATCAAGACGCCGAGCACGCCGTCGAGAGCGCCCGCGCGGCCTCGCCCTGGATCCACTCGCTGACCGGCGAGTGGGAGTTCCGCCTCGCGGACTCGCCCGCCGAAGCGCCCGCGGACTTCGTCGACCCCGACTTCGAACCCGCCGGCTGGGACTGCGACTGGGACTCGGTCTCTGTCCCCTCGAACTGGCAGACCGAAGGCTATGGCGCGCCCCACTACACGAACGTCGTCTACCCCTTCCCGCTGGACCCGCCGGACGTCCCCACCGAGAACCCGACCGGCTGTTACCGGCGCACGTTCACGGTCCCGGACTCCTGGAACGGCCGGCAGGTCCGCCTGCACTTCGAGGGCGTCGACTCCGCGTTTCACCTCTGGGTCAACGGCGAGCGCGTGGGGTACAGCGAGGGCGCCCGCCTCCCCGCCGAGTTCGACGTCACCGACCACGTCGAACCCGGGGAGAACACGGTCGCGCTCCGGGTCTACAAGTGGTCCAACGGCAGCTACATCGAGGACCAGGACATGTGGTGGCTCAGCGGCGTCTTCCGGGACGTCTACGCCTGCGCGCCGCCCGAGACACACGTCGCGGACGTCGACTGCCGGACCGACCTCGACGACGAATACGCCGACGCCGAGTTCGCGGCGACGGTCGACGTGGCGAACGCCGGTGTAACCGTCGACGCCGCGACGACTGCCGAGGTCGCCGTGGACCTCGTCGACGACGACGGCGTCTCGGTCCTCGATGCCCCCCTCTCGGACGAGGTGAGCGTCGAGAGCGGCGAACAGGCGAGCGTGACCGTCGAGACCACGGTCGAGAACCCCGACCTGTGGACCGCCGAGACGCCGAACTGTTACACGGCGCTCGTAACCGTCGAGAGTACAGGAGTCGAACAGGCGGTCGTCGCCGAGACTGTCGGCTTCCGCGAGGTCGAGATCGCCGAGGGACAGCTGCGCGTCAACGGCGAACCGATCACGGTCCGGGGCGTGAATCGACACGACATCCACCCCGAGGAGGGACGGGCCGTCTCGCTCGCGACGATGCGCGAAGACGTCGAACTGATGAAACGGCACAACGTCAACGCCGTCCGGACCGCACACTACCCCAACGACACCCGGTTCTACGACCTCTGTGACGAGTACGGGCTCTACGTCGTCGACGAGACCGACATCGAGTGTCACGGGATGGAACACCGACGGGGAGACCGCGTCACGCACGTCAGCGACGACCCCGACTGGGAGGCGACCTACGTCGACCGGATGGTCCGGATGCTCGAACGGGACAAGAACCACCCCAGCGTCGTCGTCTGGTCGCTGGGCAACGAGTCCGACCTCGGCGCCAACCACGAGGCGATGGCCGCCGAGACCCGCGAGCGCGACCCCTCTCGCCCCATCCACTACGAACCCGACACCGACCTCGAAGTCAGCGACATCGTCGGTCCGATGTATCCACCGGTCGATGCCCTCGAAGGCATGGCCGCCGAACACCCGGATGCACCCCTGATACTCTGCGAGTTCGTTCACTCGATGGGCAACGGACCCGGGAACATCCGGGAGTACTGGGACGCCTTCGAGTCCCACGAGCGCATGCAGGGCGGGTTCGTCTGGGACTGGGTCGACCAGGGACTCACCGCCGAGACCGACGACGGCACCGAGGTCTTCGCCTACGGCGGTGACTTCGGCGACGAACCGCACGACGGGAACTTCAACGTCAACGGGCTGGTCTTCCCCGACCGCGAGCCCTCGCCCGGACTCCGCGAGTACAAGAAAGTGATCGAGCCCGTCCGGTTCGAGGCGACCGATCCCGGGTCCGGGGCGGTCGCCGTCGAGAACCGCTTCGACTTCCGAACGCTGTCGGGGCTCGCGGGTTCCTGGCGCGTCGAAGCCGACGGTCGCGTCCTCGACAGCGGACGGTTCGACCTGCCCGACGTCGCGCCGGGCGAGCGAGACACCGTCTCCGTCCCTGTGGACGCGGACTCCCTCGCGGCCGACGGCGAGCACGTCCTCACTGTCGAGGCGTCGCTCGCGGGAGACACACAGTGGACCGAGGCAGGCCACACGATAGCGACGGGACAGTTCGACCTCCCGACGAGCGGCGACCCCGTCACCGTACGGCCTGGGTCGGCGTCGTCGCTGTCGGTCGAGCGAGCTGGCGAGAAACTGGTCGTCTCGAACGCCGACTGTCGCGTCGTCTTCGACGAGGTGCGGGGTACGCTCGACTCGCTGACCTACCGCGGGACGGAACTCGTGACCGACGGCCCCGAGGTCGGCCTCTGGCGGGCACCGACGGACAACGACCAGGGCCTGCCCCTGCCCCGGAGACTCCTCTCGACGATGGTCGAGCGGGCCGAGAGCGGCGACCCCGTGACCGACGAGGACGTCTTTACGATCGGCTTCGCGCAACTGTGGCGCGAACACGGCCTCGACAGTCTGGCGTTCCGTACCGACGACGTGACCGTCGAAGAGAGCGCTACCGAGACGAGAGACGACGCCGTCGAAGTGACCGTCACCGGTCGGCTGGCCCCGCCAATCTACGACCACGGCTTCGGCGTCGAGCAGGTCTTCACTGTCCACCCGACCGGCGCCGTCGACGTCGACGTGACCGTCGACCCGGCGGGTGACCTCGCGACGCTGCCCTCCCTGCCCCGCGTCGGCCTCGACCTGCGACTCGGCGGCGACTTCGAGGACGTGACCTGGTACGGCCGCGGGCCCGGCGAGTCCTACGTCGACAGCGCGGAGTCCTCGCTGCTGGGTCGCTACGAGCGGTCGGTCGCGGACCTTCACACGCCCTACGTCGCCCCCCAGGCGAACGGTAACCGCACCGACACCCGGTGGGTACGATTCGGCGACGGCCGGACGGGACTGGAACTCACGGCCGACGCGCCCTTCGACTTCACCGCACATCACTACACCACCGCGGACCTCGAAACGACCGCCCACGACGCCGAACTGCCCCGACGCGACCCCGTCTTCGTCTCGGTCGACCACGCCCACTGCGGCCTCGGGACGGGGAGTTGCGGCCCGCCGACGCTCGAACAGTACCGGCTCCCGCCCGAGGAGACCTACGAGTTCGCCGTTCGGCTCACGCCGTTCGTCACGGACGGTCAGTCGCCCGGACGGTAACTGCCTGTGGATCCAGGGGGTTCGACCCCGCTGTGGAGCGCCGATAGCGCCTGTGGAGCGCCGATAGCGCCTGTGGAGCGCCGATAGCGCCTGCGGAGAGCCGACAGCGCCTGCGGAGAGCCGACACGGCTAACTCGCTGGCCGCGACAGACCCGGTATGACCGAGGGACCGAACCCGAGCGACGACGCGGACCTGGCCTGGGAGACGCTGGGCGCACAGACGGTCTACTCCTGTGAGGGGTTCGACGTCGTCAACGAGGACGTGAAGTTTCCCAACGACGTGGTGGCAGGCTACGACTCCGTCTTCGAGGGCGAGAGCGTCGTCGTCCTCCCCTTCACGGAGTCCGGCGAGGTGGTCGTCATCGAGGAGTGGCGCCAGCCCGTCCGACGGGTCAATCGCGGGCTTCCCGCGGGTGGACTCGAACCGGAAGACGACGACCCCGCCGACGCCGTGGCGCGGGAACTCGAAGAGGAGACCGGCTACGAACCCGGCACGGTCGAACTCCTCACCAGCGTCGAGCCCGCGAACGGCATCGCCGACATGGTGTTTCACTACTTCGTCGCTCGCGACTGTACGCCCTCCGGGAATCAGAACCTCGATTACAACGAGGACATCCGCGTCGACACGACGACGTTTGACGCGCTGGTCGACGCCGCTCGTTCGGACGAGCTACGCGACGGCCGGTCGATGCTCGGCGTGCTCTACTACGAACTGTTCGAGCGCGGTGAGTAAACTAGTGGAAAGGTTCATTGGGTAGAATACGTTACCCTGAAACATGGCGACGGCGGTCAAGATGGACGACGAGGCGAAATCACGTCTCGAGAAGCTCCAGGCGGAGATCAAACTCAGGACGGGACGGAAAGTGACACAGCAAGAGCTGTTAACACGCATCGTTGAGGACGCATACGAATCGAAGTCGGAGTTGATCGATTCGTTTCGGGAGACGACGGTTCCGCTCTCCGAGGAAGAACGGGAGGCCTTTCACGACGGAATCTTCTCGTCAGGACGCGAAACGGACGAGGACGATATCGACGACATCCTTTACGGATGAGCGTACTGGTCGACAGCGGCGTTTTCTATGCTCACGCTGATAGCGACGCGGAGCGTCACGTCCCGGCAGTTCGAGCGTTCGATGCCCTCATCGACGGAGCATACGGGCAACCGTACACGACCGATTACGTGTACGACGAGACGGTGACGCTGACGTTACGCCGGACCGGTCGGTTCGAACGTGCCAGGACAGTCGGACGACGGATCCGCGGCGAAGGCGAATTTCCGGATCTAGTCCGGATCGAGCACGTTACACCGCTGGCTTTCGAGGCTGCCGTCGACGTTTTCGAACGGTACGACGACCAGCAACTGAGTTTCACCGATGCGACCACTATTGCGGTCGCGGAGGAACTCGATATCGACGCGGTGCTGAGTTTCGACGACGATTTCGACGGGATCGTGGAGCGGACCGATCCACGTGATACCGACTGCTAGCGCATACCTCCGTCTTTAGGCGGAGGTCGAGCGGTAGGCATAGTGTAGCAGTCCACGACTGCCAGATTGCTGGATTTCCAACGCTCGGGCGAAGATATTAAGATACCGACGTAGCATAGTGTGTAATACGGATGAAGACCACACGGCACGCGACTTACAACCTCAACTACCACATAGTGTGGATACCGAAGTACCGTGACTCGGTACTGACGGGCGAGGTTGCCGACCGTGTGCGAACCATCCTCCACGAAATTGCCGACGACAAGGACCTCGAAATACTCGACCTGACCGTTCAGCCCGACCACATCCACCTGTTCGTCAGTAGCCCACCGAAGCACGCGCCGTCCCTTCTCGCCAACTGGTTCAAAGGCATTAGTTCGCGGAAGTACAACCACCGCTACGCCGACCACGACGGCGAGAAAATCGGTTGGGCGAGAGGTTACTACGCGGGGACAGCAGGAGAAGTCTCCAGCCAGACGGTCCAGAACTACATCCAGCGCCACGAGGAGCACGAATAGTGACCGAACTGACGAAGACGTTGGAACTGAAACTGGTCCAACCAAACGCCCACAAGCGCCACAAACTCCGAGAGACGCGGGAGGCGTACCAGCAGGCGCTTCAGGACGCCTTCGATGCTGGATGCACCACTCAGACCGAAACGAACGACGTGGTAGTCAACTACGACCTGAGCGGGTACGCGAAGAACGCGCTCAAGAAGTACGTCCCGCAGTTGACGACGACGTACAACGCGGGCGAACTTCACGACGACCACCCCGTTCGGTTCACCAACGAAGGTCTACGGCTCGACCACAAGCCAGAGAACGCTATCGAGTGGTACGTCAAGATTCCGCACCACGAAGACTACCACCTCTGGATGCCAGCACAGCCGAATCCCGAACAACGGGACTGGCTAGAAGCGTTGAACGCTGACGACGCGGAACTGGGTGAGAGTCGGCTGTTCGAGCGGGACGGGATGTGGTTCCTCCACGTCACCGTCACCCGCGACGTCGAGGACGGTTCCGAGGCGTCCGCCGAGAAACGGACGCCCATCGGTGTCGATATTGGGGAAGCGTCACTCGTCACGGTGTGTCACCGCGACGACTACGGTTCTCCGACCGCTCCCGAACTGTGGGCCGACGAGGGGAAGACCGTTCGTCGGCTCCGCAAGACCTACTTCACCGCTACGCGACGGCTGCAAGAACGTGGAAGTGACCGTATCGCCGAGTCGTTCGGCGACGACCTGTGGAGCCAGATAGACGACGTGTTCCACCGTGTCACCCGTGAAGTCGTGGAGTACGCTGAATCCGTCGAGAATCCCGTGATGGTTCTCGAAGACCTGACGTACATTCGGGAGTCGATGGACTACGGCGAGTACATGAACCGCCGTCTCCATGGATGGGGGTTCGCCAAACTCCACGCGCAGATACGCTACAAGGCCATTGAGAAGGGGATTCCCGTCGAGACGGTGAATCCGCGCAATACCTCAAAAGAGTGCCATGCGTGCGGTGAGGTCGGGTGTCGCCCGAGGCAGGCGACGTTCAAATGCACGAACGAGGACTGCTGGGTGGGTGAGTATCAAGCCGACGTGAACGGAGCAGTGAACATCGCAGACCGCTACCTCAGCGGAGAGAGTCGTTCCAGAGAACACGCAAACGACGATGACTCGGCTGAGGATGGGGCGTGTTTGACCGCGCCACAAGACAGCCAAGCCGATGCTGAAACCCAGCAGGAGACGCTTGGACCGTATGCGTCTTGAAACCACAGGGCCGATTCGCCTGGCCTGAAATCCCGTGGCGGGATTCCCGCGTCTTCAGGCGCGGGAGGAGGTCAAGCGCTGTCTTGACGCCGTGACTTTCCCATCCAACTCGCACACCGCTGACGCGGTTCACTCCGCGTCGGTGGACCGCTACTGACCCGACTTCGGCGCAGCGGCCTGCGCGAACGCCCGCTCGTTCCTGAAGAACGAGTCTACGACCCCCGACTTGTAGACCTCTTCGTAGGACAGGCACGTGTCGGCCAGGTCCTTGACGTAGCCGTTTCGCTGTCGCCAGCGCTCTTTGACCTCGTCACCGACGGTGAACTCGTTGTCCTCGTAGAAGTTCGACTCGGCGCCCATGTGTCGCATGACGAAGTAGAGACTCGATGTCGGGAAGGCGAGCATCCCCCGCGGGTTGCCTTCCTCGGTGACGAGTTCGGTGTCGAACAGCTCGAACCCGTTCTCGTCGTAGTACTCGATGTAGTCCTGGACGCGGTCACTGATCGGGATCGACTGCATCTCTTGCCAGAACTCGCTGTCGCCGTCGGCGAAGTGGTAGTGGATGCTGATGAAGTCGTAGACGGAGTTCCAGCTCCCCCGGACGTACCGGTTGTACGACTCCCTGAATCCGGCGTCGTTGATCCGCCCGCGGGCCGCGAGCCGTCGCGAGAGACGCAGAGCAGTGTTGAGGTGCGTCGTCAGCGACGTCGCTTGGAGCGGTTCGATAAAGCCCTGTGCGTTGCCCGTCGCGACGCAGTTGCCGACCCACGTGTCCTCGTAAAAGCCCGAGTCGAACCGGTAGTAGTCGACCTCGCCCAGGTCCTCCTCACGGTGGTCCCGGAACTCCGCGAGGGCGTCCTCGTCGGAGACGTGGTCGGAACTGAACACGTAGCCCAGACTCCGGGCGTCGTAGGTGTCTATCTGCCAGAACCAGCCGTGTTCGCCCGTCTCGAGGACGGTCGCGGGGACGATCTCCGAGAGGGGGCGGTCGGCGGCGGCCCGCACTGCGGTGTCGAGGGGGATATCGAAACTTCGGTAGGAAGCGTCGAGTTCACCTATCAGGAGGCGCTTGAATCCCGTTGAATCGACGTAGAGGTCGGCCTCGTAGGTCGCCCCGGAGGCGCCGTGGACGGACTCGACGCGTGTCCCGTCGGTGTTCGTCTCGACGTCCGTGATCCGGTCGTCGACGAGCGGAACGCCACGTTCCTCACAGAGCGTCCGGAGAAACTCGTTGAAGCGACCGACACTCAGGTGGTACGCCATGTTGGGATACATGACGTAGGAATCCTGACTGGGTGCGTAGACCAGCGGCGTCTTCCCGTTGTCGACGATGCCCTCGGCCGGCGTCGACATGTCCCCCGTCTCGTAGTAGTGATACAGCGACTCGACGGATTTCGGGTCGTCCGGCTCCGGCTTGACCGACCGGACGTCGAACGAGTAGTGGAACGGGTCGTAGCCACACCAGTCCCGGAAGTACGACGACCCTTTCCAGACCGGTTTGACCTCCCGGAGGAACCGACCCTCGTCGATCCCGAGGACGTCGTGGAGGAGCGGGACGATCGACAGGAACGTCCCCTGACCGACCTCAGTCGGCGGTTCGCGGAAGTCGTCGACGACGGCGATGTCCACGTCCGGATTCACCTTCTGGAGCGCGAGGGCGGCGAGGAGTCCGGCGTCCCCACCGCCGACGACAGTAATACTCGAAACTTCGTCACCCATGTGTTCTGAATCTCGGTATTTACGGATAAATATCTGTCTCCGTGCGAGAGCGGCCCCGGTGACGGTTAGCTGGGAGCGTGTTCCGTGCCGGGTCGCGCCGGTCCACACGCCGCAGGGCGAACACAACCCTTAGGCCCGGCCGCCGGATACAGCGGATAATGCGCGACGTCTTCGAGATGGGCCGTACCGACGCGGCCGGCCGCCTCGGCGAACTCGAAGTCCCGCGGGCCGACGTGACCGTCCAGACGCCCGCCCTCCTCCCGGTCGTCAACCCCCACATCCAGACTGTCACCCCCGCGGAACTCGAATCCCGCTTCGGCGCCGAGATCCTCATCACCAACAGCTACGTCCTCTACGGGAGCGACGACCTCCGCGACCCCGTCGAGGAGCGCGGTCTCCACGACCTGCTCGACTTCTCCGGGGCCATCATGACCGATTCGGGCTCCTTTCAACTCGCGGAGTACGGCGAGATCGACGTCACGACCGCCGAGATACTCGATTTCCAGTACCAGATCGGCTCGGATATCGCGACACCGGTGGACGTGCCAACGCCACCGGACGTCGACCGCGAGCGCGCCGAGGCCGAACTCGCGACCACCGAGGAGCGCCTCGACGTCGCCGCCGACTTCGACCCCGGCGAGATGCTCGTCACCGCGCCGGTCCAGGGCTCGACCTACCGCGACCTGCGTGAACGGGCTGGCGCGACCGCCGCGGAGTCCGGACTGGACGTCTTCCCCATCGGCGCGGTCGTCCCGCTGATGAACGAGTACCGCTACGACGACCTCGTCGACGTCGTCGCCGCCGCCAAGCGCGGCCTCCCGGCCTCGGCGCCGGTCCACCTCTTCGGCGCCGGGCACCCGATGATGTTCGCGCTCGCCGCGGCGCTGGGCTGTGATCTGTTCGACTCGGCGGCCTACGCCATCTACGCCCGCGACGACCGCTACATGACTGTCCGCACGACCGAACACCTCGAAGACCTGGAGTATCTCCCCTGTTCGTGTCCCGTGTGCGTCGAACACTCCCCGGACGACCTCCGCGAGGCGGGCGAGGACGAACGCGAGCGCCTGCTCGCCGAGCACAACCTCCACGTCTCCTTCGCCGAGATCCGGACGGTCAGACAGGCTATCCGGCGAGGGAACCTCCTCGAACTCGTCGAGGCCCGGGCCCGCGGGCACCCGGCAATGCTCGACGGCTACCGCACCCTGCTGGACCACGCCGCCCAGCTCGAAACCACGGATCGGGTCTCCAAGGACACGTTCTTCTATCTCTCCCAGGACAGCCCGCGCCGACCCGAGGTGCTGCGACATCACGACCGCCTCAGCCGGCTCTCGCCTGACGGCGACCGGATCCTGCTCACCGAGGGGTCCGCCAACGACGACTTCGACGAGTCCTGGCGGGTCCGCCCACCGTTCGGTCCCTACCCGCGTGCGCTCTCGGACGTCTATCCGCTCACGGCCGAGATCCCAGACCGTCTGGACGACGCCGCCTACGAGGCGGCCGCCGCCGGAGTCACGCGACTCGCCGAGGCCAACCCCGACGTCGCCTTCACGCTCAACCACGAGGACTGGCCCGACGCCGCGCTCGCGGCCCTGCCCGACGGCGTCGAGTGCTGGAACCTCGACGGGTCCGACCGGCCCTGACACCGCCCGCTACTGTGCGAGGACGACGACGGTATCCGAATCGAGGCTCGGCGCCGCGCCGTCGAACCCGCCGAACAGTCTGACGTCGTCGAAGCCTGCGTCCTCGCACAGTTCCCGGAGGACGGCGGGCGCGTAGATGCGGTTCTCCCACTCCATCGAGTACTCGTGCTCGTAGCCCTCGCCGGTGGCGTCGAAGCGGTCCAGTTTCGTGTGAAAGCGACCGGTCTCGACGTCGTAGTCCCGGCGCTCGACGAACAGACGGCCGTTCTCGCTGACACTCGCCGGTTCGAGGTTCGCGAGGTAGCAGTCCTTGTTGCTCGCCTCGACGACCAGCACGCCCTCCTCGGAGAGCAGTCGGCGGGCGTTCGCGAGCAGCTGCTCGTCGGTTTCGCGGTCGTAGTAGCCCAGCGAGTTCCAGAAGCTAGTCACGAGGTCGTAGCTGCCGGTCCACTCGCCCAGCTCGCGCAGGTCGTGTTCGTGAAAGGCGACGCTCCCGGGCAGGTCCCGCTCGGCGGCGGTAGTGCGCGCTCGCTCGACGAACGGTTCCGAGAAGTCCAGTCCCTCGGCGTCGAGCCCGCGGTCGGCGAACGCGAAGACGTGTCGGCCGGTCCCACAGGCCAGGTCGAGAGCCGTCTCTGGCTCGACACCGTACTCCGTCGCGACGAGGTCCAGCAGCGTCTCCGCCTGCGCGTCGGCCGCCGCGAAGCGCTGCTCGAAGAAGTCGACGTAGCGGTCGGCCTGCTCTTTGAATAGCGTCTCCGTCCAGTGGGTCATATCTGCTCCCTCGGGCGAGCGGTCGAAAAAGTTCCCGTCTATCGCGTTCAGGGGTCGCTCCCTTCGGTCGCGCCCCCTCTAGTCGTCCCCGTAGGCCTGTTTGAACGGCCGCGGCGGGAGCAAGAGGTCTTCGAGATCGGGCATGTGCTTGACGTTGTAGACGACTTTCACCTCGTCGGTGGTGGGGATGCCGTTACACGACAGGCGGATCCCCTCGTCTTCCAGTTCCTCGGGGAGGATGTTGTCGACGCGGGTGGTCATGTCACCCTCGACCATGAGGACGGCACAGTTGGCACACGCACCGCCCCGGCAGGCGAAGGGCCAGGCGTAGCCCTCCCGCTCGGCGGCTTCGAGCACGGACTCGCGGGGCTGGACGTCGAACCGGCCGAAGTCCTCCTCGTCGAGGCCGGCGTCGGCGGCCGTCCCGAACAGGTCGGCGTCCTCGACGTCCCAGCCGTGGTCGTCGAGCACCTCGTAGTTGAGATACGTGACCCTGGCCGTCCGCTGGACGCCCTCGTCCTCGCCAGCTGACTGGTTGTCACCGGCACCCGTCGGGGTACTCCGACCCGGCGTCGAGCGACCGTAGGTGCCCGCTGGACCGTTCGTACCGGCGCCGCTGGCACCGCTGGTGCCGCTCGCTCTGGCCCCCCCGTTGTTCGACACCGTGTCCGGCGTCGACGCAGCCGTTTCGATCTGGAGGGTCGTCTCGCCGGCCTTGATCGCTTCGTAGGCGTCCCTGACGAGACGGAACTCTTCGGGCGACCCGCCGTGGTCCGGGTGGGCCTCACCGGGCGGCGCGCGGTTCTTCTCAACGTCCTCGACGCTCTGGTCGGCGTTCCGGTCCTCGATGTGTCGCTTCACGTCGTGTTTCGAGAGTGGCTTCTCCGGGTCGCGGCGCTGCTGACCGAGCGGGCGACCGTCGTCCTCGCCCTCTCGCTTCTCCATGCGCACACCTCCTTCGGTGTCGCCACCGTCCGGCGGATTCAGGTCACCGCCGTCGCCGCCTCCACCCTCGGGCTTGCCGTCGGTGCCGGTACTCGACGGCTCTTCGACCGGGTCTGGCTCCTCGGGGACGCTCTCCTCGACGTCGTCCAGCATCCCCTGGCGTGCGTCGGCACAGAGCCGCCGGGCGACCCGGTAGCCATCCCGGTTGGGCACCCCCTCGACGGTTATCTTGCCTTTCCCCTCGGCGGATCCCCGGAGTTCCCGGAGGAACACCATCATGTGACAGGGGTCCGTGAAATGGATCTCGTCGCCCGGCGACAGCGACTGCTCGTGGCTCTCACCGCCATACTGGTAGGTGAGCGTCCGGTCGACGCCCGACGTGACCGTCCAGCCACTCATCGCTGGCCGGACGCCGCCGGGTCGGTGCGGATACCGAGCGCGGTCCGTTTCAGCCGACACGCGCCGGCCACGTCGAGGTCGAACTGCCGTGCCAGGTCGTTGACCGAGGCGTCGAGGATTGCTCGACGCCGGTACGCGCTCCGGCCGTCGTCGGTGTCCTCCGCGTCCTCGCCAGCGAGGTCACCGACGGTGCGGTCGTCGGGGTGTCCCTCGTCGAGGAGCTGTGCGACCGTCGAGGTGACCAGTCGTGTCTCCGCGAAGCCCACCTGGCCCGCCGGGTAGCGGTCGACGCTGTTGATACTGCCCCGGACCTTCCGTCCGATCTCCTCGACGACCGCGTTCGACGTGTCCACGTCGATCTGTGCCGTATCGCCGACGGCCCCGCCGACCTGCTGGTCGAGTTCCGTCTCGTACGTGACCGAGGTCCCGTAGGAATCGCGGCCGGTAACACCGGTGACGGGGTCCGCCACATCCTCTTCTTCGCCCTCGTCCCGGTCCGAGCGCTCCTCCGCGGTGGCCCGGCAACAGACGCCACGGCCGGTGAGGTACAGGGTGTTCTCGTGGCCG
>ENA-ORDC01000134-ORDC01000134.1-marine-metagenome-genome-assembly--contig:-NODE-134-length-82325-cov-6.678217_pt1 | contig 82325 bp, 94 predicted proteins | sample MGYA00237783_ERZ508515 | MGnify/ENA primary metagenome ERZ508515 (study PRJEB26186, sample SAMN06268792) | marine metagenome | isolation source: Eden Landing Ponds, San Francisco, CA, USA | place...
TTCGCGGAACAGCAGCGGCTGTTCAAGCTGCTGTCCCAGGATACGCGCCATCTCATCATCCAGGAGCTGCTGGGCCACCCCACTCATCTGATGTCGCTCGCCGAACTCGAGTACATGACCGGGAAGAGCCAAGCAGCTATCAAAGACCAGCTGGAGACGTTGATCGACGCCGGGCTCCTCGCACGCTACACGTACGAAGCGAGCGAGGGGAAACGTGATCTCCCGGCCCAGTTCTACGGATTCACGGCGCGGGGCGTCGAGGTCCTCCACGACTACAAGTATCTCCGTGGGCTTCCGGTCGCACGCGCCCTCTACGAGAACACGCGCAAGACCGAGAAAATCGAGCGGCACGAATCGGCCCCTCGTCCGGAGCTGCCGGCTGCCGTCGCGGACGCCCTCGAGTTCGACGAGCCCGATCTCGACACCGTCGATGGTGGCACCACTGGATAGTTCGTCGTCGAACAGCACCGAGCTCAACGCCAGAGATTGAAAATAAACCGTCTTCGTACCTTGGGCAGAACGCGCTTCCGCCCCTCCCCGGGCGCAAAACCCGTACCCAACAGAGCGGAAGGAATGCATCACCTTGTCGGTTAACTGAGTTAGGTCGCGGATGCGTTCTCGAGCACGTCGATAAGCTCTTTTGCTGTGGAACTGATCCGGCCGAGGCGCTCACGAACAACAGCGCCCCGAACAGCGCGTATTCGGGGATGAACGCCACGGTGCTCCAACGGTAGCCTGGTATGAGCCGGCCGAGCGGCCGCCACCAATCAGCCTGCAGGTACGCGAGTTCGTCGTCCGTGACGCCGAGTTCCCGAACTGATGCAGGTGTGATGCCACCGCGGCGGGTGCCCCCCGCGAGAACGCCCTCAAGCAACGTTTGGGCGCGCTGATGGGCGGCCAGCTTGGCGAGCGCAGCCGTGTCAACGGGGATGGCGACGTCGTCCGCGCGTTCGGCGAGACGGGCGAGCGCCCGGACGGAGGCGGCCTGCTCGAAACCCTCCCAGAGGAAGGGGTGGTTCCAAGTCGGCGAGTCGAACCGGTGTTGGTAAGCGTGACACAGCTCCTAGGCGAGCGTTGCGACCGCCGGTGGCACGGGCTGCTGGCTCGGACTTACGCCAATGTGGCCGGTGCTGGGGACGTATCGCCCACCGATGAACACGAGCGTCAGTGATGTCGGCAGGTCGCTCGCTAGCAGGGCAAGTCGCTCCCTGCGCGAGCAGTCGTACACGAGGTGGTCACGCCAGGTATCGCGATACGGCGTCGAGTCGACGGCGAGCAGGTCGTCGTAGATGTCTGTCAGCGTCGTGAACGCCTCGTGAACATCCGCCGTGGAGGCGGTCGGCGCGTCAAGGTCCGGGGTAGGAGATGCCGACAGCGGTGGGCCATCGGGATACTCGCTGTGGTAGCGGGCGATCGCCTCCGCACAGTTGTCGTGCAACCGGTCGATGAACGCGGCGCCGGGCATGCCCGGGCTATGGGACTCACGGCGACTCATCGACGACGCTGGCGAACGCGACGTTCTCGCGGACCGTCTCGATGCGGACCGTCGGCTGGGCCCCGGCTCGACCTCGGGGACGATCACGACGTAGCCGCGGTCGACCTTGGCGATACCATCGCCCTGTCGCCGACCGTCTCGATGGTGACTGATCGTAGCTCGCCTTCCTCCACCGGCGGTTCGGGTGGGGTTTGCGGCGCCGGTCTGGCCTCTGCGGTCTGGGTGGCGGGCTCGTCGTCGGGGGAGCCAGGCCCGTCAAGGATGACCACGCGGTACGTTGTGTCGGGCTGGAGCGCATCGTGAGCGATCTCGCTGGCGGGAATCTTGACGGTGTAGCGGCCGTCCTCTGCGCGGAGTTCGGCGGTGAACAGTGATCGGGGCCCGTCGGGAATCGTGGGCATCGGTGTTCAGAGGATTGGACGTCGGGCGGGTTAGTTCTGCGGTAGCCGTGGTACTCTCTTGCCATCCACCCCCTGGCATGATAAATCCACATCGGCATTCCCCTCTACAACGGAGTGGGTTTGGATCCAGATGAGTGGATTATGGGTTACGCTTGCCCTCTAAATACTCAATTGCACGTCCTACAGAGTGGGTGGGAATGATGAGATTTCCAGACTGTCGATCCTTGTCGATGAACGGTTTATCACTAGCATGGTGCCGGACTGTTCCACCAGAGACCTCTGCCCAGTCAGCTAATTCGCTCGTTGACATCCCGTACTCGGATTCATCGATCGCGTCAAGTAATAGAGCCGCTCGTTGAGCAAGCAGAAACGCCGTGATTCGTCCAGCTGTATCCAAGTCTCTGAACCCTTCTAGCGGCACCACTTCGCCCGATTCATCAATTCCCACAACTGGAGCTAAAGCCTTCGCGAGCCGCTCTTTATTGATTTGGTTCTTGTCAACGACTAGTCGCTCAAGTGGGTCCCCTTCGTCACTGTTCATAGAAGTTCTATACACCCCGTGGTACAAATAGCACTCCCAGTACTATACATCGGGACTCACCATATTTTCCTCAGGCCCATCCCCACGAGTGTTCAGCAGTAAGTACTCCAGATCCATATCGGCCTCAACATCTACCAATCCTTTATAAACGACCTCGGTGTCCGAATATCGTCGGACAAAGTCGTATTTCACCACCACCTCATACCGCAATGTCTTGACTCCACCAAGCGAGAGCGCGTACATCACTGTCGAGAGATCTGCACTAAGCTCCCGGTTTGTTGAGCCCGAAAGGATATCTGTGGGGGTTATGCTGTTCTTACCACCAGACTGCCAAGTGAGCTTGATAGACGGGTTCGCACTGAACGTCACAGGTTCAACCCGGTTCGCTTCTAGTACTCTTGCACTAATATCCGTCCGGGTCAGCGGCGTCTCTTTGGTCTTTACTGAAATTTGCGGCGGTTCCTGACTATCCCGAAGACCGAATTCGGCCCGCAGCTCCACACTGATGTTCTTTGCAACACCACTACCAAGATTCGAGAGTGAAAACTGGGCTTCGTTACCGTTCGCAGTCCAAGAATTAACCGTAATGGCTGGAGTGTGTTCTGCCTCCATCCATACTTCCTGATTTCGTTGAATACGTGTCTGCTCTCTGTAGAGTACCACCAATCCAATCGTGAAAATCACCGACCCAAGCGCCCCTGCTATCTCTGCGGCGCTTGTTATTGGGAGTGGTAACTGTGTTATCTCTATCCAGTCGCGAACTCCAGTAGCATCGATCGCCATCACCAGCAGAATTCCAACTGCGAAAGCGACGACGACGCTTAATAGTAAATACTCTACCCATACTCCTTTGTTCCAAAAGCGCTCAATATCACCCTTCTGTGAACTCATTATTAGATTATTCAGCTCTAAACTACAGTCCAGTTACTGAACCATAATATATTATGATTCACCAAAATCATCAAACAGAATGTTCCTCCGTAGGAACGACTTAGCCGAGTTGGGACTATCCCAGAAGCTTGGACGCCTCATCACGTCGTCGGGCACGCTGTCGGATTTCTCCGATGTTGTCGATGGCGAGGTCGACGTGTGTCCGCCCGTTCCGGCGCGCTTTCCGAACGACGCCTTCGTGTGCAAGCGCATTGACGGCTGTCGCAACATGGCTGGTGGTAGAGATGTCGAGATGGTCGGCGATATCGGTATACGACACCGGACCCCCGGCTTCGATGATGCATTCGAGCGTGCCATCGACGTAGCGTGGTGATGACGCATCGTCCTTCGCGGCTTGGATTGCCTCTGCCACACGATCATCCGTAATGAATTCTCGGTACGTGGTGATTTCATCATCCTCGTCCGAGGTATCTTCAGGGGAGTGTTGACGCGCGGCTTGCAGCTCCGCCTCCAGAGCATCGATTCGGTCGCGGAGCCGGTCGGCTTTATTTTCGTCTTGAGCCAGCCCGAGCGCCTCTCCAAGACGTGCATACGCTTCAGCTGCCTCGTCAAAGTGCTGTTCGAGCTGGGCAGCATGGTCGCTTGCCTCGACGCGCTCCTCGAGCTCTATAATTCGTTCTCGGAGCTCGTTATTCTTCTCACGAAGCGTCGCATTCGTCTCGCGCAGCTCCCGAATTTCTTCGTTTTTTTCTTCGCGAAGTTCGGAAAGGGTCTCTTCGATCTCTTCGGCATTCTCTCCAGTAGTGTCCACGCGGGCAAGCGCCTCAGTAAACTGATCGGCGAGCTGAGTAACGTCCTGAGCTTGCTCAAGCTCTACTCGAAGCTCCTCAATCGTCTCCTCTCGTTGGTCAAGGCGCTGTTCTAACTGGGTAATTTCGTCCTGTCGTTCTTGCTGGCGCTCAGTAATCTCCTCAAGCTCGTCAACGATATTGCCACTGACGGATTTGAGGCTTGGCCGCTCGACATCCTCAAGCCCGGGTGTCGCCCCAGCATCGAACGTTGATTTGCGCTTAAACTGGATGCGTTTGATCTCGCCGTTCCAGTCGGTCATCAGGTATGCTTCGCCGTCGTCCAGCGTTTGGACTCCATCCGCGTAGTCGCTCCCAAGGACGCGCCGGACCACTGCCGTGTCGTTGTCCCAGGTGAGGCGGTGCCACACAAGCCAGTCACATTGCGTGATGAAGTCTTTCTTCACGTCTGCTGGTCGCTGACTGACACCGCAGAGCCCGAGCCCGTGCTTGCGGCCTCGCTTGGCGACCTTGATGAGCATTTGCCCGCAATCATCCAACGATCCGCCTTCTGGGATATACTCGTGAATCTCCTCAACCAGGAGGAGGAACGGCCGCTTCCGCTTCTTTTCGAGCGCGAAGAGTCGCTGTGCGACTCCCCGAATCAGATCGCGAGCAACTGACTCATCGAGGTAGCCCGAAACGTCCAAGATAATCGGTACCCCCTCGTCTAGGGCGAGCTCGGCAATCTTGTCGGCATGCTCCTCTCCGACTTGTAAATCACACTCGCTATCGGCACCGACGTGAAGCAGCTCATACCGCTCCTTGAGGCCGTAGTACTCTCCGTCGACGTCAACAATCAATAGCGGAAAGCCTTGTTCAAGTAGTTCTTCGGCGACGACGCTCGCTGAATTGGACTTGCCCGCGCCCGACTTCCCAGTAATGAACCCGCGCCCTGTGAGGACCTCGACAACAGGGAGGGGCGTGCCGTCAGTTGCGATCGGCAGCGTTCGCTCGACGCTCCCAGACGACGCCCCTGTTTCGGGATCCGTACTCATGTCTCACAATGTAACTCTCGCCCCAGCATCAAAAAGATATCGTATATCCGATATATTATACGTTCGGTGGCGCATTGGATCGGTATCTCTGCGTGGCACGCTTCTGATATTGCTCCACGGTGAGGTTGCGAACAATCGCGAGGCGAGGGCAGGTGATAACCCGCCCTCGCGAGTATTAGGGAAGCGCCAGCTCAGTGGCGATGGTGGCGTGGCTCGTAAGCTATGTTGCTTGGTCGATGGGTTTGCAATCCGACATACGCCACCCGTTCTCAAGCGGATATCTGCAGAAGAAGTCAAGGCAAAATTATTTCTCGATAGGTTGACCATACGTTAGTAGAAATGGAGGCTCCAGACGACGGCGGCGACGATTCGAAGAGCCCACTAGATGATGTTTTTATCGATGATACGAAAGTCGATGAAGAGCGCATCGCTTCGATCCTTCGAGTTTACGCGAATGTAGGCCAGAGTAGTGGGCGACTGCAGCCTACGGATGCCTATGACGAGCTCAACGCCGATGTAAGGTCCTCGTCACCCTCGTTGCGCAACAGGCGCGGGTGTTACGTGGGGATATCGAGTCGGCAGCGATTGGGCCAAAGCGGACCGCAGAGCTATCTGGTGTAAAGGAAGGCACGGTCAAGCCGAGCGTTCGGCAGCTTGATGAGGAGGGACTGATTGATGACGTCGAGGACGGATATGTCATCTCTCCGGCGACGCTACCGCACGTGATGGAGGAGCTCAATATCGATGAGTGATACCCCCGAAGATGACCGAATCGAGGCGCTCGAGGCGGCGGTTGCGGAGCTCGAAGAGCGGGTTGTGACACTTGAGTCGCGGGCCGATGCTGGCGAGCTTGGTGATGAGCTAGGAATGCGTGAGTTTGTCGAGGCGGTCAGCCCAGAGAACCATGTCCATCGTGCGGTAGCAGTCGGAGCCTATCTCGACCAACATTCTGGTGTTGATGGGTTCACGACCAACGACATCGCGGACGGCTATCGCAAGATCCGAACCCCGGAGCCAAGTAATTTGAGTGACGTGCTTCGGCGGGCAGAAAATCAGGGTTACGTCATGCCGCTTGATTCGGATGGGCAGGCAAAGCAGTGGCAGCTGGCTGTCGGTGGCGAGGAACTACTGGCGGCACGGCAGGACGTAGACGAGAAGTAAGCAGTTACAGGTGTAAGGCGGTTGCCTCAACGCATAAAATATGGCTAGCCGAATCGGTTGAGGCCTTTCGGTTCGGGGTCATTATCTGAGTCGTCGTCTGTCTGTGTCTCGGCAGTGTCCGTCGAGGTCGGCTCTTCAGGCGGCCCATCGATGGATTGGCTCGTTGCAGTTGCGTCCTCATCAGTCGGGTGACCCGTCTCGGAGTCGGCAGTCGCTGTGCCCGGCTCAACCTCGACGGATTCCTTGGCTGGGCCAGCATCGGACTGAGGCGTCGTGTTCTCGCTAGGTGAAGGCGGCTCCGTTGTCTCTGCGGCTACTGGCTCGTCGGTTGGAGCGGGGGGCTCCGGTTCATTGGTTACTCCTTCTGGAGGCGCGGTGAGTCCTCGTTGGACCGCCGCGACGAGTCGCTCTATTCGTTGTGGATCCTCGGTGCCATCCAGTGAGAGCTTGATGTCGAAGTTCGTCTCCTTCGAGTGGGCCGGCGGAGTAGCACCACGGGTCAAGGGGCTTGGAGTAGGTGGTGTCGGTGAACCAGCCCCAGCCGCTGGTACGGACTCGCTCCCATCGGTGGGTGTCTCTGGTGACGTGTCGTCGGCAGCCGGCTCCTCGGAACCGGCCGCTCTTGCGGCATCCGCCCCTGTGTCGGTAGGATTAAAATGCTTATCTTGAATTTGAGAGCGCAATTCTGTCAGACGCTCCTCGTCGTTGATCTCGAGGCGCTCGGGATAGTCCCCCCATGACTTCTTGTATTCGCCAATCCCGGCCATTTCAAGCGTTTTAAGAAAGGCTGTCGAAGCTGCCCCCCGTGACTCCTTCCCAAGCTCATTTCCACGGTCGCGGACTATACGATCGACATCCACCGCGAGAATTTGGTCGTCTTCTGATGATGAGACTACCCTCTCGAAGATTAGCGGGTAGATTGGATGCCCTACGATGAGCTGTTGAACTGCATCCTTTCGTCGGTCACTCCCTTCGGGTGCCTGAGCAGCATTAAGCCCCGGGTTTGTTGCCCGCACACCCGAGTCGGACTCGTCGAGGAGACCAAGTCGCAGGCCAGTGCGAATATCTCTCTTGACAGTCTCCGAGGAGTCATCGCGCTTATTTATTATCTCTTCCCGTGTCTTTCCTGTCCGATCGACATATTCGCAGATCTCCAACGCACGCGAAAGGCTCCCACGCGTCGGAAGTGAGTCCTCAGTCATCCCGACCCCTCTTGTTTGAGCACCTCCTCCAGATACGCGATCGCACCACCGGTGTAGTGATCACGGATGACGTACCCTCCCTGTTCGTCATCGTTCTCGACGAAATCGAGCTCGCTAGCATAGTTCTGCACCGAGCTGTGACCGATGTCAAGCATCTCGGCGAAGTCATGACTGTCGCCGCCGAGCTCTTCTGCCTCTCGCTCCCCGAGAAGTCGTTGTGTTTCCCGGGCAAGCAGCTGCACGACGAACCGCGGTTTGCCATCCAGCTCGAAGTAGCCGGACTCGTAGATGATTCCCCCATCCTTGTCGTCGATACTCACGAGACCATTGAGGACCGTGTATAAACGGCCGCGATCGACATCATCCCGGTTCTTGTAGAGGTTCTCGAGAGGATTCTCATCGATGTCACTCACGTGTCGATCAGCTCCTCGACCCCGAAGTCCTCTTCAACGTAGTTCTCACCCGTGCGCGTGAGGTAGTAGGTCGACTCGCCGTTCCGCTCTCCGACCTCGGAGAGATAGCCCTTGTTGATGAGCTTGCTTAGGTCACGCGAGAGGTTCTTACCGAGCTCAATCTTAGCTTGTATTGCCCGCTCTTCGATCTCACTCTTCGTGAAGTCGTCCTGTCCCTCAAACTGTTCAAGGAAATACCCCACGAGGAGCGCCGCGTCCCGCTTGTACGAGATGGACGTGCTCGTATAGACTTCACTGAGTGTGAGGCCCTTTCCCCGGCTTGTTTGTGGGGAAGTGTCTGCGGTTGCTGTGTCCGCCTCCGTTGTCCCTTTCAGGTAGGTCGCTTCAAGATCGTCGAATTTTGCATCGACGAACTCCTTGCTTCCAGATACCTCAATAGTTACCTCACCTCGGCTCACATGGAGTGTGTATTCGGATTCGGTCATTGTAGCTGACGCGGGATACCGCGTCGCTAGGCGCCTAGTGGGGTTTCTACATAAGTCTTTATACGAGTAGAATACTGTATAGTTGTTTCCTGAGCAGCGTTCAACCTGTTCGCAGACCAACACTGCTGACCGATCATTATTGATTCTATTGACTGCGAATATTGGAGATTGAGGGCCAAATTTGGGATTTCACGGTTCTCAAGTCCCTTTCGAGGATCAGCGGAGCACTGTTCCTACGCCGTTGTTCGAATCAGTACTCACCATCTACCCTAAACTACGTACATAGATAAGCAAGATCGATAGGCATAGATACTATTCAGATATACTGTATGAGTACGTAAAGATTCGATACTCTCAGTGAGTCGGTGGGGGCTGCCGAGTACGATAAATAGAAGCAGAGGTATGAGCTGTTCGGCACAGGGCGAGCCTTAACTCGCCAGTATCAATGAACACGGTCTTCGCGCTTGAAACACAACTACACCTGTTCAGTAGCCAGTACCCTTGAGCAACACTTCGTGACGAGAGATATCAACAATAATCGGGGGACTGGACACTAGTTGTAACGTTGCGTAGTGCAGTGATATTCAGCGTTACCGGTTCGTAGAACGGCGTAGCTGGTTTGATGGTTTCACGAACTGGTGGCTGGCCCTGTCGCATGTCACGGTCATATCGACTATGCATGGAAAATGCTGGATTGAATCGGGACCAGAGGAATATCTCTGAAAGACCCACTCCAGCGTTAGAACCAAACTCACACACAGATGACACGCGCTCACAGCCGACGTTGTTCTCGTAATGATGACTGACGGCTGCTTACGTGCATTCAGCTGGTCCTCTTCATACCGCAGATGACTTGCGATTTTATCGACTGGCCATCGCGGTTCCCATAGCCTCACCCGTAGCGCTCTGTACAGGCGACAACGAACGCAATGCAATACGAGATGTCCTGTCAGCATAATTCCCACCAATAGATTAACAGATTTCGAAAGGAGCAAATAAAACTGTATCTTCAGCAGACGGGCTCTCTGATTATCCGGTTTGTCATCAGCGCTGACGTCCACCAAAGTGATTGAGGAAACGAATACAATCTGTGGTTGATAGCAAGGTCTACCCATTGCAGAAGGTGTTCGGTCGCCAGCTTGAGGCTAAAGTCGGCGATCACAGCTGGCTCGTGAGCCCGTTCCAGGCAGGTTTATTGGCAGATAACAAGGTCGCGGTCGTGGCTGCGCGCGCAGCGTGAGCGAGCGCGGAGCGGTGGGTGGGGCGGCGGGTGCGGAGTGGCGGCAAATAAAAAATGTGAGCCTGCTCGCGTCAGTCGGCGGCGACCACCTCGGCGACCGCGTCACCGGGGGTGCTGCGTCCCGCCGCCGCGTCGTACAGCTGCCGTGAGTAGCTGGCCACCTTGTGCTCCGAGGAGGGCACCGCCGCCTCGACCGCCTCGACCACGTTGGCTTGGGTGAGTGCTTTCCCGTCGGTCAGCCGGTCTGCTGCATAGACGGCTGCCCCGGCCACGGTCATCCGCGCCGTTCCGGGACCAATGGGTTCGGTGTCGGCGACCTGCATCAGTCGGTCCGCGACGCGCACCAGCTCGAGGCCCGTCGCGACGTCCACCTGGTCGTCGAGTTCGGCGACGACCCGGTCGACCGCACGCTGGCGCACCGGCGGTGCCCCCACGTTTGTCTGCACGCGGATCTTCCGTGCGGCCGCACAGACGCGTTCTGCGTCCGTCTTCGCGTAGGTGGCGACCTGGTCGGGCGCCCGTTCGACGCCCGTTGCACGGCCGGCGAGCAGCACGGCGCCGGCCGCCAGCGACTCCCAGGCCATCCGCCCGCCCGGCAGCCGCTCCCGTTTGGCTTCTTCGAGGTAGCGCGCTGCCTGGGTCGTCACGAACTCAGGGAGTTCGAGGTTGGCACCGAGCATGCCGATGTCCCGGAACCCCTCATTGAGTCGCTGGTTCCGCTTGTCCGCCATCGTAAACCGTTTGTGTCGCTGCTTCAGCCGCTCCATCTTTGCCTTCCGTTCCGGGGAGAGGGTGTTCCCCTTTCCGTCCGTCGTCGGGACGAACGTCGTGTGCAGGCCCTTGTCGACCCGGAGGTCGTTCACCGGCTCGACGGCCCATTCGCCGTCGCGCTTCGTGCCGTCCGGCGCGTGCGCCTTCAGCCCCGGCTCACGCGCTAACGCGTCTATCGATACCACGAGGCCGCACTCGGCACACACCGCTTCGGTGTCCTCGGAGATCACACGGCCCTCGCACTCGGGACACGACGGCTGCCAGCCGACGTTCCGTGCGTCGACGACGCTGTTTTGACTCGATTCATCCGAACCTTCTTTACCGAAAATCGTGCTAGCCTGCATCGGAGTTCATTGCTCCAGAAGGCGCTCACCACAGCGCCCGACTGCCCGCCACCACCGCGGGCTTCTCGTCTCAGCACAACTGTGAGCAGCTGCAGTGCGCCGTCGTACGCGCCTCCGCCCATCGGGGGCGCAAGCAACACTAGCCGCGGCGTTCCGCCGGGATGGGTTGCCACCGGGCACGGACGACCGCCCGCAGCCGGCCGGCAACGGGTTTACCTCTCGAGGCCCAAGCGCCGGAGCGCACGCGGAGTGCTTCCGGCCGACTTAACCAACACTCGGTGATAATCTCCGCCGAGTGTTGGTTAAACTCCCGGCGAACCGATTCTTCGTCGTTAGTGACGGCAACGCCGCCGAGATGATGTATCCGCTCACGGGCGAGCCGCAGGGGTATGCGCGGGCGTCGGTGCGCGCCCCCCGGTCGTCGCCACCACAGCTCGCCCCAGAGGTCCCTGATGGTGAGGTTCTCGGCGACGTATTTGACAGTCGCCTCAGATGTCCACGAACATCGAGATGTCGGTCCTGGATGCGCTCTCGGAATTCGAGTTTGCGGACCCTGATTGACGTCGTGTTTTGCCCCCTCGGCTACGAGTACATACGGCAGGCTAACCGGCCCGCCGACGAGGGCCGGAACGTCCTCATGGAAGAGGGTGTCAACGACACCTGTCGCACTTCATCGTCGAGTGCAACACGCGGCAACGGTCGGCCGGCCGGTCGTCCTGAAGCTCCACTCGGCGCTCGCCTGCGACAGCCACAGCAAGATCGAGCCACCCGAAGGCGAACCGGGCTGTGCGGGTTTGGCGGTGACCGGCCGGTTCGCGATCAAGCTCAAGTACTTCTACGACGAGGAGAACCGCGACACGTTCTGCGAGGCGCACGCCGACATGCCGCTCCAGAAGGAGGCGGTGGAGAACACATGGCTGGCCGGCGGCAGCGCGGTCACGACGTTGCTGCCTCATTGGGTATCCTCGTCATCGGCGGTATCCTCTGAGCGGCCACGATGTTCACGCCTGCTCAGCGAACACCTTTAGGGGGGATTACTTTTCGACAGTCGCCGTTCTTCGGCGCATTGATGCCGCCTCTTTTAGCGGGCTCGCGGGTTGTTCGTTAGTACGATTACTGTAGGTATTACTATAATTATCAATACACCCAACCTTTCTTATAGTTATTGACAGGGGAAACTGTGCAGCCTTGTCGCACCGGGTGTTGACCAGATTTAAGATCGACTGTCGCTGAAATTCATGCCAATTAGTTAGCTCGGCTTGCGAGACCCCGCTCTAGTAGAGTGGTTGTTAACACTCCTTCGTCGGGTTTTCTCTCTAGGGTGTTGAGTGCAACGGACAGGATCGGATGATTTTCTCAATCAGATTTATCGCCACGGCAATACCCTCGTAGAAAAAATTAGTTATGAAGACCACTATCACACAACTATGCCACCTCAAACCTTGTATATCACGAAATTAAAGCATATAATATCGCAAATTATAGAAGTTATGGCTAACTATTTCAAATAGATGTGATTTCCTGGGTGAATTTTTGGCCTGCGGATAGCTATTGGAAAAGGGGCGTCTTATTAAAAAATTCGACAATACTACAATATTGATATATTACTCTCCGCAAGCTGGGTTCCCTCTCGTCCCGTGCTGCACAGTGCCCCATGATCGTCGGCCCCGTTTTGTAACACAATTTCGACGACCCGGTCTCGAGACGGCGCTGTTAACCCCGAAACTACGACGCAAGAAGGGTAGTTGTATTGGTATTGGCAAACACTTATACTGGGTGCGTACGCGCCGCTTCATCATGAGCACCTTTGTCCTAGTTCATGGAGCTGGCCATGGACGCTGGTGTTGGCACAAGCTGATCCCGCAACTCGAACGGGATGGTCACCGCGTAATTGCAGTAGACCTCCCAGGACTCGGACAGGACAATACACCTCCCTCAGAGGTCGGATTGGACGACTTCGCTAATCGCATCGAAAACGCCATCCATGATGTCGACGACGATGTCGTCCTAGTCGGGCACAGTCTCGGAGGGATTGCGCTGTCGGCCGTTGCGGAGCGATCACCGGAACGGATCAGTCACCTCGTCTACTTAACCGCGTATTTAGTGCCCGCAAACAAATCCCTCTCGGAATTCCAGTCCGAGGACGAGCGACTCGCGTCGCTAGGAGACGAAAAACGAACAAAAGATCTCGACCGCGGAGTTGTCGTCATGAACGATAGCGCCATCCGAGAGTACTACTACAACGAGTGTGCTGAGGAGGATATTTCCCTGGCGAAACTACTGATGCGTCCGACTCCGATTGGACCGACGACCGATCCGATCGTGACTACCGAGAAGAACTTCGGAAGCATTCCTCGAACCTACATCAAGTGTTCGAAGGACAAAGCCATCCCTCCGTTTTTCCAGTCGAAGATGTGTAGAATGACGACCTGTGAAGAGGTCCATACCCTGGACGCGGACCACTCACCATTCTACTCCGCAACGGACGAGCTGGCCGGGATCCTCACCGAAAAATAGCAGCCGGCACCGAACAGCAAGCTCTCGCCGATCATTCGAAACTGTCCGGCGTCGATTCGTCCAACTCCAACCAGATTGTCTTTGTTTCCAGATACTCTTCGATCGCTTCAGTCCCGTTTTCTCTCCCCCAACCACTCTCTTTGTATCCACCCTGTGGGGCAGTGTAGCTAGAGTTCCCATAGTTGTTAATCCAGATCCGACCTGCCCGTATGGAGGAACTCACTCGGTGGGCCCGCCGCATATCCTCCGTCCACACACCGGCAGCCAACCCGAACGAAATGTCGTTGGCAATTCGAACTGCTTCCTCCTCTGTACCGAAGGGAATAACGGCCAGTACCGGCCCGAAAACTTCCTCTTGAGCTATCGTATCGTTATTATCAACGTCAGTAAAGATCGTGGGTTCGAAGAACCTCTCCGAACCGTGGTCGCTGTCTGGGGGGCCGCCGCCTGTGACGAGCGTTGCGCCCTCCTCCTGGGCAACGTCGACATAGCCTGCAACCCTGTCAAACTGCTCGTCGGACGCCAGGGGACCCATTTCGGTGGCCGGGTCCCGTGGATCGCCGAAGCGAATCTCCTGTGCCCGAGTGGCCAGTTCTGAGACTACTTCGTCATGGATATCGTCGTGGAGTAGCAGCCTGGAGCCAGCGGAACAAGACTGTCCTGCAGCAGTGAATATCCCGGCTAACGCTCCATTGATTGCGTTCGCTATATTAGCATCACTGAAGACAATGTTTGGACTTTTGCCTCCAAGTTCCATCGATGTCCGTTTGAACGTTTTCGATGCTTGGCTGGCGACGACACTTCCCGTGTCGGTTCCGCCGGTGAAACTGATTTTGTCGACGTCCTCGTGTGTGACGATCTCCTCGCCGACGTCACCGAATCCGGTAACCACGTTGACGACACCATCGGGGAAGCCGACATCGTCTACGGCTTCGGCAAACGCCAACGCGGATGTCGAGGTATGGGGATCCGGTTTCAAGACGACCGCGTTGCCGGCCGCGAGAGCGGGAGCAAGCTTCCACGTCGCTAACATCAGTGGTGAGTTCCACGGTGTTATGGCTCCGACAACCCCTACTGGCTCTTTCAGGGTGTAGACGTGTTTGTTCGGTTTGTGCACAGGAATCGTGTCCCCTCGGATTTTATCTGCCAAGCCGGCATAGTAACGGTACCAGTCCGGAATCGCTTCGTGTTGCGACTCCATTTCGCGTATTGGCTTCCCGTTATCTCTGACTTCCAGCTCTGCGTGCGTCTCTACACGGTCTTCGAGGGCGTCTGCGAGGTCGTACAGGTACTCTCCCCGCTCGGTTTGTGTCAGGTCCGCCCATTCATTTTCGAACACTGCACGAGCGGCTGAATTGACTGCTTCGTCGACGTCCGTACTCGTGGCGTCAGGAATCTCCACCCAGTTTTCTCCCGTGTACGGATCGGTGCTCGGGAACCACTCGCCGGACGCCGGTTCTACGAACTCACCATCAACGTATAATAATCTACGGTCCTTACTACTCATAATGCATACCGGTTGCCATTAGGTCTGCCATGAATATCGATTCTCGATGTGGCACTATTACGTTTTTGTATGTCAACAGGTAGTAATATATTTAGTTGGGCTCCGAATTCAGTCTGTCTCCTCTCAGTTCCCCCTCAACGCCTCCCCCTGGGGAAAGAATATATACCCGGGAAAGGAGGTCTCCTGTATGGAAATCTCCTCATTCGACGAGGCCATGTCATACGAGCCGGCAGAGGGATGGAAGCGAGTGGCTCTCTCCGACCACGAGGCGTTCAACTGTGAATGGTTTGAAAAGCCCCCGGGCCACTCGTCTCCGATGCAAGAACACGAACACGAACAGGTCTCAATCGTGATCCACGGTGAACTGACCATGTACACCGGCGAGGACGAGTATGTGCTCGGCCCTTACGACTCCGTGCTGCTCGAACCACATGACCCCCATAGCTTTGAGAATACAGGGGAAACGACCGCCATGGGCATCGACATTTTCACGCCCCCCAGATCGAAGGACTACTGGATGGACTGACCCACGGTTACCGGACCTCTTCCCGGATTGTGGCGTGTTCGCCGTCGAGCGTTCTACCGAGGCTCTGTGGGCCGATTGCGACGACCCACTTTTGGGTACGCGGCGGACACGTAGGGTGTATTCAGTAGTGATGGAAGACGACGTCCGCAGCTGAGCGTAGTCGTAGGAGTAGGGCGGTAAATGGAGGATAATACCCGGTTCGTCGTACAAATAACGTGTACAGCGGGCGGGAAGCAGTCCATGTGAGTACCTTTGCTGGCCACGGGATTAGCAAGGGGTTTTTTATATGTCGCTTACCAAGCAGGGACCACTTGCCAACACCGAGTGTGGAGCCATCTCCATAGTCGGTGGGTAAACGAAATGACGGTACGCGACCCATGATTCAGGAACATCACGATATCGTAATCGTTGGATGCGGAATGGCTGGTCTTGCTGCAGGACTTCGTGCGACGGATTACGGTAAATCCGTCGTGATACTTGAGAAATCCCCAAAAGAACACCGTGGAGGGCACACACGGTTCACAGAGTCTTTCCGGATCCCCACAGCGGACGTAGATGTCGAGGCGGATTTCAACGTCGAGGATTACTCGACGAGCGACTTCTACTCTGACATCATGAAGCTGACCAACTTCCAGGCCGACGACGACCTCGTCGAGAGGGTGACAGAAGGCGCTGTGGAACTGTTCGAGTGGTTGACAGACTTCGGCATCGATTGGGAGTATCAGGCCCCACATCCGGGATACACTGCCGGGCGAGTGTGGCTGGACGGTGAGCAGTTCGTCACCGAGCTCTTGGACATACTGGAGGAGCGGGACGCTGAAGTCCATTACAAGACCGAGGCGTCAGGGATTATCCGCGATGACGAGGGACGAACCACTGGTGTCACAGCTCGGTCGGACGGCGAGGCAGTCGAGTATCGTGGCGACGCAGTTGTCCTTGCCGCGGGTGATTACGGCTCAAGCAAGGAGAAACGCACGCGATATTACGGTCCGGGATACGGGAAAATGAAGGTTCGGGGGAGCCGGTACAATACGGGCGAGGCGATCGATGCAGCTATCGACGCCGGGGCGAAAACCGATGGTGAGTGGGGTGACGCCCATATGGCGATTATCGATACGGAGTCCCCGGACGTCGAGGGGGGTATTACTCGTATCGACGGCTACCAGTACGGTGTAATACTGAACCACGACGGCGAGCGGTTCGTCGACGAAGGCGAGGACTCGAGGGCCCACACGTACGCGAAGTTTGGACAGCGCATCTTCGAACAGCCGTACCATGAGGCGTTCATTATCGTCGATTCGAAGACCAACGACGATGTTGCCCACATGGGTCCTGGGAGATCGATAACCGGAGACACTATCGAATCGCTTCTCAACCGTCTAGGGGTCGAGGATGTCGACCGAGCGGTCGAATCCATCGAGGAGTATAACGCTGCTTGTGACCCCGGTGAGTACGACCCGAACTCGTTGGACGGGAACGCCGCTGAATCAATTGACCCTCCGAAATCCAACTGGGCGCTTCCCATCGAAGAGCCACCGTTCGTCGGGTATCCGGTTACGGGAGGTATGACATTCGCTTTCGGTGGCGTTGCGATCTCGCCGGATGCCGAATTTCTCGACACAAGAGACGAGCCGATTCCCGGACTCTTTGGGGCAGGAAACGCCACTGGGGGGCTCTTCTACGAGAACTATCCGGGCGGAACTGGTCTGACGAACGCCGCGGTGTTCGGAAAAGTAGCAGCCGAAACCGCAGTGGAGTTCGTCGACTCCGAGGTTCCAGAACCCGAACCGTAACCTCCGGTTCGATCGTTGCTATCCGCCCATCTTGAGTTTTGAAGAATCTTAGTCCTGTGCCGTTCCGTGGTCTTCCCCGGTATACATGAGTCCTTTCGGTGGCCAGTTGGTATACTATAGCAACGGGATCGAAATTCGAAGTGGGGATGAGAGACGTTTGATTCATCTCTACCCCTCGGGTGGTGTGTCCCGGTTACGGTTTTGCAAAGAGTTGACAGGGAATCAGAAACTGCACAGTAGAATTTCGCCGACATGACTCTTATCGGTGGACGAGTAAGGTCTTTCACATATGGGGAACTTTATATAGGCCTGGCCAAATAACCATGTTATGATGGACGAAAGAGGCGGTCGGAAATTGCAAACGGTTGAGACTGCAGTAGAGGTGGTGGAGGCAGTTCAACGACTGGACGATACTCGGGTATCGAAGGTTGCCGAGTATTTGGAGCTCGCTCCGAGTACAGCACATGGGTACCTATCCACGTTGACCGAAACCCGATTTCTCGTCCAGGAAGGCGATCAGTATAATTTGGGGCTCCGATTCCTGACGATGGGCGGCCATGCGTGTAATAATATCAAGGGATACAATTACATCAAACAGAAAACGAAGGAATTGGCAGAGACCACCGGCGAGCGAGCGCAGTTCATCACCGAGGAGAATGGGATCGGTGTATATGTCTTTACCATCACGGAGGACTCCGCTGTAGAAATCGGTGCTCGAGTCGGTAAAGAACGCCACTTGCATGCGAGTGCGGCTGGGAAAGCCATCCTTGCTCATCTTCCGGAGCACAGAGTTCAGACGATCGTGGAAGAATGGGGGTTACCGGAAATCACCGAGAACACGATCACCGACTTTGACAACCTCACGATGGAACTAAACGAGGTCAAAGACGACGGGTTCAGTCGGAACAACGAGGAATCAGTAGATGGCCTACGGGCAGTCGGAGCTCCAATCTGTGGCGCTGGGGGCGAAGTAATCGGTGCACTGAGCGTGTCTGCGCCGGCAAAACGGATGCATGGTGAGCGGTTCACTGACGAGGTGCCGATGGACCTTCTCGGAACCGCGAACGAAATCGAGCTTCACATAGCACATATGGATTAATACCGGTTCAATTGATCATCGATGCTATGCTGGTCTGCGTCCCGATTGCGAACGAATTGATGGTTCGTGATATGTGAATACATGGCTTGATTCGGGATAGTAGAATTATGACTGTAAATTTCAAAAAGGAATACTAATCGGTAGGTTGGTGCGGATATCCTGAGAAATATGCGGAACTCCCGACGTTTCTATTCTATTTCTCGACACAGGCTGTGGTTTCGAAACGGTGTTTCAGAATAACGACTGTAATGGTGTTAGTATTAGTTGTCGGCCCCTATGTCACACAGAATGTAGGTCTGGGAGAAGTTAAAACAAAAATAGTATTGAATTACGAAAAATTAATTTGATATTTGCCACTGTTCAGATCAGCCAAAGGCCGAGGTAGTTACAATTTAAACCGGTTTCACATATTGTGAATGCACCTCGCGAGGGCGACTCTCGCACACCATTGGGTGTAACTCTTGATCGACGAGGTACCTATGCAGTGTCGGCATGAACGGCAATCAATGCTGATTATCGAGTGACGCACCTCGTGTACACCTTCGTACTAATGGAACTCTCTTTTCGATCAGGATTAGTTCATGTGGCCGCCGGATCAATAACGGCAGGTTCCCCACGGAGGTGATAATGTCAAAACGAACCTTATTGACAGTTTCAAAACGATTTACAATCGGGACCGGAACGCCACTTCTCCTCGGCTACTCCGCCAGAGTCAATTCATCAATCAACGGTGAGATGTCATCCAGATTTTCGAGGTCCGAGACCAAATAGAGTGAGGCAGAGATCTGTGGTTCTGGCAACACCCGGGTAGCACACTCACGATACTTGGCGTGCAACTCGTCTTGGGCCAATGGGTTCTCCCCCGACCCACGCGGGTTATCAACTCGTCTGGTGTACCTCTCGTTGGCTCCTCCTGTAATCTGTACCGTGGCCCCGTACTCTGCTCCGTCGAATAGCTCTGCGTCTTTCCGAATCGATACCTTGTCGATATGTCGCCGAAACTCCCGGCTAGTTATTGCAGTACCGTCGAAGTGACCCAATCGGACATCACCCGCTTCGAGGGCGACACTGAGTAGATACTGGATGCTGAACTTAGCATCCAAGACGTCCTGAGGGTTCGGTCTGTCCGTGTGATCCAATCGACTCGGGTGTTGGGTGACGGTCATCGATTCAATGTCCCCCGGAGCCAATTGGTGCTGTTCACGCAGGTGCAGGACAGCATCGATCGCTGCATGTGACGCTCGACAGCATGGATACGGTTTGAACCCGACCGGCGGGGACAGTATCCCCCAGGGTGACCCGAGTCGTTCGAGGTGGTTATCGAAGCTGTGCGGGTGGTCCCCTTCGAACAGCCCGCAGAATCCCCCGAAATCAGCTTCGAGAACGCTCTCGTTCGCTGTGTAGCCCTGTGACGCTAATTCCGCAGCCTCGATCCCTCCTCGCGCTGCGTTGCCGACATGATATGGCTTTGTCATGGTTCCGAAGTTCGCTTTGATCCCCGACGCATGCGACGCAGCGATCCCGACGGCTCGTCGTAACTCGGATCGGTCGAGGTCGAGTAGTTTTCCAGCCGCGAGTGACGCACCTATCGTTCCGAGAACGCTTGTCGGGTGCCACCCCGCTTCATAGTGACCCGGGTTCATCACATCCGCGAGCGTGATTTCGGCTTCGGCTCCCAAAATTAGTGCAGAAAGTATCTCTTCCCCCGTTGCCCCGATTTCTTCCCCGAGGGGGATAATCGTCGATAGGATCGGAACGGACGGGTGTCCTCCCATCCCGTGATGGACGTCGTCGTAATCCAGTACGTGCGAAGCGATACCGAATACGAACGCAGCGTCTTTCGCCCTCGTACTTCGAGACGTTCCAACGATGCGGCACTTATCCTCTTCTTGATAGTTCAACGCGGCCGTATTCAACGCAGTGGTCGCTGCATCCGACTCGATACCACCCAGAGCACATCCCAGCGTGTCGAGTATCATCCGCTTGCCCGTTTCGATCGCATCCTGAGGAAGGTCGTCGTAACCCGTTCGCTCTACGAATTCGCAGAGTTGTTCGGTCTGATGCATGGTGCCAACTCACCTACTGCGACAATAAATATTGGGTGCCCGGCCTGTCAGCGTGCCGTATCAGACTCCGTCGCCGGTCGATACTCTTCCGTCTGTGCTTTCGGTGGACGGCTACTGCGGAGGCGAGAAAAGCATAAACCCTGGAAGACCGATGGATGACAGAGAGATGCTTGAAATAACCTTCTTCGGTAATTCGTCGTTTGAGATCTCCTCCAGCGAGACGACGATTTTGGTCGACCCGTACATCTCAGGGAACGACGAATGTCCATACGAAATCGATGAAATAATCAATCGAGCAGCAGGGTACGATGCCATTGCTGTAACACACCTTGCGCAGGATCACATGGGTGATTGCCTGCTACTGGCGACTGAGACCGATACGCCGGTTATCACCGAGCCAGCTACGGCGTACTATCTCGGGGAGAACGGAGTGCCAGAGGAAAACCTCACGTCGATAGTGTGGGGACAGACAGCGACCATCGGTAATCTCGACGTGAGAGGGCTCGAATCGCACCACATCTCGGGGAAAGAACTTGATGACGGATATCTCACCGGACTCCCGCTGGCGTTTCTTATCTCCGACGAGGAGAAAACCCTGATCCACACCGGTGATACCTCCATATTTAGCGACTTACAGCTCTTCGGCGAACTGTACCAGCCCGACGCGGCACTTATCGGAATCGGACAGGCGTATCCGCACGAGGGGACGAACATCGAGAAGAACATCGCGGAATTGACAATCCGAGAGGCCGTATTAGTGGCCGAGTGGCTCGACAGCGACACCGTCGTCCCAATGCACTATCTCCCATCGGAGAGAGCAGAATTCGTAGCGCGCATGAACGAAGCCGAACATCAGACCAACGTTCGGCCGTTGCGGCCGGGGGAGAGCCTCCAGATATAGAGCCGTCCAAGATTGTAGACTAGGTCGTGGTTCAGATATTCGGGATGACTTCGTCCCCAATCAGTTCGATACACTCCTGAGCACGGTCGTAGGACATCCCTGGCCAATGGACGCGTGCGATCACATGTCCGACATCAAGTTCTTCCTCATATTTCTCCAATTCTTCGCAGACCTCTGCAGGCGTTCCCAACAAAAACCGATCCTCTTTCAGGTTTTCAAACGCCTGCGTGAGTTCTTCCGGGTCCTCCATCTCTTCGTTTTGGCCCCATTCCACGTATCGTTTGTACTTCTCCGCAAGGTACTTTTTTCCGACTTCCATGGCCTCCTCTGTCGTAGGGGCGACAAACATCTCCCGACGCATGGGAACCTTGGTGTGCATATCCCTATTCTCTCGAATCCTGTTGTACGGCCCCTTATGCGTCTTGATCTCGGAGATGGTTGAGTGCGGATTAATGTACCACGCGTCGCCGTGTCTCGCTGCCCGCCCGATTGCTGACTTCGAGTTGCCACCGTACCAGATCGAGGGTTTTTCGGTCGGTCTTGGGTTTATCGTCACGTCCTTGATCGAGTAGTACTCTCCGTCGTATGATACGTTCTTTTCCGTCCACAGGCGTTTCATGATATCGACGCCCTCTTTCAGACGGCCCCCTCGCTCATCTTTCGAGACGCCGAAGTTATGATACTCCGCGTCCCGATATCCCGCTGCGACACCGGCGATAACCCGTCTTTCAGTCATCGCGTCCAGCGTGGCGATGTTCTCGGCGATATCGATCGGGTGGTGTAGCGGGAGAATAATGACCCCGGTAGCTACACGCATGTCTCCCGCTTCGGCCGAAACACGGCCGAGGAGGGGAAACGGTTGAAACTGAAGGTAGTCCGTAACGTAGTGTTGCCCCGAGAGGATGACATCGAAATCTGCATCCCTTGCTTTTCGGGTTTGCGCCACTAAATTCTCGAACATCGCTTCCTGGTCCTCATCGACCGGATCCTGTGTGTTCAGGAATAATCCCAGCTCCATGATTTAAGCAACCGAGTCTACAGTATTATAGTTTGGGAACCCCCCACAAGATGGTGATTGTCGAGGGCAGATCCCACCGGCAGTCACAACGAGTTTCGTCGACCACCGTTGGTGGCTCACGTTGGCGGACACTATGCATCAGCACAGCCGGGGTAACTCAAGCTATAAGTGGATCTGCCGTAATGAGGTCGTATGGAATGGGAGTACAGCGTCATTGAGGCGCTACAACGAACTGATATCGACCTGGTAGCGTATCTACCGGATTCTGCGCTTTCCGATCTGATTGATCGGGTGGAGGAACTGGACGGCATCGACACGGTGCTGCTCTCTCGAGAAGAGGAGGCGGTTGGGATCCTCTCGGGGGCCTGGCTCACCGGTCGACGGGGGGCGCTGATCTGTCAATCCAGTGGCTTGGCGAACACGTTCAACGCACTCGGGTCACTGAGTAAGCCAACCAGGCTCCCTTTCCTCGGTATCGTCACGCATCGAGGTGATCTGGGGGATCACAACCTCGCACACACCGCCGCGGAGTATCCGATGCCAGAGCTCCTGAATACGATTGGAATACGGAACCACTGCCTCCACGACGGAGTGGATGTCGAGCAAAGAGTCACCATGGCCGCCAAAACGGCGTTTTCACAGGAGGAACCGTACGTGATGCTTCTCGAACCGACGCTATTGGAGGGTGACGAATGAGCTCTCCTGATGAGTCTCGGATTCCGACACAGTACGAGTGCACCGAGCAGTTGGTCCAAACGACACCGGCCGACGGGCTGATAGTCTCGAATCTCGGAGTTTCCTCGTGGATTTTGTCGAAAGTCGAGGACAGGGACAGGAATTACTATATGAAAGGTGCGATGGGCTCGACGACGCCGATGGGCCTTGGGATGGCACTCGGGACGAATGCACCGGTGACCGTGATCGACGGCGACGGGTCGATGTTGATGTCGCTAGGCGCGCTCGCAACCGTCGCCCGGGAGTCACCGGAGAACCTGACGATCGTCGTCATGGACAACAGCGAGTTCAAAACGACCGGCGGCCAGCCTACGCTGGCGGCCGACGCGAGCTTCCATGATGTGGCTCGGAGCTGTGGCTTGAGGAGTCACTCCGTTTCCTCCCGCGACGAATTCGAGACGGCATACGAATCGGCGATTGATTCGACGGAGACTGTGTTGATTAGTTGTGCTGTGACCTCCTCCGTCCCCGAGGAGTACCCCCGCCCGGACTACTCCCACTCTTATCTCAAACACCGCTTCAGGTCCGCTATTGTGGAAGGCGAATAACCTGGGTGATAGCCCGCCGCCCCCGGGAACGCCGGTTCCCTACAGAGTTCTACACGAATTTGGCTCCGGCGTTTTCGAGCCGTTCGTTGTATCGGGCGATGTTTATTAGTAGCACTGTCAGGGATTCGACCTCCGGGGCGTTCGCCAGCGGCCCGGCGTCAACCGGAGTGATCCCGTCGAGTGACTCTACGATGCTCGCGACGACGGCTTTTGACTCATCGTCGTCGCCGACGATTAAGGTGTCCTGAGCGACCGTGTCGTCGAGGTCTGTGAGTCTGGCTGCTGAAAGGTTGGTAAACGCACAGACGACAGGGTTCGAAGGGGGTGCCACCTCCGCAACCATCTGCCCAACACTTCCGGTTTCGGGAGGCTTGTAGTGGAGCCCGTCGTCGTCCCCGTTCATCCCGACGGCCGGACTAATCAGAATGGCATCGGACCCCAAATGTGGCTCGAGTTCTCGGATCGTCTCCTTGAGATAATACGGCGGCACAGTGAAGACAACAACATCGGCTCCTCGAACGGCAGTCGCGTTCGCCGCGCTGTCAAGACGCGTCGAACAGCCACGATTCCTGAGGGTATCGGAGTACTCTTCTGCTCGGGATACGGCTCTGGCTTTCTCCCTTGAGCCGATTGTGATATCGTGATCCGTATCACGGGCGAGGCGAAGAGCTAACCCTTCACCGATGTCTCCTGTTCCGCCGACTAATGCGATGTCCACACCGGTGAATTGCAGCTGAAAGCCATATAAAATTTGATGCACGGCTGCCGGTCTCCCCATGGAGTGGGGTCATGATTTATCGCCCGGTGAGGACGGAGAACCCTCCGGCGGAGTACTCGATTGCGTCGCCGTGCTTCGTTTCGGTCGCAGTCCCCGACAGCTCTCCAGCAAGTATCTCTCCCAACACGTCGGCAATGGACTCGAATATCGCCATCTCAGTTCCCTTGATGGGGGGCAGATGCCCCGTCACGACTTTCTCGACGGCTCCGGCGCTGTACAGATCACGAACCAGCTTTGCTGAGGCCAAATATTCAGCGAGATCCGACTGTTCGAACAGAGCGAGTAGTTGAAACCCCCCGCCGATGATATCTGCTCCGTATAGAACCCCCGTCTGCCTATCGAGGGCTCCAAGTTGTCCCGGTGAATGCCCTGGGAGGGGAAGCAGCTCGATGACTGTGTTTCCGAGGTCGATAACCTCCCCTGCGTATACGCTCGTGACGTCACTCACGCTTTCGATGTGATAGCTGCCAGGATCAAATCCCGGGGGGAATCGAATGTCGTTTTCGGCCCAGTTGGAGAGTGCCTGCTCCGGGCGATTGACAAACTCGTCCGTGACACCGTCGATCGCGACCGCTCCCTCGTCGGAACGCTCCTTCGGGTGGGCGAGTACGCGTTCGAACTGATGCGCGTTTCCGATGTGATCCCAGTGTGAATGCGTTAGCAGAACGTCAATCGGCTTGTTGGTCAGGTCCTTGACCAATCGCTGCAGGTCCCCGACACCACAGCCCGTATCGATCAGTAATGCCCTTTCGGTCCCCTCCACTAAATAACAGACGTACCGATCGAGTTCCCAGATAGCATAACTCGATTCCCCGATCCGCTTTACGTCGTACCAGTCTGTGGTCATCCTGTATTTGGATCAGGAGGCAGCGCATTAATGGTTCCCCACAAGTCAAGCCCCGTCTTTGGAAAATTCTCCTTGAGAATGCCGGTCGTACTCGCGGAAGTATTTGCTAGATGTTCCGCTTCTAGTTCGACCGCTCCATATCGAGTGGGTCCGTTCCCGTGTAGTATGGCCCACCCAGCCGGCCGACCGTCGCCAGTTTTAGCGCATCGATTTCTCCCTCGGTTTTTATTCGGTCGTCGACGTGGAAGCACCTCACCTCGCCAAACACCATGACCTTCTCGTAGACATCTTTTGTGTCGTAGAGCTCACATTCCATGCTCACCGCGGCGTTCGCCACCCGAGGCGGGGACACCAGGTCGCTCTCTGCTCTCTCGACGTCCGCATAGTCGAACTCGCTTTCCCCAGCAGGTATCGAGCGAGCGGTTCGATCCATTTGCTCGGCCAGCTCCTCTGTCACAATGTTGACGACAAATTCCTCTGTCTCACGGATGTTCGCGACGGTGTCCTTCGGTTCCCCCGATGCTTTCTCGCCGATGTTCATGACGAGGACAGGGTCCGCCGAGGTGACGTAGTTGTACGAACTGAAGGGTGCCAGATTGTCGGCGCCGGACTTATTTTTCGTGCTCACCCAGGCGATCGGTCGAGGTGCAACTGCGGTTTTGACGATGCGGGCCCGGTCACGCCGGGACAAGTCGTCCGCATGTTCGTTCGTCATCGGAAGTATCGGAGACGGCCGGAACCTTAATTCCCCGCTTCCAGGACGCGCACTCCCGGACTTGATAGCCGCGAGGGTCGGTAAACGCCCCTGCCGTTCGGTTCGGCTGGCTGTCACCTGTCGTAGCCCCGATAGACCTTGTACTTGCTGATGGTCTCAGATCTGGTGTCGAACCCGAACTCACAGATGACCTCTCCCTCGTACTCGGCCCCTGTTAACTCGCCCGAGACGACGACCTTACAGTACGACTCGTTGCCGATATGCCTGACCCACTCGGTCTGATGAGTCGTGTTCGATGACCGCCGCTCGTGCTCGAAGAACGACCGTATCTCGTCGAGTCCACGTAACACGTCCTGACCGGGTCTAATGTGACGAGAATCCGCTGTGAATAGCTCGGTAAAGGGATGGTACGACTCACTATCGATCGCGTCGAAATACCGGCCCATCAGCACCTCTCGTGTTGATTCGTCCATGACGGGACAATATTCCCCCTGGCAATGAATCTGTCCACGGCTTTCATCCACGGCCGCCAAGAGCCCCGAGGTAAAGGTTAATACGACCTGGTATGGACACTATTGGCATGCAGATCGAACGATTCGAGAACAATCCGATGGTGACGCCCGACATGGTCGCCCACACTGCCGAGTTACCGGACGAGGTCAAGGACTTGGAGACCGACTCGATAACGACCGACCTCTCCGGTCTGGAAGGAAACATAAATGGCCCGTCGTTGATCGAGGTTCCGCCGTGGGTCGAGGAACCTCTCGGGAACTACTACCTCTACTTCGCAAACCACCAGGGGCGATTTATTTATCTCGCATACGCTGATTCGCTGTCAGGTCCGTGGGAACTCCACGCCCCCGGCACCCTGCATATCGACGAGACGCCGTTCTGTCACCACATCGCGTCGCCGGATGTCCACGTCCTCCCAGAACAGGAGCGGATTAGGATGTACTATCACGGAGCAACCGACTACGATTCGTACATGGAACTGACGAACAGAGATGGACAAGCGTCCAGCGTCGCTCATTCTAAGAACGGTATTGAATTCGATTCATCGACCACAACATTCGGCACCCCGTATCTCAGGCGATTTAGTGTCGGAGAGTGGGAGTACTTCCTCAGTGGCCAGGGGCTGCTTTACCGGGCTTCAGACGGCGTTTCGGCGTTTGAACTCGGCCCACAGCTCCTCGGCGAGGGGTTACGTCACCCAGGTGTAAACGTGGTAGGGGACACGTTGCATGTCTATTACTCCAGACGCGATAACCCGCCTGAGAGTATCTTCCACGGGATTGTGGACGTCTCCCGCGATTGGCACGACTGGACACTCGAGAACTCCGAGATGGTGTTGAGTCCGGAACGAGAGTACGAGGGCGCGGATCTACCCGTCACCGAGTCCGAAGTCGGGTTCGCCCGGTCAAGACTTCGTCAGGTGCGTGACCCGTACGTATACACCGAGGACGGACACACGTACCTTCTCTATGCCGTCGCTGGGGAACGCGGAATCGCTATCGCCGAAATCGTCCCGTAGCGACACAACACCCACCTGCGCTCTTCGCAAGCGGATAGGGAGACATAAAAAGCCGCTCCCGGTTAATAGCTCCTGACACGAACTCTAGAGCCACTGTCGGTGATTTTCTCGCAGGAGAGGCTATAGAAGACGGCGCCGATTACATCAACACGCTATCATCAGCGCCAGATTCCTCCACCCCGTAGCCTCTCCTCGCGAGGTACTGCTGTAGGTAGAGGAATCCGAAGTTGATGATTAGCGAGAGAACGAACAGGAACAAAATAGTGGCGTACATCCGTGCTGTTTGCAGGTTGCTGAAGAAGAACCCAACTCTGTTGCCGAGTCCGCCCTGTGAGGCGAACAGTTCGGCGAGAACGATCGTCAGCAACGATCCTGCGACGCCGAGCCGAAGCCCGTTTATAATGTGGGTGATCGTCGAAGGGATGTAGACGAATTTTAACAACTGCCATCTGGAGACACGATATATCTCACCGACCCTGACTAGCTGCTCTTTCACGCTCAGGGCCCCGGTGATGCAGTTCACTGTAATCGGAAACAGCGCGGAAAGGAATCCGGCGACGACTCTGGATTCGATACCGACTCCCAACGCAACGAGGAATAACGGGTAAAGCGTTATCTTGGGGAGACTGGAGAAGTAGTACAGGAGCGGTTCGACTGCATCGGCAGCGAACTTGTTCGCACCGAGGCTGAGGCCCCCGATAATCCCGACAACTGCCGCGAGCGTACTGGCGATCAGGACGGTCTGCATGGTCACGACGAAATGAGGATATACCGTCTGGCTTTGGAACAACCAGACGAACTCCTCTGCGACCTCGATGACAGAGGGGAAGATGATGTCTAATCCGGGGAACCCAAATCGGGCAATCACTTCGTAGATGATGACCGCCAGTAGGAGCGTCCCTACGGTGACGGCGTTGTGTGCTTCGACCGGAAGCTTGCCCAGCCGTGTTAGTGATCCATCGGGCTGTTGATCGGATTGATGTTGGCTTTCAGTTTTCATCTTGTCGGATCCGGCCTTCGATATTTCTGAACAGAGCGATCGATAATACCACCAGCAGCAAGACGAGCACGATGCTCACAAACATCTCAGTCGTGGAGAACCGCAGATAGGCGTTTGAAATCCGCCCACCCAATCCTTCGGTGGCGAGCAGGAATTCGACCGCGATTACCGAGGTGACGATATACGCGAACCCGATTCGAATTCCTGCAAAGATATCCGGAGCGGCATCAGGGATAATCACCTTCGTGATCATCTGTCTAGGTGACACGTTCATACTTCGCCCCACTTTCACCAGTGTCTGATCGACGTTCACCAGACCGCCTGTGGCGTTAATCGCGATGGGGATTATCCCCACGACGAGGCTGATTGCGATAATTGCGGCACTTCCGCGACCGAGGATGACCACAAATATCGGATAGATGAGCACGATCGGGGTCGCGAACAGTGCTCCGAGAAACGGAAGGTACGCTTTCCTTAACAGATCGCTTCGCCAGAAAACGATACTCATCGTCATCCCGACTAAAATGCTGACGACTGTTGTGATTAGTATCCTCTCGATTGTCAGGCGTATGTCGGCGATCATTGAGGGGGTCTGCACGATAGCGACTAGCTCAACGAAGACATCGGTTGGTCGTCGCAATAGCAACGAACTGATCGTACCTGTTGCAACGCCAACTTCGGCGACGATGAGCGCTCCGACAACGATGAGAAAAGTCACTGCTTCCGGTCGCTTGACCTCGGCTGGCAGAAGATCCGATATCTTAGTTTGCATTGCCCTCGACGACGTTCTCCTCGACATCGGTTTTGATCTGATCCCAGATCCGGGACTGCGCCTCGTTGAATTTCTCGGATTGGACGATATCCGTGTCCCGGGGCCGCTCGAGATCAATATCTACGATGTCCCGAATCTGGCCGGGACGGTCGGACAGAACCACCACCCGATCCGAGAGCAGAACTGACTCCTGCAAACTGTGCGTGATGAATATCACTGTTTTCTGGGTTTCTCCCCAGATGCGGAGTAGTTCCTCGCCCATGTACATGCGCGTCTGCTCGTCCAGCGCCCCGAACGGTTCGTCCATGAGCAGAATATCGGGGTCCCCTGACAGCGTTCTCGCTATCGCCACACGCTGTTGCATTCCTCCTGAGAGTTCGTTCGGATAGGCGTCTTCGAAGCCCTCTAGCCCGACTAAGTCGATGAACTCCTGGGCTGTCTCTCTCCGCTTCTTCTTCCCGACTCCGTCGACTTCCAGGCCAAACTCCGTGTTCTCCATAACGGTGCGCCAGGGGAACAGCGAGTACTCCTGAAACACAACACCGATGTCGGACCTCGGCCCGGTCACTTCCTCGTCCCCGATCTTCACCGATCCTTCCGACTTTGATACAAGGCCGGACAGGATTTCGAGGAGGGTGCTCTTACCACATCCAGACGGACCTACGATGGTGAGAAACTCCCCGTCACGGACGGTGAGGTTGATGTCTCGCAATGCTTCGACCGCTTCTTTCGTTCCCTCCTCGTACGTTTTGCCGACTCCATCGATCGTAATCTCAGCTTCACTATCGGGATGTGTGTTTGAGTTGTTCGCTGTCATGGAACCAATATAACAAAGGGTGTACTTATTCTTACGTGTCGCCCTGGGTCTACGGGAGATAGCTGGTGTCGTAGAGAGAGTTCAGTTCATCCTGAGACAGCTTGCTGTCCAGGAAGTCGTACTCCACAGCGAAATCGTTGATTGCGTCCCTGCCCTTGATCGCCGAGAGTTCGAGGCACTCTCGGGGGTACGTGGTTTCAACGACGTTGCGGAGGAACTCGGTATCGTCGACATCGACGATGTTACCCCAGATCTCGACGGCTTCATCCAAATTGGAGTACGCCCAGTCGGCGGCCTTCTTATGAGCTCTGTAGAGCGCCTTCGCTGTCTCTGGGTTCTCCGATAACCAGCTATTTGTCGAGAAGTCGACCCGAACGCTAAGACTCGAGAACGGGTCGACATCCGCACCCCGCCAGCCGAGCTGGTAATCGCTACCGCCATATTCCTCGAAGGAGCTTAGGAAGAACGGTGGGGCTGTCCAAGCGAAGTCGACTTCGCCACTTTGGAGCGCCGCATTCGCGTCTGCTGGACCACCGGTCTGTATGACCTCCGCATCTCCGAGGTTGTTGTTCTCGAGGGCTGTCTGTGCCATCAAGTGTGTTGAGCTCCCGGGGTTACTGAACGCGACACGGGCCCCGTTTGCGTCGTCTAATCCGGAGTATTCGGAGTCTGCTGTCGTGTACCAGATCAGGTCCCGCGACATGTTCTGGTGGTTCGCGAGAATACGAACGTCCAGTCCTTCCGCGAATGCGGCGTATAGTCCGAGTGCACCGACCGGGATCCCCATATGTACGTCTCCCCCCGACGCTACAGTCCGAATCAGGTCTCCGCCGCCACTTGCCGCGTCGACCTTCGTTACGTTGAGACCTTCCTCCTCGTAGAACCCCTTCTCCGTTCCGAACATGTACTGGAGGGAGTTGTCCCAAACACCGTATACCGCGACTACAACGTTCACATCGGTGAGGCTGTCGGTCGCTGTGCCAACTGTCGTGCCTCCTCCCGACCCCTCAGTGGGAGTTCCAGATCCGCCGTTCCCCCCTAACCCTGAACAACCAGCCAATGCGGCTGCCCCGGTTCCCGCGCAGATGGTCTTCAGCACCTTTCTTCGGCCGACGTTCGCCTGAGCGGAGTCTTGTCGCCGCCCCCCACTATCCGACGATGTAATTATCGAAGTCTGGACATCCGAGTCTGACCGCCTGTTGTCGGTGCTTTTCATTGTCATTTTGCACCACGGTATCGTGGTGCATGCTAACCTGTGGATACCAGTCCACCTTAAATCTTTGTGTGTTGTATAAGGCTTGGTTCACGGTAGCTATCCCCACTACGACGGTAAATGGCACCGGTTCACAGCCGTGGACTTCAAGCCCGGATCACCAATATATAGGCAGGAGGGTAGAGTTGCCATTAATCACGATGCCGTCGGTGGAGGTCAGGCCCTTCATCTTTCTCACAGCCCCCGATATCGGAAGCATCTCCGGGATGGCTCCCTTACCGAGGGTTGGCCCTATCGGTCGCGGCTCATCTGTGCGGAGTGAATTGTCAAGCGCGAGGTTTCCCCGACGGTGGGCCAAAGAAAGTAAAAACTGGTAAGTTGGGTGGGTCCCTGGTATCTCTCATGCCAGCGTACCAAGCTATCGTGGATCGCGATATTCAGCCCCGACACAGGCTGCTGGAAAACCTCAAACCGGACCTGCAGCTCACCGTTGGCGGTCCGGACGAGGAGGGAGAACTCGTCGACGCGCTCGACGAGACGGACGTCCTGATCACCACCTCGCGTCTTCGGTTGTCTGCTCGGGTGTTCGAAGCGACTGACCTCGAACTAATTGGAAAAATCGGAACAGGTGTCGACAACATCGATACCGCTGCTGCTCGGTCTAACGGGGTCACCGTCACGTACACGCCGGGGCTGAACGCCCAATCGGTGGCCGAACACACGGTCGGGCTGTTGCTTTCGGTCTCTCACAGAATCGGAGCAGCACAGGACCTACTCCTGTCCGGACGCTGGCGTGACGAGGCAGAACTCGGATCGACAGTGTCAGGGAAAACTGTCGGCCTCGTCGGGTACGGCAACGTCGGACGTCGAATAGCGAAATTACTCTCCGGTTTTGAGGTTGACGTGCTGGCGTACGATCCCTATGTACGAGATATTGATGGAGAGATTACAGGAGCGGAGATTGTCGAGTTCGATCGGATATTAACGGAGAGCGATATCGTTTGTGTCACCGCCGAACTAACCGATGAGACGCGGGGACTGCTCGGAGCCTCGGAACTAGCGACGATGAAACAATCGGCACTCCTCGTCAACACTGCTCGAGGTGAAATAGTGGACACCGACGCGGTCGTCGACGCACTGCACTCAGATGAACTTGGCGGCGCCGGGCTGGACGTCTTCGAGACCGAACCACTTCCACCTGACGCGCCGATTCTTGACTGTGAGAACGTCGTTGCGACACCTCACACCGCGGCGATGACACAGGAGTATCGTGTCCAGGCTGTCGACGTACTATCCGAGAACGTTCTGAGCCTCCTCGGGGGAAAACCAGTCGGCGACGAATACATGCTCGTCTGGCCAGATTCGTAGTCCGTTCGACGTGCGAGGGAGGACCGGTTCGCTCTTATTGGGCGTAGAGGTTCGGTGTACTGTGGTGTATCGGTGTGCCACCAAAGCCTAAGTGAACTTCCCTTTACTCTCACGTATGGTAAAACAGTACGACGAAGACTGCATACCGACTGTCTACAATATCGACGAGATTCCGTCCAATCAAAAGGGACCGGGGACGGCTCAAAAATACTTCCGAGGAATTGACAGCCTCATTGGCCTCACCGAGTTGACCGCGGATCGTGACCCGACAGAGCAACATGCCCACCCATGGGAACAGCTCTGTTTCGTTCTGGACGGGCAGGGCGAGTTCGAGGTCGGTGGGGAGACCGTCGAGGTTGAAGCTGGTGATCTGTTTCTCGTCCCTCCGGGCGTTCCACATGCAGCGAAGGCTCCGAAAGACGAACTCTCAATTCTCTTTTTCGGGCCACTGCGGGAGGATTACGCCGAACTCACCGGGTACCAAGCTGAGTTTTGATTCGGGAAAAAGCAATACGCAACGGACGGTTTTGCCGCGTCACAGTTCCCCGGAGTGCAAGTGACCTCCTCATATCTCACCCCACTGCTTTCCTAAACTCGGAGTCTGCGTGTAGGATACCAATATCGTCTCAGTGTACTGAACTGGAGTCTAAAGGTAGCCATCGGTCAAAGCTATGAATGCTGACTGACGGTCGGCTCGGGAATCCCCGGGTGGATGAGGGTGCCCCGGTTTTCGATCCCGCGAGATCCTACAGTCCCAGAATCTCTCTTGCGTCGGCGGGGGACGCGATAGGGCGTCCTAGTTCCTCAGCGATGGTTGCCGATCGACGAACCAATTGTGCGTTGCTCTCGGCGAGCTCGCCCTGCCGAAAGTATACGTTATCTTCGAGCCCGACCCGAATATGCCCGCCGAGCGTCATCGCTATTGTTGTCAGGGGTAGCTGGTATTTACCCACGGCCACACACTGCCACTCCGTTCCGTCCGGGAGATTGTCGACTAGGTTGATGAGGTTTCGAGGTCGGGGAAGGGTCCCCGTCTGCATCCCGAAAATTAAGGAGGCCCAGTACGGCTCTTCTACATAGTCGTGTTCAACGAGATGGTTGAACTCGGTGAGATGGCCGGGTGAGAATACCTCGAGTTCAGGTTTGACACCGACTTCAGCCATCTTCTCAGCGAATTCTTCGTTCTGAGCTCTGCAGTACTCTCGAACAGTATCTTGGCCGAAGTTAACTGGCCCGATGTCGATAGTCGCGACCTCTGGTCGTGGTTCGACCTCTAACACCGGTCGGAGACGTTCCTCTCGGGGATATGCGCCACCTGTGGTGAAGTTGATAATGATGTTGTCGCACTTCTCCTCGATGGCGTCGCGGAGCATCTGGAATCGTCTCACAGATTTAGTGTCCCGATCAGCCTCATCACGGGCATGCAGGTGTACGATGGAGGCGCCAGCAGATTCACACGCGGCGACATCCGCGGCGACCTCTTGCGGTTGTGTCGGAAGATTTTGGTTCGCTTCTTTGCCGTGAAGCCCCCCAGTGGTCGCCACACTAATTATTACCTTCTTGGTAAAGTGGTCCTCAAATCCCTCGTAGGGCATTATCCTGTAAGGCGTTTTCTCGAACCTATAAAAGCCTTTGCCAGAGGCCACGGTGGTCTTTCGTTGAGTATCACTAGTGAAGCGGTTCGAGTGTGGCCAGGTTCGACACTATAACTGCTGTTTCAACAATGGCTGCGACAAAGAGAGCGTTTGTGGAATAGGAACCGACATCCGAGGCAGGTGATGGAGAACGCTATCCAGATACACATGGTTTATTTTTCACTTTTACACACTAACTATGATTTTGATAATTTCGCCTCGATAGTCTCGCGAGGTGGGTCACGACTGATACTGAAAGGTGATTTAACGCCACTGAGTGGCAAACCTCCGAATCACATTCTGGTCGAGGATACTCTGATCTGATCGCATTACCAGCAATTTAGATAACACGCCCTAATAATGAAAATAGATTGTGTAATTAGATATTTTACAGTTACATTTTGAATTGCTGTTTTCAATATTATCTTTGGATAAAACACGGCCTCGACTACTTCATATTCTCCTTTTCGTGGGAAATGTCGCCAAGACGCGCCTCTACGGGCAGGGCGGCGATGTCAGTATGAACGCTACAGAAGATCAGAAGTAAGACCAAACATATAGTTTTACATATAATAAAAGTAAATTATTTGCCATCTGACTATTATGAACCGTCTGGTATTTTAATAGAAAGCTATCCCTAGATTTCCACCCGTCGGCACAATTCCATCGATGTCAGGGCTGGCATCATCCTGCTGGGCTTGGTAATCTGGGGGCTCGTCGCCGTGTACAAGTTAGCTGCAGGGCCGTCCCCATCCGAGACGACTACGGGCCAAGCACCATCCGGTATGGACGACTAGTGTTACAAGTCGACCACATCGGTATCGGCAGCTCTATTAAAATCCCAACTGCTGACAGCATCGGCATGGCCGATACAAAGCAGCGAGTTCCCGCTCCGAGACGTATTCTACCGACACGCTGTCAGTAACCGCGTGCTGAATATAGAGGCTGTATGCAGCACCAACTTCAGTGTGTTACTCGGTCAGATTTCGTTCGATAGGTGTGGCATATCCCTCATTTTGTCACAAAGCCTATACGAGAAAATATCGTCTCTGAGATATGCTCCGTCCTTCCCGAACTGCACCTCTGGTATTCGTTTGGGGCCTGTCTGTGCTTCTTGGGGGGTGGGTTCTCTATTATCCCGGTGATAGGATTGGTATTGCTGGTGGTTTGCGGTGGCTCACGCTCCTCACCACGGTTGTCATCGGGAGCGGCCTCCTCTGGTATAGCATCCGCCTGTGGCGGAGAGGAGATGACACTCTTCGACAGAACCACGCCCCTGCACTCATTACTGGTATCGTCGGCCTGCTGGCTATCGTCGGGAGTGTGCCAATCCTCCGTCCGTGGGCGTACGATGGGTTAGCAGGCGGATTGCGGTTGGTCGGACTCGGTGCGTTCGTTATCGGTGGCGGGCTGTTCATCGCGCTCGGCGTGTATTGCTATCGAACGCAAAACCAGCGACTCCCGCTGATGGTATTGGCAGGACTCACTGGGGCTGGCGTGTTCTACCCACTTGATGCGTCAGGTGTTACGGCTGGACTGCATCCATTCCTCTGGGTGACCGTCATCGCCCTCCTCATCGGTGGCCCAGCACTTGCCGTCTACTATTACTGGTCGCCAAGCACCGAAACTGGCACTTCCACTACTGGATAGCCACCCCGTTTCGACTACTACGTCCTCTGTATCGCTCACACCAGTCGGTGAGGAATCAATCCATCTTCAAATCCGTGCGTCGCTGTGATCGGGTTAGGCATCCATCCGATGAGTTACGCGGGGAAAGTAGGAACCTAAAGGCCTCGTGGAGGTGTGTGAAAACCGAAAAGGCGACGTGGGTGATCGAACACGGGCCCGACCTCCGAGATGCACCTACCTGACGATCAAATCGACGAATAGCACCGACGGTGAACGATTACTGATAGGTACACACTCCTTTGTCTCGTCCGCCGCGTTCTCGAGCACACACACGGTTCGGAAGAGCGTCGGGGAAGCGCACCCGTAGTACATAGGGCGTGGAATCACCCCCGGCACCAGCTCCACGTGACCGACATTGCTTCTCTATGAGACGGACACGGAGTGTATCTGCTTGGTCGTCGTACTGGAGGCGATCAACGAGAATCATATCCTCTTCGCGGACGCTCTTCGGTGTGGCACCCACGAATGTCCCCTTGATGACGATGCGTGAATTAGCTGGCTCGAATACGACTAGCGGCGGGTCAGAGGCTTCAACAGTCCGGTTTTCCTCAGAAAGAAACTGAATCGAGCGTCGTTCTGGCGGGATATTGCTGTTGGGAATTGGGGTATCCGGGCAATTCCTGAGAGCATCTCGGAGGGTAAGACACCCAGTGGCTCCACCCAGCCCAGTCGTCGCTACGAGAGCAATGATTTTACGCCGATACATATCTATATTATTGACCTCGTCATCGGACTTCAAGGCCACGGCATCGCTCACGAGCTGGTCGCGAACGGCTTCCAATCATGTCCGCTCCTTCTCAGCGTAGGAACCGAGGACGAAGTAGACATCTGAACAGCCTCGGTCACCTTCTTGCGGTACTAAATCAGCGCCCCGCTTGAGGAGTGAACCTTCAGCTCGACATTTGCTGACTACACCCTCTGTATCGAACGATTCGCTCCCCTCGATAGCTCCCCAACGAGGATGACCGACTCGCGCCCTGCATGCAGCAGCGCCGGTTCGACCTACTCACTGGCTGTCAGTGGCGCGTGACCGATACAGAGGATGCGGTCAGCAGCGAGTCAGTGTCCTCGGTCACCGACGACCCTCCCCGAGAGTGTCTGGCCACCACGCTTTCGTTGCCAACCGTGATAGCGAAATTGTGTCGGAATTCGACATCGAGCGACCGTGGCGATTTGCCGGCGTCGCCATCCTGCTCTGGACAGTCGTGTCCGTTCTCACGAGAGTCGTTCTCCCTGCAACGGTAGGCGGAACGATTTCCTCGGCGATTGCGGGAGGTGTTTCGTTTACGCTGCTGGTGCTGTTCGTCTTGCCCCGATTCTCTTCCTGACTCGCTGTCCGGGTGGCTGACGACTGCCACGAAACGTCCCGTTCGAACAGCCACGCGAGTCAGTCATTAGCGACGGCAGCGTTGGAAGTGATTGGTTCGGTCGAGACAGACGGAATCCTCCAGGTCAAGTGTTTTTCTGTTGAACGTTGGAGGGAGAAACCATCCAGCAGTTATTTCATGCGCTCTTTAGAGGGTGGGAGTATGGCTACGGGGGGAAGCCAGGCTCCGCTCGGATACCGTTGTGAGGGGGGCTAAATGACGGTCCGAGCATGTCCTGAGTGTGACCAGTTAGTAAATTCACTCGTGAACGGCCACCGGTGTCCCTACTGCCGAACAGAGCCCTTCGAACGTTCGCCAACAGGGACGACGCCTGCTAGGTGAGCAGCGATTGAATGAAGAGAAAGCCAACGCCAGCGAGTGCGATGCTGATGAATAGAAGCAGCAGCAGTATATACACCAACTCCCGCTGCAGCCCATCCTGCGGAGACTTCTTCACGCCGGCCAAAGCCGGCCGACCTATATAAATAATAACACATTCGATACAGAGGAGCGAGTTACCGCTCCAAGACGTGTTCTACCTACACGCTGTCAGTACCAGCGCGACCGATACAGAGGGTGGGGCCTTGTTTGGACGGAATGAAACCCGCCCGCTACTGCTATTATCCAAACCACGAATTCGGGTCAAGAGATGTTCACGGGTCCGATCTGTTCTCTCGGCAGAGCTACTGCCCAACGTAGCCAGGAGCGTCTAAACAAGGCCCAGAGGATCTATTCAGCACTACCGCTGAACCTATCTCCGGTGAAGGGGTTCGACAGATCTCCACCGACAAATAGCCTCTGTTAACCGGAATGGGCCCGCTACCGTTTACTGATGCTACGCTTGCTCAAACGCCTCAAGCAGGATTAGTTCGTCCTGTCGGGGCTCCCACGACACCCGCTCGGCGAGCCCGTAGATGCTGTACTGTCGGTGGAGATACAGCAGCGACGCCTCCTCGTGGGCACGACGATTGATGTCGGCGAGCAGTTCCACCCGTGCGTCCGGGTCACGCTCCGACTGCGCCGCCGCATACATGTCCGCGAACGTCCCGTCGGTGACGTGGCTCGTCGCCGCGCCGGGCAGCAGCCAAGAGTTGAACTTCTGGCTCGCGTCGCGGCTCGGATTGCTCGACCCGATGAGGAACGCCGTCGGCGAGGTCTCGAGGTCGCCATCGGTGAACTCGTTGATCAGCGAGCCGAAGTCGCGCTGCTGGACGCGGCAGGTGACATTCGGCAGCTCGTCGATGTAGCCGGCGACGGCTTGGGCCACCTCGAAGTCGGCGAGATACCGCCCCACCGGCGTGTGAATGGTAAACTCCGTGCCTGCGTAGCCGCTCTCCTCGACGAGTCGCTCGGCCTCCGCGGGGTCGTACGGATACGGGTCGACGTCGTCGGCGAAGCCGACCGAGCCCTCAAGCGTCGGCTGGCCGGTCGGGTCGCCGAACCCAGAGAGGACGTTCTCGATGATGGCATCGAGATCGATCGCGTAGTTCATCGCCCGCCGGAACGCCCGCGAGTCGAACGGCGCCCGCCCGTGGTTCAGCACGACGAACAGGTTCCGCGTGCTCGGCACCGCCGAGATTCGGGTGTCGCCGTCGCCCTGGATCGCCACCACGTCCACCGGCGGGACGTTCGTGATGACGTCCGTCTCGCCGGCCCGCAGCTGGTTGACGCGCGTGCCCGCCTCGCCAGCCGCACTAATCGTTGCCTCCGTGACCGCCGGCGCGTCGCCCCAGTAGTCGTCGAACCGCTCGACGGTGACGCTGACGTCCTGGTCGTACTCGGTGATCCGGAACGGGCCCGTCCCGTTCGCGCTGGTCGCGACCTCGTCGGGCGTGCGCGCCCCGGTCCACGACTCGCTCACGACCGGACAGTAGGAGGCGAGGCTCGCAACGAGGATGGGGTCGTAGCCATCGGAGCGGACGCGCAGCTCCGTCTCGCTCACCGCTTCGGCGTCGGTGATGCCGCCGAGCTGCCCCGATTGTGGGCTCGTGATGTGGACGTCGTCGTCGACGACCCGGCGGACAGAGTACGCGGCGTCGGCGGCGGTCAGCGACTCGCCCTCGTGGAACGTGACGCCGTCGCGGATGGTAAAGGCGACCTCGTCGGCGGCGACACGTTCCCACCCGGTCGCGAGCCGGCTCACCACTCGCCCCTCGGCGTCGCGCATCAGGATCCGCTCGTACGCCTGCAACAGCACGCTGCGCGTCGACGTCTCGCGGTGGTCGTGCGGGTCGAGTGTCGTCGCCATCGCCCCCTGGGTCACGTCGACCGCGAACGCGTCGCCGGCTCCGTTCGAGCCGTCAGTTTCGGTCGCGGTGGGTGAGGTGGTGTCCGTCCCGCCGCCCGACGTGTCGGTATCGGTAGGGTCCGAGTCCGCGCTGCTACAGCCGGCCAGCGCCGCGGCCGCGGCGGTCGTTCCAGCGAATCGTAAGAAGCTCCGTCTGTCGACGCCGTTCGTGTCGTCCATACGTACTGTTCTCGGGGGTGGGGATAAGCGGGCCGAGGCTGTGCGCGACGGGCGCCCACAGCCGAAAGGCGATGCACGGCGGCTTTGGTCTGCTCGTCGTTTTTGTTGTCTCCTCGGCTTGGACTCGGCCGCCAGCAAGCGATGCGTCCGCTTCCATCGTGTGGATCAATAGACCCAGAGCGATGGAGTGTCCGAGGCGAACCAGGAACACGGTGCAACTGCGTTACACGCCCGCGGAACTCGTAATGAGTGCCGTCTCCGATACAGGCATGAGCGACTGATGGTTCACCCGAGCAACCTCCTCGAGACAGGAGGGACAGCCGACGAAACGCGAGACGCCGGTCGGTCCCGTCCAGCCGGATCATTCAACGAGTAGCATGCCAATACCGAGACGAGCCGTCCTCGAACAACTCGCCGCCGAGAGCGACGCCACGGCAAGGGAGACGACGACCGTTGTGACGCTCGCAGCCACGCTGGAAATCGACGAACGAGCCGTCGAAGCTCACTTGCAAGGGCTGGCGGCCTGTGAGCTGGCCCGTATCGATGCCGACGGGAACACACGGGTGACGATTACCGGCGAGGAGCTCCTTGAGCTGGGCACCGACGAGGTGGTGATCGTGGACGCACTCGGCCAGGTTTCAGGCCGATGACAGGGCCGACATTTATTCGCAGTCCACGTAATCACGTACCACATGGAGCTGGATAGCTGATGTCAGAAAAAGAAACGGAGCAGTCGGCTCCCGACGATGCGGTGCAGTACGACCCCGACTCCAGCCGCTACGACCTCTACGAGTGTCCCGAATGCGACAACGTCGTCCTCGCGCTCGGGCGCGACGAGCCGCCGATGTCCTGTCACGACCGCCCGATGGAGCGCGTGACGGACGTGGAGATGCAGGTCAAGCCGCCGGACGTCAAGCAGGTGTTGCTGCAGGCGTTCGGCCTGCCGAAGGCGGGCCTCGACATCTGTCTGTGCGTCATCGGCGAGGGGCCGCTGTCGGCCAGCGAGGTCGCCAAGGAGCTGGGCTACGACCGGAGCACCGTCACCCGCTATCTCAACACGCTCGTGGAGCTTGGGCTGCTGCGCCGCTCCGAGCTGAACCGTGAGCAGGGCGGCGTCGTCAACGTGTATCACTCGGTCGACCTCGAGCGGATGCGCCGGGAGACGCTGATCGGCTTCTACGTCTGGGCCGGAGAGGCCGCCGCGCTCATCGAGGACGCGAACCTGACGAAACAGGACTACCTCGAGGAGAATCCCGACCGAGAGCTACCGAGCGTGTTCTGGGAGGAGTTCGAAGACGACTGATCCGCGGCCCTGGCCCCCATCGGCTATGCTCTCTCCGGCTCGCTGCCGGACACGGCCGTGCAACCTCGACGAACCACCGCGCGACGTTCTTATCGGTCAGTACCGTTCGACGACACGGATGACCGACTTCGACGTCACCGTCATCGGCGGCGGCACGGACAACAACGTTGCCGCAGCCGCAGCCGACGCCGGATTGGAGACCGCGCTCGTCGAGCCCGGCCCGCTCGGAGGGACCTGCCTCAATCGGGGTTGTAACCCATCGAAGATGCTCATACAGGCCGCCAACGCCGTCAACGATGTCCGCGAGGCCGGCCGATTCCACGTCGACGCAACCGTCGACGGGATCGACCATACGGCCGTCGTCGACGAGATGGACGACCTGCTCGGCGGGATTGCCGAGCGCATGGAGGCGCGTTATCGCAAGAAAGAGCACCTCACGCTGTTCAAAGAGCGGACGAAGTTCGTCGACGAGCGGACCATCGAACTCGGCGGCGAGACCGTCACCGCCGAGAAGGTCGTCGTCGCCGCGGGCAGCCGCCCGCTCGTGCCGCCGATCGATGGGCTCGACGAGGTCGACTACCTCACGAGCCGGGACGCCCTCTTCCTCCGGGAGCCGCCCGAGCGGCTCACGATAATGGGCGGCGGCTACATCGCCGTCGAGCTCGGCTACGCCTTCGAGTCGATAGGGACGGACGTGACCATCGTCGAGATGCTGGACTCGCTGGTTTCCCGCGAGGATGGCGACGTGGCCGAGACGTTCACCGAGCTCGCGGCCGACCGTCACGACGTCCACACCGGCTACCGCGTGACAGCCGTCGACGGTGTCGAGGAGGGACACCGCGTCCACGCGGGGAGCGAGGCCGGCGACGAGCTGACCGTCGAAGGAGACGAACTGCTCGTGGCCCTCGGACGCCGCCCCAACAGTGACACGCTCGACCTCGACGCGGCGGGCATCGCGGTCGACGAGAACGGGTTCATCGAGACGAACGCGTACCTCGAAACGTCCGCCGAGGGCGTCTGGGCGCAGGGGGACATCGCCGACAACGCGATGTTCAAACACTCCAGCGATTACGAGACACAACACACGATCGCGAACGTCGTCCACGGCGAGCGGCGCCCCATCGACCTCTCTGCGATGCCACACACGATCTTTACCGAGCCACAGATCGCCGGCGTCGGTGCGACCGAGGAGGAGCTCGCCGACGCGGGCACGGAGTACGTCGTCGGCCGGGCCGACTACGCCGACTCGGCGATGGGACGGGCGAAGAAGCTCGACCACGGGTTCGTGAAGGTGCTTGCCGCGCCGGACGGCGAGCTGCTCGGCGCTCACGCCATCGGCCACGAGGCCTCCACGCTGCTCCACGAGGCCGTCCTCGCGATGCGGACCGGGCTCACGGTCGACGAGGTCGCCGACACGATTCACGCCCACCCCACCCTGAGCAAGGTTGTCGAGGCTGCATTCGAAGACGTGGCGAACTGAAACCTCGCATGAGCGATCGACGATGAGTTCGGGAGAATCGTCTAGGGGGACGGACCCATTCCGGCGCCGACGATGAGCGACACGGACGTGTCGAGCCGGCTGTTCCGGCTCGTCACCGTCGGGCGACAGCTCCGCCGGAGTCTCGCCGACCTCCTCTCGCAGGAGTTCTCGTACTCGTCGGGCCACCTCGCCGCGCTCCTGCACGGCTGTCTGTTCGCGCCGTCGCTGTTCACCTTCTGGTTCATCAACGGCGTGCTTGATTTCTCGACGGCCATCGCCATCGGCGCGGTCGCTACGCCGGCCGGACTCCAAGTGCGGCTGTTCGCGTACGTCCTCCTCGTCCCGGCTTTCCTGCTCGCGAGGGTTGTCGTTCACCTCATCCACCCCGTGCATCGAGCCCAGGTCCTCTCGGGGTCGTGTCCGAACACGCAGCTGATGAGTCTCGACTGGGTGAGTCTGGGTATTCTCGCAACCGGGCTCCCTCTCGCGGTGCAGAACTTCGGGCCGTGGTTCGGGATGAACGCCGTCTTCTTCGTCGGCGTGTTCGTGCTTCCCCGCGTGCTCGCCCCGCGACACCGCCCCGGCGTCAAACTCCTCGCTGTCGTCGCTGGCGCGGTCGTGTTCCTCTACGCAACGTACGGAGCGAATCTCCCGCTGCTTCCGGCGCCGGCGTCGTTCCTCGGACCCGTCGCGACGGTGTCGCTCACGGCCGAGACCACCGAACAGCTGTTCCGGCTCGCCAACAGCGTCGGCTTCGGCCCGCCGCTCATCGCCGCTTTCGCCGTCGCGATGAACCACGTCCTGACGCGACCGGAGATCCGTGATGTGCCACTCGTCCGTCGGTCGCTACCCCACCGGGACCCGGACCCGGTCGTCGCGACGAGCGCGGCGTTCGGGACGGCCTTCTACCTTCTCGTCGTCGCCGCCGCGACCGGACAGGTCGTCGTGCTCCCCTGAGTCCTCGTACTCTGGTGGGCTGTTCGGTTACTCCGTCTTCCCCGTCGTTTCTCTCTCAAGCCGAATCGGCTGTTCGGCGCGCTTGCACGCCCTCCGTGAGCTTTCTACCGTGAGCCTACAATCGAAGATGTGTCACACAACTACACGCTTCCGTCCGAGCTCCGACGGACGCTCGACGGCTACGAGATCGGCCGCGCGTTCGACCGGTCCTGTCCGAGCTGCGGCCAGGAGTACACGCCCGGCGACCGACTGATCGTCCGGGCGGAACGGGCGGCGACTGCGATAGATTGGGACGCGATCACGGTCGTCTGTGTCGACTGTGGCGAACGGTCGCTGCCGACCGACGCCGACGAATCGACCGAACGGGCGCTCGTTGGGGCCGACCTCGTCGCGACCCCGATGACCCGCCTGCTCGACGGCGACAGCGCCGAGCTGCTCGATCACGTCCCAGCACGGGACCCCGAGGACTGACCCTGTCCGGTGTCCGGACGGGCCCGTCTGGTAGTTGCTTCCCGTCCGCCGTGTAACCGCGTTGCAGAGTCGAGACGATTACTTATGGTAACCGTAGCAACTGATAGGTATGTCACTCGATGACACTGCGGACGGAACGTACGAGACGGTCGACTGCACGACGACGTCGTCGTTCACCGAACACGGCGTGGACCGCGGCTCGGCGCTCATCCAGCGGACCTACTACCGGCTCGTGGCCGCCGGGCTCACCGAGTTCGAGTCCACCGACCGGTTCTTCAATCAGCTCGAGGCGGCGTTCACGTGGGCGTACATCGCCTCAACCGACGAGCCCGGCGTGCCGCCACACGTCGAAGCGGCCGTCGAGGACGCGCTCGCGTGGACGCGAACCCGGTTCGACGGCGACGGGGACGTTGACGTGCGCACGGAGCTGCTCCCGCGGTTCTACAGCGAGCTCGCGGCGTTCCACTGCGCCTACCGTGGCGAGGACGGCGTGTTCGAGGGGTACTGAGTCGTCGAGGACAATCGACTCCGGGATTGTGTCCCCATCGCCACCGCTCATCCTCCCGACGGGCTCCCACGCCCTGCAAGCCGTCCGACCACCCGCGTCACGCTTTTTAAACACAACCTCCTCCGTCCGTCCATGTCTCCTCCCCGTGTCGCGGGCGCCGGGTTGACCCACTTCGGCGTCCATCCGGAACAGACCGGTCGGGACCTGTTCGCCGAGGCGGCGCTGACCGCACTCGACGACGCCGGCCTCAAGGCGACCGAGATCGACGAACTCTATTACGGCAACTTCATGGGCGAGCTCGCCGAGCATCAAGGCCACCAGGGGCCGCTTGTCGCCGAGGCGATCGGCGTCCCCGAGCGCCCGGTCACCCGCTACGAGAGCGCCTGCGCCTCAAGCGGCGTCGCGCTCCACGACGCCGTCCGCGCGGTTCGGACGGGCGAGGTCGACATCGCACTCGTCGGCGGCGCAGAACGGATGAACAATCTCGGCACGGCCGGCGCGACCGAGGGGCTCGCCATCGCGGCCGACGACCTGTTCGAGGTCCGGGCCGGCGTGACGTTCCCCGGCGCGTACGCGTTGATGGCTCGCGCCTACTTCGCCGAATTCGGGGGCGACCGCTCGGAGCTGGCGCACGTCGCTGTCAAGAACCACGCCAACGCGTTGCCGAACGAGTACGCGCAGTTCCAGCGCGAGATCACCGTCAAGGAGGCGCTCGAAGCGCCGATGATCGCGGAACCGCTCGGCCTCTACGACGCCTGTCCGATCACCGACGGGGCGAGCGCGCTCGTACTCGTCAGCGAGGCGTATGCGGCCGACAACGACATCGACGCGCCCGTCGTCGTCTCGGGCGCCGGGCAGGCGGGCGACACCCTCGCGTTGCAGGACCGCCGCGACCTCTTTTATACGCCCGCGACCAGCCGGGCGGCCGAGGCGGCGTACGCCGAGGCCGGTATCGACGTCGAGGCGATCGACTTCGCCGAGGTTCACGACTGTTTCACCATCGCCGAGGTGCTCGCCATCGAGGCGCTGGGACTGTACGATCCGGGCGCCGGGCTCACGGCGGCGCGCGACGGCGGGACCACGCGCGACGGGTCGACGCCGATCAACCTCTCCGGCGGGCTGAAGGCAAAGGGGCATCCGGTCGGCGCGACCGGAACGAGCCAGGCCGTCGAGGTGACGAGGCTGCTCCGCGGCGACCATCCCAACAGCGACGCCGTTGCGGACGCGACGACCGGGGTCACGCACAACGCCGGGGGCACTGTCGCGAGTGCCACCGTTCACGTCCTGGAGGTGGCGGAATGACGGCGCCGACGAGCGCGAACGCCAGCCACGACGAGTGGCTGGACGCCATCGCGGCCGACGAGGGCTACTACCTGGAGTGTTCGAACGGCCACGGCTCGCTCCCGCCACGACGGGCCTGTCCGGTCTGTGGCGCACGAGACATCGAACAACAACCGCTCCCGGCGACCGGAACGATCGTGACGTACACGACTGTCCACGTACCGACGCCGGAGTTCGACGGCGAGACGCCCTACGTGACCGCTATCGCCGAGTTCGGCCCGGTCCGACTGACGGGACTGCTCCGGGGGACGGACCCCGACGCGGTCGCCCGCGGGCAGGCAGTCCTCCCGACCGTCGACGCGGGGGACGACGGCCGCCGGCGACTCCGGTTCGAAGTCGTCGCGGAGTGACTCGCCGCGAGCCCTCGACCGATAGCTGGGCCGTCACGCGAGCAGTTCACTCGCGACGACGAGCACGCCGACCAACGCGAACACGACGCCGAGCGCTGGCTCCATGATCTCACTCGGGACGTACTTCCCCACACGCGTCCCGACGGTGCCACCGATCAGCACGCCGGGGACGGACCACGCGATGATGTACCAGACGGGGGTCGCGGCCAACGCGTGGACGATAGCGCCCGCGAGCGCAGCGATCGCGAGAACGAACACGCTCGTCGCCACCGCGACCCGCGGCGGGAGCCGGCACCGAACGATGAGCTGGGTCGTCGTCACCTCCGGGAGGCCGGCGCTGATAAGCCCAGTAATGAACCCGCCGGCGGTCGCCAGTCCGACGCCGGGCGGCCGCCAGCAGTTGTCGTACCTGAACGTCTCGCCGTCAGTCGCTTCGATGGTCGTCTCCCCGCGGCCGGTGTTCTTCCGCTGGAGATATTCGCCCTCACACTCGCCGGGGACGCACTCCTCCGGGGGATCGTAGTAGACGAGGAAGCCGCCGAGCAAGAGGAGACCGACCCCGAAGACGAGTTTGAGCAGCGTCGTCGGGACGTAGTGGGCGGCGAACGCGCCGACCAAGACCGCCGGGACGGCCCCGAGCAGGAGCCACTTCGCGGTCGCGTAGTCGACGACTCGCTGGCGGACGTAGTTCACCAGCCCGTTCCCCATGCCGAACACCTCCGTCAGGAGACCGGCGCCGATCGCCTGCGAAGGGGAGAGGCCGACGACCAGCATGAAGAACGGGCTGAAGAACAGCGCTCCCGAGACGCCGGACGCGAGCGCGACGAGCGAGAAGAGAACCGACGCCGGAAACACCCACCAGTGCGCGAGGAACCGGTCGACCGGGAAGCCGGCCGGCACGGGAAGCGACTGCAACGCAGGAGGTTGCAGCGACAGCGCCGACCCCTCCACCGGCGCCGCCACGACGACCACGCCGACGAGGAAGACGGCACCGCCGACAAGGACGGGCCGGTGTCCGGTCATTCGGAGGTGCCCTGTGGATGTGTCCCCTTCGGAGCGTCCACCGAAACGGCGACGATTCGCTTACGCAAGGATGCCAGCCCCGAGGAACGTCCCCAAGACGAGTCCGTAAACCACGTGGACAGTCCCGAACATCACCATCATGTCACGGTCGGGCTCCATGCCGATGACCGCCCGCATCCAGAACACCATCCCGCCGATCATCAGGACGATACCGTAGACGAGTCCGAGCCCCGCCCCCACGGTGATCGACCCGAGGTTAAGACCGACCAGCGGGACGCCCACCGCGAAGACTGCACCCGCGATGACCCCGTAGACGACGTGTAACAGCATTCCGGGCATCGCGTAGTCGTCCGGTGTTCCGTCACCGAACTTGGCGACGAGCGCCGCCGTCGGCGGCGGGCCGCCGTCGCCCATCACCATCATCAGCATAGTCATGACGATCGTCGCGACGAGACCACCTGCCAGGCCAGCGATAACTGATGCCATCTCATTTTACCGGACGCGAGACGTGTATTAAGCCGCCACGCGGGTGTTGAACCGAGCCACACACTCGACCGGACGGCTGTGGCAGTCTCCGAAGAACTCCTGCATCCACGTGATTGCGTGCTGAACCTGCGGCCACAGCTATTTGCCGGCAGCTCCGTTTTTTCCACGTATGAGCGATACATCGGACAGCTACGAGTTCGAGGTCGTCGTGGTCGGCGGCGGTCCCGCAGGCATGACGGCCGCGCTGTACAGCACGCGCCTCGGCCATGACACGGCGGTCGTCAACCGCGGCGGCGGCCGCGCGGCGATGATGCAGGAGGTTCACAACCTGCTCGGCGTCACGGAGGAGACGAGCGGCGCCGAGTTCCTGGGCGTCGGCAAAGAGCAGCTCGAGGGGTACGGCTGTGACATCCACCGCGACATGGTCACGACCTGCTCGCGGCCCGACGGCGATCGGATCCGGTTGTCGGGCAACAACGCGACGTACGAGGCGGACCGGGTCGTCTTGGCGACCGGGTTCAACGACGTGCGCCCGGAGCCACCGCTCCCGCGGACCGGTCGCGGCCTCCACTACTGTCTCCACTGTGATGCCCTCATGTTCGTCGACGAGTCGGTGTACGTGATGGGTCACGCCGAGAGCGCCGCCCACGTCGCAGGAATCATGCTGAATTTCACCGACTAGGTCGATCTCCTCACGCGTGGGAACGACCCCGAGTGGAGCGCCGAAACCGCAGAGATGCTTGAGAAGCATCCGATCGGCGTTATCCAGAAGGACGTTTCGGGCGTCCAGAACGGCGAGGACGGCTGGCTGAAAGCCTTAGAATTCGAAGACAACACCATTCGGGAGTACAAGGGCGGGTTCGCGATGTACGGTGCCGAGTACAACAACGGACTCGCCAGGGAGCTCGGGTGTGAAATCAACGACGAGGGCACCATCGAGGTCAGCGACCACGGCCGGACGTCCGTCGATGACGTCTATGCCGTCGGCGACTGCACGCCCGGACACAACCAGATCCCGGTCGCGCTCGGGCAGGGTGCGAAGGCAGGCATCGACGTCCACTTCCAACTCCGGGACTTCCCGCGGGATCCCGAACTCCTCGCCGAGCAGGGATCGGTTCGGTCCGACGAGGTGCCCGGCATTCCCGACGAACTGCTCGAACAGGCGGTCGACTTCCACACTTACGGCGAGTGAGGATCCGGCACAGGGACGAAGCCGTTTTCGGGCTGGGCTCTCCGGCGTCATGCTGGCGTCGGCTCCCAACATCCACACGACACCGAGCGACCGGTTTGAGGGCTACTGCGAAAGCACGGCGAGCAGCGCGCCGAGCAGTGCACCCCACACGAGGTGCGCGACGAGCGAGACGACGTCGAGGTTCGGAACCGACGTCGGGATGCCGATCAGGGTGAGCCAGACCCCCATGACGACCCCGCCCGCGACGAGCCACAGGACCACCCCGTAGCCGAGGCCAAGCGCCACTGCCCCAGGGAGCGTTGCGGCGTACCGACGCACGCGCGGTCGCTTCCCGGCTGCTGCCCCGAGCGTCGCGAAGACGACGCTGTGGAACAGGTGGACCGGCCACCCCACGAGCGCAGACGGGACGCCGTAGAGACTACCGATGATGCCGATTCCGCTGCCGAAGACCTGCAGCACCACTCCCATCGCCACTCCCGCAATGAGGCCGGCTGTGACCGCGTTCCGGAGGCTCCGCGCGTCAACACCGGGACTCTCCGCGGTCGGTGCCCCCTCGACAGTCCGGAGGAGTTCGACGGTCACCGTCGTCTCCCCGTCCTCCTCCCTCACCGACAGCGTCCCGTCGTAGCGGGCCACGAGCTGCCGGACGATGGAGATGCCGTATTCGAGTCGGGGATCGTCGTACTCCGGCGGCCCGTCCAACAGTGCCCGCCGTTCGGTGTCGGTGAGCCAGCTCCCGGGCGCCGAGAGCCGCAGGTCGACCGTGGTGTCGTCGACATCGACCGCGGCGGCCACGGGTTCCCCGTCGGTCCGATCGTTGGCTTTCGTCACGAGCTCGACGAGAATGCGGTCGAGGTTGTCGTCGCCTCGGACGCTGACGGCCGGCATGTCCTCCGGAACGAGTAGCTCGCTTTCCGTGTCTCGGAGGCTGTCTCGGCAGCGGTGAAGTATCGACCGCAGGTCGACGGTATCCCCGTCGACCGACGTTCGCTCCGTCGTCGGGAACAGCGAGCTGACGTCCGCGATGACCCGCTCGATCCGGTCGGAGTTGTTCCGGACGGCGTCCCAGCTCCGGTCGCGATCGCCACCGTTGGCGAGCAGCTCCGCGTGCCCACGAATCGCGGTTATGCTGTTCAGAACCTCGTGGCGCAGGAGTCGATTGAGCAGCGTGGCCTGTTCGGCGTGTCGGCGGAGGTCGTGACGCTGGCGGTGGCTCCGGGCCGATTGAAGCCCGAGGAGGAGGCCGCTCCCGCCACTGGCGACGAGCGCGCTCCCGACGAGGTTGCTCCGCAAGAACGCCGCGAGTGACAGCCCGTCGGCAGCCGTGCCAATTCCGAGTAGCAGCACCATCGCGGCGATGCTGAGGAGGTAGTAGGCCGTGACGCGTCTGGCGAACGCCCGGCTGTGCGTGCTGACGCTGAGGCTGACGCCGAACACGACGATCGTGAGCCCGAGCAGCATGGGCACCATCGAAAGGCCGACCCGCAGGGCGTCCGCTCGAGACCCGGCAGAGAAGACATCGACGAGGAAGAAGCGCGTCAGCACGAACGCGACGACGGCGATGATGAGCCCGGACGGCTTCAACTCGAGTTCGTCGCCGGCCGAGGGGAACATGTGTGTGCTGCCGTCCGCAGGGGTCACTATCCTTTGCCGGTTGCCCACTGACCGTACACGATACGGGGGCGTGTCCCTGGCCGGTCTTCGCAGTCGCCGCCCGCTACGCGTTCGTCGCCGCTCGCAGCGCGTCGAGGTCGGGCTGTTCGTCCGGGCTGCGGGCCGACCATGCGAACTGTACGGTCCGGTCGGGACCGATGACGAACGTCGCGCGCCCCGGTACATCGCGGTGTCCCTCGAACTCCTCGGTCAACACACCGTACGCCCGACTCACTTGGCCGTCAGTGTCCGCCAGCAGCGGGAACTGGATGTTATGTCGGTCCGCGTACTCGCGGTGGGCGTAGGCCCCGTCCGCGCCCACGCCGAGGACAACCACGTCATCCAACAGCGTGAGCCAGTCCGCATCGCGCAGCGAACACCACTGGTCGGTACATGCCGGGTGGAAGTCGAACGGGTAGAAGACGACGATCACCGCCCAGCCGCGGTCCGTGTACTCGGAGAGCCCATGACTCTCGACAGTTCCGGCGGCCGCGCCGGGGAGCGTGAAGTCGGGTGCCTCCTGACCCACTTGAAGCATGCCAAGGTGCACCATGTCCGCCGACTTGAGAGACAGGAGGTCGTGCGATGGGGCTACACATAGGCGTGGCCGGTGTGTTACCGTTGCAGTTCGACCCAGTCGTCCGGCCCGAACGGACGGTCGTACTCGATACCGAGCCGTTCGTACACCGTGGGAGGGATGCTGATATCCGCAAGATAGAGCGAACCCGTGACCTCCTTGAGCCCGGTCTTCGGAAGTGCGAGCGTGATGGTCCGGGTTGGCGTAACCGCAACCCCGAGCCGTTCGCCGGTCGTCGCGTCGAGCCCGGACGGTACGTCGAGTGACAGAATCGGCTCCGAAAGCTCATTCAGCCGCTCTATCATCCCGCTCGCCGGGGAGCGAACCGCGCCATCGAGCCCGTACCCGATGAGCGTATCCACGATGACTCGCTGGCTCACGGAGTGCGTCAGCGCCTCCGTATCGGTGGTGGTCGGTACGCTCATCGCGTCGAGGGTGCGGTACTGCGTGGCTGCGATGCCGGACAGGTCGTCGGGCGACCTGTCGAGGATGACGTGGACGGGAATGCCGCGATTCGCGAGATGTCTCGCACAGGCCATTCCCCCACCGCCGTTTCCTCCGTTGCCGGCCACGACGAGGACAGGTGCCCCCTCCGCTCGGATATCACGAACGTGCCACGCGAGGATCTACCCCGCGTTCTCCATCATCTGGAGCAGCTGTAACCCCACCTCCTCGACCGCGACCCGGTCGACCGCCTCCATCTCAGTCGCTGTCACTGCCGTTACCGCACGACCATCCGGTGTCTGAAACGAGGTCTTCGACATGGTGGTAGCATCACTGCGGACGGACAAATACTTCTCAGGGCAGTAAGATCACAGACGGAGGCCGAAACGGACTCACCCGCGTCCACCAGCCAGTGTGGTCGCCTCGGGGAGTCGTCGGAGCCACAGCATCGCGACGGTTCCGACGACCGGACCGATAACCAGCGGGGAAAACGCCCACCGCCAGCCAACGACACCAGCGATAATCGGGGTGAGTTGAATCGATCCGACAGTGAGTAGAAATCCGATGGCAGTCTGCAGTGTCAGCGCTGACCCGACGTAACTGTCCTCGGCGAGCTCAGAGACGGCCGCCGAGAACTGCGCGGAGTCGGCGACGATGGCGAACCCCCAGATTAGTACGAACGGAACAAGAATCAGCAGGGGACCACCGAACACGACGCCGGCACCGATACAGGCAGCGCCACTGACGATCATGCTTCCGCTCGTAACGGTTGTTCGCCCGATTCGGTCCGCGAACACGCCGGCGACGAGGGCGCCGATACCCCCTACGGCAATCGTTCCGAACGCAAGCAGCGCAGCGAGTGTCGGTGCCGGGTTGCCGCTGGCAGCGAAACTCGCGGCCAGATACACGGGGATCCACGCCCAGACGGCGTACAGTTCCCACATGTGACCAAAGTAGCCGAGGTTGGCGAGCATCGTCCCACGGTCACCGAGCATCCGGCGAACCGCTCCGGGATCGAACGGTGCTGCCGGGGCTTGGTGGGGGCCTGGGCGCACGAATAGAACGAGCACACCACTGATTGCCGCGAGCCCGGCTGCACCCAGTAAGACGAGCCGCGGACGGCCGACGCCACCGATCGCCCGAAGCAGATGCGGCATCGCAGATCCGATCGTGAGCGCACCGACGAGCGTGCCGATGGCGAAGCCGCGCCCTTCCCGGAACCAGCCGGCCATGATCTTCATCCCGGTCGGGTACACACCGGCCAGCGCAACGCCCGTGAGAAACCGTAACAGGATGGCCGGGAGGAACGAGGACACGGCAAGTGCGATGAGTACCGTCGCTCCCGCGCCGACAGCAGCTGAGACGGCGAACAGGTACCGCGGCGGAACCGTATCCGCGAGGGTGAGCATCGCGGAGAGGACGGCGACGACGACGAATCCGAGCTGCACCGCGTTCGTCAACCATGCCGTCTCGGCGCTCGAAAGAGACCACGCCGTCGCGAGGTCCGGGCCGACCGCCGAGGCGCTGAACCAGAGCGTCATCGCCAGCAGTTCCGCAACAGCAAGCACGAGGAGGACACGGTAGCGACTCGTCTTCGTCGGCCCCACCCTCATGTGCGATTACCGATCGTCAGTTTCGCGTGTATCGTGGTTCTGCGTGTGGCTCCCCGTCCATCACGCTGCGTTTCAAATAACAGTGCATAAAGACACAGGAGGTAGTTCAGCCGCATTGCACACCGCAGCGCGTATTATATGTAAAGAAGGCGTCCACAGCTACACCAAGAAGATGACCGAGGACCGGGACCACGATCAGCTCCCGAGTGATCGTTCGGCGAGTACCTCTGCCGCCACGGATACGTCTCTCGAAGAACGGTATCGCAAAATATTCCGATACAACAACGACGCGGTGATGGTCGTCGACCTGGAGACCGAGTCCTTTCTCGATGTCAATCCCGCAGCCTGCGACCTGCTCGGATACGCCCGCGAGGAACTCCTCTCGATGGATCCGGAGGATATCCATCCGAACGACATCGAGCGTGTCCGAGAGGAGTTCATTTCCCAAGTCTACCAGGAAGGGTCGGGGTTCACCGACGATCTGACCTGTCTCACCAAGGACGGCGAAGAAGTCCCGACCGAGATCTCCGGGGCCGCACTCGACGCAGACGACGATGGAACCGACCCGACACAGATGATCGCGATGCTGCGTGACATCTCCGACCGTGTCGAACACCGTCGAGAACTCGAGGAGACGATCGAACGCCTGGATCGGTTCGCCAGCATCGTCTCACACGACCTGAAGAACCCGCTCTCGATTATCAAGGGACACGTGACCCTTGCCCGCGAGACTGGTAATTCAGATCACTTCGACGCCATCGAGGACGCGGCCGACCGGATGGACGAGATGTTGTCCGACCTCCTGCAACTCACTCGGGAAGGGGACCTCGTCGGTGAGCGAACGAACATCGAGTTGGAACCCCTTGCACGAGCGGTCTGGACCGACTGTGAACTCGATTCAGCGATCCTAGAAGTCGAGTCATCACGGACGATTTACGGGGATCGAGACCGCCTTCACGAACTCTTTGCAAATATCTTTGAGAACGCGTACACCCACGGCGGAGAGTCCGTGACCGCCCGAGTTGGAACGCTCAGCGAGGACGGGCAGAAGGGGTTTTACCTCGAAGACGATGGAAAGGGAATTCCAGCCGACGAACAGGCTAGCGTCTTCGAGTGGGGACATACGACGACGAGAGATGGAACGGGGTTCGGGCTCGCCATCGTCGCCGAGATCGCCGAGGCGCACGGATGGAAAATTACTGTCTGTGATGCCGAATCAGGGGGAACTCGCTTCGAGATCGAAGTCTCCTAAACCCGAGGGAGGGAGGACGGAACATCGCTCAGTAATCAGTATATAAATACTGTGGAGGATTGGAACAGAACGTAACGCCCGCGGCGTGATTAACCCCGTTCTCCACGGGTCGCAATTACATGGGCGGGTCGTACAACCCGCTCGGGAGTCCGATCGTTGAGGCGAGCGCGGGAGCTGCCGAACGCGTCGTCGACGACCGGGTCTTCCGACGGAGCGCGACCGGTGTCGGTGACGCCAAGGTGTTCCGTCACGACGGGGTGCCGACAGTTGAGTTCGGCTTCGGCACACAGACAGTCCACGGGACCGACGAGTTCACCACGACCACGGCGCTGGCGCGCAACGCCGTCAGCTACGGCACGCTCCCGGTGTTTTACGGGCGACTCAGCGGCGAGGATGGATGATCCCTGCCGCCGGGGGGCCGACCGTTGCTCTCGTGACGCTCGTCATCCTCGTCGCCGGCGCGACGAACGGCCTCGCCGGCTTCGGCTTCGCCGTCGTCGGAACGATGGCGCTGGCGACGCTTGTCGACCCGACGACCGCGGTCGTGTTCATGATCCTGCCGATCCTGTCGGTGAATCTCTCGCTGGTGCGGGATCTCTCCCGCGAGGAGCTCCGGGACTGTAGTCGACGGTTCGCCCCGCTCATCGCCGCCGCGCTGGTCGGCACCGTGGTCGGGATGGCTGTTCTCGGCAGCATCCCGAGTGGCCCGCTGCGCGTCGGGCTCGGCGTGCTGACGCTCGGATTCGTCGCGACGGCCCAGCGGCTGGTTCCGCTCCCGGAGTGGCCGTCGGGCGGGACGAGGCTCGGTCACAGCCGCGTCGGAATGGTCGGCGTCGGCGGAGTTTCGGGACTGCTCTTCGGCGGGACGAACGTCGGCGTCCAGCTCATCGCCTATCTCCGCAGCTTCGACATCTCTCATGGCGTATTCGTCGGCGTTGCCGCGCTCGTTTTTCTGGGCCTCAACGGGGTTCGTGTCGCCGTCGCGGGAATCTTCGGCCTGTACCCGAGTCGACTCGTCCTGCTCGCTTCGGTCGTCGCGGCGGTTCCGGCCGTGCTCGGTGTCTCCGTCGGGAAGCGGCTTCGCGGGGCCGTGGGCGAACGGGCTCGCAGAGCCGTCGTGTTTGGCCTGCTCACTGTTATCGGCGTCCGGCTGATCGCCGGCGGCCTCGGACTGTTTTAGTTCAGTTGTCGAATAATTCGAGCGAGTATACCCGCTTTCTGGCGTCCATGAACGAGATGCGGGAGCTCACGATCCCATTCTCCTCGAGCTGGCCGAGCGCGTACCGGACGGTTCGCTGCGGGAGCAACGTCGACTCGGCGAGCCCTGACTGCGTCTGTTCGTCCTCATACTCGAGTGTCTTCGCGACGAGCTTCGCGCTCGGATGGAGCTCTTCGAGTGGCGTAGACGAGTCCTGCATCCGGAGGGATTGCTGGTTCGGCACATTACTCATCTAAGGTGTGGAACTATCTTAACGTCCTATCGGACATGCGTTGACAACACATAGGCGGCCACAGACCGGAGAGATACAGCGGACACATAGTAGCCGTCGCTCAATCGTTGCAATCGGACGACCGAAGCGTTCCTTTCCGTGTTCGCGTCGGACGTGGAGTCCCGGTGACCGAACACGACCGGAATGAGGACGCCGGGGCAGTGCTTACCGAGATGCTCGCAGAGACTGACTCGATGTTGACGTTGGGCACCACCGTCGACGACTTTATGCGTGGTTTTGAGCTTTGAGATAGATGATTGTGCCAGCAGGCCGCTATTGAGGCGGCTGATTAACTCCTTGATGCTGTATTTCGCGTACTCGATTATTCTGGGTCCATCTCGTATCCTCTATGACTCATTCGCGCCGTCCATTCAGCACGGCTCCTGCGACATCATCTGCATCTGACAGAACTCGCCACGGTAACTACGCCAGCCCTATCGAACGAAATCTGACCGATTAGCACACCGCAGTTGGTGTTGCATACAGAGGGCGGATGCAGCAGAGTACCGGAATACAGCTGACTCCCAGCGTACTATTCGAAGCGCTTCTTATTTTTTACTCCATGCCCAAGATGTCGACTTCCTCACCCGAGTTTATTACCCCCGTCTCGATCCTGCCAGCCGCTTCGAGCTTTGCGTCGTCGGATAGCTCTCGGGCACCGGCGAGATGGACGAGCGGGGCGTCCAGGGCGGTGGTGCTCAGATAGCCAGCCCCCTCGTCGCCGTCATCGCTCGGTTTCCCCATGACCTTGACGTTCACGGCGTTGAGTCCCTTGCGCCCCTCGTCGGTCTGGAACGCTTTCGGCGAATACCCCGACGCAGCCGCTATCGATTCGATCAGTTCCGGTTTGTTCATGCCGGCAATCTGTCCCTGACCGCTCCCGACGCTCGACCCGTGCTCGCTTCGGCCGCGCGAGAACTGCTCGACGATGCGGTCGTCGATGTTTCCGCTCTCGACGTCTTCGGCGGTCATCCTCGCAACCTCGGTCGGCCCCTCCTCGAACAGCAGGGTCACCGAATCGTCGTACAGTGCGCCCTCGTCGAGTATCCACCCACCGGCGAAGATGACCTGGTCGTCGTGGATGAGCCGCCGAACGAAGAACAACCCAGGCAGCGGACACGGACAGTCCGCGGGTGTCACGGCCACGGGACAGACCAGGGTTTGGCTCACCGACGCCAGGAGGCCGTCGTCGTCCGAGTCAGGGTCCAGGGTGACCGGCGGCCACGAGTCGAGGCTCGTCGGTTCCCGGAGGGTGCCGTCGGCGGCGACGAAGACGCACTTCCCGTCGGTGTCGGCCGACGCCGGCGCGCCGCTGACGACGGCGCCGTCCTCGGTGCTGTAGCCGACGATGGCTCGGTTTGCGGTGCGGTAGGTGTCGAGCGTCGCGGAGAGGAGCTCCTGACAGGCGATCTCCCTGTGGAGTGAGACGGGCCCATCCATCTGGACACAGCCGTCGTCGTCGTACTCGATCCCCTGCGGGCGGTATCTGTTGTGAAATGGCGTGTGTCGGCCGCCCTCCTCGTGCGATGCGGCGACATAGCTGAGCACGCGCCCCGGCGTGAGTTCCCCGGCCAGCGAGCCGCGGTCGCCCGGTAGTTTGGCGTCGGGCAGACAGACGGTAAAGCGCTCGCCGATGGTCGGGTCGTCCCGCATGTACCGGATGATGTCTGCGAATTTCGGTCTCCCCGGACGGCGTTCGACGAGTTCGTCGTCGAGGCGTTCGATATCCCCGAGAACGACCTCATCGACGCCCGCGACCTCTCTCAGTGCCACGGTCCAGTTCTCCTCATCGACGGCATCGCTGGCTCGCCGAACGCCCTCCACGCGAATATCGGAGTTCTCCCGGATAGTCTCACAGACACCGGTCCCGCATTTGTCGAGGGCCGGTCGGAGCGCGTTCTCCGTGGCGTCGATGAACGCATCGAGCGCGCGCTTCGCCTCGGCCTGCTTGCGTCGCTCCACGGCGTCCCGTGCGATGGCGACGGAGGCCACTAGGTCCAGTTCGACGTTGAGAATCCCCACGAGGACATCGCCGTCCTCGTCGTCATCGTCCTCGTCGTCGGGGCCGACCCACCACTCGAATTTGTTCGAGCGTGAGGAATTGTAATCCTGAGCCTCCGATTTCCGACTGGGTTTGTTCGATCGGGAGGCGTTGTAGTCCTGGGCTTTCGTGTCGCCGCTGGTGGCCCAGCCTTCGAGGTCGATTGCTTGGCCTTCGGCACGGGCCGTCGCCGGCACCTGTCGAACGTCGCCCGAGCCGGTGCGGAAGACCTGTGGCTCGTCGCTTTCGGCGTGGCTGTCGGTAGTGGCGGCGGTGCTGAGGAACTGCAGGTCGGCGGGCATCTGGGCCCCAGAGAGACTGGCCGACGAGGCCGAGGCTGGCCGGCCGAGATAAAACGCCGCCGGTGCGGACGCCGTTGTGCCGACCACCTGCTCACCGGCGCGGTCCATTAGTCCATCGAGGGCGGCACAGCCGGCCAACCCGGTGAGTGCGACCGTGCCGCCGGCGGCCAGCACTGTTCGTCTCGTCGGGTTGAACGCGTCACTCCCACGATCCCGGCCGCTCCCGTCACTCGATGAACTATTCATATCAGCTAATATATACGCAGACCAAGTATATAAGGTAGTATGTGATAACAAAGTGAGCTTTTGACACGCCTACGGGGATTCGGGTGCGTTTGCCCGGGTCAAAAATGGCTGCCTTGGGGGCGGTGACAGCCTCTCACACGATCGCCACCATCATATCATACATGATATGTGAACCGTAGACAGCAGGCTCGCTACGAATCAGTAGCTGCTGTGGCATTCGTTAAGGAGACTACGCAAGATGTGAGACGTCGTCCGGCTCCTCGACGTCGTCGAACTCGCCACGCTCGACCGGCTGCCAGCCATCACCTGGCGCCGGACTCCACCAGTCGATCTCATAGGCACCCGGTGCGCCGAGGATTTTCACCCGTGCCGAGCCGTCAGGCAGGTCGCGACGGAGCTTCTCGTCGACGTGAAGGTTCCACGTCGAGTCGGTGTCGAAGCACGCGAGCACAGCCTCCTCGTAGCCACGGTCTTCTCGGGACTCTCGGAGGATGACCTGCGTGTTACAGTTCTTGCAGAACACTCCCTCGAAGGGAATGTGGGTGAACACTTCCTGCCCGCAGACGGGGCACCAGAGGAACTCGAACAGTGCCTCGCTGTGTCGGTCGAGTACTTCGAGACTCATTGTTGGACCGACCCGGTTCGACCGGGTCACTCTCTCCGCCCCGGCCGAAAAACACCCTGCGTGTGTACGTTCTCAGCGTTCAGGGCCGTAGACGATGCGCGAGGGGGCTTCGTACCCACAGTCCGGACAGTCGTACCACCGCTGTACCTTCGCTCCATCAGCTGTCTTCTCACCGACGAGGACGTCGTCGTTTGGACACTCCGGACAGTTCAGTTCGGGCGCTGGCCGCTCCCGAAGCGCATCCCGGAACGTTGTCGCCTCCTTCGTCTCGAAGCCTCGCGACCAGATCGGGTAGCCGTCGACGAGGATCGCCCCGCGCCACTTGTACCGGTATGAGTCCGGCGCCCGGTGTAGGACGGCGCGTGCTCCGGTCTCGGTGTTCCGATACGCGAGGGTTGGTGAGCGACTCTCTCGTGACCAGTTGGTGATTCGTGGCATCGTCGGTTAGAAGTGAACGTCTGCGGGGACGATCCAGAGCGTCTGGCTGTCCTCGTCTTCCTCGAGGACTCGCTCGAGCTGATCCCGATGTCGAATCCCCTGTGCGTGCTGGTCGTACATCGGGATCGAGGGCCCTTCGTATGCGCCGACCTGGTGGAACGCGTGGCGGGCGAGGTCCTCGTCGCGCATGATCGCCTCGTCGCTGAGCTCGTCGAGCGCCTCCTTCACGCGGTCGAGATTCCGCTGAAACTCTTCCTTTGTGGCGTCCCAGGCTCGATCGAGCAGTTCACCGCCCTCCTCTGAGTTGATGGGTGCTGCCGTCGGCAGATCTCCCCAGCGAGCCTTCCCGGCGACCGTCGTATCCTCTTCGTCGAAGGTCACGAAGTAATCGAAGACGGCACAAGAATGCGGCTCAGCGCCGACTAACCGATTGAAAACTGCCTTCCCCGCAGCTAACGCTTCGTCTTCTGTCGATGCCTCAACGAGCGCGTAGATGACCATATGCATCTTTGTTCACCTCGGAGCGCCGACTCACCGGGCACTGCTCAGCTTTGTCTGCTCGGTGCGCCGGCACCCATCGCCGGCGCTCGAAAAACTCGCTTCGAGAGACCGGGTTCAGGAGTCGCGTGTCCGCTCGACAGTGATCGTCAGATTGCCCGACTCGTAGTCGGCCTCGAAATCGACGCTGAACGCGTCGGAGTCGTAGGCGGCGTGGTAGGCACGGTGCAGTTCGAGCGACCCGGTCGCCTTGAAGTGGAAGAACGCAGCCGAGGTGTAGGGCTTGCTCTGGGTTTCGACCTGCGTCTCGACAGAGGCCGGGAGCGCGATTTGTGGTGTGTCCGTGTCGATACTCGCAGCGAACGCCTTCGCTTCCTCGACAGTCGTCTGCGAATGTGCGGGCGTCTCACCGGTTAGCACGTTCACCGGTGTCTCGGTATCGTCGGTGAACAGGACATCGTGGAAGGTGCGGGTCCCGAGGACTGCGTCGGGACCTAACTCGTAATCGTGGAATGGGTCGTCGTCTGGTTTCTCGGACATCCAATCACGAGCCCACGGTGGGGCTCAGTCCTTTCTGCCCCAGAAAACCACCATCTGCTTCGACGCAGATCGGCCTACGAGCGGCTGAGTGTCGCGTCCGGTGACGGTGTTTCACCGCTCGGGATGCGCAACTCCTGCCGCTTCCCGACCCACTCGCCGAGTTTTTGCTTGAGGTACTGGCGAGCCGTCGACTGGGTGAACACACCCTTGTCGACCATATCGCCGACGACGTTCTTCAGCGCCCGGAACTGCCCCTTCAGATGGCCGTCGCCGACCGGCTCGCCGTCGTGCCACCGAACGGTCGCGAGCGCCCCGTTCCCGACCGTCTCACCGTGGTCGACTGTCTCCGAATCGTACTGCAGGCCGAACCACAGCGTCCGGTAGGCGGTCACCTCGAAGGTCGGAGACACCACGTAGAACGCCTCGTGATGGAGGTAGTCGAGATGGTCAGCGATGATCTCCTCGAGGATGAGGTCGGTGGCGTGGGGCTTCGGCTCGACGACCGTCGATGGGCGGTCTTCTCCGGTGAGGTAGCCGTCGACGGCATCTGCCTCGAGGCCATCGGCCAGTTCCGCCAGCAGCTGTTTCGCCCACTTGGAGTCGGTGTCGTCGCCACCGAACGGCGATTCAGCCGAAATTCGGCGCTTGAGCTTGAGGTTTGCTGCACCCCAGTGGCTGTAGTGGAGCGTGTATTGTCCGTCCGTGCGTTCGTACGCAACAAGTGCGCGATGTCCCATCGAGCAATCACCTCACAGGGCGACCGCGACTGGATCGCCCCGCACCCCTCCCGGGGGACGAACAACGCTACCAGTAGTTGCTATCGAGGCTTCTTTATTCGGGATGAGTAGTGAAATCGGGGCGGCTAAATCGGTAAGTAGAATTGCTTAGTTATTTGAACGAAGTCAGTGTAAATGCGTGTATGGATATTGACGCCGGCGAGTTCAAGAAGAACATAGAGAAGGCGTTAGAGGAGCAGTCAGGGCTCCGGATGAACGAGCAGAATGAGATCCCGTTCGAGCAATTGTTCACAGAGGAGTTCATGCAGCTGTACACAGAATTCGACTCTTTCGAAGCGTTGCTTGAGGCAAGTCAATGGGATGTTGAGGACGAGGACAATTTCGAGGCCATCCCGGAGGATGAGTTCGATACCTATGTCGACGAGCACACGGATTTCCCATCGTGGGAAGTTATGTCTCAGACTGCGGCTCAGCGGTTCCTTGAACGTCAATTCAACTGAAGTGGGTTACTGACTGACCTGCCGCCCGAGCTTGGTGATCTCCGCCTCACTGTACCCGCCGTCACTCGAATTGATGTAGGCTTGTGTCTCGACGTATCCTTTCTCTCGGAGCAACCAGAGGTTATGATCCACGACGTCTGACGACCGGCCCACTGCCTCAATCAACTCGTCACGATCAACCCGTGGATAGGTAGGATCCGATCGGTATGACTGGAGTAACACGTCCAGGATTTCATCCTGAACCGCGTCATCCAATAAGAGTTCCTCACCCAACTCTTTTGCTCGCCACAGCGTCGTCGGTGTAATCGTCAGTGACCGCTTCCCTGGCCGCCGCTTGAAGAACCCATCATCCTTTGAGAACCGCCACACCTTATCGATCACGTCCTCATCAACGTCCTCGAATTCATCGTTGAGATAGCTGCGTAGCCGTTCACCTTGTGGACTCGGCCAGAACGTAAACGGCTGCTCTGTAAACCTACGATATGACTCACGGATCAATTCATTCTGGACCCGCCGCTCGGTCGCCGATAACCCCTCTGTCGCACCTACGTCATGCTCCGTCGATGCCCCATCTCCATCCCCATTCACCACATCGTCACTGGTATCGGACCGATCAGTCCCGTCCACGTACTCGCCAGCGTCCTCCGGCTCGACTCTATTGTTCGACGTGTTGTGGACTTGGATCGCTAGAATACCCAGAGTGCCTAACATACCGATCACACCAGCAATCTCCACGAGCGAAAAAGGTGTATAGACGGTTCCGATCCCTGCGAGAATCAAGGCAGCAAGCCAGGCAAGGATGAGCTTCCCGATGAACCGCTCAGTCACGTACTGCCCAACCGACATCCTATCACTGCAAGTATTCACAGACCAGTATTATAAGTCGTAGGAGAGCAGCCTCAATCAGACATACCCACCTGATTTTTCAAGAGTTGCTGAGAAGTACCGAATTATGAGTCAAAACGACAGGACATCTTGGTTCATCGATTCCGAGGGGCCAAATGAGGAGGCTGTCGAACTGGCCTTCGCGTGGGTGCAACAGCTCGGTGAGCAGCATGAAGAGAAACGAGATGCTGTCTTGGCAGTAAACACGAAAAAGCAGCTGGACGGTGTCGTATCTACTGTGATCGGTGACCAGGCAGCAAAGGCGTTGAATAAAAAGAAGCCGGTCGGCGTCGGTGAAGCAGAGATCCAGCTGATGACGAAACGGATTGATCCATCGGGGTGGCAAAGCGGTCCTGTCCTTGCTATCTACCCAGACAAAGACCTGCTGGACAAGATTGACGGAATGTATGGTGTGACCGATGTGCTCGTCGTGCCTTGGTCGAAGGACACCGTCCAGTTCTGGATCGATACCTGGGGCGCGTCAGCACTCCAATCAGATGCGAGTGGCGATGCACCAGAAATCGATAATCCGGTCGCCAAGGAAGCTGTCGACACGCTCGATGCATTGGTCAACACCTCGACTGGGATCACGCATTCGTCAGATCGTGCTACCTGTATCGAGATCTTCAAAACCCTCCATAGCAACGGCATCAGCTTCGATCCTGAAGCAATCAGAGCCTGGTTAGTCGCTGAAAAAGGCTGGGACCCGGATTATGCCGATGACGTAAAAGAGGTCGCCGAAGGCGTCCAAACGGGGAAACGCTTCCAGTACGACTCTGGCCGTCTTAGCAACGACATTATGAACCAGTGGAAAGACGCCGCAAATGTTAATTAATCCAATATAACTGCCGGAGATCGTTTTCACTCCGTTTGCTCACGTCCCTGTAGTGACCGCTCTGATGCATCTATGCTCTGTACTGACCAGCTGTTTCAGCTCTCACTCTAAATAAAGAAACAGTATCGGAAACTACTGCTACTCGTCGATCGGGTCGGGGGAACTGAGGTCCGCGTGGAGGACTTCGCCGTCGCGAACGACGTACCGCTTGGCCAGGACTGGGAAGCGGCACTTGGTGAACCCCGCCGTCTGGATATCGAACTCTTCGTCGGCTTCGAGGTGGTTGGCGAGTTCTCGCAGGAATTCGTGGGTCACGATGCCGCCCTCGTAGTCCGGGAGGCCGTTCTCCCGCGCCTCGTACACCTCGAAGTCGTCGTACCCCCAGATGGTGAGCTCTCCGTCTTCGGTAACCTCCCAGTCGAGCGTCCCGAAGCAGTAGCTCTCACAGAGTTCGCGGACTGCCTGTGGATCCGATACGATCGCGCCGGTCGACGTCGTTGCAGCTTGTAGTGTGGCCATATCTGGACTTCACGGGGTCGCCCCCGCACCCCTGTCGGGGGCGATAAACCAACGTGAGAGGTGCCTCCCTGGGCGTGGTCGGCGACTCCAGTTAGGAGTCTGCGTGGGCGTCCGCCCCGGCTCCCGTCGCCCGGCCGCGTGAGAAGGCTCACCTCTTCCTGGAGGTCTCTCGCGGTCTCGACTCGCTCTCGATCCGCGTCGTCCAACCGGTCGACGTCAAGTCGGTTGAGATTGCTGAGTACACGATGCATCCGGTAGCCCTGTTTGAACTGTTGGTCCATCGGAAGTACCTCACTACTCGCCGGCGCGAAAAGACTCCTCATGAGACTGTCGTCGGGGTTGGAGGAGGTCACGACCTTAACCAACGACCCTAGATTCTACTCGCAGGCTGTTGGTTAACCGATGCCCAGTCATACCGCTACTCAAGACTGGGTCCGTAGCGAACCGAGCCACACACCCGGCACTCCCAGATCGGTTGTCCCGTCCACGCCTCATCCGGGACCGATTCATGGGTCTTGAACCGATGGTCGGTCGCCCATCCACAGTTTTGACAGTCGAGTTCCTGCGACGTCGATACCGACGATACCTGGCTCTCAGCCACAGCCTCGCCAGCGGATTCGGTGAGCGCTATCGCTGGAACCAGCCACACCGTATCGTCGGCGTCATCGAGGATCTCAGTGAGACGCGACGCGTCGCGGATGCCGTCCCCACGCTGGTCGTAGAGCCGCGTCGGGGCCTGCTCCTGACGCTCCGACGCTCCCTGCCCGTTCCAGCCTATCCGGTCACGGGCGGCGCTGAGAAGCCGCTCTCCCTCCTCTGACGCCACCTGTACCGCGTCGGGGAGTGAGGGCCATTGCTCGGCCAGCTGGCGCGCCGGCGCCTCGTCGAGATCGTAGATGAGCGTATAGTCGTCGACGGCCGGCTCCGCCTCGTTGGCAGAGAGGAGGTTCGCCGCGGCGCCGCCTTTCGCGACGGCGCCGTAGAACGTGGTCGACTCGACCACCAGGTGGACGATGCCGAGAAACGTCGTCGACGCTGCCTCTTCCGTGCTAATGGCGTCACTTCCGAGATGGTTTGTGAGACAGAACCGGCATTTCGTCTGGCCGTCTGGGACTGACGCCCCACACGACTGGCACCCTCCGTCGGTTACCGTCGACGCATCGGGGTAGCCACCAGAGCTCGTCGCGACGCGTTGCCGTCGGGGGTCACCGTCACACCCGTCGTCCAGCCTCGTGTCCGGAACGTGGGACGCCTCGCCGGTCGGCCGCAGTTCCTCGAAGTCTAGATATTGATCACTCATCGATTGACTCATGGATTGTCCCGGCTTCGTATTTCAACTTCAGGTGTACCGTGCTCCCTGCCGTCTTCCGTCTATAGCAGATCTCATGAACTCAGCTATGGGAACATCTTATACTTCATGAGGCCGTAGAGCGTAGCAACGACGATTCACATGAGCAGCAACGACACCAAGCACGTCCAAACCGAGCTAAGTGAGGACGAATACGAACGGTTCCGCGAGTTTGCGAGGGAACACGGGCTGTCGCTCAAGGAAGCCGGACACGAGGCGCTCATCGAGTGGGTCGAACGACAGCAGCGGGCGGATCCAAACGACCCAGCGTTTACTGTCCTTGACGATCTTGAGGAGGAGTCGCTTCCAGCGTCGGCAGAAACGGACGCTTGCGAGGAAGCCGATCTCGTCGACGAGTGGCACGGAGGCGACGAATCGTTCACGCTCGCCGACGATCCGTCCGCACAATCCTGACCACGGATGGCAGACCCGGTCGAAACACCGATCGGGACGGTCACGGCAGAGCATTTCCGCCCGGGCCACGTTCGACATCAGGTCGTCGTCGGCCCGAAGTTCCTCTACGCACTGTTCAACCCTCGTGATCAGATGCATGCGGTTTCACGAGCCTTCATGGCGTTCGTTCGCGACGGCAACCTCCCCTATCGTCGACTCATCGTCAACGATCACATCGTCGACGAGGCGGCCACGCGGCTGAAAAAGCAGGCCTCGATGCGGAACGCAGCGTCGTTCCTGATGACACTCGGCGAGAGCACGCTCTATCAGTTCGAAGGCGTCTCTGCGGACGTCTTCGATGCCGCCAAAACAATGTTCGTCGAGTGGACCGACCTGGATGCCTCTTTCACCGACTTCGTCGTCGCCGCACACATGGACGAATTGGAGGTCGATCACATCCTCACCTACGACCGGCATTACGATGCGTTCGATGTGACGACGCTCCCGTATCGCAGTCAGATCTAGAGGTGCCAAGCATGTCCGAATCCCCACAGAATGGCGTCCAGTCGTGGACTGAGTCGATGAGCCCACGCGAACGCATTCGGGCGGTCGCCGAGACGATTCGCGAACCCCGGTCGGTTAACTGGATCAGCGAGCAGGCCGACGCCGCCTGGAGCACGACCAACGAGGAGCTCCAGGATCTCGTCGACCAGGGCCAGCTGCGACGCGTCGAGGCCGGCGAGACGACGCGCTACCAGCCGGACTACACGCGACTGCTCTTCGAGGAAATCCGCACGCTCATCGAGGAGAACACGCGCGAGGACCTACGGAGCGAATTGGCCGCGATTACCGAGGAGATTGAGGAGTGGCAGTCGACCTACAATGTCGAGACATGGGAGGACCTCGAACAGTCGCTGGCTGAGGGGTCTCTCTCAAGTGACGAACTTCACGAACGCCGTGACGTGATTACGCGCTGGGAGGAGAATCGGGAAGACCGTCGCTTAATCAAGCACGCGTTGGCACTCTACTCGGATGTCGAAGCCGCTCGCGAACAGCGGATCAACGTGGCTGACCGCGCCACAAACTAATTCTCGCAATTTTCGAACCTCCGGGTGTAATCGAGGGCGACACAGCTACTTGCTGGATTGCTCGTTCATCTTTTTTCGGAGTTCGACCGCGGCCTTCTCGAAGTGTTCCGCGAGGAACGGTGTTCCCGACATCGCCCGTTCGTTGAGGAATGCGACGGCGTCAGTGACCGCATCAGCGTCGCGCTCCGCGGTCGCGACACAGCCGACGTACCCATCGAGTGCCCGACTGAACGCACTCGAGAAGTGGTCGTACGCACCGTCGACGCGCTCCATGTTGTCGTCGAGCGACTCGACGAGTGCCCGGTAGACGGTCGCCGCCGACGCGTACCGCCCCTGCTCGCGGTACTCGTTCGCGAGATCGAACCACTGCGCGAAGTCGATCGGCTCGAAGACGACGTGGTACTCGGGGTTTGTCTCTTCGAACCGCCGGTCTATCGAGGTGCGAAGTTCGTTGACCGACCGTCTCGTCGACTCGCCGACTCGGGCGAGAAATCGGTCGCGTAGATCCGCATCGGTTGCGAGTTCTTCACGCAGGAACGCGCGGAGGTCGTCGGCGTCGGCGCCATCAAGTACGGCGTCCAGTCGATCGCCTTCGTCTGGAGGTGGGTCGTCAACACACCGAAGCAATACGGCGACGACGTGCTTGCACGCTCCCGGCCCGTCATACGGACAGTCGCACCACGGGGCAAACCCGCCGGTGGCGAGGTCAACACGAACATCGTACTGACGGCTGCCGCTCACGACGGCGGTGACGGTGCTGTCGGAACGGTGAATCTCGCAGATACGACCATCAGCGAGGTATCGTTCGCCGCGTTCGAAGACCGCGTCCGTGCAGATGTCCCGAACTGAGTCCTCGGTTGTGTCCATGTGCATGGACAGACTTCTAGCGCAAACGGGAAAACCGATACGTCACTCTCGCTTTCGCTCCGGATTGGAAGGGTCTCGCTCTGCGAGGAGCCACAATTATTCGGTGGCGAGTTCGTCGTAGATTTCCTCGTGCTCGTCGAGGTCCTGGCGGCCGAGGAACCGGATGAGATACTGCCGTGCCTCCTTGGGAGACATCTCATCCAGACTCTCGGGAGGGTCACTTCTACTGATCATCCTCACGGCGGGTTTGATACGCTATTCAGCTGGTCGATGTCGTCGTCCTCGTACGCTGCTCGCCACATCGCGTGAACTGCACGGGTCACGAGTGACACCTCGGTCACGTCGATACAGGACGGTTCGGCTGCCGTTGTGGTGGCCTCGGGCGGGGGATGGAAATGGATCTCGGGAGAGTGGGTATTCGGGTGCCGATCGAAGCGCCAATTGACATCCGTGCTATCGACGTAATGGAACGAATACATCCCCAGTTCACTCCATTGGATATCGAGCCGAGCGCTCTCGGCGTCGCCAAGCCCGTCGCTGAGACTGATCTGCAGCTCCCTAGGGGCGACGACGTCATCGTACGACGTTGCGTCGACTAACGGTTCGAGTTCGAGCCAGAGGTCACGAATCCGCTGGAGCGCCGGGAGATAGATCGGTCCGAACTCGCCGGCACGGTCGTCGTTGCTCATACAGCGAGCTGGTGGCTGGCCTCGTCGTAGGCGAGTGCTGCTTGGGCGACCGCGAGATTCTGTCGTGTCGTTCGCCACGCGGTGAGGTCGTCCCACCCCTCCGTCTCGTCGGCGTCGAGTTGCTGGGCGAGTTCCTCCGGAGACACCACGTCGTAGCGATCCTCGTAGCGCCGGATCTTGGCTTTCATCTCCTTGATGCCCTCGAGCAACTCCGTTCGGTTGGTTTCCTCACGAAGCTCACGGATCCGGGACATCAGAACCCGGTCGCTGTTTCGCTTGTACAGCGTTGTTTGGCCGTCTTGGTCCGTCTCGACGAACCCGGTGTTCACGAGCGCCTTGCAGTGCCGACGGGCCGTCGGCTCGCTCACGAGGGCGCGGTCGGCGATCTCGGCTGCTGACTGTCCCTCGTGGGTTTGTTCGACGATTTCGTACACCCGCTCGAATGGTGTGGTGTCTGCTTTCCAGTCCGCTTTGACCTGCTCGTTGATGTCATCCCACGTCTCGGTCATACTGGGTGCTACGCCCCCTAGGAACAAATAATTTCCTGGGAAAACTATTCATTCCAACAGTGCAGTACAGAGGCGTTGTCAGGCTATCTGCTCCTCTAACGTCTCCTGATGCGTCCGAACCGTGGTTGGCGTGACGTCCCCGGACTCGGCAACGTCACGTTGCGTCAGCCATCGCCCCTCCTCGCGACCGGCCTTGTAGAGGCAGGCCGCTGCGAACCCGGCCGGATGGACGCCGGTCGTGACGCCGCGCTCTTCAGCTTGCTCCGCGAGGGTTCGGGCCCGCTGTCGGATCTTGTCCGGACACTCTAGGTCTGAGGCGAGTCGCGGCACGAACATGCTTGGGGAGACGGGCTCGGCGGGGAGGTCCAGCTCTTCGTTCAGCGTATTGTACGCGTTCGTGACCCGTGACTCCGCGACGCGGGCCACTTCGCTGACGTCATCTACCAACCGCGAGCGACCGTTGCACCGGCAGGCTCCGTACACGCTGGCCGCGGCGATGGCCTCGATGGATCTGCCTCGAAGCAGATCCTCGTTCTGGGCGCTCCGGAAGAGCTGACACGCCTGGTTACGAACCGAATCAGAGAGTTCGAGCGCACTCGCCAACCGACGCACCTCGCCCAGTCCGTGGGCGAGATTCCGTTCTGCTTTCGAACGCCAGCGGCCACGGGTCTGCTCACGGCGCATCCGCGCGAGTCGACGCCGCTTCTGCCCGGAGATCTCGTTCCCCTTCGCGTCGGTGCCGCGACCGATTTCCGTCGACAGGCCGCGATCGTGGCGGGCCGCAGTGAGTGAACCGTCCGTTCGTTCGCACTTCTCGTCGTCGTACGCTCGTCACTCCGGCCCGTGATCGATACGCTGGTCGTCGATGACCAAGCCACAGCCCTCGCAGACGGTTTCGACCACGTTCGTCCTGATCGGCCGTCGCACTCGGGACATTGATTCGCGCTCGACAATGCTCGGACGTCCTCGTCCAAGCCAGTTTCGTAGATGTCACTGGTTGCCATCGTACCGATGTTGTTGTGTAGATGTAGTTACTCTGCGAGTGGGAGCTGGACAACGAAGACGGCGCCTCTCGGCTCATTGTCTTCCACCCAGATCTCGCCACCATACTCAGTGACAAGCGTATCAACGAGATAGAGACCGATTCCGGTGCCGGGACTTCCGAGCCCCCGTTGCCCTTTGCCGAAAACGGTCACTTTGTGATCGTCAGGAATTCCGGGTCCGTTGTCGGCGATACGAACTTCCACTTCGTCGTCGCGGACCGCACACGAAACCTCGATATGAGGCGTCTCCACGTCGTTGTGTTGGACAGCGTTGTTGAGGAGATTCCGGAAAGCCGAACTGAGCATACTGTTGGCAGCGACCTCCACGTCGGGCGGCGAGTTCTCCAGTATGAACTCTGCCTCCGGGAAGGATTCCTCGCGAAGCGACAGCTCGGTTTCCAAGACCGAACCCAGTGGCACGGGTTCCACGGTGAGCGCTTCATCCGAGACCACCGTTTCCACGTACTCACGCGCAACCTCGGTCAGTTCAACGACGTGGTCTCCGCTGGCGAGAATCTTCTGCAGGTATTCGCGGCCCTCGTCGTCGACGTGGTCTTCGAGCATTTCTGCCCAGCCGAGCACGACCGCCATATCGTTGCGGATATCGTGTCGAACGATCCGATTCAACAGTTCGAGCTCTTGTTCGCGTCGTTTTTGATCTGTGATGTCGGTGGAAATGCCGACGATCTCCGATACATTTCCTGCCTCATCTCGTAGCATCACTTGCCGATTAAGCGTCCATCGAATCGAGCCATCCGGGCGGACGACACGCCCCTCATACTCCGTGTCACGGAGTTCGCGAGTAGATTCCTCGATATTCGCGCGAACACGATCTCGGTCCTCGGGATGAATAGTCTCAACTAGTTTACTGATGTCCTCTTTAATTTCGTCGGGGGGATCCTCCAGATTTCCTCGAAGCCAGCACTGATGTACTCGAATTCCCCGGGTTCGGACGCCGTCCAGAGGGCAACGCCGTCCAGTTCATCAAATAGCGACCGAAAATCGCGACGCTTCCCAAGCGATTCATTCCTCATACTGCATTCTGTAGCCCAAATTGTATAAATTCTGGTTAGGAACTCTCGACTCGCCGAGCGTTCGCCAGCCAGTTCCGGTGAGTGGGACGTCGGCGAGCTTTGCTCACCGGAAGGCGGCAGCGGCGAGCGGGGCGGGCCGGTACGTACGCACCTGTCCGGCCGATCACGTCGATCGGGGGACCATCGACAGGCCTGGCGGACTCAGCAAGGGTGAGGCCGTCTCGGCCACCGGGAGACTACGTCTCCCGAGCACACGGCGCGAAGCGCCGCGAACGTCCCCCGACCCCGCAAGCGACGCGAGAGCTTCGCTCTCGCTAGTCCTCAGGCTCCACCTGAGGGCACCGCAGGCACGAGGCGCGCAGCGGCGTTCTCGTGAGCGGAGTTCCCGCGAGTGCAACGAGCGGGAGCACGGAAGACGAGCGGAGCGAGTCTTCAGGAGCCAACGAGAGCCAGCGAGACGCAGTCTCGCGCGGTCGCGGGACGTTGAGCAACGGGAGAGCAAAACTCTCCCGAGCTAACGGGCAGCGACGCCGCCCGTGAACGGCCGAGGGCTTTCAAAGACGCCTAGGGGCCTGTGTTCAGCTCACTGAGAACCTGCGTTGCGACAGTTCCGATCCGAACGCCATCGAGTGCCGCCACATCGTGATCTGCAGCGGCCGTCCGAAACGGGACGCCGTCGACGAGGACCCGGTGGATGACCGCCCGAACGACTGCGTCCCCGTATCGATCGACAACCGTGGCCATCGCTTCATCGAGATGTGCATCCGGGTGATCCGTTCGCGGGGGAGCCGCACGGTCGAGCAGCCGCTCACAAACCCTGTCGACAGATGTATGCGCGGGATTGCCAGTTCGTTCATGGACGTCGTACACGGTCGCGTGATTGGTCATTCCTCGGCCGGTGGTTCAAGATACGTTCCGAGTGCGTCGACGACGGTTTGGACGAACGACTCCTCGAGGCGGCCCTGCCGTCGAACAATCGCGGCGTGCTTCGGCGACGCGATGGCCCACGGCGAGGCGTAACTCTGCCTGGGCATCCCGCCCTCGACCCAGTCGGCGTCGTCGAGGGGAATCCCCTCGTCGTGGGGCGTCGTGGTTAGTGTGACCGTCATGTACTCCTCTTCACCGAATGGATGCGTGTCGTTGTTGCAGATGAGCCACGGCCGCGGGTTCTCTCTCGACTTGAACGGGTCTGGGCCCCAGACGACATCCCCGCGCTGATAGCTCATTCAGTATCCTCGTCCGCGTCGTCGACGGCGTGCTCCAACCACTCCTCGATGTCCTCCTCACCGAAGCGTTCGTTGGCCGCTCGCGTACTCTCGAGCATACTGGCGTACGCGGCGACGTCATCGACCTCACCGAGCGCCCAGTAATTGCCCTTGTGCCGGACGAGCCCTCGGTCTTCGAGGCGGGAGAGGACGACGCTGATGCTCCCTGCTTTGACGTCAGTTGCGTCGCGAATCTCGCTCTGGGTGAACGCCTGCTCGGGATGCGTAGCGAGGAACCGCATCACGCGGTCTGCGTTCGTCTCTCCGGAGTGCTGGAGGCGGTCCTCGGGGGAGGATTCGAAGGTCTCGATGTCGATGGGCATATGTATTTCTTTGTCGGTGAGTGTATTAGATGTATCGACGTATTTCAACATGATGGTGCCTGCAGCCATCGGGTGAGAAACCAGGTAGCTACTGCTCAATTATATGCTCCTCGAGGTCGCGCGTCCAGTATGTCGCGAGTCCGCCCGGGCTACACCGCTCTCACAGCTGTAATGGGCCTTCGAGGTGGCCGAGTTCGACACGGAAGCGCGTGAGCCTGGCGGGATCTCCGGTCCCACTGGAAGTCGACGTAAAACGCCGTCGACGCCGCGAGCGTGTCGAGGACGAGCTCCCAGCCGTCGCAAGCGTAATCATCACGCTTGTCGGGAAATCTGGCTCCGACTGGATCGCGCAGTCTACACAGAATGGGTGAGCGATCCGTTTATCCTGGCCCCAGGTATGTGTCTCACCGGCCTCGGTGCCGGGCGGAGCCTCGAAGGGGATAACCGACGGGGATTTGCTGCATTACTCGGTCTCCTTGTCGCCGTCGTGGCTTTGATGGTAACGAATTACTCCCCAAGATCCTCTAGCGCATCTCGATGGGTCCTGACAGTCGTCGACGAGACGTTGGCGGCGTCTGCGACCTCGGCTTGGGTCACGAATCGTCCCAGTTCACAGCCGGCCTTGTACAGACACGCTGCTGCGAACCCGGCTGGATTGACACCGTTGGTCAGGCCAGCGTTTTCTGCCTGGTCTGCGAGCTTTCGCGCCCGTTGTCGAATCGCATCCGAGCAATCGAGATCAGAGGCGAGTCGCGGAATGTATACACTCGGGAGGAGGGGTTTCGTCGGCAGGCCGAGTTCGGTGTTCAGCGCTGTATACGAACTCTGGACCCGCGACTGTGCAACTCGAGCCGACCCGGCCACGTCGGTGAGTGTGTGCGAGACGCCGGTACACCGACAGACACCGTACACGCAGGCCGCCGCCATCGCCTCGATCGATCGGCCACGGAGGAGGTCCGCCTCCTGGGCGCTCCGGAAGAGCTGGCACGCCTGGTCGCACATCGAATCTGGCATATCGACGGCGCTCGCGATTCGCTGGACCTCCCCCAGCCCCGCTGCGAGGTTTCGTTCGGCCTTGGTCTGAAATCGTCCCCGATTGTGTTCCCGCCGCAGTCGCCGAAGTTGTTCTCGCTTCTGTCCTGAGAGTGTATTCCCGTTTGCATCACGCTTCCGGCCGACTTCAGAGGAGAGTCCGCGGTCGTGTCGACGTGCCGAGAGTGGGGTGCCCGTGCGTTCACGGGCGTTCCGTTCCTCGCCGTCGAAGGAACGCCACTCCGGCCCGTGGTCGATTCGCTGATCGTCGACGACGGGCCCACAGTCTTCACAGACCGTCTCAGCCGAGTTCGTTCTGATCGTTCCCGTGCACTCGGGGCAAGTGGTTGGGTTGTCAGTCGATACATCCTCGTCGAATCGCCGCTCGTAGATCGGTCTCGTAGCCATGTGTGCCACGCGAGGCACCGTCTGGGCACCCCGCACCTATCCGGGGGCGAAAAACAACCGCGGACGTGGTGGTGTGCGAGCGAGGGTGATCGGCGGGTCACTCGGGAAGTTCTCGGCGACCGGTTCGGACACACTCCCAGCAGGGGAAGTCGTCGGGCAGGTCGTCGCACCCGCACTGTTCGGTGCCTGTCTCGTTGGTTCGGTCGACCGGTACAGTGGTGCGTGCTCCCCTCCCACCATCGGTGACGAGTCGCATTTTCACTGCGACGTCGAGAATTCGAGGTCGGATGGCGACGGCGATCCGATGTTTGCAGGGCCCGTCTGAGTGTTCGTCAGCGGGACATTCACAGGCAGTCGGAACGCCGTCGTCGACCGTTACTCTGTACTCGTGGGCCGCCTGATCGCGGTGGCTTCCGTTGCGAACCTGGACGTCGCCCTCGAGGAGTGCGAACTCGAAGGCTTCGTACTGGGCCCGTTTGAGGATACGATTCGTCGGATCGAGGGTGTCGAGAAGCGTTCGGGACATCGAGAGGGTGCGGACATGTTTACGCCGCACCTCTCTGGGGGTCGATAATCTCTCTCGCCAGCTTGTGGCGGTGTTCAGATAAGGATGAAGAGTGAGACGGAACGATTTTTGGCTGGTCTATGTCAGAAATCGCCCGCCTCATCTGAAGTAGCACCTGCTTGGAGTTAGATTCTCTTGAGCGAGAGGCCATGTTCAGATAAGCTGGTTGAAGCAGACGGCAAACGCTTGCAACCACGTCTCAGCAGTGGCCGGCGCAACGTGTCGGAAGTGGTTACCAAACGTCTGCGTGCGGCGCTTGAGCTTCTGAAACACTCGCTCGACGCTATTCCGATTTCCATGAGTAGTGAGAAGTCAAACAGGTCGAAACTCAGGCGCGTCTGACGGAAGGCTTGACGGGCCGCGTCGTGTCACTGACGGGAGCAAATCTGAGCTGAGAGAACAATAACTGTTACATTGACTAGTGATATTCTATACATTATAATTATTCGTGTCTAAAGAGTAGGATTCCTTCAACTAATGTTAATTGAATGCCAAATAATTGCCCTGCTATGGCTGAGGATTATTTTCGAAGGAGGTACGAGAAGGACGAGGGTCGATCGGGTAGCCCTGTCTTCGCAATGAACCGCCGAACGGTGTTCCAAGCGGCCCTGGTCTCGGTAGCGACCGGGGCACTGAGCGTGCTTGGCATCCCAGCTGAAGGCCAATCCGAGACGGTTGTCACTGCATCAGAGAACGGAGGAAGTGTCAAAGTGTCTCAACCCACGTGGAACGGTCAACCGGCGAATATTATCGACGGAGACGAATCCACGCAATGGCAGGTACAGGGGAACCCCAACACAATCTCCGTCGTCTTCACCCTGCAACAAGAAGCTAGAGTGACTGGGGATTATTTGAACATAAGTGGTACTGGAGGCGGCCGTGACGTAACTGGATACGAAGTACAAGCGAGAGACTCGAGTGATGATTCTTGGTCCACGGAGTGGGAGTTCAATGGGTCAGTTACCGACGACGGAAGCGGTGATATCTCGAACGAATTTGATTCGCCATTCACAGGGCGCGAATTTAGACTAGTAATCACCAGCCATAGTGCTCCCTCGCTCTGTTTCAGTTCCTGTGACGTCCCAATCGCTGAGTATAGGCTCTATGGGCAGTTTACAGAAGAGACGCAAACTACCCGGTCAGAACGTGACGGTGAAGCCAGCGCCGAGATAGATTCTTTCTCCGTTGCCGGCAGTAGTTTCTCACCGGGGGACACAATCGGGGCGACCACTACCGTAACGAACACTGGCGAAAATGGACACACCTTCTTCGTCGGATATTCGGCGACTCCAGATGGAAGTAACACCGTTTACGACAACGACGGATCGACCGGGTCGACGATTACACTTGCTGGAGGCGAAACTGGTAGTGTGGACCTCTCGGTAACCATCCCAGAAGACGCCCCGACCAGTGGGTACACGCTTCTGACGAGTGTATGGGCTGAGAGCGATAGAAACAGTCTCGAGACGCGCTTAGCCACTGCAGACGCCTCGGTCACCTTGGAAGGCACGACCACCACAACTTCGGGATCTTCTACGGACTTTCTCTCAGGGACCGTGGTCGACATCAATGAGAACCCTGTCAGTAATGTACAGGTCGAGGCGTATTTCCGAGCCGGAAGTGGAGCGGATTCGGAAGGCTCGACAATCGACCCTGGCGCCCAGTTCATTGGGTTAGCAACAACCGACGAGTCGGGAGTATTCGAATTCGATGGGAGTGGTGATGGAGTTGCGATTCCGCGCTCGGAGGTCGATCAGGTTAGAGCCCAGTTCTCAGTCGGTCAGAATATGGGTGTCAGCTTGGTCGCCCAAGAAATGCCTCCTGATTCCGCGAGTATGACGACTGGTCGCTTATGGTTTGGCGGTGTTAGCCTACCTCCGGGTGACTTCTTCACACAGGATTTCAACCGTGAGATCACCCTACGATACCAACAACTCTTCAGAAGGTCCGTTGGGGGCGATGGTACCCAAGATGCCAATTCCCAGGTCCGAGTCTACCGAGAGATAGACACAGACGATACGACAACGCAATACCTCCACATTGCGATCAGAGGCGCTGGCGAAGTTGGAATAATCGGAAACGGGATTTGTGCCTTCAAAGTACCCGAGGACATCAACGTTGGGTACAATGACGTAGATTATGGTGTGTGGAGGGGTGGCGTGACCGACACGTACCCCTTTTCGCTCGGCGAACTCGGAACGATGGGGGCATTTCAAGTAGTGCCGCTATTCCCAGTGCTCGACGATTACGCCTTTTCGGAGGTTACAGAGCAAACTGGGGATGTAGCCGAAATTTGGGATGAAGCATTTGCCGGGATCATTGGTCTGCTTCCGTTAGGGCCGTTAGGCACCATCGAGGGATTCATCGGGACCATGTCAGACATCTATTCAGAGGAGCGAAGGCCGGCAGCGGTCATCGGCGAGATGTCGGAGTACGATCCAAACACAGAAGATTTAGCTCGGGGGAACTGGCCGGAAGTCGATCAGCACATCATCGACTTCCAGATCCCAGTAACACTCGAAGGAGGGACGGAATATTCGTTTGAGGCTCGGGCGGTTTGGGATGCTCACGTGAGAGGAATCCTCGAAAACACGCAGACAAACACGCTCGGCCACGAGTTCACCCTCAGTAGCGATGTAGCTCCTCCCGGGAGGTAATCTCGGGAACACCGTCTTCCCCCGCAGTATTGTGAGAGCAGTTCCCCAGCTGAAAGACAAAGATCGATAGGGAAGCGGGCCAAGATCGACAGGTTGCGTTTGGGACTCGCGGAGGAACAGACGGGTCTCCCGGTAGTGGCTGCGCGCACAGCGACCGCAGGGAGCGAGCACGGAGCGGAGGGTGGGGAGGTGGGGTCTGGGCCGGTCCGGCCCACAAATAAAAAAGAAGTCTCTCGTCCCTGCCTACGCCTTCCACCACCGCTCACGTTTAGGGAACTGGATCGTCGACCAACCGGTCACTGCTACTGACACGCGCCCGTCGTACCAGTTCCGCGCTGCCTTGTGAATCCGCACGCGTTCGCCCTCGTCCATCCACGGCTGGTTCGACTTCTCCCACACCGTCACTTTCGTTTCCCCCGTCTCGTCAGCGATCAGCCCTACCTGTGCGATTGCCGCCGAAGTCGGCTCCCATAGGACCTCGATTTCTCCCTCAATGCTCACCTCACGTCTGCTCACATCCTCCAGTTTCCCGATCGGGATCACCTGCCCCGGCGCCGTCTCGAGTTCTTCGTAGACCTTCACAACCGCCGTCATCGTGTCCCGTCCCTGGACGATCTCTTCGGCTAACCGCCGACTGATCGCCGCCCGCGACCATCCATCTAACTGCGTCGCCAACCGCGCCGACTGCCGGTTGACTATCCCTAGTTTCTCCTGGGAGAGTTCCGCTCTCGCGTCCGGCCGATCCGGGTCTGCCAGCGGATCGACGCTCGCCGCGCGCTTCTTGAACGCCCGCCGACGCCGCATGCTGCCCGCCGCAGCCGCTCGTCGCGTCCGCCGTTCTCGACCGTCTTGCGTCCCGAGGGTCGCCTTCGCACTGATACGTTCCAGTTCGGCCTCCCGCGCCCTGATGCGCTCCTCCTGAGCCAGGGTGGCCCCGTGAATCCGATCGTCGGTCGTGTCGACGATGCCGTCCGGGTGGTTCGCATCCACTTTCGCCTGCACTTCCATCTGCACCGTCGCCCGCAGCTCCGGCGCCTCGACGACGACTTCAAACCCATTCTCGTCGACCGCTGCTTCGTCTGCTTTTTCGAATGCCTGTTCATCGACCGAAACTACATTACTGGTAGCGTTGTTACTTGACATTGGAGTCCATTGCTCCGAAGGCGCTCACGCGCCGCCACCGCGATGCTCCTACATCGCGGTTTTCCGACGACACCGACCGACAGTACCATCTGCGCGCTCTCGCTCGCGCCTTCGCGAGCGCCCCCTGGGGCGCGAGCGAGAGCGCGCCAAAGGGGGGGAGAGCAACCAGCCGCGCGCGGCGGCCAGCCCAGGCGAGCGACCAGCACTCAAGTCGGTGTCGCGTCCGTCGACCGAGCAGCGCGAGGGAGACGTAACCGACACCGGCTTGGTGCTGGCGCACCGGGAAGGTGCGAGCGACGCGGTGGCCGACCATCGGGAGGCCACCGCCGCGAACGGCGGAGCCGTGAGCGGCCCGGGCGTGGGGCCGCCGAGCGCGGCGTGCCGCGCCCATACGACTCCGGGGTAACCGCTGTGTCTGCGGCTAGTTTCTCATCATCCCGCATGGGATTCGTTCGATTTTACCCTACTCGTGCAGGCGAGATTGATGCCACTCACACATGTCCCCAAACTAGCGCCTGTAGGGACTGTATGCAAGCGAAGCCCGACATGATGATCGGGATGGAGGATATGGGTCGGTGACTCGGTCTGTTCTCGGTGGTTCTGTTGGTGAGTGACCACGGTTAGACGGGTCCATCCAACAAGGAGCGGCTATGTGGTCACCAAGAGGCCGAGTCCGTTAGGATTCCCGAGCCCCGTCGGCGAGGGTGCCCTCCTCGGTCGATTCCACTTCGGTGCGCCCCTTTTCGCGATGGCCCACGTAGAGGATCCCGAGGGTCGCGATGGCGAAGAGGGCCGCCCCGATACCGTATCCGACGGAGATGTCGGTCTCGAGCATTCCCGCTGCGGGGGTCTGATACCCTTGCATGGCGACCTGGGCCCTGAGTAATGGATAGGCACCGGCCACAGCCATGAGTGTCCCACCGCCGAGCCAGCCTCTAATACGATGTTTCCCGTCGTCGAACATCCACAGGGCGACGAGCCCAACGGCCGCAAGGAGGATTTCCCACCCAGCGCCGAGCTGGACTCCGGTGACTGTGACGGTCACGAACCCCGTCAGCGTAATCCACGGGAGGAACAGCGAGACGATGACGGCAGCGGGCAGTAGTAGTTCCCGGTCGAGAGCCCATTGGGTGTTAGTGGAGGAAGTCATCGTGCGCTCTGGGTGTTGTCCGTGTTGCGGTCGGACGCGCGCCACATCGAGATCGAGACCTTGTGCTCGATTTCGTGTTTCGACGGCGTCGATGACGCCCGGACCATCGTAGCATGCTGCGGCTGCTCAATTCGATGGGAGAGCGAGCGGACTCGGACGGCTCCGCGGGTTTCGCTGGCTGCTGTCCTCGTTTTCGTCGTCGCAGTGGTCGTTCGTTGCATCTGCAGCCAGGGGTGGTTCCGTCTTCGTATTTGAACCTCAGCACCAGGTGGGGAATCAACGATATCTCAGTCACTGGGAGATAACGTCTCCTGAGCACACGGCACACAGTGCCGTGAACGTCCTCCCGACGCCGCAAGCGACGCGAGAGCGAAGCTCTCGCTAGTCCCCAGGCGGAGCCTGAGGGCACCACAGTCACGAGGTGCGCAACGGCGCTCTCGTGAGCGGAGTTCCCGCGAGTGCAACAAGCGGGAGCACGGAAAACGAGCGAAGCAAGTCTTCAGGAAGAACGAGGGCCAGCGAGACGCAGTCTCGCGCGGTCGCGGGATGCCGAGCAACGGGAGAGCTTTGCTCTCCCGAGCTAACGGGCGGCGTCGCCGCCCGTGAGCGGCCGAGGGCTTTCTATCCGTTCTCGGTCACCGCCTGCAGTCTCGACGGAAGCATTATCCTCCACCATCACGAACGACATAGTATGCACCACACACCGCCGGTGCACCAGGTGAACGTGCGGACGATGAGTGCTTGCTCTGTTCTTTCATAGGTGGTCGCGGCGCCGGCGGGTGTATCGCCTTCTCATCGAGCAGCGACGCCGCTTTCACCGAGACAAATGCAGTCCACCGAGTACGAACTCCGCGATCGAATCGACCAGCTCACAAACTACCGTGGCGAGAGCACCGAGCTCATCACCGTGGCCGTCCCGCCAGACAAATCGCTCCATGCGGTCCGTGAGCGCATTGACCGCGAATATGCACAGGCTGCGAACATCAAATCCGATCAGACACGAACTCACGTCCAGGACGCTCTCGGACGCATCCGACGCCTCCTCCAAGTGTACGAAGAGACGCCATCAAGCGGCCTCGTCATCTACGCTGGTGTCGTCGACGGTGAGCTGCAGGATGTCGTCTTCGACGACCTCGACGTCCCCGTCGACGTCTCGCTGTCCGCTGTGCGGCCGAATTCGAGACAACTCCCGTCGAGCAGGCGCTCACCCCGTCAGAGGTGTACGGTCTGGTCGTCCTCGAACGGGGCCGTGCCGCCCTCGGTCGCCTCGCCGGCGAACGCATCGTTTCCAGCCGGACCTTCGAGAGCCAAGTGATGGGAAAATCCCGTGCTGGCGGCCAGAGTGCGCAGCGATTCGAACGCGAGCGCGACCGCCAGAAACACGAGTTCTTCGAGCAGGTCGCCGACGCTGCCGAACAGACGTTCCTCGATGAGCCCAACTGTCGATGGCGTCATCCTCGGCGGGACGACGATCACCGTCGACGAGTTCCAGCAGGACGACTATCTCCACCACGAGTTGCGGGACCACATACTAGGCGTCTATCCGATCGAGTATGCGACCAAGCAGGGGCTCTCGCAGCTCGTTGAGCGCGCCGAGGACGTGCTGTCTGATGCTGAGCGCCGACGGGAACGGGAAGCCCCCGATCGGTTCTTTACGGTACTGGGACAGGGTGGAGATGTCGCCTACGGAGCTGATGAAACACGAACTGCCCTCGACTATGGAGCGGTCGACGTCCTTCTCGTTTCCGACGCACGGCCACCAGCAGAGATTCGTGAGCTGGAGGCAGCGACCACCGACCAAGGCGGTGAATATCTCGTTGTGTCGACTGACACAGATCGAGGTGCCCAGTTCGATACTGCATTCGGGGGCCTTGGAGCGCTCCTCCGGTTTCGTATTAACTAAGCCGAGTCGTACTGGACGTCATAGCGTCCCAGTGTACGGCTTGGAGGCAGTCATCGCTCGCGCAGACGACCTCGAATGGCCGTAAACCGGGTGGGTTTGATGGCGCCAGTAGCAGCTATGCCGTTTGCCGACTGGAGTGGAGATTGAAAATTGTGGAATGGCGGGCCAGCCTTCCACAACGCTGGGAAGTTTGTGAGGAGAGGCAACAAGGGGAACCAACGGGTGCGACGCTGTGAGAGGTCACGCGTCAGCCACTTCATTAATGAAGTGCTCGTCCAACTGCTGTTTCAACACCTGGAGGTTTGCCGCCGCTTCGACGCCGACGAGCTCTGTGAGCTGGTCGACGGAGATTCCGTCATCGTAGTAAGCGGCCGCGATCTCCTGGGTAAGCGCGTCCTCGTAGGTCATCGATCACGCAGCCGATCGCGAGCGGCCGCGAACCGAACGGGATCGGTGTCCGCAGCCATCTCGTTTGCCGACTGGAGCTGCGAGTCGATGAGTCGATTCTGCTGGCGTGACCACTCTCGATCGTCGTGCGTCCGAACATACTCGGCCCACTGTTTGATCATCGAACGCCGTTGCTCGGTATTCCGGCGATGCTCGTCTTCAAACTCCTTTGAGTTCAGCATAGTAGTCCTCCACTTCAAGCTCGTTGACATACGTTTCGAGCTGCTCCGTGTTAAATCGTTCCTTGAAAGTCAGGTACAGGTGGAGTGCATCCTCGAAATCCTTCCCGCTAAGGCTGTCTGCAGCTTGTGCGAGCCGGAGTTTGTACGCGACTTGGAGTTCGAGGGGACTGATCGAAATCTGTCCCTCGTCGAATCTGATGCTCTGTAGGATCGGTACACGGCGCTGGATTTCACGGATATCTCACGCTCCGGCGGAGGTTATAGACGGTGCATTT